>Ga0126383_10002607_pt1 | contig 11677 bp, 7 predicted proteins | sample PanSoiMetPlot_35_FD_96882 | JGI IMG/M metagenome (GOLD analysis project Ga0126383, IMG submission 96882) | Tropical forest soil microbial communities from Panama - MetaG Plot_35 | ecosystem: Environmental > Terrestrial > Soil > Tropical forest > Bulk soil | place: Panama | collected 2016-02-17
AAAGCAACGATGTGCGTATAGTTCAGGGAGCAGTTTCCATCGTCGATTCGATCGTGCACGGAGCGATTCGGCATCAATCCGCGCAAGGCCAACTCGTATTTCGAGGTCCGGTGACCTTCACAGGAACGCGCTTCGAGCAGACGGTGGATCTCTCGCGGTCGGTATTCATGCAATCGCTCCTACTGTCCGGGGCAATCTTTTTACGAGAGAGCTATTTCATGCAGGCTCGATTCTTAAGCGGCGTGATCGGCGAGAAGACGGCCTTTGGACCGCATACCCGCTTCCATCGGGCTCGGTTCCATGGGCCCGCCACCTTTCAGCAATCTGGGTTCAGCGGACTCGCGGAATTTCTCGAGGTTGAGTTTGAGCAAGACGTGAATTTTTCGCGAACCTATTTCAAACTCGGGACTGGTTTTTCCGGCAGTCGGTTCCATGGTATGGCAGATTTTTCGGAGTCGCTTTTTGATCGGGAAGCTTTCTTCCCCTTCGTGATCTTTCAAGGGGATGCTTTTTTTCGCCGTACGACCTTTCGATCCACGGCCGATTTTTCGAATGCCGAGTTCCAGGGTCGAGATGATTTCGCCAAAGTGCTGTTTGAAGGAGGCCCAGAGTTTTCGGGCGCGCAAAGACTCGGCAGGGAGAAGGACCCGTTGGGGTTGGAGAACCGTAAAGTTCAATACGCGATCACGGTCTCCCTCCTAGTGTTCAGCGCCCTCCTGATCGTCTATCTCATCAAATTGAAATAAGCCGGTCCCCTTGAACTCCACAAGTAATAGGTCGAGGCTTGCTCTAATCCCCCCAATGCTGGTATAAAGCGCCTTGTGGATAACCAGTTCAACGGAACGCTGCAGACGGAACTGCCCTATCAGGTTCGTATCGACAATTTTGAGGGGCCGCTTGATCTGCTGCTCCATCTCATCAAAAAAAGTGAAATCAATATCTACGACATTCCGATCGCCCTGATCGCCAAGCAGTACCTGGAGTATCTCGACGCGATGAAAGATCTGAATTTGACGGTCGCGGGGGAATTTCTTGTAATGGCTGCAACATTGCTCCAGATCAAGTCCAAGATGTTGCTACCGGTCGATGAAATGACCGAGGACGAGGAGGACGGTCCGGATCCACGGGAAGAGTTGGTCCGACGGCTGCTTGAATACAAACAATTCAAGGACGCAGCACGGCAGTTGGACAACCAGGAGCGGATGTGGCGAGAGCTTTATAGCCGTGAACAGAGTCCGCCTGTCGAGGTAGAGTCGGATGAGGCACCTCTCGAGGATATTAGCTTGTTTCATTTGGTCGACGCGCTCAAGGGAATTCTGGATCGTAATCCCGGGAACCGGTTGCTGGAGATCATTCCGGATAACTTGACCGTGCGGGATCGAATGAACGCCATTCTTGAAGCGTTGGAGGGACAGGAAGCCGTGACGTTCAGTTCGCTCTTTGAATCTTCGGCTCACCGGCTGGTCGTCATCGTGACGTTCCTTGCATTGCTGGAACTGATCCGGCTGAGGACTGCGCGGGTATTTCAAGGGGAAAACTTTGGTTCGATCTTGGTGTCACGCACGTTCTCGCTCGTGCCCGATCCGGCCGAGCTCGATGATTCAGAATGGAGGGGAGCATGAGCCTGATAATGACACAGGCGATGGAGGAGACCTCGTGTGTCGGTCATGAGGTTGCCTCGGAGAGCAACCGTGGGGCGGAGCAACACGCGACCAACGTAAACAGACATGCCGAGGAGCTCGACCAGCGAGAACTGAAGGCTATTCTCGAAGCCGTCTTGTTCGTGTCGTCCGAGCCTGTGCCGCTGGCTCGTCTCGTATCTGTCTTGGGAGCAGTCACCAAGGCGGAAGTGGAACACGCACTCATGCAGTTGATGCAGGATCTTGAACAAGACGGCCGCGGTGTACAGTTGGTGCAAGTGGCTGAAGGCTACCGCCTGATGACCAAACCCGACTATGCGCCCTGGATCAAGAAGCTTGAGAAGGCCAAGACGACGCAAAAGTTGTCTCGGTCTGCCCTCGAATCACTGGCGATCATTGCCTACAAACAGCCCCTGGTCCGTTCCGAAATCGAGCAGATTCGCGGTGTGGAGACCTCGGGCGTTCTCCGCACGCTTCTTGAGCGGAAACTGGTCCGCATCGTTGGCCGCAAGGAAGTTCCTGGCCGACCCATTATGTACGGCACGACGAAGTTCTTCCTCGAGCATTTTGGCCTGCATGATCTCTCCCAACTACCGCCATTACGTGAATTTAAGGAGCTGGGCGATGCTGAGCAGGGGTTGTTGCCGATGGAAGCAGAGACAGGGCACCTGGACAGTTCGATGCTAAGCCAGAGGTCAAGATCCCGGCACATTGCTCCCGATACGGCCAGCCCTTTGCTCGCAGAGCCGGTTGAACAAGCCTCTCACAGCTAAACTTAAAATCCTCAGACCCAGCGCCCAGTATCGATCTCCTCCGTCAATTTTTTATTAAGTCTCAATCGCTCCGGCTCTATCGTTTCCGTTTATGATGTATCTCAAGACGTGAGACCCCGTTGACTCCTTTTCCGGTGCTTTGTTAGACTTCACAATCTTATTCTAAGTCATTGAAACTCGCTCAGTTCTTGGCACTGAGTGGTCTTAGCAACACGAGGCTCCCCCAATGGTCAAAGCATGGTTATTTGACGAAATGTTTGGGTTCGAACGCTCCGTCTTGCGGGCTGATAGTGTGCAGGATGAGGATGAATGGGGAGGCGGTGACTCGATTGCCGAGGCAGAAGAACTCCCACCGCCCCCGCAAAATGTGAGGGCGAAGCCTGGTAACGGTCGGATCACACTCACGTGGGACGATGTCCCGGACGCGATGTATTACAACGTTTATTTCCAAACGACCAAGGGGGTCCAGATCAAGTTCTCTGAGCTCACACGGCCGATCGCCGGTGCAGAAGACTTCAAGGCCACCATTGGCGTCAAGAAAGAGAAGGCGACCTGCGTCGAAGGACCCAGTTCACCCTTCGTCCATGACGATCTGGCTAACGGGACCTGCTATCACTATGTCGTCACGGTGATTACAGCGAAGGGCGAAAGCCCGGAATCGCAGGAAGTGATGGCGATTCCTTCGCCGTATCTCCTCGCGATGTGTATCGGTCAAGAAGGGGTCGATGATGGAGAATTCAGCTCGCCGACGGGGATCACTCTAGATAAAGACAGCAATATTTACATTGCCGATACAGACAACCATTCCATCCAGAAGTTCGACAAGACCGGGAAGTTCCTTGCTCGCTGGGGGGCGGAGCCGTCTGCTCAAGAAGGATCGTTCTATTACCCGCGCGGCCTCGCGATCGGGCCGGACGATGTCCTGTATGTGGCTGACAGCGGTAACAATCGGGTTCAGAGATTTGATCTCGAGGGCAATCTCATGCAGACCTGGGGGAAATTCGGCATGGCCTGGCGGGGAGCCGACATGGGTAGATTCGACGTGCCATGGGGGTTGACGACCGACCAAGAAGGCAACCTCTATGTGTCGGATACGAGTAATGCCCGTATCCAGAAATTCACAGCGGATGGGACTCCAGTACTGAAGTGGGGACGGGACGGAAGCTTCGACGGTGCGTTCTTTTTTCCCCGCGGCGTCGCCGTCGACTTTGTAGGCAATATCTATGTCGCGGACGAAGGCAACAACCGTATTCAGAAGTTCGATGCCCGCGGCAGTTTCTTGACGAAATGGGGTCGAGAGGGAAACGGTCCCGGGCAATTCAAGTCACCGTGGGGTGTGTACTGTGATGCGTTGGGCAATGTCTACGTGGTCGATACTGGAAACCACAGAATTCAAAAATTCGACGGGAATGGAACTTTTCTCTGTTCATGGGGAAACCGTGGCAAGACAGAGGGCCAGTTAAACTTCCCTTACGGCGTTGCCGTGGACAAGGAAGGCTGTGTCTATGTGGTCGACAGCGGCAATAATCGCGTGCTCAAGTACGTGCCGACGGAAGAAGAGCTGAGTCGCGGAAAAGACGAGACGCCGAAGGCACAGGCCTCGAGCGCGACTCCGCCACCGCACAGCGTGGCGGTAAAGGCCGGCGATACGGAGGCGTTTCTGAGCTGGATGGAGGTGCCCAAGGCTGTTTCGTACAATTTGTATTTCGGCACGGCGCAGGGCCTCACAAAGCAGACGGCGACTAGGATCGAAGGCGTGACCAATCCCTATACACATACGGGACTCACGAACGATACGGCATACTTCTATGCCGTATCGGCGGTGTTCGAGGATGGCACCGAGAGTTCGCTGTCGAGCGAAGTCACAGCGACTCCGGTGCTGATCGATGTTACCGCTCCCCAGAATCCCTATGCCGTGATCAATCACGGTGCCTTCATGACGAATACGCCAGAGGTCGTCGTCACCATCTCCGCCAACGACATCGATACCGGGGTCGGAGCCTACTTCATTTCTGAATCACCGATGACGCCGATGGCGGGGACGCCGGGCTGGGTCGATGTGACGCCGGCGCTCAAGTTCGGATCGACGATTCCCTTCATCCTGTCGCCGGGAGACGGACAGAAGGTGATCTATGTATGGTTCAAGGATGTAGGCGGGAACGTCTCCACCCCCGCCAGCTCGACCATTCTGGTCAATACATCGGGCTATGTCTGCGTCGCCAAGTGGGGACGCCCAGGCCGTGGGGCCTCATTGCTGCACGGCGGCGAGTTCATGGCTCCCATGTACGGTCTCTGCGTCGATCAGCAGGGTTCCCTGTTCGTCGTGGATAACGGGAACAACCGGGTTCAGAAATTCGACAACGCCGGGAACTTCATCATTCTCTGGGGCAACTTCGGCTCGGCGAACTCAAACTTCCACAATCCCAGCGGAGTGGCCTGCGACGGCAAGGGCGACGTGTGGGTTGTGGACACCAACAATCACCGCGTGCAGAAGTTTGATGGGAGGCTTGGCGGTTACCTTATGAAGTTTGGATCGCGGGGAAATGGCGAGGGCCAGTTCAATTCGCCCTGGGGCATTGCGATCGATCGGGTGCGTGGCTACGTCTATGTCGTTGATAGCGCGAACTTCCGCGTCCAGAAATTTGATATGACCGGTGAGTTCATTATGTCCTGGGGAAGTTTCGGGAACGGAGACGGGCAATTCTATTTCCCGCGCGGCATCACTGTGGATCAATCAGATGGGTCCGTCTATGTCGTGGATATGGGGAATCATCGCATTCAGAAGTTTGATACCAGCACGAACGTATTGCCCCAGCAGTTGACCAAGTGGGGCGGCTGTTCCGAGCCTGGTCATGCGAGCAGCGCCCTTGCGCAGGAGGCGGGACAGCTTCGTTCTCCGTGGGGTATTGCTATCGACGGAGCCGGCGATGTGTACGTGACCGATACCGGAAATCACCGGATTGAAAAGTTCGACAAGGAAGGGAACTTCATCACGCAATGGGGTGGGTTCGGAAACGGCGACGGGCAATTCAATTTCGCCTATGGAATTGCCATCGATGCCAAGGGAAACGTATTTGTTGCTGATAGTGGCAATACCCGCGTGCAGCAGTTTATGCCGGCTGAAGAAGGTGGCGAGCGACTCCGGGAGGAGGCGGAAGCTGCAGCGGAAATTGAGAAGGCGCAAGGGGCGTCAAAAGCTTAACTCACGCAACGGGAGGCACTAAAGAGCGCGTATGCTGGAGCAAGAGCCGCGAATCGGATTGACCTACGACGACGTGGTCCTGGTGCCTGCGAGATCGCAGGTGCTCCCGAGCGAAGTCAATACGCACACTCGCCTCAGCCGTCACATCCAGATCAACATTCCCATTGTCAGTTCGGCCATGGATACGGTCACGGATTCGCGGTTGGCGATCGCGATGGCCCGCGAAGGCGGGATCGGGATCATTCATCGAGTATTGTCACCTGGCGATCAGGCCGCGGAAGTGGATAAGGTGAAGAAGTCCGAGAGCGGGATGATTCTGGATCCTGTCACGATTTCTCCGGAACAAACGATTCGGGACGCACACCAGTTAATGGCGAAATATCGCATCTCCGGCATTCCCGTGACGAAGAACAAGAAGCTGGTCGGTATCCTGACGAATCGTGATCTTCGGTTCGAAACCCGCATGGAGTTGAAAGTATCGCAGGTAATGAAGCGCGATAAGCTCGTGACCGCTCCGGAGGGTACCAGTTTAGAAAAGGCTCGGGAGATTTTGCACGAGCATCGCATCGAGAAACTGCCGGTCGTGAACAAGCACTTCGAACTCAAAGGGTTGATCACGATCAAGGATATCGAGAAGCGCATCAAATATCCCACGGCCTGTAAGGATGGACATGGGCGGCTTCGCGTCGGTGCGGCGGTCGGGGTCGGGCCAGACACGGAAGATCGCATGGCGCAACTCAAGAAAGCTGGTGTGGATGTAATCGTGGTCGATACCGCCCATGGCCATGCTCAGGCGGTGCTGGACACCGTCAAGATGATCAAGAAGCACTATCCCGAGCTGGAACTGGTGGCGGGAAACATTGCGACGGCCGAAGCGGCGAAGGATCTGCTCAAGGTAGGGGTCGATGCGGTGAAAGTCGGGGTTGGACCTGGCTCGATCTGCACGACCCGCATTGTGTCCGGAGCGGGCATGCCACAGCTGACCGCCGTCGCGGACTGTGCCAAGGCTCTGGAAGGAAGCGGAGTTCCAATTATCGCCGACGGCGGCATCAAGTTTTCAGGAGACATCACCAAAGCCCTGGCGGCTGGTGCGTCGTCGGTGATGCTCGGCGGGTTGCTGGCCGGGACTGAAGAGTCGCCGGGCGAAACCGTGCTGTATCAAGCCCGAACCTACAAGGTCTATCGCGGCATGGGATCTATCGGTGCGATGGAGCGTGGGAGCGGAGATCGTTACGGACAAGCCGGCCGTCAGACCCAGAAGCTCGTGCCGGAAGGGATCGAGGGACGCGTGCCCTACAAAGGGCCGGTGTCGGCCGTGATTTACCAACTTGTCGGCGGTGTGAAATCCGGCATGGGGTACTGCGGCTGCAAAACGATACCGGAGCTGCAGCAAAAGGCCACGTTCATTCGTCAAACGGTCGCCGGTCTCCGCGAAAGTCATGTTCACGACGTGATCATTACGAAAGAGGCCCCGAACTATCGGATGGATTGGGAGTGAGCAAGAACTATCAGCTCTCAGCCGTTGGCTTGCAACGAAACGAGAACGAATCATCCTGCCTCGGTTCAGATCTGTCACAAGCTTGATTGTGGTTGTCCTGTCCTGGTGCCCGCTCATTACTGACTGCTGAGAGCAGATTCCATGGAACTCTGGCACGATCGTATCCTTGTCCTGGATTTCGGTTCCCAATATACGCAACTCATAGCGCGTCGGATCCGCGAGGCCCATGTCTATTCCCAAATCATGCCTTGCACCGTACCACTCGCGACGGTCCTCGCCTATCGTCCCCAGGGCATTGTTCTGTCCGGAGGGCCCTCGAGCGTCTATGACAAGAAGGCGCCGTCGGTCCCTAAGGAGCTGTTCACGCAAGGGATTCCAATTCTGGGCATCTGTTACGGGATGCAATTGGTGACACAGCTGTCCGGCGGTGAAGTCGCCAGAGCGTTGCACCGCGAGTACGGACGGGCCGAGCTCACGATCGATGATCGATCAGACCTTTTCAAAGGCGTCGGCGAGAGTGGGTCGACCGTTGTCTGGATGTCGCACGGTGATCGGATCGAACGCATGCCGCCGGGGTTTCGCTCGATCGCACATACCGACAATTCTCCGATCGCCGCCATGCGGCGGCACGACGGGAAAGGCCGGATCTATTGCCTGCAGTTTCATCCCGAAGTGGCGCACACGCCGGAAGGCAACACGATTCTGCAGAATTTCGTGTACGACATCTGCGGATGCCGACCGTCGTGGACGATGCGGTCCTATGTTGACACGGCATTGGAGCAGATTCGTCATCAGGTTGGGAAGGATCAGGTTATCTGCGCGTTGAGTGGTGGTGTAGACTCCTCCGTGGCGGCTGTGTTGACGCACCGTGCTATCGGCGACCAGCTTACTTGTGTGTTCGTCGATAACGGAGTCCTTCGAGTAGGAGAGCGCGATCAGGTGCACAAAACCTTCGCGGCGCACTTCAAGCTCAACCTCCGAATCCTTGACCGGACGAATGAATTTCTAACCGGCTTGAAAAATGTGATCGATCCGGAGCGAAAACGGAAGATCATCGGCCGACTCTTCATCAAGAACTTTGAAGCCGAATCGAAGAAGTTGAAAGGGATCAAGTATCTGGTCCAAGGCACGCTCTATCCTGACGTGATCGAGAGCGTCAGTTTCAAAGGGCCGTCCGCGACGATCAAGACGCATCATAATGTTGGCGGACTACCGGCGCGGATGAAACTGAAGCTGATCGAACCGTTGCGGGAACTCTTCAAGGACGAAGTGCGTGTGCTTGGGAAGGAACTGGGGATACCCGATGACGTTGTCTGGCGTCAGCCTTTTCCGGGTCCGGGCCTGGCGATTCGTATCCTCGGCTCCGTCACGAAAGAACGGCTCACGATCCTTCGGGTCGCAGAAACGATTGTGGAGCAAGAAATTCGAGCCTCGGGGTTATATCGCGATATCTGGCAAGCCTTCGCCGTCTTGTTGCCGATTCGTACCGTCGGCGTCATGGGCGACCAGCGGACCTATGAAAACGTCATCGCCGTTCGTGCGGTGACCAGCCTCGACGGCATGACCGCAGACTGGGCCAAAATTCCGAACGACGTTCTAGGCAAGATGTCGAACCGAATCATCAATGAAGTGAAGGGTGTGAATCGGGTCGTGTACGATATCAGTTCGAAACCTCCTTCCACTATCGAGTGGGAATAGCAGGACGGCCGATGGAAGTCCGATTGCAAAAACTGATCGCCGAAACGGGATTGACCTCACGTCGCAAGGCGGAAATCTTGATCAGCGCCGGACGGGTGATGGTCAATGGTCGGGTGGTGACGGAACTCGGGACGAAGATCAATCCAGATCGCGACCACGTGAAAGTGGATGGCAAGCACCTCAGCTCAGTTCAGCCTTACGTTTATCTGCTGTTGAACAAACCGAAGTATGTCATGTCGACGTTGGATGATCCGGGAGGCCGGCCAACCGTGAAAGATTTTTTGCGGGGCGTGAAAGTCCGGGTGTTTCCGGTCGGTCGGTTGGATTTTGACAGCGAGGGGCTCATGCTGCTGACCAACAACGGCGGTTTAGCGCAGGCGCTCCTGCATCCTCGGTACCATGTGCCGAAGACCTACCTCATCAAGGTCAAGGGCGTGCTTACTGATGGAGAGATTCGAGAGCTGGAACGTGGCGTGAAACTTGACGATGGCATGACCAGCCCGGCTCAAGTGAAGAAGGTAAAGAAGGTCGAGCTAAACTCCTGGCTGGAAATGACGATCCACGAAGGAAGAAAACATCAAGTGAAGCGCATGTTGAATACGGTGGGCCATCCGGTCTTGAAGCTCATACGGGTCAAAATGGGGACGCTGGTGTTGGGCGATCTGGAACCAGGAGAGTTTCGGTTTTTAGAGGATCGTGAAGCGAATGCGCTACGAGACCTTGTTGAGCGACGGCAGCAATTAGCGCAAGGAATGATGTCCTCGTCGGAGACCAAGAGGCCGACGCGCCGAGCTGGGTGGGCGAGAGCCAAGAAAGCGAGCGTGGCATGAAGTTTCGAACCCATCGCTGCGGCGAATTGAATAAAACACATATCGGTCAGAGTGTAGTGCTCAATGGCTGGGTTCAGCGCCGTCGTGACCATGGAGTGGTCATGTTCATCGATCTCCGCGACCGCACGGGAATTACTCAGGTTGTTTTCAACGCGGAGCGGAATGCCTCTGTTCACCAAGCGGCCCATGCGCTGAGAAGCGAATGTGTTGTATCGATCACGGGCCAGGTCATGGCACGGCCTGCCGAGTCGAGAAATCCAAACCTTCCCACGGGAGACATCGAAGTCTTTGTAGACGCTGTTGAAATTTTGAATGAGGCCAAGACCCCCCCATTCGTGATCGAGGATGATGCCGACGTGACAGAAGCCGTACGCCTCAAGTATCGGTACCTCGATTTGCGCCGTCCCAAGATGCAGCGTCTCCTCGCGTTGCGGCATGATGCTATGCAGGCCGTCCGCAGTTTCTTGAATCGGCAGGGTTTTATCGAGGTCGAAACGCCGATTCTCACCAAAAGTACCCCGGAGGGGGCACGGGACTATCTCGTGCCCAGCCGCGTCAATCCGGGGATGTTCTTCGCACTCCCACAGTCGCCGCAACTCTTCAAGCAAGTTCTGATGGTGAGCGGAGTTGATCGCTATTATCAGATCGCCCGTTGTTTCCGAGACGAAGACCTCCGCAACGATCGTCAGCCGGAGTTCACTCAAATTGATCTTGAGATGTCGTTTGTCGATCGCACTCAGGTGATGACTTTGATGGAACAGATGATCGTGACGGTCTTCCGAGAAGCGGGTGGCGTGCAGCTGGCCACGCCGTTTCCGCGCATGACCTATGCCGAGGCGACGGAACGGTTTGGATCAGATAAGCCAGACCTGCGGTTCGAGATGCCGCTGTATGATGTAACCGCCTTTGCCGCGACGAGTGAGTTCAAGGTGTTCAGGGAAGCCACCACGAAGGGCAACATCATAAAGGCGATGATTGTGAAAGGCGGTGGGACCATTGCCAGGAGTCGAATCGATGCGCTCGGAGAAACTGCGAGAAGTTTTGGGGCAAAGGGGTTGGCGTGGCTCAAAATCACGGCGGAACGCCAATTAGATTCCGTCATCGCGAAATATCTCGATGCCAGGTCCTTTGCTGCGGCGCTGCCAGAGGCCGAGCCAGGCGATCTTGTGCTGTTCGGCGCCGATAAACCGGCCATCGTGCATGATGTCTTAGGTCGGATCCGACTATTGCTTGGAGAGGAACTAAACCTGATCGACAAGACAGCCTGGAAGCCGGTCTGGGTAACGGAATTTCCGCTACTTGGCTACTCGGCAGAAGAGAAACGCTACGTGTTCATGCACAATCCTTTCGCCGCACCAATGGATGAGGATCTGTCTCTGCTCGATGCTGAACCATTAAAGGCTCGCGCCAAGGCCTACGACTTGGTCTTAAACGGTAACGAAATCGGTGGAGGAAGCATCCGGAATCATCGGAGTGAGATTCAGCTCAAGATTCTCGACCTGCTGGGGATAAGCAAGGATCAGGCTCAGGCGAAATTCGGCTTTCTCCTCGAAGCGCTCGACTATGGTGCGCCACCACACGGGGGCATTGCGTTTGGTCTCGACCGACTCATCATGCTACTCGCTGGGGCGGATTCCATCCGCGACGTGATTGCGTTTCCGAAGACTCAGAAAGCGCAATGTCCACTCACTGATGCGCCATCCTCGGTAGGTCCGGACCAGCTCAAGGAACTACGAATCAAGCTCGACCTGGTGGACTAAACGGCCAGCACCTACACATCATGGCTAGCAATACCTTCGGTCGGCTCTTTACGGTGACCTCCTTCGGTGAGAGCCACGGGCCCGCGATCGGCTGCGTGGTAGATGGTTGCCCGCCCGGGATGAATCTGTCGGCGGAGGACATTCAGAAGGATCTCGATCGGCGCAAGCCGGGGACGTCGCGACACGTGACGCAGCGGCAGGAATCCGACCAGGTCGAAATTCTGTCCGGTGTCTTTGAAGGGAAAACGACCGGAACACCCATTGCTCTGCTCATTC
>Ga0126383_10002609_pt1 | contig 11673 bp, 12 predicted proteins | sample PanSoiMetPlot_35_FD_96882 | JGI IMG/M metagenome (GOLD analysis project Ga0126383, IMG submission 96882) | Tropical forest soil microbial communities from Panama - MetaG Plot_35 | ecosystem: Environmental > Terrestrial > Soil > Tropical forest > Bulk soil | place: Panama | collected 2016-02-17
AGGTACAACGGTGAACACGGGATCGGACAGGATATTCATAGCAAGCCTCGTATGTTGAACCCATGCATTCGTGCTCCGTCTGCGGATACAAGCATTGACCCTGATCAAGATGGCGATTGTCTCTTTGGCAGGCCAGCTATGTCCTAACAAGGCGGCTGCCGATGTGCAGCCTGGATCGGGGGAGTGGGATCGCCGACAATGACCTTGCGGTGCGTCCGGTTAGTTAGGCACCTCAGTCCGATCTTGTGGCGGAGCGCGGCCGGTGGCGAGGCGCATGAGATCGGCCTGACGAGCAACGCCGGTGGCGAAGATGTTCTCCAAGTGCGACTTCGCAGCTGTCGGGACGACGCCGAGCGTGGCCGCCGCTTTCCGCCAAGTACGCCCGGCAACGAGATTTCGGCTTGATGCCATTGTCCGAGCTCTTTCTCGTCCCGAGTGCACTTAATGAGCAGCTCGAAAGTGACATGGCTGCAAGCTCCTGCTGTCTTCACTTACATTTTCGCTCAAGGGAAGCGCAGCAGCTGCTCCTCGGGCGTCTCTGAGCTTGCCAAGCTCTTTGAAGGTGCTCAGCGGTCGTGGAGGCTCAGGATATAAGCAATGAGATCATCCATGTCCTGGGGAGCGATTACGAAGTTGGGCATGGTCGGATGGGTTGTGCCTGACCACACAGTAAGTGCGGTGACGGACATGCCGGGTATGTTGGCGATCTTCTTGAAGGGTGGTGCCCGCTTGTTCGGCGAAGGAGCATCTGTTCTCAGCACATTGTGACAGGCCGAGCAGACCTTCTGTGCATAGGCCAGGCCTTTGCGAGGGTCACCGAACTCGACCACATCGGCCATAGGGACTGCAGGTGGGCTCTTTGTATTGGCCTTTGCGACCGGCTGCCCGGTCTTGGTTGTTGCAAGGCTGTTGATATAGGCCACGATACTATCAATCTCAGCTGCCGAGAGAGTGAAGCGCGGCATCTCGTCGTGTGGTGCAGCAATACCGCGCGAGAGGGGCTCGCGGAGCGCAAGACTAGGATGGCGCGCATGTAGGCTGCGGAAAGGTGGAGCCTTTTTGTTTGGACTCTCGCCGCTGACCCCAACCGAATGACACGGGCTGCAATTCTTCTCCACCAGCGACTTGCCGTGCTGGACGTGCGCTTCAACTTGAGCGAGGAGCGTTTCCTCAGCGCCGAGGCGCTTTAGCCCATCTCTGGCGCCGAGCAACGATGGATCGAGGAGAAGCGCCGACTTGAAATCGGCGATGGCCTCATCGTTGCGCCCTCGCGCTTCGTAAACGTAACCGCGATTGTTATAGGCGAGGGCGTATATGGGGTTGAGGGTAATCGCAGCGGTGTAGTCTTCGATCGCACGCGCCAAATCCCCAGACCTGCGGTAGGCCAGCCCACGACGATTGTACGCGCTGGCACTCTGTGGATTGAGGCGGATGGCCTCGGTGAAGTCGGTGATTGCTGCAGTCGTGTCGCCTATCACAAAGTGGGCATGACCTCGGCCGATATGAGACGACACGGTCCCGGGGGCGAGCCGAAGGGCCTCGCTATAGTCGGCTATGGCTCCATCGAAATCCCGAAACGCCAGCCTTACCCGAGCGCGTCCCGTGTAACCGGCGGCATCGTCGCGGCGCAGATCAACCGCCTTGTTGAAATCGGCAAACGCCTCGGTGTTGGCACCGGCGTCGGCGCGGGCATTCGCACGATTGCGGTAGGCAACGGCCTTCTCGTTGGTCGTGTAGCCTGGTTCGGCAATGATCTGCGAGCAGGCTCGCAGGCGCAGCTGAGGGTCACGAATCTGATTGCAGTCGGCAACGGCGTCGGCCTGTGCAGCACCAACGCTGTTGAGAACCTCGACGCAGCCAAAGATAACGGCTCTCATGCGAGCGCTCCCGCCGGATCGCTACCACACGTCTCAAGCAACGAGGGGGTGCAAGGCTTCGCCATCCCGGAAGGCGGGAATTCTCGAAGCGAGCCCATCGAGACCCCAAACATAGCCGGCGTGCTTGTAGATGAGATAGCCGAGAATGGTCGCGTAGACGATGTGGTAGTCGACGATAAAGTTGTTCTTGGTCTCAATGAATGGAAAGTCCATATGCGCCATCCAATAGACGAGCATGAGCATGATGCCAAAGCTAGCACTGACGCGCACCATCAAGCCGACCAGCAGCGAAAGACCGATCAGCAGATGCCCCCACGACACGAGAAACGTGACAATTGGGGCCACGCTCGGCGTCCCGAACACCGCGAACAGGTTGTGGAATGTCTTGGCGTGATTCAGAAAAGCAGCCACGCTCCACTCCGGAGCAAAGATTCCCTGATGTGATGCAGCATAGAGGAATGTCCACGCCATCAGCATGCGCAGTAAAAAGATAAACGTCTTCTCGTATGTAGGCATGCTTCCCTTCTCCCCCGTTCGATCGTCAGGTCGCGCCGCTTTCGTCCCAGGCGTCGGATCGCCGTCTTACCTGAGCGGAATTCTGCGCGATTTGAGCCGCTCTGCCTTAGGTAGTGTTAGGGTGAGCACGCCGTCCTTCATTTCGGCGCCGATCTTGTGCTCATCGAAACTGTTCGGTGAGAGATTGAAGCTGCGCCAATAGTGTCCGACGTTGTATTCGGTGTAGACGGGTCGCATCTTCTCATATTTGGAGAAATCAATCCGGCCCGCAACGCTGAGCACGTTGTCTTCCACGGTGATATCGGCATGCTCCCTGTTCACACCCGGCATTTCCATCACGACAGTGAGCGCGTCCTCCGTCTCGAAGATATCAGTGTTCGGGAGAAAGACCCGCGCCGGGATCGTCGATTCGTCTTTCTTCTCGAGCTCGCGCTTCTGTTGCACTTCTAGGTCTTGTGCTGGTGCCATGACTGCCATCTCCGATGTGAATCCGTGACGTTCAGCCGATCTTGATTGCCCTTCGCTTGTCGCTCTCGGCGCGCGGCAGCGAGAGGATGAGGACCCCGTTTCGGTACTCGGCCGCGACCCGATCAGCGTCCAATTGCACCGGCAAGGTGATCGTCCGATCGAAGCTGCCGGCAACGCGCTCTCGGCGGTGCACGCTGGCATTGCCGCCGTAGTCGATCGTCTTCTTTCCGGAAATGCGGATGGCATTTCCCCTCACCTCCAAACCGAGATCATCCTTGCTGACGCCCGGCATCTCGATGACGGCCGCGAAGTCGTTGCCCTGCCGAAAGACGTTGACCGGCGGAAACGCCCCGACGCCGCCTGTGGCGTCTTCAAGCCAATCGCTATCTAGCCGCTGGTCCAGCGCCCTTTGGACTCGGAAGAGCGCATCGAAGGGATCTGCGAAACCCAGAACCATCTTGTCATCTCCTCAGTAAGCGCGAATGGTCTGCAGTCACAATCATCGTCTGCACAACCAGCCGCCTTGACACAGATCAATGTACTTAGGGACCGAATGCGACCCGATACACGGCGTCTGTTATCGACCTTGAAAAAGGGCGAAGGGATCCTAACTGGCGTACGAGAGGCCCGTGCTAGCGAGCGGACTATAGGACCGGCGACAAACGGTTCCCGGTTCGTCATGCCCGTATTTGACGAGTGGGACACGCTACGTACCGGCACAGACGGTTGCGCTCCTGCATGCGCGCAGATGCCTCCTAAAGGCTCGTCTTCCAGCTTGCTGAAGCAGATGACTGAATTGCATGTTGAGCGATCGCGCCAAAACATTGCTTGCATCATGGGTCAGCCGGCGGAGGGGCTACCACGAAGGCTAACTTGAGATGCGCGAACGTTGGCGGACGCTCTACATGACTGGCTGGGCCCAACCGGACAAAACACCTGAAAGGCCATCTCGAGGGAGGTCATCTGGGTTCTGTGCGTCGAGCTGCGCATGTCCGACGATTTCTCGGTCGTCTGCGGCAGGCTCGTGCAAACCAGCCTGCCTTTTGTGGAGTTTTGCAACATCAACTTCAAACCGTGATGCTGGGCATGATCGTGGGCAACTTCGTGTCCGGAAGAGCGCGCGCGGCCTTCGCCTTGGCGACACGGAGCCTGTTAATTCTAAGGTTTTCCGAGATAGCTTGGCCAACGCAATGCGCTCCAGCATGGCCGCTGCGGCGCCGACGTCAGAACTGCTTGCTCCAGGGATGCTGAAACGGTCTAGCTTCCGGGTGCGCCTTGAGGAAGTGATGGAGCACATGGAGCAAGGTGAGCGTATGTTTCCTGTCGCCGCGCTGCTGAGCTTGCCGAATATCATCGACGATCATGTCCCGGATCTTCTCAGTCGAGTTCTCCTGGCAGAGAAAACATGCGAGCGCCGTGGCAGCGATCTCAGGAAGGTGCTCGTGCTCGGCGATGGCGAGTACCTCTTCTTCGGTCAAGCCGCATAACGCAATACAGTCATTGAGCGTGATCATGTTCAAGCCACGGTCAGCGAGTTGTCATTTTACCGCCGGGACCTTTCCAGGCTCTGGAAAACCCGCCCGCATGTAGGCGATGATCTTCCAGATGTCCTCCCGGTTGAGTGTGTCCTTGAAGGCAGGCATTTCGGTCTCGAATTGTTTGCCGCCCTCAGCAATGCTCCACAGCAGGTATTCGTCGACTGCAATCGGACGCTGGATCATAAATGCGAGGAGCGCAGGTGATGGCAGCAATGAACGCGGTGCATCGCCATCGCCCAAGCCCTGCTTGCCATGGCATCCTGCGCAGCTTTGCGAGTAGATCCTAGCGCCCTCTTCGATTACTCTTTTTGTATCACCAACGGTCGATTTGGCACCTTGATAGTCCTTCGGGACGCCGTAGTGCATGAAAGTGTAATGGCGCAGCACCCTGGCGCGCATGCCCGGCGGCATGGTTCCCGGCCCCCATAGCTCGCGCTGCATCCAGAGGGGTTGCCAATAGTCCACCGTCGGCTCCTTTGGAGACTGCTGGGGTATTTGGGCCAAGGCATGTGTGGCGATCAAAACCATCAACACTGCGAGAGCCGTCAGCGCAGATATCGAGCGTTGCATGAGACTACTCCCAGCAATTGACCGATATTCATTGGCAGATTGAGGCTCATACGCCTTTGACAGAGGTCAATGAGGATCGTGGAAGGCAAGAATCGCGGCTGGGAGAATATCGCGGCGGCACTACACTGTGTGATCAGCCGGCAACTTCAACCGGGTTGGGTCAAAGTCCGTCCTACTCAATCCCTCCCGCCACCTCAGAACCTTTGTCCGTAGCTCCATACATTTCTACCGTTGAGCCCTCGACCTGCTGCCACCCACATAGGTGCCGGGAACAGCCCTGAGCATGTGCAGCAACATATTGCCCCGAATTACTCGATCGCCTCATCAGCTGTGGCAAGAAGCGATGGTGGAACAGTGAGGCTGAGTATGCGAGCGGTCTGGCTGTTGATCACCAGTTCAAATTTGGAGGCTTGCACCACCGGCAGGTCTACAGGGTTTCCGCCCTTGAGAATGCGTCCGGCATAGGTGCCGACCTGACGATAAGCATCCCTTAGGCTTGCTCCGTAGCTCATCAGACCACCGGCTTCTGTGAAATCCCGTAACGCCGCAATTGCGGGAAGGTTGTGGAACACCGCTAAGAGGGCCAAATGGACGCGCCGACTTAGGAAGAAGGCATCGCCTGCGACGAAGAGAGCATCCACACGTTCACGTGCAATATTTGCGAATACCGCGTCGATCTCCCGACTCGTGCTGGCCTGAAAAGAGCTGACCTTTAATCCCATGGATTGGGCAGCTCCCTCCAGTTCTCCTAAGACAAGCTTTGCAGCAGGATTGCTTGGGTTGGACAACACCGCGACATGAACCGCACTTGGAACCATGATGTGCAAGAGCTCAAGACGCTTGGCCGTCAACTCAGCGACTAGAATGGCGACGCCTGTCAAGTTGCCGCCTGGTTTTGCTAGACTCGCAACGAGACCCACACTCACAGGGTCATCAGCAACGTTAAAGACGATCGGAATACTCTTGGTAGCGGCTTTGGCTGCAAGCGCCGATTGCACGCCGCCAGTGGAGATGATCAGGGCGACCCCTCGACGAACGAGATCCTCTGCCAGAGCCGTAAGTCTTTCGGTCCGATTGTCGGCCCAACGGTACTCGATTATTAGGTTTGCGCCTTCCACGAAACCTGCGTCTTTCAAGCCCTGGCGGAGACCACGCATCGGCTCTGCGATCGCTTCCGGTGATTGGGGATTGAGAAAGCCAATGATTGGCATTGCTGATGGCTGAGCCTGTGCGAGCAGCGGCGATGCTGCGGCACCTCCAACTGCGGCGATGAACTCGCGGCGCTTCATCTAACGACCTCATCTCAGCGCGTAGGCGTGCAGCATAGCATTCGTGAGCGATGCTGGCCGCATTGCAGCATGCTCAACGGCCTGACGAGAGAATGAGTCAACTTCCCCCTTGCCAGCAAGCACTTACTAGGCACCAACAATGGCCACGGGACGTGTCAAAACCCACGCAAGTGCGATGTTGCGGATCGTTGACCATTGCAAACCGGATCCATTCGCGGCTGGGAACTATGGATCTATGCGCACGTGGCAAGCGCCGCCCCAGCCGCTGAGCTGGCCAGTCACTGCGGTGAGCCGGTCACAGCAAGCTTCGAGCGCGACCACGGCCGCAATGCGCTTTTTATCGATCGGCATGGTTCACCTCCCGCCGCTTCTGCTGCGCTATTCGATGTCGCCGACCTAAGGTGCGAGCAAGGCAACCGCCCGGTCATCCGCCGCGCCGACGCGGCGCCGGTCGCGGTCATTCGTTCTCTGATGCTCTCGCGCCGGATGGTCGGATGCCGGGTGCTTTTCAGAAAGTCGCGAAAAAGCTCATGCACGATTTGGATGCACCCGTGCGCAGCGGTTGCTTCATCAAACTAGTGCCGGATTCGTACTAGCGCGTCGCGCTATGAGCTGCGCGTGCCGCTGGCGCGCCCTTGCTGTGGATGTGGATGCCCTTATGTGGCTACGCTTGAGCAGTTGTTTGTATATACGCTCCCTCGCGCGCCGTAGGTCCGACTTTTTCGACTTCTTGGCCATGTGCATCCCCCACACCAACAAGCACAAGCGCACGCTACTCGATACTTGGTGACGGTGGCGTGACAAAGACGATTCGCCGACTGGTTCGCGAACGGCGCTGGCGCTTAAATTTGTTCTGAGCTCGCGATATGCCTTATCAACAGCCTCGAACCGCTGCGGACCCGCTGGCAAAGCTAGGGGTATTTCCAAGCACCTATAGAGCCTGTACCGGCATTGCGCCGCTGGGATCGCCCTCCTTGAACAGCACGCGCCCTACGCTCACCAATTCGGTACCATTGTCACGCCTCATGAGTGACAGAAAGCCCGATCGACCCCGGGCATGAGCTTCACACAAGAGTGTCTCAATTTTCAACCCTGCGTGAGACCAACTACAGCATTCGCGCCGCCTCACCAAATCACGGCGACGCAGTGAAAGAGAGGTCGCATGAGGACATTAATGATGGCTGGCGCGCTCGCGTCGCTGCGGTCGACGTTCGCCTTCGCACAGGGGATCGCTCCGGGTTGGGAATGCAACAATGACGAACCAGGGCAGAGTGGATGCCGCGCCACCTGGCCGGACATCAAGCGTAAGGCACCCGCGCCATAATTAATGAGCAACGACCACCCCAAAAGAAGAAGTGAGCTTGCGACGCTTGCGATCGTGTTCGGCGGAGCCTTGCACCGGAACGCCGCACCCATGTTGCTCGGCGCGCATCTCAAATAGCGACTTGGCGGCCAATCTCCATGACACGGTCGCGCGGGAAATTGAAGACGTCTGTGACGTGCGCCGCGTTCCGGTGCAAAGCCGCGAACACGACAACCAGCCAGCTGGGCAGCCCTTTGCCGTCCTCTCGAGGAATGATCGTTTCCAGTCCGACGTAATATGTGACATCCGACAAATCGATCGTGCAGCCCTTCGTGCTGAAGTCCTCCAACAGGCGGGGAACGTCGGGTCTCTCCATGAAGCCGTACCGCGCAACAGCCCGCCAAAAACCGGGTGCGACCTCGGCGATCGAGAACCGTGTATCCTCGGCGACCCGCGGCGTAGACGTAGTCTCTACTGTTATGGCGATCACCTGCTGCTGCAGGGCTCGCGCGTGCGTCACGTACCAGGCAACGACCGGAGGCGTGTCCTTGAGAGAGCGCGTCAGGAACACGGCCGTGCCGGGTGGACGTGCGATACGCTCAGTCGCGAGCCTTGCCATGAATGTCTCGATCGGATCCGGATTTTCTGCGATCCGCTCAATGATCGCGGACACGCCGCGATGCCAGCTATACATCAGGCCGTAGATCACCGTTGCCAGCAAGAGCGGTACATAGCCGCCCTCCTCGATTTTGACCAGATTTGCCAAGAAGAAGGCGCTATCGACGACAAGGAAAGCTCCGGCAACGACGCAGCTGGCCAGAAGGCTTAATCGCAAGATTTCACGCATGGCAATGAAGAGCAGCGCCGTCGTCATCAGCATGGTTGCCGATACCGCGATGCCGTAGGCAGCGGCGAGATTGTCGGATTTCTTGAACGCGACGGTAAGGCTGATCGTCACCAGCATCAGCAGCCAGTTCACTGCACCAACATAGATCTGCCCATAGCCCTCGTCGGATGTTTGGGTGATTTGCATGCGCGGCATCCAACCGAGACGCATGGCCTGACGGGTCATGGAGAATGCCCCCGTGATGATCGACTGGCTCGCGATGATGGTCGCCAGCGTAGCCAGGCCAATCAGCGGAAACAGGAGCGGCGCCGGACAAAGGCGGTAGAAGATGTTTTCGGTTGTCGCACCGTGCTCGAGAACGACGGCGGCCTGGCCGGCGTAGTTCAAAACCAGACTCGGGAAAACGACCGCTTGCCAGGCGATGCGGATCGGGCGCGCTCCGAAATGGCCCATGTCGGCGTAGAGGGCTTCGGCTCCCGTAACGCACAGGAAGACGCCGCCCAACACGAGGAAGCCCGCATGGCCCTGCGTGCCCAGGAAGCGAATACCGTGGAGCGGGTTCACAGCAAACAGGATCGAAGGATGTTGAGCGATCCCATAGATGCCTAATATGGCCATGACCAGGAACCACAGAGCCATGATGGGTCCGAAGGCGCGGCCAATCCGCGCCGTGCCCTGCGGCTGGAGGACAAACAGCCCAGCGAGCACCAGCACCGCGAGCGGGACAATGTATGGCTTGAGACCCGGCGCGGCGATCTGCAACCCTTCAAGCGCCGAGAGCACAGAGATCGCCGGCGTGATCGCGCCGTCGCCATAGATCAGGGCCGCGCCGAAGAGGCCAATTGCGACAATCGCAGGCCGCCGATGGCGCTTGACGCCAATGAGAGCCATGAGCGCCACTATGCCGCCTTCGCCATCGTTATCGATCCGCATGGCGATGGTCACGTATTTGATCGTCGTAATGACGATTAGAGTCCAAAAAATCAGCGACACGACGCCGAGCACGATGGCCGGACTCGGATTACCCCCAGTAAGGTCGATGACGGTCTTTAGCGTGTAAAGCGGGCTGGTACCAATGTCGCCGAACACAACCCCAAGGGCAGCGAGACCCAATCCGGCTAGACCCGGGATCGTCGCTGATTTTTGTTCGCCAATGGCCATGTGGCGAGGTCCCGCAAGTGTTCAGAAGGTCCGTCAGTCGCAGAGCTTTACCTCGGTTGCAAAGAACCCGATCGACGATCTACCGTCGAGCTCCACGAAATCGTACGCATTCCCCTGTAACGTGAGCGTGACGGCCGGAGCGCATGTGCATTCACGGCGATAACAACAATTCGGCCCGCTGATCGTACACAACTATCGCGACCGACACGTTGGCCGGTAAGGGCGAACAATCAACGTTGAGGCGGAGCCCGGCTCGCTCGCGAGCGGACCGGAAGGAACTCGCAATATCAGCCCTGAACTGGCTAGTCACCTGATAGAGTATTCTGCTCGCTCAGTTAAGGTGCGGTTAAGATTTCTCGAGCTGCACGCTGCGGTTGCAGCGGCGTCTATGTGGAAGCGCACATGGCTGAGCTTGAGAAGTTGCGCAACAACGCACTCCGAGGAGGCTCATTACAATCGCTTAGAGCACGTTGTGGCGCGCGCTGAGACCAAGTAGGGCATCTGATCTGATGATTTTGTTGGTCTCTTGCTGAAGCATCCCGTCTGTACCTCAAGAGATTGATCACCACCTAGAAACCGACAGTCTTTGCGGCTTTGTGGTTGTGACGATTGGCGCCTTCATCTCCCGAACGATCCTTCGCCAAACCGGGCGAACATGACCTGCTCGACCGGCTTTGGTCGCCTCGTCGCGCCGCGACGGGTCCGCCGATTTGGCTCTTCGAAATAGGCCGGGTTCACCAGCGTGTGCGGATCGCGTCAGAGCATATTACCGACCGTCTGAGCCGTGATCCTTGCCGGAGAATTCGACATGTTGGCGTAGTCGCCCCATCGTGCGAACAGATTAGGTGCCGCCGGTGAGATGACTGTTGCGCTGTAATGAGCGCCCCGATGTTGAGACGTGTTGGGTCTTGGTCGAAAACGCGGAACCAGGTCCTGAACCAGTGCAGCGAACCTCCGTCGGCACAGCTCGAAGATGATTAGCCTTAGAGCGATTGTTCTTGGACCAGGCGGTAGTCAAACCAGCGCGACATTTGGCATTGGCAAACGGCAAGGATGCGATGCGCGTCACAACGCTCACTCGTCTCACAAGGTGACGAGGTCGGTGTGTCCAAACCCCTTGGAGTAGTCGAGCACGGAAATGATCGTGGGGGTGACCCGGAAGATACGAACATCGTCCGGCCCGGGCATCGGCACGGGGAGAGGGACTTTCTGCTCGGGATATTTGAGCGGAAGCATGTTCAATACCTTGGTCGCTTCGGCCCGATCGGTCACCGCTTTCGCGCGTGCAGCCATTGAGAGGCCGGTGATGGTCATGATGTCTGACGTATCGTGATCGATCGTCAACGATAACCGATCGTCTCGCGCCAGATTTGCCGCCTTCTGGCTGTCCAGACCGCACAGAAAGTAGAGGGTGAGGCCTTCGTTGACGTAGCCGACGGTCGTGGCTTGCGGCCAGCCGTCCGGCCGAAGCGTGGAGATGGTCATGATGCGGTGCTGGTCTAGCAGCGTCAAAATCTTCTTGCGGATCTCTTCATCCATCGGCGGTCTCCATGATGCGGCCATGGTAGCCAGAGGCTAGAGGAGGTGGCGTTGATCACGATCAAGGCGCGGCTGCTTCGAATCACCTCGATATGCTCTCGACTGATTCCGAGGCGCGGAATGGGGCGGGTGTAAGCTCACGTTCTGCTGCAAGATCCAGTGCTACTCGATTACCTCGTCGGCGCGGGTGAGTAGCGTAGGTGGCAGCTCGCACTTGGTTGGTTGTTCGATGGGCTGGCGGCGAGGCCCAATCTGGACGGGGTCGATCCCGATGGCGAACACGATGGGAATTGTCGCGACAGCCCTGTCGCTGCTAAGGCCGAGGGTCTATCGGTGGCAACCAACATAGCCACCTGTTGAGCAACGAGTTCTGCCGCAAGCGCTGGTGAGCGTACGTCCTGGCCTTCAGCTAAGCGATACTCGATTGCACGGCAATGCAGCCGATCTTGTGCCCGGCCTTATCCGCTCGTTTCGCCAGCGCTCGAAGAGCTTTAAGAGTTTGTTCTCCATGTGGAGCGAAGATGTTTATGGCTCCTTGTGCAGTCCGGGTGCCTGAAATCGCCCG
>Ga0126383_10002610_pt1 | contig 11669 bp, 10 predicted proteins | sample PanSoiMetPlot_35_FD_96882 | JGI IMG/M metagenome (GOLD analysis project Ga0126383, IMG submission 96882) | Tropical forest soil microbial communities from Panama - MetaG Plot_35 | ecosystem: Environmental > Terrestrial > Soil > Tropical forest > Bulk soil | place: Panama | collected 2016-02-17
AGATACGTGTGCGGCAAGAGCCCAAGCCGAATCAGCGCGCTGACCACTGCATTGACGACTCTGGGATCACGTCGATACTGCCTTGCCGGCACGGCCGTGGAGTGTAGACGCCGCCGAGAGCTGTGTCGATCTTGCGGCCCCTCGTTCGACGCCTTACTAAAAGCAGAGGTCAGCCGGTCGAGACCAAAGCCAGGCCGACCGAATCGGAAACCCAAGGAGGTTTGACGAATGCGATTCATGATGCTGGTCAAGGCCAGCCCCGACTCCGAGGCGGGTGTTCTCCCCAGCAGGGAGGCCGTTGCCGCGATGGGGAAGTACAACGAGGAGCTGATAAAGGCCGGCGTGATGCTCGCGGGCGAGGGACTCCACGACAGTTCGAAAGGCGCCCGGGTCTCCTTCTCGGGACAAAGGCGCACAGTGACCGACGGGCCCTTCACCGAGACCAAGGAACTGATCGCGGGCTACTGGCTGATCCAGGTGAAGTCGAAGGAAGAGGCGATCGAATGGGCCTCGCGAGTCCCCTTCGAGGATGGCGAGATCGAGATTCGCCAGGTGTTCGAGGACTCGGAGTTTCCGCCGGAGATCCTCCCTCCAGAGGAGGCCGAGCGCGAGCGGGCAATGCTGGAGGAGGTGCAGAGGAAGGCCGCGAAGCCGTAATGGCGGCGCCACTGGTCTTGCAGTGGCCGGGATGAGGCTGGTCTGATGGTCGGAATGGCGGCTTCCGACACGCATCGCGCGATCGACGCTGTGTGGAGGATCGAGTCGGCGAGGCTGATCGCGGGTCTCGCACGCATCGTGCGTGACGTCGGTCTCGCCGAGGATCTGGCGCAGGACGCTCTCGTCGCGGCGCTGGAGCAGTGGCCGGAATCGGGCGTCCCGCGCAACCCCGGGGCCTGGTTGATGAGCACCGCGAAGCATCGTGCGATCGATTTGCTCCGCAGGCGGGAGCGGCTCGGGCGCAAGCTGGAGGAGCTCGGCCACGAGTTCGAAGCCGCAGAGGAGGGGGCCGCCCCGGATTTCGAGGCGGCCCTCGATGATGAGATAGGCGACGACCTCCTCCGCCTCGTGTTTACAGCCTGCCATCCGGTTCTCTCGACCGATGCGCGCGTCGCTCTCACACTCCGCCTTCTGGGAGGTCTGACGACGCAGGAGATTGCGTACGCATTTCTCGTCCCGGAGGCGACCGTTGCTCAGCGAATCGTCCGCGCCAAGCGGACACTTGCCGAAGCACGCGTGCCCTTCGAGGTCCCGCGGGGAGCCGAGCTCGCCGCCCGTCTGTCATCGGTGCTGGAGGTCATCTACCTGGTGTTCAACGAGGGTTACTCGGCGACCGCCGGTGACGAATGGATGCGCCCCGCACTCTGCGAGGAGGCGCTGCGTCTCGGCCGCATCATGGCCGAGCTCGTTCCAAACGAGCCGGAGGTCCATGGCCTGGCCGGTCTGATGGAGATCCAGGCGTCGCGCATGCGAGCGCGGGTCGGCCCGTCAGGAGAGCCCATTCTGCTGCTCGACCAGGATCGCGCCCGTTGGGATCACGTTCTCATCCGCCGCGGTCTGGCGGCGCTCGAGCGGGCCAAACGGCTTGGCGGGGCGCTCGGTCCTTACGCGTTGCAGGCCGCGATCGCAGCCTGCCACGCACGGGCCCGCACCCCTGAAGAGACGGACTGGGTGCGCATCGCTGCGCTCTACGACGCGCTTGCCCAACTCGCGCCATCCCCTGTGGTCGAGCTGAATCGTGCCGTCGCGCTTGCGATGGCGTTTGGTCCCGCAACGGGTCTCGAGCTCGTCGATACGCTGACCGCGGAGCCGTCGCTGAAGGGCTACTACCTCTTGCCGAGCGTGCGCGGCGACCTCCTTGCAAAGCTCGGCCGGCTAGACGAGGCGCGTCAGGAGTTCGAGCGCGCGGCGTCGCTCACGCGAAATGGGCGCGAGCGCACGCTACTGCTCGTGCGCGCGGCGGCGTGTGAGCGGGGAGCCAGGCCGCCGCTGACGGGGTAGCAAGAGCCGCCTCGTAATGGCGGGTCTACAGGCTCAATTTTTGAGGTCGTAACCGCTCGAGGAAGCCAAGGCCTACCGCGATTGGCACCACGACCAGCCCGGCTGCTCCACCCAGAAGGGCGATCGGACGCATGCTTATCGGGCAAGCACCGCCCGGGGACACCTTGTGACCGCAGACCGGACATGCCGGACTTAAACTGCCAGCTGTGCTGATGACGTCGGCTCACGTCGACACCTTCGCCCGGGACAACCTCCCCGAGCCCGACACCTGGCCCGAGCTGATCTTCTCGCTGCCGGAGCTCCGGCATCCACCGATCCTCAACTGTGCCGAAGTCCTCCTGGACCGCGTCGCGCACCGGCTGGGAGGAGACCGCCGCTGCCTGGTGACACCTACCGAGACCTGGACGTACGCGGACCTGGTGTCGCGGTCGAACCAGGTAGCGAACGTCCTGGTCAGAGACCTGGGGCTGGTTCCCGGCAACCGGGTCCTGCTGCGGGGCCCGAACAACCCCTGGCTGGTCGCTTGCTGGTTTGGGGTGATCAAGGCCGGAGGCGTGGCCGTCGCGACCATGCCGCTGCTTCGTAGCGGGGAGCTCAGCACGATCGGGGAGATGTCACGAGCTCAGTTCGGACTGTGTGACGCTCGCTTCGCCGCCGACCTGGAGGCGGCGTCCATCCCCGGGCTGAAGGCGCTTCTCTACGGCGGTGGTGGTCCGCACGACCTGACCCGCCTGGCCGCGGCCAGGCCGGCTGCGTTCGATGTCGTCGCCACGTCATCGGATGACGTGTGCATGTTCGCGTTCACCTCGGGCACCACCGGTCGACCCAAGGCGACGATGCACTTCCACCGTGACGTACTCTCGATCGCGGAGACGTTCTCTCGGCACGTCCTGCGCCCGACCCCCGATGACCTGTTCACCGGCAGCCCGCCGCTGGCCTTCACCTTCGGCCTGGGGGGCTTACTCGTCTTCCCGTTGCACGCCGGAGCGGCCACGCTGCTGCTCGAGCAGGCGGGGCCGGACCAGCTGCTTGAGGTGACCGGCCGCCATCGTGTGAGCGTCCTGTTTACGGCTCCAACGGCCTACCGGGCGATGCTGGGAGGTGTGCGGGATGCAGACCTGCGCTCTCTTCGCCGGTGCGTTTCGGCGGGCGAGACCCTGCCCGCTGCGACGTGGACCGCCTTCAATGAAGCGACGGGGCTGCGCATCATCGACGGCATCGGTTCGACCGAGCTGCTGCACATCTTCATCGCGTCGGCCGACGAGGACATCCGACCAGGCGCCACCGGCCGGGCGATCCCCGGTTACGTAGCCGAGATTCAGGACGAGGCGGGCCGGCGCGTCCCGCCGGGCGAGCTGGGGCTGCTGGCCGTGAAGGGACCGACGGGGTGCCGCTATCTCTACGGTGAGCGCCAGGGCCAGTACGTGCGAGACGGCTGGAACGTCACCGGCGACGTTTACGTGTGCGACGACGACGGGTATTTCCATTACCAGGCCCGAGCTGACGACATGATCATCTCGGCCGGCTACAACATCTCGGGCCCTGAGGTCGAGAACGCGCTGCTGCGGCACCCTGCGGTCGCCGAGACGGCAGTCGTGGGCGCGCCTGACCCAGAGCGAGGGATGGTCGTAAAGGCATTCGTCGTCCTGCACCCCGGCGTTCCGCAGTCGCCTGAGACCGCGGCGGGGTTGCAGGAGTTCGTCAAGCAGGAGATCGCACCCTACAAGTACCCGCGCTCGATCGAGTTCGTGGACTCGCTGCCGCGAACCGCGACCGGGAAGCTGCAGCGCTTCCGCCTCCGCGAGGGCGCCTGAGGCAGCGCCCGGGCCCACGCCAGGCGGCGTCAGCCTTCTGCTTTCGCCACGCCGACCGGGCAGGCGACGCCCGTACCTCCGATGCCGCAGTAGCCCCAGGGGTTCTTCTGCAGATACTGCTGGTGGTAGTCCTCGGCGAAGTAGAACTCGCCGGCCGGAACAACCTCGGTCGTGATGGGGCCGTAACCCGCAAGGCTCAGCACCCGCTGGTAGTCGTCACGTGACGCCTCGGCGGCCTTCTGCTGAGCTTCGGAGTGCGTGAAGATGGCCGAGCGGTACTGGGTGCCCACGTCATTGCCCTGCCGCATCCCCTGGGTCGGGTCGTGGCTCTCCCAGAAGACCTTCAGCAGGTCGCGATAGCTCACCCGTGCCGGGTCGTAGACGACCCGCACCGCCTCCGCCTGACCGGTGCGGCCAGAGCAGACCTCCTCGTACGTCGGGTTCGGGGTGTAGCCACCTGCATAGCCGACGGCGGTAGAGACGACTCCAGGGGTCTCCCAGAACTTCCGTTCGGCCCCCCAGAAGCAGCCCAGGGCGAACTCGGCGATCTCGGTGCCATCGGGATAGGGTGGAGCGAGCCGTCCGCCGAGCACGGTGTGGCGGTCAGCCACGGGCATAGCATCGTCGCGGCCTGGCAGCGCCTCCTCGGGCGCCGGCAGCTGCGTCTTGAAACGTCCAAACAACCACATAAATCAGATCCTCTCACGCCATGCGCTACCCCCTACAACCGCGACAACCCCGATCATGTTTCAGGACACGGCTGACCTCATCCTGGACACTGAGCTCGTGAGGTCGGTCGGGCAGGAAGTTGAGACGCAGGCCGCGGACCCGGGTTACGATCCTCGAGTTAAACGTAAGCCGCGTGTACACACAGAGGCGGTGAGTAGTGATGCGCCTGGGGAACGACTACCGAATTCGTGAACGGCTGGCCGAAGCCCTCGTCGGCCCCCTCGGCCCGAAGCCCGATCCCTGGCCGATGGCCGCGACCTTTTGTGCCGGGATCGTACTGGGAATGCTGGCAGGGGCCTGGCTTGCCCAGACAAACGCCCAGCGGCAGGTCATCGCGCTGACCGGCCGGGCTCGTGAGCTGGGGACGAGTGCGATCGGCCGGGCTCGCGACCGGTTCGAGCAAGATGTAGTCCTCGAGGAGACGAAGGAACCGCAGCCGGTGCCCCCGGCCCCCAACAAGAGAGGCGCCAGACCGGCACGGGTCAGCTCGCAGAGTTAGGTCTCGAGCCGGACTGCCGCGTCGGTTCGACCCGGCCCGGCAGGTTGAGGAGCGAGGCCCTTCAGCTGGCCGTCTGGGCCTGAACGGTCTCGGACGTGATGCGGCGTGTCTGCTCTGCGAAGTGACACGCCGCCCAGTGGCCGTCCGCCTTGGGCTCGAACCTGGGCTCCACCTCAGAACAGATCGGGAACTGCGCGATCGGACAGCGCGTGTGGAATCGGCAGCCTGACGGAGGGTTGATCGGGCTCGGGACATCGCCTTTCAGGATCAGCCGCTGGCGCCGCGCCCTGGGAACGGGGAGTGGGATGGCCGAAAGCAGAAAACGTGTGTAGGGATGCAGTGGGTTCCGGAACAGGTCCTCCGCGCCGGCCAGCTCGACCAGCTTGCCGAGGTACATCACTCCCACGCGGTCGCTGATGTGCTCGATCACGCTCAGGTTGTGCGAGATGAAGAGGTAGGTGAGGTGGAACTCCTCCTTCAGGTCGGCCATCAAGTTGAGCGTCTGCGACTGAATCGACATGTCGAGAGCCGAGACAGGCTCGTCCGCGACGACGAATTTGGGGGCGAGGACGAGCGCGCGTGCAAGGCCGATGCGCTGCCGCTGGCCGCCGCTGAACTCGTGCGGATAGCGGTTGACGTAGTAGCGGCGGAGACCGACCTTCTCCAGGATGCTCGCGACCATCTCCTCGCGCCGGTGCTGGTCTCGAATGCCCTGGTTTTTGAGGCCCTCTCCTACGATTTCGCCTACTGGGAGCCTCGGGTTCAATGACGCGTAGGGGTCCTGGAAGACGATCTGCATGTCCGTCCGCAGCTTCTTCAGCTGGCCGCGGCCCATCGCGAGCACGTCACGGCCCTGGAACATGAGCTTCCCGCTGGTGGGCTCGATAAGGCGGAGCAGCAGGCGCCCCGTGGTCGTCTTCCCGCAGCCGCTTTCGCCGACGAGGCCCAGCACCTCGCCCTCCTTGATGTCGAACGAGATGCCGTCGACCGCCCGCACGTCGCCAAGCTTGTGCGGGATAATGCCTCCGCGGATTGGGAAGTATTTGACGAGGTCTTCGACAGTCACGAGTGCCCGTTGGTCGGCGGGCAAGGTGCCGATGCCCCCTGGAAAGGTCTGGGTCACGCCCTCACCGGGGTCCGGCCAGTCGCCGCCGCAGGTTCTCTAGAAGCCTCCGCCTCGTCACCGTACAGGTAGCAGGCCACCTCATGGCCCGTCGCCCCATGGTCTATGAGCGCCGGGAACGCGGTCGGGCAGCGCTCGAACGCACGAGGGCACCTGGGAGCAAAGGTGCAACCAGGTGGCCGGTTGAGCGGGTGTGGCACCGTCCCCTTGATCACGGACAGCCGCCTGCCACGAGTCTTCCTGCCAGGGATGGACGCGAGCAGCCCCTGTGTATACGGATGCTGAGGATCGTCGAAGATCTGCTCTACTGTGCCGCGCTCCACGACCTTGCCGGCGTACATGACTACCACTTCGTCAGCCATCTCCGCGATGACCCCGAGGTCGTGGGTGATCAGCATGATGCCCATGTCGTGGCGCTCCCTGAGCTCGCCCATCAGCTCGAGGATCTGCGCCTGGATCGTCACATCGAGCGCTGTGGTGGGCTCGTCGGCGATCAGCAGCTTGGGGTTGCAGGAGAGCGCCATCGCGATCATGACTCGCTGCCGCATGCCGCCGCTGAGCTGGTGCGGGTAGTCGTGCACTCTCCGCTCAGGGGCCGGAATGCCGACCAGCTTGAAGAACTCGATGACCCGTTCGTGAGCCTCCTTGTCCGGGAGGCCCAGGTGCTCGTTGATCGCCTCCCTGACCTGGTAGCCGACGGTGAAGACCGGGTTGAGAGAGGTCATCGGCTCCTGGAAGATCATCGAGATCTCCCCGCCCCGAATGCGCCGCATGACGTACTCCGGGACCTTGAGGAGGTCCTGATCACCAAACAGGATGCGGCCTCCGACCACCCGCCCGGTTCGCGGCAGCAGGCGCAGGATCGTGAGCGCCGTCACGCTCTTGCCACACCCTGACTCCCCGACCACGCCGAGCGTGCGGCCCCTCGTGATCGTCAGGTCGACGCCATCCACGGCGCGAACTGCGCCGTCGTTGGTCATGAACTGCGTACGCAGCTGCTCCGCCCGCAGCAGCTCGGAGCCCACTATCACGGTGCTGCTCAACGCTCGAAGGAGCGCGGGTCGAATGCGTCCCGAAGTCCGTCGCCGAGGAAGTTGATGCTGAGCACGGTGATGAGGATCGCCGTTCCGGGGAAGAGCGCATAGAATGGCGCGTCCCAGATGAACTCCTGGGCGTGAAACAGCATGCTTCCCCACGACGCGATCGGCGGCCCGATGCCCTGGCCGAGGTAGCTGAGGGCGCTCTCGGTGATGATTGCGATCCCAACGGTGAGAGTTGAGGCCACCATGATCGGGCCCAGGACGTTCGTCAGCACGTGTTTGACGATGATGGTCGGCGTCCCTGAGCCGACGGCTCTGGCCGCCTCCACGAACTCCTTCTCCCGGACCGAGAGAACGACCGAGCGCACGACCCTGGCCGTATCTGTCCACAGCGTGAAACCGATGGCGAGGATGATGACGACCGCGGTGTGACCGAACCCGCTGGTGAGCAGGATCAGCAGGAAGATCGAGGGGATGGCGAGGATGGCGTCGGTGAACCGCATCATGAGGTTGTCGATCAGCCCGCCAAAGTAGCCGGCCAGCGTTCCCATCGTGACGCCGAGCGTGATCACGACCACCGTGGCCAGAAGGCCGACTGCGAGCGAGACCCGGCCGCCATCAAGGATCCTCCGGAAGATGTCCCTACCCAGCTCGTCGGTTCCCATAATGTGCGGCCAGGCCGGGCTCGTGAATCGATGCTCGAGGTCCGCCTGGTCCCAGGCTGAGGGCAGGAGGAGCGGACCTACGAGTGCAGCCACAGCCACGATCAGCAGGCATACGCCACCCAGGATGGCCATGCGGTGGCGCATCAGGCGCCGCAAAGCCAGGTTGTAGAAGCCGATCTCTTCGGTGGTCTCGAAGTCGGCTGGTGCTTCGGCCAGCCCGGTCAGACTCTGAACGTCTTCGAGCGGGGAGATCATCTCGCGGACTTGAACTGAACGCGGGGATCGGCCCAACCGTAGGCGAGGTCCGCCAGCAGGTTGCCCAGTACCACCAGCACGGCGAGCAGAATCAGAATGCCCATCAGGACCTGGACATCGCCGTCACCGGCGGCCTTCCAGAAAAGGCGCCCCATGCCGGGCCAGGCGAAGACCTGCTCCGTGATCAGCGCGCCGACGAAGAGCCTCGGGATGTCGATGCCCATAAGGGAGATCAGCGGCAGCAGCGCGTTGCGGAACGCGTGGCGGGTGACGACCCGCTTCTCCGACAGGCCCTTGGCACGAGCCGTCCTCACGAAGTCGTTGTTGAGCACGTCCAGCATGGCGCTACGGATGAAGCGGCTGTACTGCGCGATGAACTGGACAGCGAGGACGATGGCGGGGAGCACCAGATGCCAGGCGAGGTTGAAGGGGTCGCCCTCCTGGCCGGAGTCGTACATCCCGCTGGTGGGGAAGATCTTGAAGCCAAGATGCTCATACGGGACGACCGCCAGGAGGATGATCAGCATAAGCCCGAGCCAGAAGTTCGGGATCGAGAAGCCGAAGAAGGCGCCGGCCGTCACGACGTTGTCGAACTTCGAATACTGCTTGACCGCGGAGATGACGCCGATCGGGATCGCCAGCGCCAGCGCCAGCGAGTAGGCCGTGAGCATCAGGATGGCCGTGTTCGGCAGCCTCTGACCGATCAGCTCCAGCGTGGGCTGGTGGCTGAAGTAGGAAGTCCCCAGGTCGAAGTGGATTATGTTGCGCAGCCAGATCAGATACTGGACGGGTGCGGGCTTGTCGAAGCCGTAGTAGGCGAGGATCCGGGCTCTGTCTGCGGCTGTCAGATTCGGCCTGTAGAGCAGCTGATCCCAGGCGTGGACCGGCTGCAGCTGGAGGACCACGAACAGCAGGACTGAGACGATGAGCAGAAGCGGAACCGCCTGCAGAAGCCGCCGGACGAGGTACTGGTACATGGCCTACCTATTCATCTCATCTGGCCGAGGAACGGGGAGCGCGTGCCGAAGCACGCGCTCCCGAAAACTGTCAGGACACGTACCAGTCATACGTGTTGTTCAACCAGAAGAACTCGTTGAACTTGATGCCCTGGATCTTCTTGAGGTAGCCAAAGACCTCCAGCTGCTGGTACAGCGGAATCTCCGGAATTATCTCGGAGAGCCGCTTCTCCGCTGCGACATAGGCTGAGCGGCGGTCGTTCTGCGCGACCGAGGAGCGGCCCTGCTTGAAGGCCGCATCGATGGCGGGATCGCTGGTGAATGTGCTGTTCTGGCCCAGACCGCCGTTTTCCTTCGTGGGGATCTGCGTGCTGACGTAGCCGTCGTAGAAAGCGTCCGGCTCAGAGGGCGCGCTGTACGTGTTGGTGTACTGCGCCAAGTCGAAGGTGTGGTTGTAGAGCACTCCTCCGCTGGCGAACGCTCCGAAGAGCTTGGAGGCCGGCGGGTTGTTGAACGGCTTCTGGATCTGGATTCCGATCGTGAGGAGGTCCTGGGCGATCACGACCTCCTGCTGTTCGCGGAGGGCGTTACCGGAAGTCGTCTGCAGTGACAGCGAGATCGGCGTGCCGTCGCTGAACAAGCGGATCCCCTTGCTCGGCCCGCTAGTGGCCTTCTTGTAGCCGGCCTGGTCGAGAAGGGCGTTCGCCGCCGCCGGGTCGAACTTCGTCGTCGGTATCGACGGGTCAGCGCACCAGCCGCCGGTGCCCAGGCAGAGCCAGGAGTCTGGCGGAATCGTGCTCCTGCCCTGCAGCAACGTGTCGATGATCTTCTGGCGGTCGATCCCCATCAGGATCGCCTTGCGGACGTTGATGTCCGACAGGTACTTGTTGTGAAGGTTGACGTCGAGCTTCTCGGCCCCGCTCGCAGGGAGGGTGGCCACGCCGCCGTTCTGCACGTGGGACAGCGGGCTGAGCAGAGCCGCCCTGAAGTCCAGGCCCATATCGATGGTGCCGGTGCGCAGGTCGGCCAGCTGGGTGTTGGTGTCGGGCTCGAATTTGATGGTGATCTGGTCGAGATATGGCTTGTGCGGGCCCCACCAGTTGGGATTCTTCACCAGGGTCATGTGGTCGCCGGTCACCCACTCTTTGAACATGTAGGGGCCGGTGCCGACCATGAACTTGTCCCAGGTCGCCGTGCCGTTGAAGCCGCCCGGGATCGCGATCTGGAGCTTGGTTGCGGTCATGTCACCGCCGGCTGCCCACGTCTTCTCGAGCAGGTGGGCGGGCATGATCCCGTAGGGGCCCGAACCGAACCCAAGGTAGGGACCGAAGATCGACTTCCAGTGCACCACGGCGGTGAAGTCGTCAGGCGTGTCCACGGCCGTGACCTGGTCCCAGCCGCTCGTGGTCTGCATCGGGGTCGGGTTCTTTTCGCCGAACTTCAGCCACCACTGGTCGAACGTCGCCTTCACGTCCTTGGAGGTGAAAGGCTCTCCGTCGTGCCACTTCACGCCATGGCGAAGCTTCCAGGTCACCGTCATCGTGTTGCCGCTGACCTTCACGTCATTGTTCTCGACAGTTGGGATCTCGGTGGCGAGCGCCGGCTCCCAGTAGTCGGCAATCTTCGGGTTCTTGGGCACGTCGGCGGATGCTTTCCCTGCCAGCAGGCCCTCCATCACCGGGTTCGCGAAGGCGATGGCGTGCGTGGCGCTGGACGTGATGCTCGCGGCCAGCAGGCTGTCCTGCTCCTGCCAGGAGGCTACGGTGACCTTCCCACCCGCCGTGGGTTGCCCACCCTTTGTGGTACCCCCCTGGCCGCACGCAACACCGGCCATGAGGCCGGCGACCGCGAACGCCGCAAGCTGATACCAACGATGCCTTGAACTGCCAATCATGGGCACCCTCCAGTGAATTTCGATCCGCCCTCTCTTCTTCAGGCTGCGCTGATTCTGGCCCGGACACTGATCAGTGTCAAGCCGCCTGGGTTGTGGGGGGCAGGGTGTCGGAATGGGCCACATGGTAGCGGGTCCAATCTGACCGGTGCTAGAGGCTCAGATCTCGAGGATGAGCCGGAGCGCCTCCTCCACCTTGCTCACCACGAGGTTATCTATTTCTCCCAGATGCTCCTCGAGGCGTTCCATCGAGACGCTTTTCACATCATCGACCTTGGCCCAGCTCTCATTGTCTGAGGCCCGTTCCCTGGCGGGCCGAGACACGTACGTGGGTGGGCACGTGGCGCTCCCTGGAAGTCATAGGGACGACGACTGCCACGGCACCGGCCCGGTTCAGACGGTTGCTGCTGATGCCAGGGCTCGGCGCCGGTAGCCCGCATCGTGCTCGACGGGGACTCCGAATTCGGTGAGCCAGATATCCCCACGAGCCGGACGTACGCTCACTCAGGCTCAAGTCCATTGCCGAGCGCGCTCGCCTCGGGCTCCCGCCCGCCCGTGTAGTCGGCCCAGGCTTCTGGGTCTTGCCGGAGGCGTTCGATGCCCTCCTCGTACTGGCGCCAGAAGATGTCGCGCCGGTAGGCGTCGACCGCGTCCTCGATTACGCTCGACATCGACCGGTTCGTGGCGGCCGCGACCGCT
>Ga0126383_10002611_pt1 | contig 11666 bp, 10 predicted proteins | sample PanSoiMetPlot_35_FD_96882 | JGI IMG/M metagenome (GOLD analysis project Ga0126383, IMG submission 96882) | Tropical forest soil microbial communities from Panama - MetaG Plot_35 | ecosystem: Environmental > Terrestrial > Soil > Tropical forest > Bulk soil | place: Panama | collected 2016-02-17
CCAAGGTTACGTATGAAGCGGCGGCCTGCGGGTTGCCTCAAATCACCACGCGCGAGGCAGGCGATGTAGTGCGCAATGGCATCGAAGGAATCATCGTGAAGCCGGGAGATGTGAACGCCATTGCAGCGGCGCTTGAACATCTGCATCGACACCCTGAAATGGTTGAACAAATGGGCAGCGCGGCCAGACGTCGCGTAGTTGAGAATTTCACCTGGGAGCATTTTCGAGCGCGATTGCTGGATGCATACGAGACCGTGATGCGAATGGTGCGATGATTTTCCAAGGAGACGCGATCTCCAGATTGCCCTGCGGCGGCCCGAAAGCCACCGCGCCTCCTCACCCGTGAAAATTCTTCTCCTGCAACTGAAGCGAATCGGCGATCTGATTCTGACGACTCCCGCAGTCGCAGCCCTGCGCGCGAGTTTTCCAGAAGCACAACTCACGCTCGTTGTTTCCAGTGAATGTGCCGACCTGCTACCAGCCATCTCAAACGTCGATCGCACTTTGATCGCGCGACGTAACCTGCGTGACCTCGCTCTCTTTTTTTTGATCGCAGCCAGGAAATTTGACTACTGCATTGACTTCACACGAAATGATCGTTCGGCATCTCTGGCACTTATATCGAAGGCACGGAGACGCGTGGTGTCTTACCGGGTGCGTGAACAGGCGAAGACGCGTGCACGCGCTTATACGGATTTCGTTGGTGTTCGTACGCGGGACGTGCACACCATCGACTACAATCTGGCTTTACTTAAACCACTTGGCGCCCGTGACGCTTCAAGCGCCCCGCAACTGGATTTACCACAGATGGCCTACGAAAAAGCCCACGCGCTTCGACGAAATTGGAAGATCATCAAGCCGTACGTCATTTTGCATCCTGGGTCCGCCCGCCAGGAGAAACTTTGGGATCCAACGCGCTGGGCAGAGGTAATTGACTCCTTTGGCCATGGCAACGGCATTGATCTTGTTCTTACTAGTGGACCGTCATCCGACGAGCAAGTGCACATCGCGGCAATTAAAAACAAGACGCGGCGACCGATTATCGATCTCTCTGGAAAGACAGATTTGCTCACGCTTGCCGCGTTAATTGGCGAGGCGCGGCTTCTGGTGACGGTTGATTCCGCTCCCATGCATCTGGCGGCGGCGACACGGACGCCGCAGGTGATCCTGTTCGGGCCGACCAACCCATTTCATTGGCGACCCAGGGAAAGTCCAGCCATCATTTTGCAAGGCAAAGCACCTGCGCCACTTACGGAGTTCTCGCCGCTCCGGCAGCGGGTGCCCATGAGCGAAATCTCGACGGGAGCGGTGATTGGTGCTATGGATTCGCTGCTACCGCTTCATGCGGCGGTGCACATTTCATGAGTGGCGCAAAAGCGGCTAGGAAAAAGCAGTCCTTCTGGGCAACCTTACGCGGAGGGTCTGGGACGTACCGGCGGCTATATAGCTACGTCAAGCCTTACAAGATGCGTTTCGTCCTGGGACTGGCATTAGGCCTCGCCTACGGCGGGGCCAATTCACTTTTCCCACTGGCGATTGCCCGCGTCACCAGCACGATTTTCCACGGCGCAGCGCCCAATCCGATGGCAGTTCGCTCCAATCTTCACGTCCTCGACACCGGCCCGAAGATCAATTCGATTGTGCTGATCTGCCTGGCGATTCCGGCGATCATGGCCGTGCGAAGCCTCTGTTCGTACGGAAGCACCTACTGCATGCAGTGGGTGAGCAACAGAGTGGTCTCCGACATTCGGACCCAGCTGTTTAGTAAGATGATCCGCCATTCGATGGACTTCTTTAACAAAATGCGAGCGGGCTTTTTGATTTCGCGGATTACCAACGATACCCGGATCATGCAGATGGCGTTGACCAGCGTTAGCAGCGACGTCTTCAAACAACCCATCACCATTGTCGGAGCAATCAGCGTGCTGCTGCTGATGGACTGGAAGTTCACGCTGGTCACGTTGATTCTTTTTCCAACCTGTTTACTGCCGCTTCGCGTGTACGGGCGGCGCGCTAAGAAGGCGGTGCTAAACGAACAGGCGGGCATGGCCCAAATGGTGGTGACGATGCAGGAGACGTTCGCCGGCATTCGTGTAATCAAATCCTTCGGGCGCGAGGCGCATCAGGAAAAGGAGTTCAAGCGCAGCAATCAACTGCAATTCTCGCAGATGATGCGCATGATCCGGTCGATGGAAGCAGTGAGCCCGCTGGTCGAAATCATCGCCGCGATCGGTGTGGCGATGGCGCTGCTTTACGTTTATGCCGCAAACCTAAGCGTTGGCCGGTTTTTCGGACTGATCTCAGGAATTTTTATTCTATACGACCCGATCAAGACGCTTAGCAGAATTCACATCGTCATGCAGAGATCAATCGCCGCAACGAGTGCTATTTTCGCCATCCTTGATTCAAATCCCACTGTCCAAGACGCGCCGGATGCCGCAGTCCTGAGGTCATGTGACGGCCGAATCGATTTTGAAAACGTCACATTCCGTTACGCAAACACCACCCGAGACGCGATCAGGAATGTGACTCTGCACATTGAACCAGGAAAAACCTACGCTTTGGTGGGCGCCAGCGGTGCGGGCAAAAGCACCATTCTCTCGCTAATCCTGCGCCTGTATGATCCTAGTTCCGGCAGTGTGAAGGTCGATGGTCGCGATCTGCGCTTGATCATGCAAAAATCGTTACGAGATCAGATCGGGCTAGTGACTCAGGAGACGTTTTTGTTTCACGATACGATCTTCAACAATATTCTGTTCGGCCAGCTCAACGCTACACCGGAAGAAATTTACAAGGCTGCTACCGCTGCTTACGCACACGACTTCATTATGGCCCAGCCAAAGGCCTACGAAACAGTAATCGGCGACAAAGGATGCCTCCTCTCTGGCGGACAACAGCAACGCCTCGCCATTGCGCGCGCTATTTTGAAAAACGCGCCAATTCTCTTACTCGATGAAGCCACGTCATCGCTCGATTCCGAATCGGAACAGCAAATTCAAAAGGCCCTGGCCAAACTGGCGGCTGGACGAACGGTGATCGCCATTGCCCACCGTCTCTCCACGATTTTGTCCGCTGATGAAATCATCGTAATGGATGGTGGTCGAATCAAGGAGATTGGGACGCATGCAGAGTTACTCGAAAAATCGGGCTACTATCGGCGCTTGTACGATCACCAATTCAATCGCATCCAGAAGGAACCCGCAGCCGAAGCAGGTATTCTTGTTGAAGAGCTCGTGTAGCGACTCGGAAAGCAATGGCCATAGCATCTCGCCATGCCGCTTAATATCGATCTTCACACGCATTCTTTTTTTTCCGGAGACGGTATTTCAAGCCCGGAAGACTTGATTGCGGCCGGACGCGCCAAGGGTTTGAACGGCATCGGTATCACCGATCACAACACGTGCGATGTGGTCAATTACCTCCTCGAGAAAGGCTTGATGCGGCTGGACGGCTTGCCGGTCAACGATTTTCTCGTTTTGCCGGGAGTCGAGGTGACGACCGCCGACGGTCATCTTCTCTGTATCGGCGCAGAGCTGCCCTACCTGAAAGGAAAACCCGCGCGCGAAGTCTGTGATATCATTCATGAACGCGGCGGTTTGGCCATTCCTCCGCATCCTTACGATTTATTCCGCGCTGGAATCCGCTTTTCCACCCTAGAAACGCTGCCCATCGATGCTATCGAGGTCTTCAACGCGGCGACCACCCTCCGACGGTATAACCGTTACGCTTTCAAGTACGCGCAGATTCGCGGTTTGCCCATGACTGCCGCCAGCGACGCGCATCATGCCGCGGCCGTAGGGACGGCCTACACGATCGTCAATACCGATGATTTTTCAGTGAAAGGAATCCTCGCGCAGATCGTAAGGAGCAATGAGCTGAATCAAAAGTACCAGACTCCGCGCGATAGCCTCCGCAAAACATGGAACAACTGGTTGCGACTGCGGCGCCGGAAGAAAATTCCGGGACTAGCTGCGAAAGGAAATCGCAACGGACGCTGACCACTGCGTTCTAAAACAATGTCCGCTTACATCATTGTTGAAATCGACATCGTCGATCCAGCCGGCTACGAAGAATACAAAGCGCTCGCAGGCGCAACGGTGGAGAAGTACGGCGGGAAATACATTATCCGCGGCGGCAGAACCGAAGTGCTCGAAGGCGATTGGGAACCGAAGCGTATCGTTGTGCTTGAATTCAGATCAGCCCAGCGCGCCAAAGCGTGGCTGAACAGCGAAGAATACCGCGAACCGCGCAAAATGCGCCACCGCACGGCAAGGACAAACATGATCCTGGTCGAGGGGATGTAATTGTCGGCTGCGCCTCTCAGGCGTGTGCAGCGCGGGAGTTAGTAACGCGCTTTCTCATTTCGCGCTCCTTCAGCACGATCATGCGCTCGTACCAGGCGAGCAGGCGGCAAAGCAGCCATCCGCGATACCCATCACGAAAACCCTGCTTCCAGACGTAATGATAAAGGAAGCGTAGACTCGGGCGAAACGGCGCTCGCATCGCGAGTTTCTTTAGCCAGCGCTTGCGCTCTAGCGCTGTTCCGAACGGTGTCGCTCGCAATGTCCCTTCACTTGTTCGCTCATGCCCGTTGCTCCAGGCCGCCGCTTCCCACGTGGAATAGCGGTTATGCTTCTCGATGAAGGTAGCAATATCTGGAAAGGCGTAATGTTCCATCGGAGCCTGCAGATATTCGACCAGGCCATTAAGCAATACGTGCTCATGCACCTCGTTATCTCCGGACAGAGCGTTGTCGTTGATCTCGATCTGTTCATATCGACCCAGCCGATGCCGGAACAGGCGTAGATTCCAACTTGGAAAATAACCACAATGTTTTATCCAGCCGTCCAGAAACCAGAACCGGCGATTCAGATAAAATCCATCCACATCGGTGCGGCGAATCGCCTCCCTGATTTCGCGTTCCAGTTCCGGTGTAATGCGTTCATCGGCGTCCACGATCAGCACCCATTCATGCTGCCACGGAATATTTTCCAAGGCCCAGTTCTTTTTGCGCGGGAATTGTCCATTCCAAACAAACTGAACGATTCGAGCGCCAGCTGCCTCGGCAATCGCCGGAGTACCATCCGTGCTCGCGGAATCAACCAGCACAACTTCGTCCGCGAAAGAAACGCTGGCGAGGCACCCGCGCAGGTTCACGGCTTCATTTCTAACAGGGACAAGCACCGACAACGGCACCCGCGTGTCGGATTGCTCACTCATTGAGTGATCTCGCGTCTTTTCGTTTCGCGTGCTGGGTTCCCGATCACAATGCTCCAGGGTTTCACATCCCTCATCGCTACCGCCCTTGCACCAACGATCGCGCCTTCGCCAATTGTCACGCCGGGCCCCACGAACGCGTCTGCACAAATCCAGGCTTCTGGGCCGATCACAATCGGCGGACGCAGCAACGGAAAATCCGGTTTCGTGTGATCGTGTGTTCCTGCGCAAACATGAGCACGGTGCGAAATTGTTACGCGTGCCCCCAGCGTAACTTGGCCGAGATTGTAAATGAGCGCGTGCTCGCCAATCGCGCTTTCATCTCCCGCCTCGAAGTTCCATGGGAAATAAATTGTCGCCGAAGGATATACGTGAACGCTGCGACCAATCTTTGCTCCAAAACAGCGGAGCAGAAATCTTCTCCATCCAAAAAAGGGCCTTGGACTGAACCGAAAAAGCGGCTGGGCGAGCGTCCAGAGCACCCGGCGAATGATCTCACTAGGGGAGTACTTCCGGGCGCGGCGATTTTGCTCAACGTTCAACATACAAAGGACACTGACTACGGACTACACGACTACGGGACTGCGACCTTATAGTCCAGTTGTCTTGTTGTCGTCGCGGTTCCCGACACTGCCGAAGGTGCCGCCCGAGGCGTCCAAAAAAGATTGAACAGCATGCGCTCGCGGGTTGTCACAGATTCGAATATTTAACCTTGTTAAATACTTTCCCGGATGCTACAACGCGTGATCGAGAAGGCATCGACGAATACAATTTACGGGACGTTGTCGATTCCCTTCCCCCAAATGTTTGATGAAAAAGAGTTATATGGCTGCTGAAGATAGCGATACCGGAATTAAGATTTACCTGCGCGAGATCGGGCAAATCCCGCTCTTGACTCCGGAACAGGAAATCGAGCTGGCCGCCAAAATCAAAAAGGGCGATCGCGAGGCGCGAGCCCTGATGATCCGGTCCAATCTGCGCCTAGTGGTTAAGATTGCGCACGACTATGCCAATCTTGGGCTGCCGCTGCTCGATTTGATCTCCGAGGGCAACATCGGCCTCATGAAGGCGGTGGAACGTTTTGACCCTGCGAAAGGCGGAAAGCTCAGCACGTATGCTGCCTGGTGGATCAAGCAATCCATCAAGCGCGCGCTTGCCAATCAGAGCAAGACGATTCGTCTGCCGGTGCATCTGGTAGACAAGATCTCCAAGATGCGACGGGTTTCACTGCAGATGAGTGAGGAATTGGGCCGTGAGCCCACGGACGAGGAGCTCGGTGACGAGATCGGGATCGCGAGCGGAAAAGTCTCGCAACTGAAGACCGTATCCATCCGTCCGGCGTCACTGGATGCGCCTATCAGCGATGATGATTCCACCGAGTTCGGTGAAATCGTCGGTGACGAGGACGCTCAAACACCGTTCGAACTATTGCGTGACAAGAATCTGCGCAATGAGGTCGGCGGTTTGCTTGACGTATTGGATGATCGCGAGAAGAAGATCATCTTCCAGCGCTTTGGCCTCGACGGCGGCAAACCCAAGACGCTTGAGGAAGTCGGTAAAAAATTCGGCGTTACGCGGGAGCGGATCCGGCAATTGCAGAACATTGCGCTGTCGAAGCTTCGCCGCGCTCTAAGCAAAAAGGAGCGTCCGGTGGAGGTCGAATTGCCGGTCGAAGCATAAATCTATAGCCGCTTCCCATGGGACGCGTTACACTGATCCGCGCGTTGACGTGCGCCGCTCTTCAGAGCGGCGCGGGTGCAATCATTTTTACTGCGCGCAGTTGAATGGAATCGATTAGCGCATGCCCCATACGCACGCCGCTGATGATCACCATGCGATTACCCGGCGCGGCCAGTTTTTTCCCGCGCAAAAACTTCTCCGCTGACGGCGCACCAATCAAAGGATTGAGTTTGGCATCACAAAAGCCAAGCCGCTTTTCGGAGTCGCATGCACCCGTAGTTCTCACGTAACGAAATACGGCACGGCCTTTCAAGCGTGCCGCATCGCGCAATGCGCGCCTATTTCAGCTTGCTTTGCGTTTCCTTGGCAATGTTCAGATGCTCCTGGACCATCTTGGCCGTGTCGTCCGCAAACTTTTTCACGTCGGGATCGCTCCCGCTGTTTGCTTCCTCTTGGAATTCGGCCAGGTCCTTTTCATGGTCCTTGACCATCATGTCCATGTAAGCTTTGTCCGAACTCCACTTTACGGTTGGCTCCTTCGCCGGCAATTTGACGTTCTTTTGCGCGGCGATCGACTTTAGCTCGTCATTAGCCTTGCTGTGATCCATGATCATTCGTTTGCCGAACGATTTTACGTCGTCGCTTTGGCCATTCTGTTCAGCCAATTTTCCCATCGCGACTTCCATCACTCCGCCTTTAGCGGCTTTCTTTACGAAAAGCTTGTCTTTTGCGCTCAACGAGGAGGTTTTGTCGGATGCAGTGTCTTGTGCCGCTGCCACTCCTGCCATGCTGAGCGCCGCGATCGCCAGGGAAAGAATATAAAACTGCGGAACAACTGTGATTTTAGTTCTCATAACTTTGTACGGTTGAACTATGCCGGGACCAGCCGGCAATTAAGAATCGCAAGCAGGCGCCTGTTTGGACGCGGACGAATTCCGATTTCGCTGTTAGGACACGCGAAAACTGATCAGGCTTTGGAGACGTTTCGCGCGTATGAGCTCTCCACACGTCTCGCCACGTCCCTATAGCCATAATCAACTTCGTAAATCTGCTTCATGCAGGCGAGCGATTTTTCCCGGGCGTCCATCCGCTCGTAAACGAGGCCGAGATTGTACACGATCTCCTTCTTCATCGCGTCCATCGATAAAATTTCATTCGAGGCTTCCTCGAGTTGTTTGACTGCAAGATCCAGCATCTCAAGTTCACTGTAGCAGCAGCCGAGCAGGTTCATCGCTTTTAAGCGCGCATGTGGATTTTGCCGCGCGCGCTGCAACTCTGGCACAGCCTCGCGAAAGCGCCTGGCGTTGAAAAGGGTTTCGCCTAGTTCAAATCGAAGCTGGAGATCGGTCGGACTGCGTGCAACGCGAGCCTGCGCATCGCCGATGAGGAGTTCTGCATGCTTGGCTTTGGCGGCCTTTAGTAGCTCAGAGGTCTTCGCATGCGATTCATCTGTTGCATCATGCGTGGAAAGAAACTCTTCATGCGCACCAATCTCGCGCTCGAGCGATTTGAGTTTTAGGTCGGATGCTTTTCGGATCAATCCGGGGTCCGCGCCTTTGGTCAGATCCGCAGCATATTGATACCAGCGAATCGCTGCCTCGAAATCTTGCTTTTGCTCGTTCAACGCGCCCAGCCGCCGCGCGAGATCGATATTTGTCGGCTCCGCCTGGTGTAGCGCGTACGTCTCGGCAATCTGTTGGTCGAGCGATTCGCCGGTCAATCGCATCCGGCTCTGTTGCTCGAGTGAAATCGCCACCTCCTTGTCCTTGATCAGGTCGCGATAACTTTCAGCCTGCGTCCATCCGCCGCGCTTGATAGTCGAATGTGCCGACGCATCTTTACCCAGACGGCGTGCCTCAGCATCGAGCGGGTTTATTGCCGTGATTTGATTATAGACTTCCACCTCTTGGTCGTGGTCACCAAGCTGGCGATACAACAGCCCAAGCTCGTGCAGCACCTTGACGTCACGTGGATTCTCTTCAAGCAGTGTCTGCAGCGCGAGCACTCCGATTTCCGGCCAGCCAGCGGCTAGCGAGGCTTCTTTCAAAGCCAGATTCGCCTGACGATTGTAAGGTTCCTCTTCTAGGACCTTCTCCAGCATTTCAATCGCGCGTTTCGGGTCCTTTTTGATTTCCCGCTGCGCTTTCATCACCGCGAGCGGCGCGGTTGAAATATTGAAGAAACTTTTCTTTGCCGATTTGCTTCTTGTTACCTCCGTACGCCGCAGCAATTGGCGGCCCGTGAGAAACTCTGGCTCCTGTTTCAGAGTCTCCTGTAGGAGCGAAATTGCGTAACCCAAGTTGCGCAATTCGATGGCGGTCACTGCCTTGAGCCAAAGACTGCGCTGTGCTTCGCTCAGCTCCTTTTCCGTTTTAACCGCCATCGCGATGAGTATAATTTCATCAGCGGCACTCGTCACCATAAATGGCAGCAGGGCCGTCGAAACTCGGAATGAAAGTTGGCTTCAATTTTTCTGACTGCGCGCCCGTGGAGCTAAATGGCGGCGAGCGATTCGTAGTGTCTAGCAAAGATTTTGTTCCCGCGTACGTGCGGGCGTTTGAGGACGGCGTTCTTCGAGAACGGTCCGAGGAAGCGGTAGAATCGCTGCGGTCATGCCGCGTCTGCCCGCGCGATTGCGAGATCGACAGGTTCAACAACAAAATCGGCGTTTGCAAGAGTGGCCGGCTCGCGCGCGTGGCCAGCGCGTTTCCACATTTTGGCGAGGAGGATTGTCTGCGCGGGTGGAACGGATCGGGCACGATCTTTTTCGGCTGGTGCAATCTGCGCTGCGTGTTCTGCCAGAATTTCCAGACCAGCCAGTTCGGTGAAGGCGCCGAGGCGACCGCGGCAGAGCTTGCGCAGATCATGCTCGATCTGCAGCGAATCGGTTGCCACAACATTAACTTCGTCACACCCGAGCATGTGGTGCCACAAATTCTCGAAGGGCTTGTGCTTGCGGTCGAGCGAGGCTTGCGTCTGCCGCTCGTGTATAATACATCGGCCTACGACAGCCTCGAAAGCATTCAATGGATGGCCGGCATCGTCGACATCTACATGCCCGATTTCAAACTCTGGGACGCCGAGCACTGCCGAAAATATCTGGTCGCCAGTGATTACGCTGAAGCCGCGCGGAAAGTCATCGCGGCCATGCACGCACAGGTCGGTGTGTTGAAAGTCGACGAGAACGGTCTCGCATTACGCGGGGTTCTTGTGCGCCATCTCGTGATGCCTAGGCTGCTCGACGATACGCGCGAAATTATGCGCTGGATCGCCGACAATTTGTCACGCGACACGTACGTCAACATCATGGACCAGTATTATCCGGCGCACAAAGCCGAAACCGAACCGCGCTTCGCCGAAATCAATCGTGGCATCTCAGCCGACGAATTCTGCGGCGCACTGGAACTCGCACGCGCGGCCGGCCTCTGGCGTTTCGACACCCGGTGGCGCCACGTGATTCCCCACGGCGCTCCAGTCTGGCTGCCGCGCCTGCGGCAGCGGCGCGACGGGTGCGTTAGCGCGAATAGCTAGGAGCAATCTATTGAATTGCTATCCATGCGGCTGGCAGTCGTGATCCGATCGATCATCGCTATTTACAATAAGTCCAGCTGCGGCTTTTGGGATTCCGGCATCGACTTCGTCGATTTCTTTCCTCGCGGTTTTCTTTCTGCGGTGGCACGGCTGGAATCTTCCAAATGCGCGAGAATTTCCTTGGCGCGGTCGAGGATTTCTTTTGGCAAACCGGCCAGACGCGCGACGTGGATTCCGTAGCTTTTATCCGCGCCGCCGGGGACGATTTTGCGCAGGAAAATGATTTGTTCGTTCCATTCGCGCACGGCGACATTGAAATTGCAGACGCCGCTGCGATCCTCGGCCAGTTTGGTCAACTCGTGGTAGTGAGTGGCGAACAACGTCCGCACTTTGATTTTCTCGTGCAGAAACTCGGCCACACTCCAAGCAATGGAGAGCCCGTCAAAAGTGGACGTGCCGCGCCCGATCTCATCGAGGATTACCAAACTGCGTTCGGTGGCATTGTTGACGATGTTTGAGGTCTCGTTCATCTCCACCATGAATGTTGACTGGCCGCGTGCGAGATCGTCGCTTGCGCCGACGCGGGTGAAGATGCGATCAACCAAACCAATCTCTGCGCTCTCTGCCGGCACGAAGCTGCCGATCTGTGCCATTAACACAATCAGCGCGACTTGGCGGATATAAGTTGATTTTCCGGCCATGTTCGGGCCCGTGATAATCGCGAGCCGCAAGTCTTCGCCGTTGAGTGAGGTGTCATTCGGCACGAACTTCTCTTCCACCAACGTTTGGTCTAGGACGGGGTGCCGGCCATCCTTGATCATAAGCCGGAGTGTTTCATTTAATGTCGGTCGGCAATACCGGAAGAGCCGAGCGGTTTCCGCGAGTGCGCAGATCACGTCGAGAACTGCGATTGCATCGGCGGTCCTCTGGATTGGCCCAAGCTCACGCAACGTTTCCTCGCGGAGTTTTTGAAAGAGCTGGTATTCGAGCTGGCGGGCGCGCTCGTCTGCGCCGAGGATTTTCGCCTCCATTTCCTTGAGCTCAGGTGTGACGAAGCGTTCGCCGCCGACAGTCGTTTGCTTGCGCTCGTAATGGGCAGGCACATTCGCGGCGTTCGATTTTGTCACCTCGATGAAATATCCGAACACAGAGTTGTAACGAACTTTGAGCGACTTGATTCCGGTGGCTGCGATCTCGCGCTCCTGCAATTGGCTGATCCAGTTTTTCCCTTCGCGCGA
>Ga0126383_10002612_pt1 | contig 11664 bp, 9 predicted proteins | sample PanSoiMetPlot_35_FD_96882 | JGI IMG/M metagenome (GOLD analysis project Ga0126383, IMG submission 96882) | Tropical forest soil microbial communities from Panama - MetaG Plot_35 | ecosystem: Environmental > Terrestrial > Soil > Tropical forest > Bulk soil | place: Panama | collected 2016-02-17
CACGGCCGCATCATGGCACTCGCCTTCGATCAGCTCGAGGATTGCGGCGCGCATCTGCGCGCGCCAGAGCCGGCCACGCTCTACCGCATGCACGGCAATCTCACCGGCGCGTACGACATCCGCCACGTTTCGGTGCGCAACCGTGTCGTGCTGACTAACAAGACGCCGACCGGGCTCAACCGCGGCTTCGGCGGGCCGCAAACGTATTACGCGCTCGAGCGGCTGATGCAGCGGGTTGCGGTCGAACTCAAGCTCGATCCGGTTGACGTGATCCGCAAAAATCTGGTGCCGTCGGGCGCGTTTCCCTATCGTACGGCCACGGGAGCCACGCTCGATTCCGGCGACTATGCCAAAGCGATAGAAGTCGCTCTTGCACAAGGCGACCTCGCGCAGCTGCGACAGCGCCAGCAGACGGCGCGCGCGCAAGGCCGTATCTACGGCATCGGCGTGACCGCTGTCGTCGAGCCAAGCGTCTCCAACATGGGCTATATCACCACGGTGCTGTCGCCAGAAGAACGCCGCAAGGCGGGCCCGAAGAATGGCGCGCAGGCCACCGCGACCGTTTCGCTTGATCCGCTTGGTGGCGTCTCTGTGCAGGCTGCCTCGGTGCCGCAGGGCCAGGGTCATCGCACGGTGCTGGCGCAGATTGTTGCCGACGCTCTCGGCCTCAAGCCGTCCGACGTTCGTGTGATCGCCGAGCTTGACACCGCAAAAGACGCGTGGTCGATCGCGTCCGGCAACTATTCCAGCCGTTTCGCCGCTGCGGTCGGCGGCGCCGCGCATCTTGCCGGCGAAAAAATCAAGGCGAAGCTCGCGCGCGCAGCAGCCTCTCAGCTCAATGTCGCCACGGAAGACATCGAATTTGTCGGAGGGTACGCTCGAGCGCGCGGCAATCCCGACAACGCAATTCCGTTTTCGCGGCTCGCCGCGGCCAGCCATTGGTCTCCCGGTCTTGTCGCCGAGGAAAATCATGCGTTGCGTGAGACCGTTTTCTGGACGCCGCCTGAGCTAACACCGCCGACGGAACGGGATGAGATCAATTCATCGCTCTGTCACGGATTCATCTTTGACTTCTGCGGCGTCGAGATCGACAGCGTGACGGGCGCGGTGCGCGTCGACAAATACGTGACCATGCACGACTGCGGCCGCGTTTTGCACCCGGACATGGTGGCGGGTCAGATCAGGGGTGGCTTCGCGCAAGCGCTCGGCGCGGCGTTTTACGAGGAATATGCCTATTCGCCGGATGGCGCTTTCCTGAGCGGCACGTTTGCCGACTACCTGCTGCCGACGGCAACGGAAGTACCGACGCCGCTTATCCTGCATATCGAGACGCCCTCACCTTATACGCCGCTCGGCGCCAAGGGCGTTGGGGAAGGCAACTGCATGAGCACGCCAGTGTGCCTCGCCAATGCGGTCGCCGATGCGCTTGGGCTGGCGTCGGTCGATCTGCCGATGACACCGACCAAGCTTGCCGCGCATATTCACGCTGGAGAAGAATCCGCCCGGAGGCGCGCATGAAGCCCGCGCGCTTCGACTACATTCGGGCTGGAACACTCGCCGAAGTACATGCGGCGCTCGCCGACGGCGGTGACGACGCGCGCATCATTGCAGGCGGGCAAAGCCTGGTGCCGATGCTGTCCATGCGGGTGGCGCGCCCAACCTTGTTAATCGACATCATGCATCTGCCGGAGCTGGCAAAGATCGAGGTCAAGGACGACGCCCTCCGCGTCGGTGCCGGGGTACGGCAGGCCGCGCTGCTGGCTTGGCCCGAATTGATCGCGCGCCAGCCGCTGTTCTCCGCCGCCCTGCTATGGGTTGGCCACGCGCAGACGCGTAGCCGCGGCACGGTTTGCGGCTCGATCGCGCACGCGGATCCCAGTGCCGAGCTTCCACTGGCGCTCCTCGCGCTCAAAGGCGCTGTCGAGCTGTCGTCGCACAGGAACCGGCGGCGCGTTGCGGCGGAAGACTTCTTCACTGGCGTGATGTCGACCACGCGCGGGGACGACGAATTAATCGAAGCGGTCGAAATCCCGTGCCGCACCGCGGGTCACGGCTATGCGTTCAAGGAGTTCGCCCGGCGCCACGGCGATTTCGCGATCGTCGCATGTGCCGCCATTGCACGCAAAGACGGCGTCCGGCTCGCGATCGGCGGTGTCGCCGATTGTCCGGCCGCGCGCGATTTTCCGGACACCGACAGCAGCGCGTTGGACGATGCGCTTGATCGGTTCGCCTCCGATCTCGAGGCGCGCGACGATTTGCATGCCACTGCCGACTATCGTCGCGCGCTGGTGCGCCGCCTTGGCCGCTCCACCATCGAGGAGGCTCGCCGATGCCGCGCCTAACCGCCGATGCGCGCCACCGCGTCCGCTTCGAGCTAAATGGCCGCATGGTTGAGGCCGACGCCGAGCCGCGTATGCTGCTCACCGACTTCCTGCGCTACGAGCTCGGCATGACCGGAACGCATGTCGGCTGCGAGCATGGCGTCTGCGGCGCCTGTACCGTCGAGATCGACGGCGTTCCGGCGCGTGCCTGCCTCACGCTTGCGGTACAGGCGGAAGGCGCCAAAATCCGCACCGTCGAAGGCCTCGCGCCCGCGCCCGGACGGTTGTCGGTTTTGCAGGATGCGTTTCGCCGCCATTACGCGCTGCAATGCGGCTTTTGTACCACGGGCATCCTGATCTCGCTCGATTGTTATTTGCGGCATCATCCCAATCCGGCCGAGGCGGAACTGCGTGAGTACCTCGGGGGCCATTTGTGCCGCTGCACAGGCTACGCTCCAATACTGGCTGCGGCGCTCGATGCCGCCGAAAAACTCCGTGAGACGCCTGCGAATGCTTGATCTTGGCACAAGTTTCATTGCCAGCGTGGAGCGCGACCCCAAGGCCCTCGCGATCGTTGACGGTACGACGCGGCTCACCTACGCGGAGTGGTACCGCCAAATTTCAAGCGTGGTCGCGGCACTCGACGACCTTGGGCTCAAGCCCGGCGATCATCTGGTCACCACCGCACAAAACCGCTCGGAAGCCGCGACCATTCATTGGGCCTGTCAGTTCGCAGGAATCATCATCACGCCGGTGAACTGGCGAGCCACCGCCGACGAGCTCGATTTCTTGGTTGAGAACGCTGAAGCCAGGGCTGTCGTCTATGAAGACGTGAGCGCCGATGCAGTCGCGCAATCGAAAGCCGCACAAACGCGTCCGCGCATCGCGCTTGGCCGGGCGAAATCTGATGAGACGGCATGGAGCGCGTTGTCCGAACGCAAGGCGTCCGATGCCGTGCCGCGCGTGTCGCCAGATGCCTGGTCGGTAATGCTCTACACATCGGGCACCACGGCGCGGCCGAAGGGTGTACCGCGACGTCAAAGCGCCGAACGTGCCGCCGCGCTGGCGCACGTCGCACAGAACATTTACGGCAATGGCGAGCGCACGCTTGGCGTGATGCCACTCTATCATACCATGGGCGTGCGCTCGTTGCTCGCGATGTCTCTCATCAACGGAGCATTCATCTGCCTGCCGCGCTTCGACGTCGCCCGCGCCCTCGAGCTTATCGCCACTGAGAAGATCACCAACCTTTACCTGGTACCAACGCTCTACCACGACCTCGTCCATCACACGGCATTCGCGAACGCCGACGTGCGTTCCGTCCGCAAGCTCGGCTTTGCGGGCGCCCCAATGACCGACGCATTGCTCAAGGAATTGCAGCGGGCGTTCAAGCCGGAGTTGTTCGTCAATCACTACGGCTCATCGGAAATTTATACGTTCACCATCGACCAAAATGCACCGGAAAAGCCGGGCTCCGCCGGCAAGGCTGGGATCAATCAGCGCGTCCGCGTGATGAAGCTCGGCGCATCGCCGGACCAGATCGCTTCCCCGGGTGAAGAAGGCGAAATTATCGCTTATCTCGCCGGCGATGAATCCTTCGAAGGCTACTGGCGGCGGCCGGAATCCGACGCCAAAGCACTGCGCGACGGCTGGTATTTAACCGGTGATACCGGTTATTTCGACGCGGACGGCGATTTGTTCGTTACCGGGCGCGTCGACGACATGATTAGCACCGGTGGCGAAAACGTTTCTCCAGTCGAGATCGAAAGCTGCCTGTCGCTGCATCCGGCCGTGTCGGAAGTTGCGGTGGTCGGGCTTTCCGACGAGCGCTGGGGCAAGATCATAACCGCGTTCATCAAGCGCCGCGCGCCTGTCGGCGACGCCGAGCTTGATCAATTCTGCAGCAAATCAGGCCTGGCCAATTTCAAGCGTCCGCGCCGTTATGTCTTCGTAGACGCCATTCCGAAGTCCCCCGTTGGCAAGCTGCTGCGCCGCAAGCTGGTGGCGGGTGAATACGAGACCGAAAAAGCGGGCGTCAATTCTCACCAGGATGGAACCGCAGCATGACCGCGATCACATTTTCCGACCCGCGTCTCGCGAAGCTCAACGGCTTTCGCGTGGAATTGAATGCCGAGAAGGAGCGCGCCGACATCGTCCTCGACCGGCCGCCGCTCAATGTGATCGAGATGCCGCAGCGCGACCAGCTGCGGTTGGTGTTCGAGACGCTCGATGACGATAACCGCGTGCGCGTGATCGTGCTGCGGGCGGTGGGTGAACATTTTTCCAGTGGCGGCAACATCAAAGGCTTCATGGAGGCGACGCCCGAGCACGTCTCCAAACTTGCGTGGAACATCGCGGCGCCAGCGCGCTGCAGCAAGCCCGTTATTGCAGCCAATCGGGGATACTGCTTTGGCGTCGGCTTCGAGATATCGCTTGCCTGTGATTTCCGGATTGCCTCTGAGACTTGTTTTTATGCTTTGCCCGAACAGAAGCTCGGCCAGATTCCAGGCTCGGGCGGCTCTGCAAGGTTGCAGAAAATTATCGGCATCACGCGCACCAAAGACATCGTGATGCGGTCAAAGCGCATCAGCGGCAAGCAGGGGCACGAATGGGGAATTGCAACCGAATGCGTGCCAGACGCCCGGCTCGAAGCCGCCACCGATCAATTGGTCGATGAGTTACGGTCGTTTTCGCCACTCGCGCAACGCACAGCCAAGAAATTGCTCAATGATACGGAAGACTCGATGCTTTCCACCGCAATCGAACTTGAAGGACATTGCTACAGCCGGTTGCGGCAATCAGACGACTTTCGTGAAGGGGTCGAAGCGTTTCACGCCAAACGGCCGGCCAAATTTAGGGGGACGTAGCTTTGCCGCCGAGCGCTGATTATTGCCCGAGTGCCTTGCGCCAGGACTCACCCGGTAGGGGACCGATGATTTTGTCGAGATCGACTTTCTCTTCGCCCGGCACGCGGATGCGCACAAACTTCATCTCGTCAGCGTCAAGAGGCTTGGTTGCGTCCAAACCCATCTTTGCGCCGACACCATTACGGGTCGACGGATCGAGCTTGGATCCCTGACTGTTCGGCACGACCACGAGATCCCGATCAGCCTGAAAGCGAGTCGCCACCGCCCACTCCACCTCGGTCGGATTGTGGATGTCGACGTCTTCGTCCACCACAATGACCTGCTTCACATCGTAGTGGCCCGCAAATGCTCCCATCATGACGTTCTTTGCTTCACCTTCCTCGCGCTTGGCGATCTTGACATAAAGGTGATAGCGGCAAACCCCGCCAGCGGCGAGGTGCACGTCCCGCACGTTCGGAAAGCTACGGCGGAGATGCGCGAGCAAGGTCGCCTCCCGCGGGATGCCACCGAGCAGCAAATGTTCAAGCCCGCCGCCGACGATAGTATGGAATATCGCATCCCTGCGATGCGTGATGGCAGTGACTTCGATGACGTGGCGCTTGGCCGGCTCACTGTAATACTGTGGAAATTCGCCGAACGGACCTTCCAGCTCGCGCACATTCGGCAGCACCCGTCCTTCAACAACGATTTCGGACTCGGCCGGGACACGTAGCTCATTGGTGAGGCACTTAACCACTGGCAGCGCAGTGCCGTGCAGTGCACCGGCAATCGTAAGTTCGTCAAAATCGATCGGCGCGATAGCTTGTGATGAAAGGAGCGTAAGCGGATCAACGCCGATGACGATGGCCACGTCGAGCGGTTGTCCGATCTGCTCGGCCATTTCAAAGAACATGTGGGTGTGCCGGGGTAGCAGCAAGGCGCCGAGCCGATTGCGGCCGCTAAGCTGCAGGCGGTGAAGCGACACGTTTTGCACGCCGGTCACCGGATTACGCGCAATACATAACCCGGCGGTAATATAGGCTCCCTTGTCATGCTCGTTATGTGTCGGCAACGGCAGCTGCCTGCCGATGTCGATATCGCGGTGCACGACTTCCTGCACCGGAGCTGATTTCGTCTCCTTCCACGGCAATGGATTGCGCATCGCGTCCTGGAAACGTGACAGCATTTCGCCTGGCTCCACACCCATGGCGTCGGCAATCCATTGCCGGTCGGACACGAGCCCGGAAACAACGGGCATTGCATGCCCGCCCGGCCGCGGAAACATCGTCGCCTTGCGCCCGTCCAACCGCTTGGCGATCGCTGCCAGCTCGAATTTCAACGAAATGTCCGGCCGTATCACAGCCAGCCGGTCGCGCGCAGCCAGGTGATCAAGCCAGTCGCGCAGCGTCGAAACGGACCGTGGTTTGTTGCCGCCCGCCATCAACAGCGAATTGGCGGCGTCCGCTTTCGAACGAATATCGGTGACGGCCATATCATGACCCTATCGCGGCCAACAAACGCCCGGTTTGGAATCCGATAGCCCCTTTTTGCGGTTTTCTCTAGCGCTTTATGCAGCCGCAAAAAACGTCATCCCAATCGAGCTCGAAACCTATAAAAATCGCCACCACTTCACCGCTTGCGTCGGCCGCCAATTGAGCAACAATTACAAAATGAAGATCAGCCAGACGATATGTCGGACGACGAAAGGATGCTCTCATCGATCCTCGCATACGACGCGAGAGGCGTATACGTAGCCCGGGGGGAAGGTAGTGACAGAAATCAGAAAATCGATTGCTTTGCCAATGGCGCTCGCGCTGCTTGTTGCGTCTTTTGTCGGCGGGGGGCGTGTCCAAGCACAAGATTATCCGACCAGACCTATCCAAGTGATTGTGCCCTTTGCGGGTGGGAGCGCGAGCGACGTTGTCACGCGCATCTTGCTGCATGAGATGTCGAAATCGCTCGGTCAGAATTTCATCGTCGACAATCGTCCAGGTGCAGGCGGCAATACCGGCACGGCCGCCACCATCAAGTTGGCACCGGACGGCTATAACTTGCTGATGAGTACGTCTGGTCCGCTTGCCGCCAACCGAACTTTGTTCAAATCGCTTGGCTACGATCCGGAGAAAGACCTCTCGCCGATTTCGCTATTCGCGATTATCCCCAATGTCATTATTATCAACTCCAAACTGCCTCCTAAAACGCTGACGGAATTAATCACCTACGCGAAAGCCCACCCGAAGGAGCTCAACTACGGGTCGGTAGGCGTGGGAAGCTCGCAGCATCTTGCCGGCGCCTATTTCGAACAGATGACGGGAATCCAACTCACGCACGTCCCCTATCGCAACATCGCGCAATACACGCCAGACTTCATCGCCGGCCAGGTTCCACTCGGCTTTCAGTTCCTGCCAAACGTAATTGGTTTGATCAAAAGCGGTGACGGGCGTCCGCTCGCTGTCACCAGCAAAACACGTATGATAGCGCTGCCTGACGTGCCGACGGCGGCCGAAGCGGGCGTGAACGACTACGAGACCTTCGGCTGGCTTGCTTTGCTCGCGCCCGCGGGAACGCCAAAGCCGATTATCGACAAGATTTACAGCGCCCTGGCGCAAGCAGTTCAGGAGCCGAACGTGAAAGAACGCTTTCTTGAACAGGGCGCCGAACCGGTATCGCCTGGACCCGAGGAGCTCCAAAGGTTCATCGCGTCAGAAACCGTCAAATGGCATGATATCATCGATAAAGCGGGCATTCCGCCGCTGTAGCAATTGCGCTGCAATGGCTGCGCGGCAATTACCGACCCACCTATGACGCCTCCAGAACGAGTTCTGATTGCCGGCGCTGGCCCGGTTGGCCTGGTCGCTGCCGCCAATCTCGTGCGGCATGGGATTCCAGTGGCCGTGTTCGAAGCCGGACCCGATCTGAGCAACGAATCCAGGGCCTCGACCTTTCACCCACCCACACTCGACATGCTGGACGACCTCGGCATCGCGCAAGACTTGATCGCGCAAGGGCTCAAAGCAGCAAAATTCCAGTACCGATCGAGGCAGCATGGGTTGATCGCCCAGTTTGATTTTGCCGGTATCGGCGATGTCACCCGCCATCCCTTTCGCGTTCAATGTGAGCAATCCAAACTCACCCGCATTTTGCTCAAGAAGCTCGCCAAGACCGCTGACTTCGCCATCGCATTTTCAAGCCCGGTGCACCACGTCGACCAGGACAGCGAGAGTGTCACCATGACTATTGATCGAGAGGGACGCACCGAAACGCAAAGCGGACGCTGGCTGATCGGCGCGGACGGCGCGCGCAGTGACGTTCGGCGATCTCTTGGCGTTGAGTTCGAAGGCTTTACCTGGCCGGAGCGCTTTCTCGTGGTGAGCACGCCGTTTGATTTTCACCGCGCCATTCCGGATCTCGTCTCGGTCAATTACGTTGCTGATCCAGAACGGTGGCACTTTCTGCTGCAAATTCCAGGCCTGTGGCGAATCATGTTTCCGGTATGGTCAGGTGAGCGCGACGAGCTCGCGTTATCGCCCGATTTTGCCCAATCGCTGATGGCGAAAGTGGCCCCGGGTATTTCGGGCTACGAGATCACCCACACGACGCTTTATCGCGTTCATCAACGCGTCGCCAAGACCTTCTGTGCGGGGCGAGTGTTTTTGGTCGGCGATGCCGCGCACATCAATAATCCGTTGGGCGGCATGGGCATGAACGGCGGTATCCACGACGCCATCAATTTAACCGCGCGGATGGTCGAAGTTTGGCGCAAGACGAAACCCGTCGACGACTTCGACCGCTATGACCGCCAGCGGCGGCTGGTGACCAAAGAGCATGTCGAAACGCAATCGATCCAGAACAAGAAGGATCTTGAGTCCGCTAACCCCGACTTTATTGAGCGGCTGGCACAAATTGCGGCTGATCCGGCGCAGACCCGCGAATATTTGCTTCGAGTCTCGATGATCAGCAGTCTCAAGCGCGCCGAACAGCTGGGATGAATGCTCTCGCCTCAGGCCCCATGAGAGGGAGGCACTCATCGTCACCCCGTTTTAATGTCCGCTTCTGGGCTATATGCAGGCTCGGTGTAATGCCGAATTTCCTGGCTGCGCACTATAACCAGTAGCGCTTTTGTGCGCTTCCAATTGGATGTCAGCTGTGCGGTGATCCGGCGGAGCGTGAACGAACGCGCCCCCGCCGTTGTCAGCGGGGCGCGCCTCACCTCCGAATTATTGACCGGCGAGGCCCACGTCCGGATTGGCCGGTGTCGCGGTCGTTAATTGACTCGACCGCTCGGCGATCGCCGGCCCGGTCGGACCTCGCCTCGGTACCGCTGATGTTGGGGAGACCTTCTGTCGCCGTGAACCGCGTTGATAGGCGACGCCATGCATATCGCGATGTTTTTTTGTGGCATTCGGTGATGATTCGGGCAGCTGCAAGCGCACCTCATGGTCCGGCGGCACAACGGCTGTGTCATCAACGAGCCCGGCGGCTATCGATCTTCCGGCAGGCGCTGGCTCGGGTGTAGCTGCGGGCTCAGGTGTAGCTATTGTCTTCCCGTTGATTGTGCTCGTCGTTAGCCCGCTGAGGCCCGACGCATTTTGCTCCAACCTCTCCTGTCGCTGCTTCAACGTTGTGATGGCGAGTTCCTCTTCGGCCCGCTTCTGGTCCATCAACAGAACGACCCGGTCGACCTGCCTGCGCAATTCTTCATAGGTAACTTGCTTACGTCCGATCAAGTACGCGAAATAATTGCTGGTTGCGAGCACCAAGACCGCCGCAACTGCCAGCAGAATTGACCGGACAACAATGACGACAGCCTCACCCCGCGCCGACCGCTTGCTTCCCGCCTGGGAGGGGAGTGACGGACGGCGTGGCTGACGAGTGCGTACCGGGGAAGAAGTCGACATGTAACGCTCCCTGCCGGTTCGATATGCCGAGCCTGATTCGCCGTGATGTGTCAAAGCAAAGATTGTCACCTGTTCACGCGGATACCTTTTGCCACTCTGGTCGACCAGGCCATTGCGGATTAAAGACCAAAAACGCGCTGTGTCTGAATGCTGGTGTTCCTCGGAACTTCGGCCGTTCTCGAATTTTTCCGCCGTATGCGCTAAACCGGCGCCGCATGCAGACCGAAAAGGAACAGGTTGCGCTTTCCTCAATTGTGGCCTCGGCCGGGCTTACAATTGCGAAGGCGTTGATCGGCGTCGCTACCGGGTCATTGGCAATACTGTCAGAAGCCGGGCATTCGCTGATCGACCTTGGCGCCACCGTTATGACCTACGTCGCGGTACGCATTTCCGGCAAACCAGCCGACGAAGAGCATCACTACGGCCACGGGAAGGTCGAGGCAGTCTCGGCACTGGCCGAAACGGCGTTGCTGTTCTTGCTATCCGGTATTGTCATTTGGGAGGGAATAAAACGCCTTGTCGAGCAGGAAGGCCACCTCGTCGAGGCAACGATGTGGGCATTCGGCGTGATCATCGTCTCGATTGTCGTAGATTTCTTCCGTGCTCGCGCGTTGTCGCAGACCGCGGAAAAAACATCGAGCCATGCGCTTGAAGCCGACGCGCTGCATTTCTCGTCCGACCTGTGGTCTTCCGTGGCGGTGCTGATCGGCCTCACTGGTGTGCGCTTTGGTCTGGCGTGGGCGGATTCAGTGGCGGCTCTCGTAGTTGCGGTTTTGGTCTGCCTCGCTGGCTGGCGCCTCGGCAGACGCACCATCGATGCCCTCACCGACGTTGCGCCGCCTGGTGCGGCGAAGAAAATCACCGCTGTTGCCACGGGTGTTCCAGGCGTGGTCGCAGTCGAACAGGTGCGCGCACGCGCCGTCGGCGAGCGGACCTTCATCGACCTGACCGTCTCCGTGAGCAGAACGCTGCCCCTCGAGCGTGTAAGCGCCATCAAGGATGCGATCGGAAAGGCGCTTAGAGAGGAAATGCCAGGGGCTGAACCGGTGGTAACCATCAACCCGGTCGCGCTCAACAATGAGACGGTTCTCGACCGCGTCATGGTCATCGCGCGAAACCGTGGGCTAGCCGTACACCACGTGACCGTTCATGAACTTAAGGATCGATTGGCCGTGTCGCTTGATCTTGAGGTGGATGGGAAACAATCGCTGCGTTCTGCGCACGAAATGGCGGATAGTTTGGAGGCCGCGATTGCGGCCGAGCTTGGTCCAGGGGTCGAGGTTGAGACCCACATCGAGCCTCTTCAGCCGCAGGATGCTTCCGGCCGCGAAGCACCGATGGAGCGGGTTAAGGCGGTTGCCAGATCGCTGTCGGAACTCGCTGCGCAAGGCCGTGGCATTCGCGATATACACAATGTACGCGTACGCGAGACTGATGAGGGCGAGATCGTCAACTTTCACTGCCGGGTCGACCCCCAGCTGAGCGTGCAAAGCACGCACGAGAACGTTGACACGGTGGAGCGGGCGCTGAGGGCGCAGTCGCCTTCGATTAAGCGCGTGATCGGCCATGCCGAGCCGACGCGCTGAAGCTGTCGCCTTA
>Ga0126383_10002613_pt1 | contig 11663 bp, 9 predicted proteins | sample PanSoiMetPlot_35_FD_96882 | JGI IMG/M metagenome (GOLD analysis project Ga0126383, IMG submission 96882) | Tropical forest soil microbial communities from Panama - MetaG Plot_35 | ecosystem: Environmental > Terrestrial > Soil > Tropical forest > Bulk soil | place: Panama | collected 2016-02-17
GGCATGGCCGAGTGGACGCCGAACTTCCGGGCTTCGTAGGAGGCGGCGGAAACCACCCCGCGCTCGTGCTTCTGCCCGCCCACCACCACCCCTTTCCCCTTCAGGGAAGGATCCGAGAGTTCCTCGACCGAGACGAAGAAGGCGTCCATGTCGACGTGAAAGATGGTTTTGGCGGGAGTGGACATGGGGGTCCCCGGCGGGATGATTTTAACAGCCGCCGGGAGAGCCTTCAGCGCAAGGGTGCCGGGAAAGAGCTTCCACCACGAAGGACACAGAGGGCAGGAAGGGGAGCGGTTGGAGGTTTGTGGTTTGTGGTTTGCGGTTTCCGGTGGTTGCGGCGGCCGCGCCGGGCGGCGTTAGGATGCCGCGCTCGCCGCCCGCGCCTGCTTCACCCGCTCGTACACCCGCGCGTACTCCTTCGCCGATGCGATCCAGGAAAAGTCTCTGTTCATGCCGTTGCGCATGAGAGCTTGCCAGGAGACCGGGTCGCGGAAGGCCTGTAACGCCTGCCGGAGGGTGAGCAGCAGGGCCTCGCCGTTGTAATCGTGGAACTTGAAACCGGTTCCCTTCCCGGCGCGTGCGTCCCAGGGTTCGATGGTGTCGTCGAGCCCGCCGGTCGCGCGCACGATGGGAACGGTGCCGTATTTCAGGCTGTAAATCTGGTTCAGCCCGCAGGGCTCGTAACGCGAGGGCATGAGGAACATGTCGCTGCCGGCCTCGATCTTGTGCGCGAGCGTGTTATCGTAGGCGATTTTGACCGCAATCTTCCGCGGGAATTGTTTCTGCAAGCGGAGGAACATTTCTTCGTACGGCCTGTCGCCGCTGCCGAGCGCGACCACGATCATCTCTTCCCTCGCCAGGCGGTCCATGATCTGGGTAATGAGGTCAAAGCCCTTCTGCGCGGCAAAGCGTGAGACGATGCCGATCACCGGCAGCTTCAGGTCCGGATTGGCGACGCCGAAGGCCGCCAGCAGGTCCTGCTTGCATTTCGCCTTGCCGCTCAAATCGTCTCGCGAGTACCGGGCCACGATGAACTTGTCGGTCTCGGGACTCCACTCGTCATAGTCCACGCCGTTCACAATGCCTGTGACCGTGGCCGCACGGTCGCGCAGTACGCCTTCCAATCCGAAGCCGAACTCGGTGGTCTGAATTTCCTGGCTGTATTTGCGGCTTACCGTGGTGATGAAATCGGAATAGACCAGGGCGCCCTTCAGGAAATTCACGTTGCCAAAAAACTCCATCTTGGTGATGGTAAACAGGTCCCAGGGCAGAGTCAGCAGCGGCAGCGTATCGGGCGGGAAAAGCCCCTGGTAGCCCATATTGTGAATAGTGAACACGGTCGCGGCCTCGCGCAATGCCGGGTCTTCGGAGTACTGTGTGCGCAGCAAGACCGGAATAAGCGCCGACTGCCAGTCGTGGCAGTGAAAAATCTGCGGCACGCCCAGGATCTTCGAAGCCTCCAGAACCGCCCGCGAGAACAGGGCAAAACGTTCAGCATTGTCGGGATAGTCCCCCGCCGATGTACCGTACAGCCCGTCACGATCAAGAAAGGGAGGATACTCGACAAAATAGAACTGCACACCGCCGTGTTTGCCGCCGCTCACCATCGAGCAGAAACGGTAGTGATCGTCGAAGGGAATGGTGATGCTGCGCACCACGGTCTCGGGATCCGCCAGCCTGGTTTGCCGGTAGCGCGGAAGGTAGACACTCACCTGGTGCCCCAGGGCCGCCAGCGCGCGCGGCAGGGCCCCCACCACGTCGGCCAGCCCTCCGGTCTTTGAAAACGGCACACCTTCCGACGCAGCAAAGGCAATATTCATGAGGACCTTCCTTCCCCGACCGGCTGTCCGCGACCGTTATGATGGCGATTCTGCCACTTGTGGCACACTATGACTGCGCCAATTCACCAGCCCAAGGGTAAAACGGCCGGCGAGTGCCGGCACAAGGGTGAAATGGCCAGTCTACGCGCCAGAAAGAAAGAGGGTCAATGTGCCGAAGGTATCTGCTGCGCGGCCGGTCCGCAAACCGAAGCTGGGTCAGCATTTTCTGACCAGCGAAACTGCTGCGCTGCGCATCGTGGATGCGCTGGGGGACCTATCCGCCAGCACGGTGCTCGAAATCGGTCCCGGCCAGGGAGCCCTGACCCGCTTGCTAGTGAAGCGCGCGCGGCGGCTGATCGCCATCGAACTCGATCGCGTTCTGGCGGCGCAGCTGCGAATGCAGTTTGCGCTCGCTCCCAACATCGAGGTGATCGAAGGCGACATTCTCGCCATCGATTTCCACAGCATCTTCGGGCCCAAGCCGGGCAACTCGCGGCCGGGGCTTGAGCACAAACCGGAGCCGGCGCGCGTGGTCGGCAATCTGCCGTACTTCATCACCTCTGACATTCTGTTGCGGCTGTTTGAATTCCGGCAGTATTTCGACACTCTGGTGCTGATGGTGCAGAAGGAGGTCGCTGACCGCATGGCCGAACCGCCCGGAGGAAGCGAATACGGCCTGCTCTCGGCCACAGTGCAACTCTACGCCCGAGTCGAAAAGCTGTTCACTCTGCCACCGGGGGCCTTCTCCCCTCCCCCCAAGGTGCACTCGACGGTGGTTCGACTCCAGTTGGCTCCGCGGATTGAAAGTCTCGGAGTGCCCGAGGCGGGATTCATCCGCTTCCTGAAGCAGTCGTTCGGGCAGAAGCGCAAGACCCTGTGGAACAATCTGAAGCTGAACTACGATCCCAAACTGTTGAAAGCGGGGCTCGAACGTGCGCGCATCAAGCCCACGGTGAGGGCGGAAGCCTTGTCGCTTGAAAGGAGCGCGGACCTGTACCGCGCGCTGCTCGCAAGCCACTAGTCATCCGCGTTTCAAGTCCACCGTATCCGCCATCAGCCATCGGCAACTCCGTCTGCGCGGGCCACGCGGAAGCGCCTGCGCTCGCTGCCCTTCGACGGGCGGGACCGGCGGTCGAGACGTCAACGCTGTTAAGATAGAGCTTCGCGAGATTCCCGCTGTCCGAGCGAGGTCTTTCGATGACTTCCAGTATCCGTCGTCCCGCCGTTGCCGGCCGTTTCTATCCGCAGAATCCCGAGACCCTGACGGCCGACATCCAATCGTACCTGTCTTCGACAGCCGGCGCCGCCCCCGCCATTGGCTGCGTCGTGCCTCACGCCGGATATATGTTTTCGGGACACGTGGCTGGCGCCGTCTTTGCCCGGATCTCGGTCCCGGGTTGCTCGATTCTCATGTGTCCGAATCACACTGGGGTGGGGCATCCCCTATCCATCATGAGCCAAGGCGCCTGGCAGACGCCGCTGGGGGCGACAGCGATAAATTCGGAAATCGCCGAGACTCTCAAACAGCATTTTCCCCTCCTGACCGAGGACCCCACGGCACACCGCGCCGAACATGCCGCCGAAGTGGAGTTGCCCTTCCTGCAGGTTCGTCATCCGCACTCGAGCTTCGTGCCCATCGCGCTGGGCACGGCATACTTCGAGCCGTTGGAGGCGCTGGGGCATGCCATCGCCGAAGTGGTGCGGGCGCAAAGTGAGCCGGTGCTCGTCGTCGCCTCGAGCGATATGAACCACTACGAGAGCGACCCGGTCACGCGCATCAAGGACCACAAGGCGATCGAGCCGATCCTCCGGCTGGACGCGCGCGGGCTTTATGACACCGTCATGAATGAAGACATCAGCATGTGCGGCTTCGGTCCCACCGTTGCCATGATCACCGCGGCGCGCGATCTGCGGGCAACACGCGCGGAACTGGTGCGCTACGCGACCTCGGGGGACGTCTCCGGAGACCGCCACATGGTAGTGGGTTACGCGGGGATAGTGGTAACGGGATAGCGACCAGCCAAGCTGCGTCTCCACGGTCGCGATCCGGGAATCGTGCTTAGCGGTGGGAAGAGTGTCCGCCGCCGGAACTGTGCACTCCCGAACTGTGGGTGCTCATCCCAGGAGAACGAACTCCGGGACTCGAGTAGCCAGGACCTCTCGATCCTGTGTTACCCCAGCCCGTACCTCCCGAACCCCAAACAGTTGAACTGGGGAGATGCGTGGTTGCGGTCCCGTGCTGCTGCGCCTGCAGCGAGAGCGACCCCAGGTTGCGGATGCTGCCGCGTGGCACTCCCAGTCCCGCGGAGTTTTCTCCGATGGTCATCCTGCTGCCGAAAAACCCGTTGGAGGTGGTGGGGAACGATCCGCCGCGGTTGACGACGACCGTGCTGTTTCCGCTGGAGGGCGGCTTGGGAGGAACAAAGGTCCCGCCATTCACATTCGGCTGATTCAATCCCGCCCAGCTTCCACCCGGCTGCCATCCCCAGCCATAGGCGGGAACATAGGTCCACGAGCCATAGTGGTAGGGCGTCCAACCCCAGGGATAGCCCGAGGTCCAGGCGTATCCGAAGCCTGGGTAATAGCTCCACACCCCGTTCATGAAGGGATCCCAGCCGGCACCGGCAAAGTAAGGCTGCCACATCATGCCGTAGCCCGGCACGTTGCTGAAGCTGCCGTAGTAGTTCAGGTCGCTGCCGCCGTAGGCGTAGGGAGAGTAGCTGCCGGAGTTGTTGGTGGCGTAGCGGTCGTGATATTCCGACTGCTGCTTGTCCCAGGCATCGTAAGGATCGGGTTCAAGGTTCCTGGCAACTTCGTACTTGTAGTTCTGCGCCAGGTCGAAGCTTGCCGTCTTGCTCTTCCCGATCTCGACGTCGCCCGACGGACCGGAAACCTGCACGACGCCCCTGAACACAGCCACGCTGGCATCGACATCGCCCAGGTAGACGCGCAAGTGTGCAGCCTCGTTCAGCGCCAGCTTCGCTTTGCCGAACGTCAGGGTCAACTGGTCGCTCTTGTCTTTGTTCGCCAGGAAATTGACGTAGGCGGTACCTTGCTCGAGGACCACGCTCGAAGCCTTGCCGCCGTTATCGCGCAGCGCAAGTTCGGGGAAAGAGATCACCGTATTGGGCGTGATGCGGATCGCGCTGCCGTCTTCGAACTCCACTTCGGCCCGTCCATCGAGACCCGTTTTGACCTTCATGCCCTGGGTGATGGGCAGATTGAGAAACGCTCGTTCGAAACCCTTGCCGGTGTTGCGCTCGATCTCGACGTCACCCTCGACCTGACTGAGACGCACGATACGCGCCTGCGAATCGGCGAAGGATGGGAGCGCGAGCAGTCCACCGATCAGAGCCGGGAGCATAAGGACGGTTAGCAGCCTTCGATTGCGCATGGGACTCCCCCAGGGTAGGCGTTCCTCCTCATTAGAACACGGAATCGGACCGTTAGTTGCATCCTTAATATGCTTCATGAAGACCGCCGGCCAGGTTGCTGTTGCACTTCACAACCGGCCTTTAACTTGATGTCCAAACAGGATTTAGCCCTTAACGCCCCTCGGCCGAGGCTCGTGCCAGCATGCGCTGCGCCCGGGCCCGCACGGGATTGATCACGGTGTTGTCCTCGGCGATCTCGTGTAAGACGGGCGCCACCGCCGTCAACTCGTGCAGCTGATTTTCGTTGGCCATCTGTTCCATGCGCTTCAATTCCTCGTCGAGCGCCAGCTTCTGGTAGCGGTGGTAGTACTCGAGGCGGCGCCCGAATTCGAGCGTGCTCGACATGTCCTGGAAAAGCTCGGTAAGTTCCTGCACCGCCGCCACGGGCGAGTAGTTGTAGCTGGCTCGGCTTTCCTTTTGTCCGTCGTTGTAGATGAGAACCTTTGTCCCGGTAAAGGCCAGGTCCTTCTTCTTGGAATCAACCTCGCCGGCGAAGTAGTGGGCCTTCTTCGCCAGGTCAAATATGCGGGCGCGGGTCGCCGGGGTCACAGCGAAGGTGAGCTTGAAGTCGTCTGCCTCGGCACTCTCCGTCAGCTTGCCATCGGACCAATAAGTGGCGTCGCCGTTCAGGGGGACAGCGACGGAATAGCGGTCGGGCTCGGAGCCGGGGAAACTCAGGCTGAAAGTCACGGTGGGAGCCGCGCTCTGAGCCCATGAGGCCGGGAACAAACCCAAAAGAACAATCGCACATCTGGCGGAAAACCGGTTGAGCAGCATTGCTAGGATCATGCCAAAAAATTCCCTTTACCGGGCGGCCGCGCTCTGCCGCGCAAGCGTGGCCGAAGTATGCAGATGACAGATGGCAATGGCGAGCGCGTCGGCGGCATCGGCCGGTTGGGGAATCTCCGCCAGGTTGAGCAGCCGGGTCACCATGTGCTGGACCTGCTGCTTCCCGGCCCTGCCATAGCCCACTACGGACGACTTGATGGCCAGCGGCGCATATTCGGAAACGGCCAGCCCGGCCGACGATGCCGCCAGCATGGCCACGCCGCGCACCTGTCCCAGCTTCAGCGCCGACTTCACGTTGACGGCATAGAAAACGTCTTCGATGGCCACATTATGGGGGTGATGTTCCTCGATCAGCCGGCCGAGGCGCTCGAAAATCGTGGCCAGCCGCGCCGGCAGCGGATCCCGCGCCGAAAGCTTGATGGCTCCGCAAGTCAGGCACACGAGTTTTCCATCCGTACAAAGCTCCACCACGCCGTATCCCGTGTATTCGGTTCCGCAGTCAACGCCCAGCACCCGCATGGAGAAGAGTGTAGCGCAGAACAGCTCGCGGCACTTAGCAGTCATCCGAAGCGGCGACGCTGGCCCTGACGAACCGAACCCAGGAGTTTTGCCGATCGAGGATACGATTGTCCGTGATTCGACACGTCAAGGGGTCCACTGCCAAGGGCCAGGCGCGAGCCGCCTCTAGCAGCACCTCGGGCGGCGCGCCCGGGCGGCTTCGTTTTCCCGCAGGAAGGCGGCGTAGGCAGCGCGGGAGGAACGCATGCCGTTCCGCAGCAAGAAGCGCGCGTAGGCCGATTCGTCGAAAATCTCGCGCAGGGTGGCCATCACGATCTGCACCATCCGCTTCATGCCTGCTCCTCCGCTTGAAAGCGGCTGGGCACGAAGGGCGCTTCCTTCACCCGCGCCTCTTTCTTTCCCGAAAGCACACGGATCCATTCGAATCCCGACTCCATCAGGATGAGTGCCACCATCACGATCAGCACGCCCGTTACCACCGCGTCCAGGCGGTCGTTGAAGATCAGCCGTGCGGCATCGTTCGCCTGCGAATTCACTAACTGCTGCGCATGTGCCAGGAATCCAAGCCGCGGGCTGGGATCGAAAATCTTGTGCCATGATGCCGTGAAGGTAACCGCCACGAGCCATGCCAGGGGGACAACTGTCACGGCCGCAAATCTCGCCTTGCCCATCTTGATGATGATGGTTGTGGCCACGCACAAGGCGACCGCCGCCAGCAGTTGGTTGCAGATTCCGAACAGCGGCCACAGCGAATTAATTCCCCCCAGCGGATCTTTAATTCCCTGCCACAGGAAATATCCCCACGCGCCGACCATGAGCGCGCTGGTCCCCAGAATCGACGGGTACCAGCTGGTGCGCCCGATCGGCTCCCAGACGTGACCGAGCGCCTCCTGCACCATGAAGCGCCCGACGCGCGTGCCGGCATCGAGCACGGTCAGGATAAACAGCGCTTCAAACATGATGGCGAAGTGATACCAGATGGCCATCACCGTCTGCCCGCCCAGACTGTTGGCGAAGATCTGCGCCATGCCCACGGCAAACGCGGGAGCGCCCCCGGTGCGGTTAAACAGGGTCTGTTCGCCGACCGCCTGCGCCAGTGAATGCATCCCGGCGGCGGTGATGGGAAACCCCCAATTGCTGATGGTCGCGACCGCCGCCTCGGGCGCCTGCCCGACGATTCCTGCCGGGCTGCTGATGGCGAAATACGTTCCCGGCTGCAGCATGCCGGCGGCAACCGTGGCCATGATGGCGACCAGCGACTCGGCGAGCATGGCGCCATAGCCCACCATGCGGGTTTCAGTTTCGCGGCGAATCAGCTTGGGCGTCGTTCCGCTGGAAATCAGGGCATGGAATCCGCTGATGGCGCCGCAGGCGATGGTGATGAAGGCAAATGGAAAGATCTTGCCGGCGAACACCGGGCCGGTGCCGTCAACGAAGCGCGTGAGCGCCGGCATCTGCAGTGTCGGGCGCACCGCCAGGATGCCCAGCGCCAGCATGGCAATCGTCCCCAGCTTCACGAAGGTACTGAGGTAGTCGCGCGGTGCGAGCAGCAACCAGACCGGCGCCGCCGATGCCGCATAACCATAGAGTATGATCCAGAGCGCGAGCGCCGGCGCGGTCAGCGTGAAGATCGGAGCCACACTCGAGCTTTGGGAAACCCACTGCCCGCCGAAGATCGCCAGGATCACCAGCACGAATCCCAGCAGTGAGGTCTCCAGCACCTTCCCGGGACGGATTCTGCGCAGGTAGAGCCCCATCAGCAGGGCGATGGGAATGGTCATGGCGATGGTAAAGGCCCCCCAAGGGCTCGCCTTGAGAGCATTCACCACGATCAACGCGCACACCGCCAGCAAAATGACGACGATGCCGATCACCGCTACGTAGGCGACGAATCCGCCGACTTTGCCGATCTCCTCGCGCGCCATCTCGGTGAGCGACTTGCCGTCCCGCCGCACCGAAAACAGCAGGATGACAAAATCCTGCACGCAGCCGCCCAGCACCGCCCCCGCCAGGATCCACAGCGTGCCCGGCAGGTAGCCGAACTGCATCGCGAGCACCGGACCCACCAGCGGCCCCGGCCCGGCGATGGCAGCGAAGTGATGCCCGAAGACCACCCACTTGTTGGTGGGGACGAAATCGCGCCCGTTCTCCAGTCGCTCCGAGGGCGTGGCCCGCTGTCCATCGAGGACCAACACTTTGGTGGCTACGAACTTGCTATAGAAACGGTACCCGATGGCATACGTGCATCCCGCCGCGACCACCAGCCACATGGCGCTGATCTGCTCGCCGCGGTCGAGCGCGATTCTCGAAAGGGCAAGCACGCCGACAAGCGTCACCATCAGCCAAATCAGAATGCGCAGCGCTCTGGACATGGGCTCCCGGGCTTTCGGATAAGAGCGGCGAACGAAGCCTGGCTGGTATTGTGGCCAAACCGACGCTGGTGCGCAATCGTTAACTGCAGACCACCCGCGCCTGGCCTCAGCATGGGACAGGGTAAACGTTTTTCATGGTAGTCTGAATATTCCGTCGCACAGGCTAAAGCTGGCCGGAAGTGTATCCGTACACGATACCCGGCGAATGGGAAGACAATTCATATTTGTTAGGAGCAGGCCATGAAGGTAGGAATGCTGACTGGCGGAGGCGATTGCCCAGGATTGAACGCGGTCATCCGCGCCGTGGTGCGCAAGGGATACTTTCACTACCAGGACGAGTTTGTGGGATTTCTCGAAGGCTGGCGGGGATTGATGGAGAACAAATTCATTCCCCTCGACCTCGCGAGCGTCGGCGGCATTCTTCCCCGCGGGGGTACCATTCTGCGCACCTCGCGCACCAACCCGGCCAAGCACGGCGACGGCCTCGACCTATGCATCAAGACTCTTCAGCAGCACAAAATCGATGCCCTTATCGCCATCGGCGGCGATGACACGCTCTCGGTCGCCCAGAAGCTCTTTGAGAGAAAGGTAAAGGTGGTAGGAGTTCCCAAGACTATCGACAACGATCTTGCCGGAACCGACTACACCTTCGGCTTCGACACCGCCGTGAACGTCGCCACCAGCGCCATCGATCGCGTGCACACCACGGCCGAAGCGCACAACCGCGTGATGGTGGTGGAAGTCATGGGTCGTGACGCAGGATGGATCGCCATGTACAGCGGCATCGCCGGCGGCGCGGACGTGATCCTGATCCCCGAAACCCCCTTCGACATCGACAAAGTCGCCGAGACCATCAAGCTGCGCCACGCCCGCGGCCGCTACTTCAGCATTGTGGTCGCCGCCGAAGGCGCCAAGTTCTCCACCGATGTCGATTCGCATGGCGATGTGGTGCTCTCCGACGGGGGGAAAGATGAATTCGGGCACGTGCGCATGGGCGGCATCGGCAACCAGCTGGCCCGCGAAATCGAGAAGCGCACCGGCTTTGAAACCCGCGCCGTCGTGCTGGGTCACATTCAGCGCGGCGGATCACCCAGCGCCTTCGACCGCGTACTCGCCACCCGCTATGGCATCGGCGCGATCGACATGGTGCACCACGGCGAGTTTGGCAAGATGGCCGCCCTGCGCGGAAACAAGATCGTTTCCGTGCCGCTGCTCGAAGCTATCTCCAACAATCGCAAGGTGGATCCAGAGCTGATCGAAGTCGCCTTCGGCATCCTCGACCGCCTGGCACCCGACAAAGAGCCGGTACGGAACTAACTGTGCGGGGACGGAGCGCTCGCACCCGTCCCGGCATTGACAATCCTCTCTCGTCCATCAAGAATCCCCTGCAATGTCCCTCTTTGCCCGCCTGGCGCCGTCGCTGGTTCCCCTGATTGAACTCGCGTTTGTGCTGCTGACGGTGCTGCTGATCTATCTGGCAAGAAAGAGGGCCCCCCGTTCCCTGCGCCTCGAGTCGGCCCTCGCCCGTCTCGCCCGCCGCAAAACTCTCTCTGTGATCGCCGTGGCCCTGCTGGTTCTTATCCTTCGCGCGGCGCTGATTCCGCTGCTGGGGGTTTCCTCTCCGCGCTGGGACGACGAATTCAGCTACCTGCTTGCTGCCGAGACCTTTGCCTCCGGACGCCTCACCAACCCCACTCCGCCGATGTGGCAGCACTTCGAGAGCTTCCACGTCATCATGAAGCCGACCTACATGTCGATGTATCCCCCGGCGCAGGGGATGGTGCTCGCCGCAGGGATCTTGATCGGAGGCCATCCCTGGATCGGGCAGTGGCTAGCCACGGCGGCGGCTTGCGCCGCGCTGACCTGGATGTTGCAAGGATGGGTACCACCCGGGTGGGCCTTGTTCGGCGGCCTGCTCAGCGTGATGCGTCTGGGGATTCTCAGTTACTGGATGAATGGCTACTGGGGAACCTCCATCGCCGCGCTGGGCGGTGCGCTGGTGCTGGGGGCGTTGCCGCGAATGAAGAAATTTCTGCGCGCACGCGATGCCGTCCTGATGGCGGTCGGCCTCGCCATCCTGGCCAACAGCCGCCCGTATGAGGGATTCATCCTCAGCTTGCCGGTGGCGGTTTCCCTGCTCCTCTGGCTCACCGGAAAACGGCGCCCCAGCACCTCGGTTGCGATGCGCAAAGTCGTCGTGCCTATCGCCTGTATTCTTCTGCTCACGTCCGCCGCAATGGGCTTCTACTTCTGGCGCGTAACCGGAGACCCGTTCAAAATGCCCTACCAGGTCAATCGCGATACCTACGCGATTGCGCCTTACTTCATCTGGGGAAAACTGAAATCCGAACCTCACTACAACCACGCGGTGATGCGCGATTTCTACACCCGCTGGGAACGCGAGGAGTTTCTCGAGACGCAAACTGCCCGCGGCCTCGTGCGGCGTGTCCTCGCCAAAGCGGGAGACCTGTGGCAGTTCTATCTCGGCCCGGCGCTCACTTTACCCTTGCTGGCGTTTCCCTGTATTCTGCGGGACCGCCGGATGCGCTTCGTGTTGTGGGCCAGCTCGTTTTTCCTGCTGGCCACCCTAATTGCGGAAACCTGGACCTTCGCGCATTACGTCGCGCCTGCGACCGGATTGCTGTACCTGGTGGTGGTGCAGTGCCTGCGCCACCTGCGCCTCTGGCGATGGAACGGGTATCGGGTGGGATATGCATTGGTGCGAGCGA
>Ga0126383_10002614_pt1 | contig 11662 bp, 10 predicted proteins | sample PanSoiMetPlot_35_FD_96882 | JGI IMG/M metagenome (GOLD analysis project Ga0126383, IMG submission 96882) | Tropical forest soil microbial communities from Panama - MetaG Plot_35 | ecosystem: Environmental > Terrestrial > Soil > Tropical forest > Bulk soil | place: Panama | collected 2016-02-17
CTGCTTTTGCCACACGCGAACCCATGCATGGGGCCGCGACGCTGGGCGAGCGGTGTCGGACAACACGGAGCCGGCTCGCGCCGACTCCCGCGGTCGCCGCCCCGGAGGCGCGGCGCATCGCGTGACTTGTGCCTCCGAAGGAGAAACACCCATGAAGCGCTCTTCCCTGCTCTCTTCTCTCGCCGTAGCGGCTGCGATTTGCGTGCCGCTCGCCGCGATGGCTCAGACCGGCTCGTCGACGCCTCCGGCTCCGACGCCGGCTACGACGCCCGCGGCGGCCCCGGCGAAGACCACGACGACGGCGAAGTCGTCGAGCACCAAGTCCACTTCCGGCACGGCGCATCACTCGGCGAAGGTGGACATCAACTCGGCGTCCAAGGACGACCTGATGAAGGTCAAGGGGATGACCGACGCGGACGCCGACAAGATCATCGCCGGCCGCCCGTACAAGAACGTCTCCGACCTGAAGACGAAGAAGATCATCGACGCGGCGGTCTACAACAAGGTGCACTCGCACCTGATGGCCAAGAAGGCCGCGTAACGAAGTAAACGATCACCGCAGTCCGCACTCTGGCGGCGAGGCACACGAATCTCCCCCCTAGCCCGACGCCTGGAGTCGCGGAGAACGATGCGGGCCGTGGCGGCAACTAGCCGCGGCTCGCTCGTTCTTTTTTGGCGGGCGCTTTGGCTTGGCGGCGCGGCCGCTGCCGGGCCGAGATCGAGCGGATGATGAGCTTGCCGCGGCGATCCTTGGCGAGCGGCGCGCGGTCCTGTTTCTCGGCGGCGTCGAGAAGGGCGCGCACTTCGGGGCGGGCCAGGGTGGCGATCGATTCCAGCCGGAGGAAGCGATTCTGGACGCCCGAGCCCTGGAGGATGCCGTGGGGATCGGGGAGCGAGGCGCCGCGATAGAACGCGATCCCGACGCCGTTCGCGGCCGCGGCGATGGTGACGATGGCGCTCGACGGGCGCTCGCTCGTGCAGTAGCCGATGACGAAGAAGTTGTAGTTGTCCCACACGAGCTCGTTGGCCCCCGGCCAGCGCTTGCGCAACACCGCGCGCGCCGCGCGGATCAGGCTTTTCGTCTTGGGCTCGAACTTGGCCAGGAAGCGGTCGAGCTGGCGGGCCGGGCTCTCTTCCTTCTTCAAGCCACCTCCGCGCCCCGGAACTGCTCGTCGTAGAGCCGGGCGTAGAGCCCGCCGGCGGCGAGCAAGGAGTCGTGCGTGCCCCGCTCGACGATGCGGCCCTTCTCCATCACCAGGATGAGATCGGCGCGGAGGATGGTCGAGAGCCGGTGCGCGATCACGAGGCTCGTGCGCCCGGCGAGCAGGGTCTCGAGGGCGGACTGGATGAGCGCTTCGTTGCGCGAGTCGAGCGACGAAGTGGCTTCGTCGAGGATGAGAAGCCGGGGATCGCGCAAGAGAACGCGCGCGATGGCGAGACGTTGCTTCTCGCCGCCCGAGAGCTTGTAGCCGCGCTCCCCCACCATGGTCTCGAAGCCCTGCGGCAGGGCGGCGATCACGTCGTACACCTGGGCCAGGCGGCAGGCGCGCGCCAGCTCCTCCGGGGTGGCCTCGGGCTTGGCGTAGCGCAGATTCTCGGCCACGGTGGCGTGGAAGAGGGTCGTCTCCTGCGTCACCTTGGCGGTCCAGCGCGCGATGTCCTCGAGCGCCAGCTCGCGCAGATCGACGCCGTCGAACAGCACGCGGCCCACGCTCGGGTCGTAAAGACGGGTGGCGAGATAGGTCACCGTCGTCTTGCCCGCGCCGCTCGGGCCGACGAGCGCCACCATCTGTCCCGGCTTCGCCTCGAAGCTCGCGTTCTCGATCGTGGTCGTGCCGGCCACATAGCTCATCGACACGTGGTCGAACGCCAGCTCGCCGCGCGGGTTCTCGAGGCGCACCGGCGCCGGTGGATCGGCGATCTCGGGCACCAGGTCCAGGTATTCGAAGATGCGCCGAAAGAGCGCCACCGCGCTCAAGATATCGACGTGCACGTTGATGAGCGCCGAGACCGGCGCGTAGAGACGGCCCAGGAACGCGACGAAAGCCACGATGGTGCCGATCGAGAGCTTGCCGGCGATGGCCTCGTGGCCACCCACGAGATAGATCAAGGCCGGGCCGATGCTCGCGAACATGAGGATCCACATGAGAAACCAGCGGCCCACCACGCTCTGGCGGATCTGCAGATCGCGCACCGAGCCCGCCTTCTCGGCGTAGCGCTTGCGCTCGAAGCCTTGCGCGCCGAAGAGCCGGGACAGGAGGTAACCGCTGACCGAGAGCGTCTCCTGCACGGAGGCGGTCAGCTCGGCGAGCTTTTCCTGCGTCTCCTTGGAGAGCCGCTTGCGCGCCTGACCGACACGCCGCGTCGGCAGGATGAAGAGCGGCAGCACGCCGATCGCGACCAGGGACAGCTTCCAATCCATGCGGAAGATGGCGATGAGCGTGATGAGCACGACGATCGAGTTCGTGGCCAGGGAGACGAGTGTGCCCGTGACCACGCCCTGCACGCCGCCCACGTCGTTCTGCAGGCGCGACAGGATTTCGCCCGACTTGGTCTGGGTGAAGAAGCGCAGCGACTGGCGCAGCAGGCGGTCGTACATCTGGTTTCGGATGTCGAACATCACGCCGTGCCCCATGACCGTGACGAGGTGGTTCTGCCATACGCCGAGCAGGCCGGCGAGCAGCGGGGCGCCGATCATGCCCGCCACGAGGAGGTTGAGAAGACGCGGGTCGTGGTGCGGGATGGCCTTGTCGAACACGTCGCGCACGAGCAGCGGCGGAACGATGCCGAGGAGCGAAGTGAGCGCGATGCACAGGAGAATGAGGACCGAAGGCTTCCACGCCGGCAGGAGATAGCGCGCGATACGCGCGAAGTCGCCGCGGGTCGGGTGCAGGTCCTTCGGGGATTCGGAGTAGTCGAAGTGCCAGAACGCCAAGCGTGCCTCCGGGAAGGGATTCCGAAGGCAGTATAGCGGAGGGCTAGTGCGCGGCGGCTCCGGCCCCGATCTTCCGCCCCCGCTTCATGAACAGGACGAGCGGCAGGACGACGAGGAAGGCCATCCCGAAGCCGAGGAAGAGACGCTCGAAGGCGATCATCGCGGCCTGTCGCGTGACCTCGGCGTCCACGAGAGCGACGGCTTTCTGGGGCGCGAGCGCGGCCGGCGTGCCCTGCGACACGAGATAGGAAGAGAGGGCGGCGAGGCGCTGTTGGGCGGCCTGGCTGAAGTCATTCACGTTCTGGCCCAGGACGCTCCGGAACTGGACTTGGAAGCGCGTCAGCAAGGTGGCCGTGATGGCGATGCCCACGCTGCCTCCGAGCTGGCGCAGCAAGTTGTTGAGGCCGGTGCCCTGCGCGATCTTCGACATGGGCAGCTCGGCCAGCGACAGATTGGTGAGCGGCACGAAGACGAGCCCGATGCCCACACCGCGCAGCACGAGCGGCCAGAAATAGTCGGCCGTGCCGCTGTCGAGCGTGAAGTGCGACCAGCGCCACATGGAGATGCTGAACACAATGGCCCCGATCATGACCAGGCGGCGTCCGTCGAGGCGAGCCCCCATTCTTCCGGCGAACGCCATGGTGATCGCGCTCGCGATGGCGCCCGGGAGGATGACGAGGCCGGTCTGGTTGGCCGTGAAGCCCTGGAGCGTTTGCAGGTACACAGGCAAGAGGAAAATGGGCCCGTAGAGGCACAGTCCGAGCACGGCGGCCAGGGTGACGCCGAGCGCGAACTGGCGGCCCTTCAAGATACGCAGGTCGACTACCGGATGCTCGGTCGCGAGCTCGCGCCACACGAAGAGCGCGAGCGAGACGATGCTCACGATCCCGAGCGCGACGATCTCCTGCGAGGAGAACCAGTCCAGGCGCTCGCCGCGCTCGAGCATGGTCTGCAGCGACCCGATGCCGAGGATGAGCAGGCCGAGGCCCAGAACGTCGACACGACCTGGCGCCGTCGCATGGCGCGAATCGTGGATGAAGGCCAGCGTCATGAGGAAGGCCGCGATGCCGAACGGAAGGTTGATGTAGAAGATCCACGGCCACGAGAACGCGTCGGTCAGGTAGCCGCCGAGCGTGGGGCCGAGCGTCGGACCCACCATGACGCCCATGCCGAAGATGGCCATGGCGGTGCCGTACTCCTCGGGCGGGAAGGTCTCGTAGAGCGTAGCCTGCGCGGTGGACAGGAGCGCGCCGCCGCCCAGACCCTGCATGATGCGCCAGAACACGAGCACCGGCAGGCTGTGCGCGTTGCCGCAGAACAGCGAAGCCGCAGTGAAGAGCGCGATCGATCCCGCGAAATAGCGCCGGCGTCCGAACAGCGCCGAGAGCCAGCCGGTGAGCGGCAGCACGATCACGTTGGCCACGATGTAGCCGGTCGACACCCAGGTGATCTGGTCGATCGTGGCGCCCAGCGTTCCCATCATGTGCGGAATGGCCACGTTCACGATGCTCGTGTCGAGCAGCTCCATGACCGCCGCCAGCGTCACGGTGAAGGCAATGAGGTAGCGGTTGGCGTAGGGATCGACCGTGGTGGGGCGGGCCCCGTTCCAGGTTCCGGCAAGAGAGGACACGGCGCGCTCGCTAGGTGGTGATGACGACCTTGGCGCTCATGCCCGGACGCAGCGGGTGGAGCGGATCGGGCGAGCCCTCGAGCCGGATCTTGACCGGCACGCGCTGCACGACCTTGGTGAAGTTGCCCGTGGCATTGTCCGGCGGCAATAGGGAGAACTTGGCCCCGGTGGCCGGACTCAGGCTCTCGACCCGTCCGTAGAACTTGCGTCCGGGATAGGTGTCGACGGAGATCGCCACCCGGTCGCCCGCGTCCACCTGCGCGAGCTCGGTTTCCTTGAGATTGGCCACCACCCAGACGTCGGACAGCGGCACGACGGTGAAGAGCGGCTGGCCGGCCTGCACGAGCTCGCCCACCTCGACATCCTTCTTGCTCACGATGCCGTCGGCCGGAGCCGTGATCCGGGTGTACGAAAGTTGCAGCGCGGCCTGATCGCGCGAGGCGACCGCCGACTGCGCCTTGGCGCGCGACGACTGCACGCCCGCGGCCGCGGCTTGCACCTGGTCCTTCATGGCGTGGGCGTGGGCGTCGGCCACCTTGGCCGCCGCTTCGTAGCTTTCGAGCTGCTGAGCGCCGATCACGTCCTGCGCGGCGAGCTGGCGATAGCGAGCCAGATCACGGTTCGCCTGCCAGTCCTGGGCCTCGGCCTCCTTCACCGAAGCTTGCGCCGCGGCCCACTGCGCCTCGGACTGTCCGGTGGCTCCGTTTTCGCCCGCGGCGGCCTCGGCCACACCGAGGTCGGCCTGCGCCTGCTGGAGCTTGGCCTGGTAGTCGCGGTCGTCGAGCACCACCAGCACGTCGCCCTGATGCACCTGCTGGTTCTCCTCGACCCGCACCTGGGACACGTAACCGCTCACCTTGGGCAGCACGGGGACGATGTGTCCGTCGACCTGCGCGTTGTCCGAAGTGACGTGATGCTGCGAGAACCACCACTGGTATCCGCCGAACCCGAGGGCCAGCGCGGCCACGAGGCCGAGGGCGCCGAGGACGATCGGATTGGGGCCGCGGCGGGCCGGTGCCGGTGGAGGGAGAGCTGGCGCCGCTTCGCGCGCCACCTCGCGCAGCTCAGGCGCGACATGCGGACGCCCATCCCGTGCGGGCTGGGTGTCGATTTCCAACTCGTGATCGATCTGGGTGCTCATGACGCGGTGCCTCTTCTCTCGGTTCGCGGTTCCGCGGCAGACAGGCCGCGAAGGAACAATTCGATGTGTTCTTCGATGAACGCTGGCCAATCCATCTGCGACTGGTCGCAGCGGAACAGCGAGTGCTTCCAGATCACGGCGTAGAGCAGCGGCGCCATGGCGAGGCGGACGGTGCGCGTCACGTCCACGGGGCGGAACTCACCTCGCTCGATGCCGCGCTGGAGGGCGGCCCCCATGAGCTGGCGCCCGCGCTGCACGATCTCCTGGTGATAGATGCGGGTGATGTCGGGAAAGTTCGCCGACTCGGCCATCACGAGCTTCAAGATCCCGGAACCCTTGGAGACGCCGATGCGCTCCCACCACCCACGGATCAGCTGGGCGACCAAGTCGGAGCTCGGCCCGGTGTGCGAGGCGAGCAACGCCTCGCCCTGCACGAGCGTCGGGACCAGGGCGCGCCGCACCACCGCCAGGAACAGCGACTCCTTGCTGTCGAAGTAGAGGTACATCGTGCCCTTGCTCACGCCGGCGCGGTGCGCCACCTCTTCCAAGCGCGTCGCGGCGTAGCCCTTCTCGACGAAGAGATCGAGCGCGGCATCCACGATCTCGTCCGGGCGCGCCTCTTTGCGGCGCTGCCAGCGCGGCCGGTGGCTCATGCGTTTCAGGGCTCGGGCTCGGTTCATCGGCTCCTCCTGCCCCAATAGATGACTCGTCAGTCAGTAACGGTGCAAGGGAAAATGAACGGTGGGTCAGTTATTTTTGATCAGGGAATGGTAAGCTATTGTCCATATGGTGGTTATCATCTAATTCAATTGGAGCGAATGACCTACCGTGCGACCTGTGTTGGGTGTTTAGGGACCATTCACTACCCCCCCAGCTTGCCCAGCATGACCACGGGCCCCGTGGGCTGCGCGGGATTGGGAGATCCGCCCTGGGCTTCGAGGGAAACGGCAAAGGCGCCGAGCGAGGAGGGATCGCCGGCGTTCTCGACGCGCACGACCGCCACGCCGTCCTTGTCGGGATGGACGAGCCCCAGGCTCGCCGGCGTGCTGCCACGAATCGCCCACAGCTGATAATCGTGGCCGTTCGGGATGAAGACGTTGCGCAGGATGACCACCGCGGCGTGCGTCCCCGGGTCGTAGATGGCGCGCCCCTCGAGCGTCGTCTCCGCGTCCGGAGTGCGCGCCAGCACGGCCACCCGCGCTGACGGCGAGGTGAGCACGCGCGCCCAGTAGTTGACCTCGGCGGCCTGCGACTCCAAGAGCGCGTTGCGATCGCGCTCCGCCGCTAGGTCGCCCTTCAAGTGAGCCACCTCCTCGCTCAAGCGCCCGCTGGTGAGCCAGCCCGCCCCGGCCACGAGCGCGATCGCGGCCGCCACCGCGGCCCACGGCCACGACCACTCGAAGCGTGGCGGCTTGCGCGGCGCGCGGATCGGCGTCACCCGGCGCTCGAGCGCGCTGGCCGCCGGGCGGGCCGCGAGGGCCGCCTTCATGACGCGGGCGCGCAGCTCGGGGGCCGGCGTGGCCTGTGGCGCCGAGGCCGCCAACATCACCGTGGCGCCCGCGTAATCCGCCACCGCCGCCTCGCACTCGGCGCAACCCGAGCCCAGGTGCTCCTCGAAGAGGAGACGGTCCTCCTCGTCGAGCGCGCCCAAGGCGTAGCCCGCCGCCAGCTCGAGGGTACGGTCGTGATTCTCGCTCACACCCACTCCTGTTTCGGCAAGAGCTCGCGCAAACGCCCAAGACCTTGCCTCGTCCACGATTTCACCGTGCCGAGAGGCGCGCCGAGGCGGGTCGCCACCTCGCTCTGCGACAGCCCCTCGAAGTACGCGATCTCGAGCACGCGCCTCTGGTCCTCGGTCAACGACGTCATCGCCTGCGCGATGCTCTCACGCAGGGCTCTGCGCTCGGCAGTGTCGGAAGGATCGAGAGGAGGGTCCTGGGCCTCCGCCTCCACGGCGTCTTCCACGCGGCGCCGGGACGAGAGGCTGCGCGCCAGGTCGAGCGCGCGGCTGCGGACCATGGTGAGAAGCCACGCGGCCACCGGACCGCGCCGGGGCTCGTAGCTCGCCGCCGTCTGCCACGCCTGCACCCAGCAACGCTGCACGGCGTCCTCGGCGTCGGTCGCGTTGCCGAGAATGCGCAGCGCCACCGCATAGAGGAGCGAGCTGTAGCGATCGTACAGCTCGCGCAGAGCACGCGGATCTCCCGCCCTGAGCCGCTCCATGCATTCGAGATCGAGCGGTTGCTGGCTCATGAGCGGAAAGGGGACCTCCTCTTGGGTTCCGCGGCACCGCTTCCACCTTCTCTACGGAAGCAGCGTGCGTTCGGACGAGGGGCGGAGGAACGTCTCGTCCTTTCCGGGCGCGAGCATAGGCTGGCTTCCCTTGGCACTCAAGCGCGCCCTCATCCGATGTCCGACGGGCTCCGTATTCGCAGTGTCACCGGGCTTGGAAGAAGGCCCGGCACTCCAGCCGAAGTCGTGTCCCGAAGAACGAAGGAGGATGTTGCGATGAAACGCCGTTTTCTCACGGCTGTGTGCGCTTGGGCCGCGATCACGCTCCTCGGGGGAGCGGGCGCCGCCTGGGCGTCCAGCCACAGCGAAGCGCCGGGCACCGCCAAGGATCGCCTGGCCGATGACACCGACCTGTGGGCCTGGGTGGCCCCCGACGCCCCGGATGCGGTCACGCTGGTGGGTGGCTGGGTGCCGTTGCTCGAGCCCGCCGCGGGTCCCAACTTTTACAGCTTCGACGACAACGCGTCGTACTACGTGAACATCGACAACGTGGGCGACGCCAAGGACCACATCCGCTTCGAGTTCGAGTTCACGACCGAGCGGGAGAACGGCAACACGTTCCTCTACAACACGGGCGTGGTCACGTCCCTCGACGATCCCGATCTCAACGTGCGCCAGTTCTACAAGCTGACGCGCATCGACGACGGCGTCGAGACCGTGCTCATCGACAAAGCCCAGGTGGCGCCGCAGAACGTGGGCCCCAAGTCGATGCCCAACTACGCCGCGCTCGCCCAGGCGGCCGTGCAAACCCTGCCCGACGGCACCAAGATCTTCGTCGGGCCGCGCGACGATCCGTTCTTCGTCGATCTGAGCTCGATCTTCGATCTGCTCACCATCCGCCGCGTGCCCGGCGACCGCGGCAAGGGCGTAGACGATCTCGCGGGCTTCAATGTGATGATCATCGCCATCCAGATTCCCAAGAACGAGCTGACCGCGGGCAGCCGCCAGGGCGCGCCGATCGCCGTGAGCGCCGACAACTCGGTGATCGGGATCTACGACTCCACCGAGCGGCCGACCACGCGCACGTTGAACGCGGACGGCACGGTGACGTTCAGCGGTGACGAGGTGCAGGTGTCGCGTCTCGGCCAGCCGCTCGTGAACGAGGTCGTGATTCCGCTCAAGGACAAGGACAAGTTCAACGCCACCAAGCCGACGGGCGACGGCGTGTTCGCGCCCTACGTCGTGGATCCCGAGTTGCCCAAGCTGTTCAACGCGCTCTACGGCATCCCCGTCCCGACCACGCCGCGAAATGATCTCGTGACCGTGTTCCTGACCGGTATCCCCGGCCTCAACAAGCCCGCGAATCCGAATCAGGTAGCGTGCGAGATGCTGCGGCTCAACATGTCGATCGCTCCGGCGGCGAGCCCCAGCCGACTTGGCGTCCTGGCCGGCGACGTGGCCGGCTTCCCCAACGGACGGCGCTTGACCGACGACGTCGTCGACATCGAGGAGCGCGCCGCCGCCGGTGGCTACGCCCTCACGCCCGCTTTCAACGCCGCCCCTGCCAACCAGCTCGGCGACGGCGTGGACGTGAACGACGTGCCGCTCTTGCCGTACTTCCCGTACGCAGCACTGCCGCACAATCCGTTCTCGCACGAGCACCACATCGAGCAGAAGAGTCCTTCGGCGGGGAAGCAGGTTGCGATGGGCGCGCCGGGCGCGGGAAGCGCGCTGGCGCTCGCCGGCGCCCAGCCGGCAACGACGTCATCGCTCTCCTACACGCTGGCGGCGCCGGGACACGTGTCGCTCAAGATCTACAACGTGGCGGGACGCGAGCTGCGCACGCTCGTGGATCAGGATGCGGCCGCCGGCACATTCCGTGCCTTGTGGGACGGACGTGACGACAGCGGCTCGCTCGTCGGGCGCGGCGTGTACTTCGCGCGCTTCGCGGCCACGGGAGCCAAGACGGAAACACGGAAGATCGTGCTGGAGTAGAGAAGCCAGTTGGCTTTCGACTTCAGGAGCGGGCTCGGACCTCGTGTCCGGGCCCGCTCGAGTTGGCGTGTTTTTCCGAGAAGGGCTTAGTCGGAAGCGGTGCGCGCGGGCGCGGGGCCGATCTCGAGCATGCGCTCGAGGGCGACGCGGGCCCAGTGGATCGTGTCGTCGTCGACGCGAATCTCGTTCACCACGACTCCGTCCGCCAGGTTCTCGAGCGCCCAGCACAAGTGCATGGGGTCGATGCGGTACATCGTGGCGCAGGCGCACACGTTCTGCTGCAGCGAAAGCACGAGCTTGTCGGGGAATTGGTGCGCCAGCCGGTTCACGAGGTGGATCTCGGTCCCCACCGCCCACTTCGAGCCGGACGGCGAATCGGTCACGGTGCGGATGATGAAATCGGTCGAGCCCACGGCGTCGGCCGCCTGGCACACTTCGTACGGGCACTCGGGATGAACCACGATCTTGAGGCCTGGGTATTCGCGCCGCAGCCACTCGGCTTGCGCGACCGAGAAGCGCTGGTGCACCGAGCAGTACCCTTTCCACAACACGAGCGGCGAATCGTCGCGCACGGCGAGAATGGCCTTCTCGCCAGGCACGCGCGGGTTCCACACCGACATCTTTTCGAGGGCGACGCCGAGCGCGGCCCCCGTGTTGCGTCCGAGATGTTCGTCGGGAAGAAAAAGAATTCTCTCCTTGCGGTCCCACGCCCAGCGGAACGCCTCGCGCGCGTTGGACGACGTGCACACGAGCCCGCCGTTTCGCCCACAGAAGGCTTTGATCGCCGCCGTCGAGTTCATGTAGGTGAGCGGCGTGACCGTGTCTCCGTAGCGGTCGGTCAGCTCGCCCCACGCCTCTTCGACGTCGTCGGCGTCGGCCATGTCGGCCATCGAGCAGCCGGCGCCGAGATCGGGAAGAATCACGCGCTGGTGCGGCTTGGCGAGCACGTCGGCCGATTCGGCCATGAAGTGCACGCCGCAGAAGACGATGAACTCGGCGTCGAGATCGGCCGCGGCACGCGAAAGCCGGTACGAATCGCCGACGAAATCGGCGAAGCGAATCACCTCGTCGCGTTGATAGTGGTGGCCGAGGATCACCAAGCGCGAGCCCAGGCGCTCCCGGGCCCGCGCGATGCGCGCCGAAAGCTCCGCGTCGGAAAGATTTCGATAGAGCGCGAGGGCGTGTTTCGGCTCCGCCCTTCCGCTCAACACCGTGCTCACGTTCCCGTCGTCCTTTCGGGCGGCGACACGTCGCCCGTATCGACGTGAGTATGGTCCGGCGGCGGCGTCAGGGCCAGAGGCTGGCTCGGCGTGCGCGCGAGTCCGCCGAGCGCGTTGCCGTTGGCGAGATCGATGAACGCGTGCAACGCGATGCCCGGCCACAACGAGCCGCTGGCCGAATACAGCGTGGCCAGCACCATGCCCAGCGCCATGGTCGAGAGGATGCCGCGCGGACCTTGATAGAGATGCCCGATGCCGAACGCCACGGTGCTGAGCGCCAGCGCTACGACCATGTTGGGATAGGCCTGGTAGAACGCGAAGGTGAGAAATCCGCGGTAGAGCGTCTCCTCGCAGATGCCAGCCGTGAGCGCCACGGGCGTGAAGCCGACCCGCTCCATGGCACTGGCCGGGAGAATGCGCCCGATGTGCTTGAGGTGTCCCGGCACTTCCGAGTGACCGGCGCGAATCGAGCGCACGGCGATCAGGGTGGCGCCGGCGAGCACGATCGC
>Ga0126383_10002615_pt1 | contig 11661 bp, 8 predicted proteins | sample PanSoiMetPlot_35_FD_96882 | JGI IMG/M metagenome (GOLD analysis project Ga0126383, IMG submission 96882) | Tropical forest soil microbial communities from Panama - MetaG Plot_35 | ecosystem: Environmental > Terrestrial > Soil > Tropical forest > Bulk soil | place: Panama | collected 2016-02-17
ACATCCCGCCATCGTCACACGCAATTGATGCCACTGACGGACGTCGATGATGTGATCAAAATTATTGAGCAAGTGCCGCACGCCTTTTACGACTCGATAAATACGGATATTCTGCTCTAAGGGGTTAGCTCTTGTCAGATAGTAGTTGCGATCATCCGCAGCACGCCAAATCAGGCCGCCTCCCATATCGGCCTTCCCATCCACAGCCAAGAGCGATACTTCGAGTTCCAGATCGGAGGACTTCGATCCTTCCACCAGGACTACCTTATACGCATGTTCCGCTCCCTTTCCGATAACTTGACCAAAGACGTTCGGATGGCTTGGTGCGTCATTTTTTTGAAGAACTTTCCACTCTCCGGCGGCTCGTCCATCGAACAACGTTCCAACAACAAAGTCGCCCGGCAAAGTCCCCGGAGCATCAGTGTCGAACGTCCAGAGTTGGGACTGCTTACCTGCCGTGGACTGCAACACGAAAGGATGCGATGCTGCCCATCCTATCAGTGCAACAGTCACAAAAATCCGAATACGCCACGCGCAGGGAGAAGAACTGCTCTTCATGGACCAACTCCCTGGGTATTGAGAACGGCGGTCAGATCTCCCGGTTCAACAGGCACATGTTCAACTGGGAGAGGACACTGCACGACCGTGATCATCATCCGCTGGTCCTGACTGGTGTTGAGGTAACCGTGAGGGGTGTTTTTCGGTACGAGCACGGTGTCTCCAGCCCTGAATGGAGAGTGGTTGTTGCCAACCACTATGATGCCCCCACCCTCCCAACAGAACACCACCTCATCGGCCACGGGATGTCGATGAAGGCTGTTTTGTTGGCCTGGTTCGAAGCAGCAGATGTTGCAATGGAGTTGGTCCGACTGCCAGACACGCTGCCGCACAAAACCCTTTGGGGAAAACTGCTGAATTGTCCTAAGATTTTTCTTGTCCATGTGAATGCTCCTCGCCGTGCATAGTGCTACCGCCAGGTGACTTCTTCCCAATAGAGATGAACGAAGGTTTCATACGCCGGGAAATTCTTGGTGTTTTGCTCTTTCGATCGAACCCACAGATCAATTTCCATTCCGGCCGGATCGGTTTCGCCTCCGGGAAGGGTACGTTTGACCGGATAATGCACCTCATGAGTCTTCGGATCGCGAGAGCGTTCCATCACCATGAAGTGCGCATCGTAATCCTTATAGAGGACCTCGTCGTTCTTCCACATCGTCGCCGTTCCCCATCCTGCGAGGTAGAGCCAGGTTTTGGGATAGAGCGGGTCACCGTTGCCAGAGTCGCCGTGCTCGTAAATTCTCGTGGCGATCCCTCCATCCTGAAATGGTGCCTTTGCAGAAAACCGATCGAACACGATCCGATAGCGATCAGTGGAGTCAACGAACTCAGCGGTCACTCGACCCGTATTGGTGACTTCGTTTACATCGATCTCGATAAGGCTCTTCACCTGATTGAGCCGCTTTCCAGCGTAATCGAGGTGATCCCACGGAGATGTGTCTCGCATACTGCCGATCAGCGAGGCCCGATCACCCCTGATATGGAATTCGCCGCTGTAATACGGATGCTCAGTGGCTTTGAATATGCGGGTTCCCTCGGCGCCTGTTGGCGTTCCAAACTGGCCTTCTTCTGCCCTCGCAGAAAGACAGATATCGCCCGCCACCACGATGGAAAGGGCAATTGTCCCTACGGCTATTAGGTGCCGAGGTCTTGGTTGTCTAGTTTGAATGAGTGGGAAGTTCGTCATGGTGATCCTCCCTGATCCGATGATGCTGTTCTCCTGATGCACACGTTACATGAGGAGGACGGATGTCATTAAATTTCAAAAAGGGAATCGTCCATTCGAAAGACACCGACAGTCAGACCTTTACATTGTTCACATAAGGCCAATTGGCTTCTTGTAGCGGTTCATTATAAAGGCGTATAGCCGCCCTCAGTTGGACCTGCCCGAGTAAATGGGATTTTGACCGACAAGATCTTGTCCGTTCAAGTTATGAGGAGGCAATCATGATTAACCGCCTAATTGAAAGCGGCCAACCTGTCGAGGTTCAAGACACCACGTTTACGACCGATGTAATGGGTCGTTATGTGTGCAGCACATGGGATGAAGCCGTCAACAATGGCGGGGTCATGTTTGATGCCGTCGTGATTGGCGCCGGAATGTTTGGGGCCTATTGTGCGGAGAAAATTTATCGCAATGCCAACTTACGTGTGCTTGTCCTCGATGCTGGAGGCTTCCTCGTGTCGGAGCATGTTCAGAACCTGGCTCGCATTGGGCTGAACGCCGGCCCGACGATTCAAGTGGCCGCGAACAGCCAAGATCCTGGCACTCGAAATCGCGTCTGGGGATCACCATGGAGAAGCCAGGTGGGATTTCCCGGTCTCGCCTATTGCCTCGGAGGACGATCTCTCTACTGGGGAGGCTGGGCACCTCGACTGACCGACGCGGATTTCGCCAATTGGCCGACAGAGATCGTCCGGTTTCTCAAGGGCCCACGGGCTCAATGGCCTTCAGACCTCGCCGCGTTTCTTGCACCAGTGCCGCCAGCACCGATTGCCGACTTCGCTGACGGTTATGAGGCGGTCGAGAGAGAAACGGGAGTCTTCGACAAGACGGATTACATCTCGGGTCCCTTGAATGCCGAACTGACGAAGCAATTCACCGCGGTCTTCAAGACGGTGCCTGCGCTTGACTCGATTGAAGAAGCCCCTCTGGCCGTTCAAGCCGCTCCACCCGCTTCAGGCCTATTCAGCTTCGATAAATACAGTAGCGCGCCGATTTTGGCTGATGCCATTCGAGAAGCGGCAAGCAATCCCGACTGGCGAAGGCGGCTGTTTCTGGTGCCGCGAGCCCATGTCGTGAAATTACACACGACCGGTAACACGGTTACGCAGATCGAAGTGTACGTCAATGGCCAACAGAAAGTTTTGACGATTCCTTCCACCTGCGCGATCGTCATCGCCTCAAGCACCATTGAAGCCACCCGCTTGGCGATGACCTCGTTTCCCACCCCATTGATGGGACGCAATCTCATGGCACATTTGCGCAGCAACACCATCGTGCGGATCAAACGGGCCGCGTTTGACCCCGCTTTACCCAAACAGCTCGAAGCGGCCGCGTTGCTCGTCCGAGGCTCAACTCCACAGGGCCGATTCCATTTCCAGGTGACCGCGGCCGCGGTCATGGGAGCGGACTCGGAAGCCACCATGTGGCGAATGATTCCGGACATCGATCTCGTTGATCGTACCTTGGCATCAGAGCAAGCGGATTCCATTGTCATTACCTTGCGCGGGATTGGAGAGATGAAAGGGAGTCAAGACAGCACCGTGGCAAAAACCACAGGCACGGCGCCGAACTGGCTAGACCTCAGTCCGGATCAAACCGATGAGTATGGCTTCCAGCGAGCGTGGGTCAATCTTGCGAAAAGCCAGGCCGACGATACGTTATGGAACACCATGGACGATGCCGCCATCGTCCTGGCTCAAAAGTTGGCCAAGAATGCCCAGAACATTGAATATCAGTACGATGGGGGGTGGCATCCAGCGCCTCCGCCACGAGGAAAGGTGCGCGACGGATTAGGCACGACACATCATGAGGCTGGCACTCTCTGGATGGGGACAGACTTTACAACGTCTGTCACAGGACTCGACGGGCGGTTTCACCACATCGTCAACGCGTATGTCGCCGGTCCCGCCCTGTTCCCGACATTGGGCTCAGCGAACCCATCCCTCACCGCCTTATCGCTTGCCCGCGTAACGGCCGCAGCGATCGCAAAGACGTCACTCCCCGTCGAGACCGGATTCAGGACCATAGGAAGGGGCGGGTTAGATGGGTGGCAAATGGCCGGATCGGGCAGCTTCATTGAATTAGGCAACAACATCATTGAGACGATCGATGGGATTGGCCTTCTCTGGTACACGAGAGAACAATTTGCGAATTTCATTCTTCGAGTCGACTGGCGAGCGACTTACCCTGACGACAACTCGGGCATCTTCATCCGCTTTCCGGCGTTAGGCAGTAGTGATCCCGCTAATGATTGGAAGTTGGCAGTGGATCAAGGCTATGAAATTCAGATCGATGACACGGGGACAAATCCTGATGTGAATCCTCCTACGTTTGGAGATCCCTTGCATATCACGGGTTCTGTCTACAAACTGGCTCCTGCGACCAAAGTGGCGTCTCGGCCACTCGGACAATGGAACGCGTATGAGATTCAGGCGAAAGGAAACGACATCACGGTGACGCTCAACGGTCAACTCGTCAGCAACGCTCAAGAATGGCAATCGACCCAAACAGGGCTATATCGGCTTGCAGAATCACCATTTTGGTTCTCGTGTGCAGTTCAGAAATATCCGGATCCAGCCGATTTAATGTGCCTGAATCGATTGTATTGAAACGATATCGGAAGAGACACTCAAGCCTAGCAAGCAACGATCATTGAAGCCGTTTGGAGGCACTTTCCTAGCCTTAATTGCTGGGCTCAGTGGATTATGCTAGGCTTTTTCCTATGAACAATGTAGGCATAACTGCCACGTGGTCTCGTGCGTGTGTCTTACTGTGGGCATCTCTTTGGATGCTCGTCGTTCCTTTGTTCCATGTCCATCCGGGCGTCGATCATCGTCATGGCGGGGTGACTCACGCGCATGGCGTGGCCGTCCATACCGTCCTCTCCTTAGATCTGGACGGCGAATTCGACGATCACCATGATGGTGTTCCATCCGAGGAGGCTGCGGCAAACCTCTCGCTCGTCGACCATCACTCGCATTCATTTACTGACCATCCCGAGGTCGGATTTGCGCTGCTCAATGATTCAAGCGAGCGAAAAGTCTTCAAGCCGTTTTTGATACCGGCATTCGCGATTGATACCAGCCTCGTTCCGAATGCTGATCGGCAGATCCGGATAGCAACCCATTTCATTCCTTTCCGTGGTTCCACGATCTTCGTTCACGAGATTCGATCCCGAGCACCTCCTCTTCTCCTCGCCTAAGCCTTTATTCAAGAGAACCGTCGTTACGTCACGTTGATGGAGGCGTCTGCCTTCGTTAATCGACGGAGACGTGTAGGGAAGGAGGAGGGTTGTAATGATTCCTCTAAGACTGATTTCACCCGTGCTCTTGAGCTGTGTCGTGTTATGCATGCAGGGCGGGACAGCGGCGTGGGCGGACGAGCCACGCTCAGCACCGTACTCATTATCCGAAATCCTGGCACTCGCATTGGAACGAAGTCCGACATTGGCCAGTGCCACTGGAGTGGTCAAGCACAGCCAGGGACAACAAATCGCCGCAGGCGCCTATCCGAACCCATCGATCTCGGTGGATGCTGGCTGGGGCGCAATTCGAGATCCTAGCACCGGCGTCAGTATCGTCGAGCGGACCGTGGCCGTAGCGCAGCCACTTGAGTGGTCGGGAAAGCGAGAGGCTCGACAAGAGGCGGCTGCGGCCGGAGTCGCAGGGGCCAACGCAGGTCTCGATGAAGCCAAACTAAACTTGCAGACCGATGTCAAAGTTGCCTTCTATCAATTGCTGTTCTCCCAACGAGATGTCGAGTTGGCAGGCCAAAATCTCAACATGGTGGAAGAGGTCTTGCGAACGGTGAAGCTTCGAGTGGCAGCAGGAGAAGCGACGTCCTTCGATACGATGAAAGCTACTGTGGAATGGCAAAAGGCCCAGAAGGAGGTTGCCCGAGCCCGCAATGCGCTGGTTGTGGCCAAGTCACGACTCAATACGTTGAGCGCTGGCGCGTTAGGCAAGCAGTTTTCCGTGGAGGGAGATTTCCATTCAGCGACAGTCGAATTTGATCAGGATCGGATGGTGGCCCACGCATTTGAGCAGCATCCGGCTATACGCCGACTGACAAAAATTGCGGAGCAGGCTGAGCACACCGTTCGTTTGGAACGAGAGTCGCGGGTGCCCAACATCAGCGTGCGAGGAGATTATCACCGAGAGGCCGGAAATGAGTCCATCACCGCCGGCCTCACCGTACCTCTCCCCCTGTGGTACCGACAGCAAGGTGAAATCGAAATGGCGCTTGGTACCAAGCATCGGGCTGAGGGCGAACGTCTCCGTGCCCGGAACGAACTGGAACAGGCGATTACTCAGTACACACAGGAAGTCCGCACTGCGCAGGACCAGCTTCAAGTATTCGAAACTGGCTTACTGAAACAGGCCGAACAGACATTGACTGTGGCTCGGACAAGTTTCCGGCAGGGAGCGGCCAGCCTACTCGATCTGCTGGATGCGCAGCGGGTCTACCGACAGACGTTGCTCGAATATGCACAGGTACGAGCGGATCTTTCCATTGCTTTGGTGCGGTTGGAGCGAGCTGTGGGAGCACCAATATGAGAAAGCGCGGGAACTCTCAGGATGAAATGAAGGGATCGATGACGCGAGCGAGGACAATTGGAATCATCGCCATCGTCGCCCTCTCGCTGGTAGGTTGCGATCGGAAGGCCGAACCACCGCAAGCCCCTCCGACTCCCGAAGACAAATCCGGTGCGGTTCCACGGTCGATCCAGGCACCTCAAGCCGTGCGAGATCGCCTCAGAATTGAGTCGGTGGTTTTACACTCGGTTCCAGAGATTGTCACAGCGCCCGGTGAAGTTGCGTTGGATCTCAAGCAGGTGGCTAAAATCACCTCGCGAATTGACGGGCAAATCGAACAGATCCATGTGCTGTTGGGGAATCGAGTCAAAAAAGGGCAGCCCATCGTCTCGATTAGGAGTCTCCAACTCGATCAACTGATTGAGGAATACCTGGTCGCGAAAGCTCAAGCAGACGTGGCCGAAAATACCTTCCGCCGCACGGAAAAACTGCGATCAGACGATATCGTGCCCGAGCGAAAACTGGTCGAAGACAAGGGGCGGTATCTCGAAACCAAGGCCCGGCATCAACATATTCGCGAGAAGCTCCTGAATATGGGACTCACGGCTGATGACCTGACGGGGTTAGAAGTCGGTTCTCATGAGGAAAGCCATCGATATACGTTAACGTCGCCGATTGCCGGGACTGTTGTCGCACAGCATGCGGTTCGTGGGCAGGGCGTAACTCCGGGAAACGAATTATTCGAGGTCGTGGATACAAGCCGTGTGTGGGTCTTTGCGAGTTTGCCGATCGAGCAGGCCCGCAAATTTAAAGAAGGTGATAGTGGGATCATCACGCCCAAAGGCGGAGAGCCAGTGACCGCACCACTCACGTACGTGGCACCGATTGCTGATGAGACGACGCGGACCATTCAGGTACGGTTCGAGGTGGCCAATACGAAAGGACAGCTGAAACCTCGGGAATATGTGGATGTCACGTTGACCGTACGCGGTGCCCCCACGTTAGCGATTCCCAACTCTGCAGTCACCACAACAGACAAACTCCCAGGCGTGTTTGTCGCTGGACAATCCGACTTTACTTTCGTGCCAATTGAGATTGGGCGAGAGGGCGGCGGATGGGTCCAGGTGAAGCAAGGGCTGAAGGTCGGGGATCGCATTGTGACGGACGGCGTGTTCGATCTCAAAAACGTCCTGCTGAAAGAACATATTGAATCGGGTGACTGAAAGCTAGCCATGGACTATTTGCTGTCTCTCTCTCTTCGGCATCGGTTCTTTACCATCGTGACCACAGCCGTGGTCATTGCGCTGGGGTACTGGTCGTTTCGTGGTCTGACGATCGATGCGGTGCCGGATCTGACGCCTGTGCAGGTGCAGATCCTCACCCGTGCCCCGGCGCTGGGACCGGTCGAGGTCGAACAATTCGTCACCTTCCCAATTGAAACATCGCTCAATGGACTTCCTGCTCTGCGCGAACTTCGGTCCATTTCACGCTATGGGCTCTCAGTCGTCACCGCGATTTTCGAAGAACGCACTGATATTTATCGGGCCAGACAACTCGTGGCCGAGCGGTTGTACCGCGCGGTTGAACGAATTCCTCTCGAGTATGGCCGGCCCGTTATGGGACCGCTGACGACTGGCCTTGGAGAGGTCTATCAGTTCACGGTCAAAGGAGCGGGATACAGCCCGATGGCGCTTCGAACCCTGCTGGAGTGGGACATCGGGATGAAGATGCGCGCCGTACCCGGCGTCGTGGAGGTCAATATCTGGGGAGGTGAACCTCAACAATTCCAAGTGATTCTCGACCCCGGAAAACTCTTGTCGTTTAAATTGTCCCTCAAGCAAATCTTTGAGGCCCTGGAACGGAACAACGCGTTAGCCGGCGGTGGATATATCGAACACCAGCGGGAACAGCTCCTGATACGTGGAGAAGGCTTGGCCACTCAAGTCAGTGACCTGGCCAAGATTGTGGTGGCCCATGGCACCGGTGGTGTGCCGATTTATGTTCGCGATGTTGCGGAGGTGAAAGAAGGCTCGGCCTTGCGCATCGGAGCGGCGACTGCAATGGGCGAAGGGGAAACCGTGATCGGCATGGTGCAAATGCTCGCCGGTGAGAATGCGCAACGGGTCGTGACGCAGGTCAAAGCACGCGTGAAGGAAATCCAAGCCACTTTGCCTTCAGGCGTCACGATCGAGCCCTACTACGATAGAACCTTGCTCGTATCCAAGGTGATGGCCACGGTGCGCAATAACCTCTTGGAAGGTGGCCTGCTGGTGATCGCGGTCCTCTTTCTGTTTCTGGGTGATCTACGTGCCGGGTTCATCGTCGCGTCGGCCATTCCATTGTCCATGTTGATCGCCTTCACGGGCATGATGCAGGTCGGGTTATCCGGCAACCTCATGAGTTTGGGAGCGATTGACTTCGGTCTTCTGGTGGATGGGTCTGTGGTGATGGTTGACAATATTCTGCGGCGGCTCGCCAGCACACGCCCGCAAAGTCAGGACGAGCGATTGGCCGCCGTCCAGGCAGCAGGTCGCGAAGTACTACGCCCCATGACCTTCGCCGTGACCATCATTATTTTGGTCTATGTGCCGATCCTGACTCTGAGCGGGATCGAAGGAAAGATGTTCCGTCCCATGGCAGCCACAGTCATTATGGCGCTAGCCGGCTCGCTCTTACTCGCCCTCACGGTGACTCCCCTTATGTCGTTTTGGTTTGTGAGGGGCACTTCTAACCATGAAGAAACCTGGGCTCTGAAGTCGCTGCGAAGGCTTTATGAACCGTGCCTTCGATGGGCGCTCACACGACCGGGATGGCCGATCCTCATCGCGACGATGATCTTCGTGCTGAGCCTAGGTCTCGCATCCACGCTGGGCATCGAATTTGTGCCGAGGCTTGATGAAGGGGATTTGACCGTCCAGGTGTGGCGGCTGCCCAGCATTTCACTGAGTGAATCGGTCGCGACTGCCCTTGAGATCGAACGAGTCGTTCGTGGCTTTCCCGAGGTGAGGCAAGTGGTCACGCGAACCGGCAGTCCCGAAGTGGCCACCGACGTGATGGGTGTCGAACTATCGGACATGTTCATCATTCTGAAGCCGCAACAGGAATGGACAACGGCCACGACCCGTGAGGCGCTCATTGGCAAACTGAAGCAGGCAATTTCGGATCGAGTGCCAGGTGTCGGCTTAGGCTTCACGCAGCCGATTGAAATGCGATTTAACGAATTAATTGCTGGCGTACGCTCAGACCTCGCGGTGAAGATATTCGGACCAGATCTGGATGTGCTCAAACAGCAGGCGGAGATGATCGCACGGACCTTGGAGAAGATCCGTGGAGCGGCGGATGTCAAGGTTGAGCAAGTGGCGGGGTTGCCGCTGCTACGTGTCATAGTCGACCGTGAAGGGATTGCACGCTACGGACTCACGGCGGAAGACGTACTCATGCTCGTACAAACGACGCGTGTTGGTCATGTCGTGGGAACGGTCATTCAAGGCTCACGTCGGTTTGACCTCGTGGTTCGTCTGATGGATCACGCCTTCACGGATACGAATACTCTGGGCAGTCTGCTCATTCCCACGGTCCATGGCGAACTCGTTCCTCTCTCGCGTGTTGCGAAGATTCAAATCGATTCAGGCCCAGCTCAGATCAGTCGCGAGCATGTCCAGCGGCGAATTGTCGTGGAATGCAATATCCGCGAGCGCGACTTAGGCAGTTTCGTCAAAGAAGCACAGCAGAAAATCGCAGCATCGATCTCGTTGGCACCGGGCTACGAAGTAATATGGGGCGGCCAATTCGAACATCTTCAGGAGGCCTCTCGACGACTCGCGGTGGTCGTTCCCTTTACGCTCCTGGTCATCCTTGGCGTGCTTTCTGTGATCTTCGGCGCCATGCGTCCAGCGCTGCTGATTTTTCTCAATGTGCCGTTAGCGCTCTCAGGGGGAATTCTAGCCCTCTGGTTACGAGGGCTTCCGTTGAGCATCTCAGCGATCATTGGTTTCATCGCGCTATTTGGAGTTGCCGTATTAAACGGCGTCGTCTTAGTGAGTCACATCCGGCAACTTCAGAAGGAAGGACTTTCGACTGAGCTAGCCATCATACGGGGATCGAACGATCGGGTACGTCCTGTCCTGATGACTGCCCTGGTTGCGAGCCTTGGGTTTCTTCCCATGGCGCTAGCCACCTCCATGGGAGCGGAAGTACAGCGTCCATTGGCCACGGTGGTCATTGGAGGGTTGATAACTTCCACACTCCTAACGCTGTTTGTTCTCCCTTCGCTGTATGCGAGGATCGTCGCGAACGGTAGCATTCATGTTGATCCACACAAGACTTCAAATCATGCAAACAGCGTGGTAAGTGTTGCAGCCGACTAGCAAGGAGAGCGTGGATCGGATGAAGGACGAATTAAGTCTCGCTGTTCGAAATGTTGCCCTCCTTAACTTTGCCTATTTCGGTGTTGAATTCGCTGTCGCGCTGCTGATCGGGTCGGTTTCGTTATTTGCCGACTCAATCGACTTTCTGGAAGATACGGCCATCAATATCTTAATCCTCACAGCATTGACATCGAGCGCACCCCGCCGTGCACTCATCAGCAAGGTTCTCGCCGGCATTATCCTGGTTCCAGGTCTTGCAACACTCTGGATGGCGTGGCAAAAGTTTGCTGTTCCGACGCCGCCTGCACCACTCCCGCTTTCACTGACAGGGCTCGGGGCTCTGCTGATCAATTTCGTGTGCGCTTTGCTGCTCGTCCGTGTTCGTCATCACGGCGGGAGTCTCGGTCTCGCCGCATTCCTCTCCGCCCGCAACGACGTCGTGGCGAACGCCGCCATCATTCTGGCCGGACTCGCGACGAGCTACACTCTCTCGGCTTGGCCTGACCTCCTAGTCGGGCTTGGCATTGCCGTGATGAATGCCGGCGCTGCAGGTGAAGTCTACAGGGCTGCTGGAAGAGAAACTGAGGTGAGAGCGTAGATTCCGCCCGATGGCGCCTTAGGATCACGTTTGTACAACCGAATTGATCCAAGGACTCTACGACGATATACTCCGTAACAAAGGGGATGGAGTCCCCCGGAAACCGCCATTGTCGTGGCTGATGACTCCTACGCGAGACAAAGCTGTCGGCGTAGGCATGTTGTCATCGCCAACGGGCAGCACCTTCATCCATTCATCCGGAGGACTCCAAATGGAACACGCATTCACTGTAGCCGCTCTTTGGCTCTTTCTCGCCGTAATATCCGCGCTACTTGCTTCGGCTCTCCGCCTTTCCATAGCTCTCGTTGAGATCTGCGTTGGCGTAGCCGCTGCGTCAGTGCTGGGTGCTTTTGATGGCACTCATCTGCTTGCCGCGAA
>Ga0126383_10002616_pt1 | contig 11660 bp, 9 predicted proteins | sample PanSoiMetPlot_35_FD_96882 | JGI IMG/M metagenome (GOLD analysis project Ga0126383, IMG submission 96882) | Tropical forest soil microbial communities from Panama - MetaG Plot_35 | ecosystem: Environmental > Terrestrial > Soil > Tropical forest > Bulk soil | place: Panama | collected 2016-02-17
CCGGACGCGAAGCTCGTTCCGCGCAGCCGACCGCGCGCAGTCCTTGACCAACCTGAAGAAGCGGCGGACCAGGCGCTCATGATCGCAAAGCACGGCGCAGTCCTTGCCGAGGACGGCTCAAAGATCTCGCTTCATGCAGATACGATTTGCCTGCACGGCGATACTCCCGGTTCACAGGCGATTGCCGCCGCGATCCGGCGCAGACTCGAGTCTGAAGGCATCGACGTTGCGCCATTGAGATGACGGCGAGCGAGCGGTAGAGAACGGGTCGTCCCGGCATTAGAGTTCTCCGGTGTGCACGCTGATCGCCGCGTTTCACGTTTTTCCGCGATGGCCGCTGGTCATTGCCGCGAATCGAGATGAGCATCTCGATCGAGCTTCCTCACCGCCGCGAATCTGGCCGGGCAATCCCCGCTTCGTCGCTCCTCGCGACGACGTGGCCGGCGGCACGTGGCTTGGGCTCAACGAGCGAGGCCTTTTCGTCGGCGTCACCAACCGGTTCGGCGTTCCCCGAGACGAGCGGCGCGAGTCCCGCGGAAAGCTCGTCCTGGAGGCACTGGCGGCGCCGTCGGCGCGTGCCCTCCACGAACGGCTCGCCGCGCTCTCGCCCAATCGCTTCAATGCGTTCCATCTCTTTTACGCAGATCGATTCGGCGCTTACGTCACCTGGTGCGACGGCGAGGAGGTCGACCAGGCTGTGCTTGCATCGGGGGTCCACGTCGTGACGGAGAGGAGCTTGGGCGGCGACGATCATGCCCGCACCGAGCTGATTCGTTCGAAGTGGCGGGAGCTGGACCCGACCACCGCCGATGAGCAGGACGTCGCGAAGCTGCTGCGGTTGCACGCTTCAAATCCGATCGGTGGCACCTGCATTCATGCGCCGGGCCTCAACTACGGAACGCGCTCGTCGACCATCCTTTTTTTGAGCGATCCGTTCGCTGATTCGCGGCTGTTCTTTGCCGACGGCAATCCCTGCACCGAAGCCTACGTTTCTCAGGAGCGGCTCATTTCGGAATTGGCGCGCGCCGTCAGCGCTCCTCGAGCATCGTCTTGAGCTCTCGGATCCGCGAAGTGATCAGATCGCGGTCCATGGTCCGAAAATTCTCGGGCAGCAGCTCGCGGCTGGTGCACTCCTGAACCGCGGCCAGGTTTTGCAGCTCGATTTCGAGCGGATAGGACGGAGGCACGAAGTCGGTGATGACGTTTTTGATGTCATCGGCGGTCACTTTTTCCCTGCCTTCGGCGAGCGCTTTGAACCTGGCGCGGACGAGCATCGCTTCGATGTCGGCGCCGCTCAGGTGCTTGCCCTTCTCGGGGATCAGGGCAGCGAACGAAGGAAGCGCGACGTCCACCCGCGCCTTCTTGCAAATCACCTTGAACAGCTCGTCGCGCTCCTCGTCGGTCTGCGGATAAAAGAGTGCCAGGTGCTCCTCTGCGCGGCCTTGCCGCTTGAGATCCACCGGCACCAGATCGGGCCGGCAGGTGAGCAAAAACCAGACGATCTTTCCGCGGTAGTCGGTGTTCCCCATGAAGGATGCAATCGAGGCGAATACGCGGCTTGAAGTGCCTGAGTCGCCCGATGCCTCGCGGCTTCCCAGAAAGGCATCGGCCTCGTCGATCATCACCGCGACCGGCCACAGCGCCTTGAGCACGTTGAAGATCTTCTCCAGATTGGCCTCGGTCACGCCCTGCCACTGGCTGCGAAAGTTGAGAAACTTCACGCACGGAATGCCGATGTCTCCGGCGAAGCAGGTAACCAGGAAAGTCTTTCCGGTGCCCACCGGGCCGGAGACGAGGTACCCCATCGGCAGCACCTCGATGCGCCCCTTCTTCAGCGCAGTCGCCGCGTCCCGCAGGCGCTGCTTCGCTCTGGCGTGACCGGCGACCGAATCGAGGGTGTGCGTCGGCTCGATGAATTCCAAAAGCCCGTGGCACTCCGCTTGGATGATTTCCCTTTTTCGGTCCTTGATTAAAGCTGCGGTGATGCGAACCTGGCGCTCCAGCGCCTCGGTGAGAACGCGGTCGAGGTGGATCCGCGAAAGGCCCGCGGTCATCTGAGCCAATCCTTCCATCGGCACGTCGGAGATGGCGGAGAGCTTTTTTGATTCCAGCTTGTGCCGCACGTACGCTAGCCGTTCGGCCTCCTCGGGAAATGGAATTTCGATGTTCGAGACATACGGATTTCGCGAGAGCCGCGAAGAGATATCGGCGAGATTCTCCGCCACCAGGATGATCGACAGATCCGCGGCGAGAAACTGCGGATCGTGTCCCCACTTTTCCAGAGTCGCCAACGCGAACCGGTCCTCGCCCGACAAATGCGCCATCTCTCCGTCGGGCGCCAGGGTTTCCGCGAAATCGATAATCAACGCCAGCGACCGACCTTCAGAGAGGCGCAGCCGCATGTAATTTTCCAGCACCTGAAGCGCCCGCGCCGGGTCCCGCGGCATCACTTTGGCGAAGTCCGTTCCGTACAGCGCATCGTAACCGGCCATCGCGCGCGAGAGATCCTGCTGAGTGTCCGGCGACGAGGCGCGGATCCCCGAGGACCGATCGTAGAAGATGACGTGCTCCCGCCCGCCGAACAGCTCATCGGCAAGGAACGTCTTGAGCGTTCCGAAGCCGATCGTTCCGTCCTCCAAGGTGATCGGTTGCAGATCGCGCACCGCTCCGTAGAGGAGAAACGTGCTCACCGTTTTCGTGTAGTACCGCTCCGCCAGTTTTCGGGCCCACCCTGGAAGCCCTGACAGCGGATCGCCCTTGTTGAGCCTGCGAGTTTTCGCCATCTTTCTCCTGTGCTCCGCCTCAGCGGCAGCTTGGCAATCTCTTCAGTGAAACATTGATCGCCACTGGATCGTCTCCCTCTGCTTTGGCCGCGATGGGCACCAGCGCCGGTTGATAACACCGCCTGGTCAACGTCAGCTCCTTGGTGTCCGCGAACAGACGAACCTCGACCGGCGTGCGGCCAAGACGCGCGCCGTTTGCCCAGACCATCGCGCCAACAGGAGACGACTCGACTTCGAATAGATATTCGAGCGGCTGCAGCTTGGCATGAACTTTTACCTGCTCGCCAGCTCTAGAGGCCTTCACCCGCGACTCGTAGCTTCTGTATCCAGCGTGGCGGACCTGAACCAGTCGCTCTACGCCCACCGGAATGTCGGCAAGATAAAACGGCGCTCCTCCCGAAGCGACCAAGCTTCCATTGAGTCGCACCTCGGCATCTTCTGGCTCGACTAGTACCGCGAGCTGAGCATTTGAAACGACAGGCGCAAGGTTCGCCGCCACTTCCGTGGTTTCGCGGCCGCCCTTGACCTCGACATTCTGCGAAAACGGCTGAAAGCCCTGTGCCTGGATTGTGAGCAGGCCACTGCCGGCTCTGGCTTTGTGCACGAGCCTTCCCTGCTCCGGAACGGGAAGCGGCTCGCCGCGAAAGACAACCTCGACCTTCTTGCCGTTCAAATCCAGAGGGAGCTCGATGGCGACGAACCCGGAGTCGACTTCTCGCGCAACCAGAAAGGCGCCCAGGGCCACCGCAGAGACCAACGCAGCTCCCAACATGCCCCAAGCAAGCGCCTTCCCCTTGCTCAACGCCGGCGAAGGTTCCGGCGTGGGTTCATGGGCCTTTGAGGCGGGTTCAGGCGTGGCCGCCACCGCTGTCGAGCCGGCCTCCGGTGGCGCCATCGCTGTTGAGTCGGGATTGGACGGCGGCGCAGGCTCGCTAAACGCGCGAACGGAAGCGCGGACGGCGTCGCTGACTCGATTCTGGGCCGACCAGTGCCGAGTCGGCGGCCGCTCGCTCGGCCTCCCTGTGGCAGGGTCGGTCGCGACGGCTTGCTGCGACGGGTCTAGCGTTGCATTTGATCCCGGAGCGGTTTCCTCCCCGTCCGCGGAAACCGCGTTGCTCAGCAGCGGTCCCACCGCGGCCACCTTGGGCAAAAGACTTCTCATTGGAGCTGCACCCTCAGCGGGTTGCGGCTGCTCACGCTCAATGTCTTCGGCGAAAATAGATTGCATATACGCCACCAAGTCCTTCGCTTCAAAATTGCCGGACTCAGTCAAGAATCGACTCAAGTCCGCGGCCAGCTCGTTCGCTTCCTGGTACCGAGCGCGCGCATCGCTGGCGAGGGCCTTGAGGACTATCGCTTCCAGCGTAGGTGGGATGTTCGCATTGGCCGTCACCGGCGAGGGAATCTGAAAATCGACGCTCGATCCAAGAGCGGGATGCGAGTCGCTGCTGAAGGGTCGCCCACCCGTCAGCATCTCATAAAGGCAAATGCCCACGCTGAAGAGGTCCGACCTCCTGTCCAGCGGAACGCCGCGCGCTTGCTCCGGGCTCATGTACGCGAGCTTTCCGCTGGGCACGGATCGATCCGAGCGGCCGCCATCGTCTTGCTTGGCAATCCCAAAATCGATCAATTTCACCTCTCCAGCGAAGCCGACGAGCACGTTGGAGGGCGAAACGTCGCGGTGCACGAGATCGGTGGGACGGCCGCTCTCGTCGCGCCACCGGTGGGCGTAGTCCAAGGCATTGCACAGTTGAGATATCACGTGGCAGGTCACCGCAATTGGAGCCGGTTCGCTCGACTTGCGGCAACGATCGAGGATTTTCCGGAGGTCTTTGCCGGGAACGTATTCCATTGAGATGAAATGGCTGCCGGCAACCTCTCCCAGCTCGTAGACCCTCGCGATATTGGGGTGAGTGAGCTGGAGCATGATTTTCCCCTCGGCGATGAACATCGAGACGAGCTCGGAGTGTTCGGCCACCGTGGGCAGCAGTCGCTTGATCGCAACCGTCCGACCCGCACCTTCGGTCTCTGCGGCGCGCCACACTTCCGCCATTCCGCCGATGCTGATTCGGTCGAGCAGCAGGTATTTTCCGAAGCGAATCGGATCTTTCTCCAGCGTCTTCACCTAGCTGAGCGATAGGCGCTCGCGCGCGAAGCGTAGTGACCACCGGCTGGAACCGTCAACATTGGCAGCCAAATTTCATAAAGGGTTGACAGACTTGTTTGAGAGCGATTGGTTTCCCCGGTGCCAACGACGCGGATTTAAACCAAAGCGCCATCGATAGGGGGAACCATGAAATTCACTCGAAGAAAGTTTCTCAAGACGGTTGCTGGTGTTTCCGGAGCCGCGCTTCTCGGCCCCGGCCGCCTGGTCCGGGCGCGCTCGACCTCCCTGCGAAACGCCGGGAGCCTGCCGCGGCCTGACAACAGCGGCTTGGAGCACGTCGTCGTGGTGATGATGGAGAATCGCAGCTTCGACCATCTGTTCGGCTGGCATCCGAACGCCGACGCGATCCAGGATGCGACGTATCTCGATAGCGACGGAGTACCGCATCAAACTCAGGCGCTGGCTCCCGACTATTTGGGCTGCGGACATCCTGATCCAGATCATTCATACGAAGGCGGCCGCGTGCAGCGCGACGGTGGCGCAATGGACGGCTTTCTACTCTCGGGCAAAAACGACGACTATTCGATCGGCTATTACGTCGAGGCCGATCGCCCCTTCTACAGCGCCCTGGCGCGCAATTACACCGCGCTGGATCGATATTTCTGTTCCATCCTCGGGCCCACCTACCCGAATCGCTTCTTCATGCATGCGGCACAGACGGATCGCCTGAGCAACACTCTCGATATGGCGACCATGCCTGCCATTTGGGACAGCCTGGCCGCAGCCGGCGTGAGCGCTCGCTACTATTATTCGAATCTGCCGTTCGTCGCACTCTGGGGATCGAGGTATCTCGGAATTTCTCAAACCTACGCACAATTCAAGCTCGATGCGCAGAACGGGCAATTGCCTGCCGTCTCGTTTCTCGATCCGATCTTCACCCTTGCCGACGACGGGACCGGAAATGACGACCACCCCCACGCTGACATCCGCCGAGGGGATGCCTTTCTCGCCGAGGCTTTCCACGCCGTCGCCACCGGGCCCTTGTGGGCGAGCACCGTGTTCATCGTGAACTACGACGAATGGGGCGGCTTCTTCGACCATGTGCCGCCTCCGCGTGCAGCGGCACCCAATCTCGTCGATCCCGATCTCGAAGACGGAAGGGCGCTTCTGGGCTTCAGGGTCCCGACCATCGTCGCATCTCCTTTCTCCGCAGGCGATCCCGCCGATCCCTCAGTGAATGGGACGGTGTTCGATCACACGTCCATTCTGAAGCTCATCGAGTGGCGATGGGGCCTGGATCCGCTCACGGCGAGGGATCAGTCGAACGACGTCGGGAATCTGGCGGACATTCTGGATTTCGCAAATCCACACGCCGAGGTGCCGGATTTGCCTTTGCCCGATGCACCGCCGCCTCAGGCCTGCCCGCACTCGCGGCGAGAGGGCACAGGCGCCAATGATTTTATAGGCGGTCGCAGCATCTCAGACCGACCAACCACCGACTGGGCTCGGCTGGCGCAGTCGAGCTTGCTCGATGGCTGGCCAGTGCCAGGGCGCTGAGAGCAATCCATCCGGACTCGTCCGCGACCGAAAGCCGGCGCGCCTATGAAGCAAAAAACGGCGGAGCGGTCAACTACAAACAATTGCACGATCGGATGCTCTCGTTCGGAACTCCCGCCCCGAAGTACGTTCGCGAAATGATGGGCCTGTAGAGCTATCGCGGCGAGCGCACCAGCGTTTCCATCAGGTGCTCCAGGGCCACCTGCGGGTCGTCGCAGAGCCCGGAATGCACCGCCGAGAGCTGGATCACCGTGCTGCGCGGCGAAACGAGCCAATGAAAGCGCTCCGCCTGCGAAAGCTGGCCGATCGGTCCGCTGTCCCTCCCTCCTTCGCAAATCTGCTGGACGCTTCTGAGATGAGCGTCGACCAAATCCGCGTCGAGCTCGGGCGCCAGCGCCGACAACCGGCTGCGATCGAGCGCGACCGCCGCGCCCAAGAAATCTCGGGCGCGGCAATACAAGACGATCCCGGCGTTGATGCGCTCCCCGCGTTCCACGCGCGGCACCACGCGGATGATCGAATAGTCAAACGAGCTTGGCTCGGGCACGCTCGGCCTCGGCGACAAAAAGAGAGGATACCTGAAGTCTGTCCACCAGCCAGGTCTGATACGCAGCTCGGAGCTTCGATGCATTCCCGATGTCCGCCTCGGGAGGGAGCCACTGATCGGGAATCGCGGAGAGCAATCGGCGGAGATCGACTTTCGTCAGCTTCGCGCACATCTCGGCATCAATTTGAACCAACATCGAAGACTGCGGCAAGAGCACGTGGTCTTTGATCTGTGGGAATGGGCTTGGGACCCGGGCCTTTGCATCGGGCCAGTTATGGTGAAAGTAAAGCGTCGTCCCATGATCGATGAGCCAGAGCTCGCGATTCCATATCAGTAGGTTTGGATTTTTCGCTGTCCGGTCTACGTTGAGCAGGAAGGCATCCAGCCAGACTATTTCCGAAGCCAGCCGAGGCTCGACTGGCGGAGGCGCGATGGGATCGAAGGCGATCGCTCCTGCGAGGTAAGCCAGTCCCAAGTTCGGGCCTCCACTCGCATTGATCAAATCCCGTATCTCCGGATCAGGCTCGTTGCGGCCGAGGATGGGATCGAGCTCGGCGATGACCAGCTCCGGCACGCGCAAGCTCACCGCCCGCGCGAGCTCTCCGGCGATCAGCTCTGCGACCAGCGCTTTTGCTCCCTGTCCGGCGCCGCGGAACTTGAGGACGTAAAGATTGCCGTCCTCGGCCTCGACGACCGCGGGCAGCGAGCCACCTTCGCGCAACGGGGTGATGTACCGGGTGACGCCAACCGTCTTCATCGGTGCGAACTCTAAGGCTCTTTCACCCTCGGTGTCGTCAATTGCTGACTCTTCTGCCCTTTCGCGAACGCTCGGCAGCGCGAGAGATCTGAAGGTCGAGGGCGGCGAAGCTTTCGGCATTTCCCGCTTGCTCGTAGCGACGAAGGGCCGCCGACAGTTGGGCGGTTCGCTGAAGGAAGGTGGTCAACGCCTCGTGCGTAAGCTGGGTGGCGAACATTCCGTACCCCAGTTTCTCGAGGTAAAGAGCGTTCAGGATCTGCTCGAATTGGCCCAGGACCGGGATCGCGAGCATTGGCTTTCGCAGGAACACCGCCTCGCTCATCAAGGTGAAACCGCCGGAAGCCACAACCGCGCGCGCCGTTCGCAGGTCGTCGATAAAGCCGCCTTCGCTGAATGGCCGGAACGTGACGTTCCCCTCGGTGACGTCCGCCTTCAGATCCCGCCGTACCCCATAGACTCGGCATGGCAATTCCGCCTTGCGCAGCATCTCAGTGATCGGCGAGGCGCCTTCCGCCGTCTGATAAACGAGCAGATGCTCTCCCTCCTCAGGCACCGCGGCCAGGATCTCGGGCCGAAGCACGGGGGGCACCAGCGTGGTGCGTTGCCTTCGAAGTGGGGGACGGAAAAACGTGGTGATCAGGTAGTGAAAACAACCCGGCAGCTTGGATTTCACGATCGAGCGCGCGAGGGCATAGCTCTTTTCAAACCCCGCGAGCAAGGCGGGATCGAGCGCGCAGCGATTGATGATCTGCATGTTGTCGAAGCTGATCACCGGGAGGAGGCGGTTCTTGCCGAAGAGATAGCTGAAGCTTTCGAAGTCGCTGATAACAATCTCCGGTTCAAACTGTCTGACCAGCTCGAAATAGCGACGAATGTTCCGAGGCCAACCCTTAGCGGCCCCCTTCAAGTTCTGCACCACCGTTCGCCACTTGCGGATCCGGTTGTCTTCGTAAGCGAGGGTGAACCCCCAGATCCCGTGCACGCCGGTAAGTCTCTCCTCGAGATATCCCTTGGCGCGACCCGAGGCCACGATGTGCACCTCGTGCTCCCGAACCAGCTTCTCCAGAAGGACGCGCGAACGAATCGCATGCCCCATGCCTTCGCCGACCACGCCGTAGAGAATTCTCATCGCATCCGCTTACGGTCGGCGACCCTTTGAGCTATGTTCGCGGCGGTACGAGTCTCCGTGAGCTCGATGATGCGCGCGGCAGGCAGTCTCCGCCCAGTGGAGCCGACGAGCAGCATCGAGCGAGAAGGCAGCCGGTCACCGCGCTGGAAAGAAGACCTCCTGCCGCTCGCCACGATTCTCATTTTGACCCTGATCTACAACTGGATTCTCTTAAGCCACTACTACGGCTACGTCTACGCCTACCACGACTTGGCGCTGATAACAGACTGGTTCACCAACGCGCTCTACCACTCGAAGCCATTTTGGATCAGCGAAGACTCAGTCAATCACCTCAGCATCCACTTCACTCCCACCTTGGTGCTGCTAATTCCGCTTTACCTGCTCAGCGACTCGAGCTACCTGCTGGTACTTCTAGGCACCCTCGCGCTCGCAGCGTCGCTCTACTTGGGCCACCGATGGTGGATGGCTCTGAGTCGAACCTACGTTCAGTCCGTCTGGGTTGCTTCAGCCGTTTCCGCGGCGCTCGCAGCGTTCATCGCTCTCAATGCATTTACCAAAACCATTCTCGACTCGGCGCACATCGAGATTTTCTACATTCCGTTGTTCCTGGGTTTTGCTTACAGCCTTCGCTTTCACCAAAAAGTGCGCTGGGCGGTGCTGCTTTGCGTCCTGGCGCTGGGGATGCGCGAGGAAGCGGGTCTCTACCTGTGCCTGCAGACACTCGCCCTGCTCTTTTTGCCCGGCCGACCTGCGGTAGATCCTCGGCGATTTCGCAACCGAGCACTCTTCTTCTCCGGCTGCGCGCTGCTGTACACAATGATCGCCGTCAAAATCATCTTTCCGTATTTTTTTGGAATTCACGAAACCAGCGTGGAGCGGGGTTGGTCTGAGTGGGGCAACAGCTGGCTTCAGGTGACTCTGAACATTCTCACCTCGCCCAAGCTCCTCTTCCACCATCTCGAACAAAGCTCCTTCGAACGGCTCAACCGCTCATTCGGGTATCTACCCTGGCTCAATCCGGCGATGGCGGCGCTGGTCAATGCTCCCGGGCTCCTCCTCTATACCGCCAGCCACCCGGATAAGAGACTGCTGTGGTTCTACCATGGTTCATTGTTGTTCGCCGGTTTCATACCGGCGTTTTATGCCGGTTTCTTTCAACTGCTTCACTGGGGCGCGCGCATTCTTCCTCGTCGTATGCCCTTCCTTCTGAAGCGAAGTCGTCCACTGGTTGGCGTTGCACTCGCCTTGGCGTTGATCGGCTCGCTGGTGAACTTCCCTCGAACCGCCGCCGAACGAGATGGCTTCGCCCCAAAGCGCAGCCCGATTGCGGTTCAGAATGCGAGCTTCATTCGAGAGTGCCTGAAGCGCTGTCCCAATGTTTCCAGCGTTGCGGCGGACTTTCGCCACATCGTGTTCGTTCCGAATCGTGTCGAGCGCTTTCTCCTCGACAATGCCGGCAAAGCGCAGTCCCTTTTCATTTTCGAGCCGGCTCCGGGCGTTCCGCTGGATGCGACGATAGACGAAAGCACCCGACGCTTTGTTGAGAAGGCGTTTGTTATTGCGACGGAGACGAAGGGCGGCCGGTTTTACCTTCGCCGCGGAGTTGATTGCCATCCGCTTTGGCAATGAACGCGATGACCGCCTTGATTGTACTGACATCGCGCAGCATCCGGCGGTGACCCATCTCCTTGAGCGGCTCGAACCGTGCTCCTGGCCACGCCTCGGCGATTCTCTTCCCGTGCTTGAAGGGAACTTCTGGGTCTTGTGGATCGTGCATCACCAGAACGGGAACGCTCATCATCGGTGCAAATCGGAGCATGCTGGCCTCGTCGAAGCTCATTCCCAAACGCCGCTCGATTCGCTTCAGCATCCCTTCAGCGCGAGCGTCGGAGAAGCCGAGCAGGGCCGCCAGCACCCTGGCAAAATGCTTCGGCTCGGCTCCGGGCGCGAGCAGGACTGCGCGCTCGGCTTGCAGTCCCTCTCTCAAAGCGACAATCGTCGCGGTCCCGCCCAAAGAGTGGCCAATCACTGCCCGCGTCGGCGAGAACACCTGAGCGACTGCTCGAATGACCCGAGCCATGTCGAAAGCGGAAACTTGGCGACCGGTGGAGCTTCCATGCGCCGGCATGTCGAATGTCACCACGCGAAAGCCCGCGCTGACCAGCGGCCGGATGAACTCGGTCAGTTGCGCTGCATATCCTTCCCAGCCGTGAACGAGCATCACCGTTGGTCCGCGCCCCCAGCTCCAACACGCAATCTCATCGTCGGCGATGGAAAAACGAAACGCGGTAGCCGGCAGCTCGGGGATTGCCGGCGGCCGCCAGCGCGGCGCGCGCCGAGGAGTGAAAAACATTTGGGCGCCGCGTTCCTCCGCGACCGACGGAACGATGGCGGCAAGCGCTTTCAACCCCAGTCGGACGATCGCCAGCTGCGACGATCGGGTGCGCTCGAAGCTCTTCTTTCGCGCCTCTTTGGCAGCGCGCGGCGGTGCCCTGGGGGAGTTCTCCGCATCCGTCCAGCGCGCTTCCGGATGAAACAACTCGTCGTTGAGCCCGCATTCGCAGCAGAGGCTGTCGCCCATTCCCCAGGGATCGTAGAGCGGCCGGCGGCACATCCGACAGACCGCGTCCGCCGAGGACCTTTCCGGACGAATCGTTGGCTCGTGCTTCGCTTCGATCCTCGCTTTCGACGTCTGCATCGCTGGTCTCCTTTCGACTGATGGCCGTGGCCACCGCCCAAATCGAACGCTCGTGCTCATTCACGAGGTCGATCTCCGGTCA
>Ga0126383_10002620_pt1 | contig 11652 bp, 10 predicted proteins | sample PanSoiMetPlot_35_FD_96882 | JGI IMG/M metagenome (GOLD analysis project Ga0126383, IMG submission 96882) | Tropical forest soil microbial communities from Panama - MetaG Plot_35 | ecosystem: Environmental > Terrestrial > Soil > Tropical forest > Bulk soil | place: Panama | collected 2016-02-17
CGCCGGTCATCGGACAGCGTCGCCTTGTACTCTTCGAAGGTCTCTCGGAAATCCGCATCGAAGCGTTCAGTTTGCGGAGGGTGGAACAGGAATGGCGCCTCATCAACGATGCGCCACCGTCCGTCCATCAGTCTTACGCTCTTGGCGAAGAACCGCTCCGATGTTTGCTTGCGCGCCTTGGCGATCATCTGCTCGCGGGCCTTACGCGTCCTCGCGTCGCGCGACTGGGCGATGAAGGTATCGACGCCGATGCTGGCGTAGAACATATCCATGGTCTTCATCTGTGCAAGCTCCATAAGGCGCTGGCGGTAAGCCAGGCTGAGGTTCAGCACGGCCTCTTCGCAGTTGGCCTCGCTCAGTCCGATTGTTCGCCCCGCCAGGTGGAAGCTCGCCCCAAGCCGCTTAACGTCCCACTCCCAAGGGCCGGGAATGGTTTCGTCAAAGTCCATCAGATCGATGATCAACCGCCGCTCTGGCGTGGCGAAACCGCCGAAGTTGCCCAAGTGGCAGTCGCCGCACAATTGCACGCGCAAACCGCTCACCGGGGTTGAGGCAAGGTCGTAGGCCATGGCCTCCGCCGAACCGCGGAAGAACGCGAAAGGCGAGCTCACCATGCGCGCGTGACGGATCGGCGCGAGCGATTCCAGCCGGCCGCGCCCTGATTCGATTAGCATCTCGACCGGGTCGGGGCGGTCATGGGCTGGCTTCCACAGGCCGTGCGCCGAACGAGGCGCGCCCTGGCGCAATGACTTGCCTTGCGCCAGACGCTCTTCCATCGGACGCCCTACTGTATCGCCACGGTTCATCTGGTCGTTGGCCATGCAACCGCTCACTGTGATGTGTGAGTGCAATAACTATTTCCTGGAAAAGGGTATTGAAAAATACAACGAGCCGGGGTCAGCCTCCGGCGAAGACCTCAGCGGTTAAAAGTGAATAAGAACCCCGGCGCCCGCGCGAAAATTGTGTTGAGTATGCCTGACAAAACTCACTCCCTGATTATCGAAATCGTTGACGAAGACAGGAAGATAATCGACCTTGATTGCGCGGAGGGAAAAGTTATCTGTCAAGTTGATGTCAAGTCCTCCTCCCATCGCCATCGCAAAGGAGTTCCTCTTGAGGGAGAATTCATTACCGCCAAACACGGGGATGAATTGGAGGCTGTCGAACTCCAGCCTTTGTCTGGAAACGCCCGCGAGGACGTGTCCGAACGGCCTGAACGTGGGACCGTCTTCCGAATTATTTTTGAACTGAACTCCAAAAAGATAATTTTGGATGTTCGCTTCAGCCTGAGCTGCGAGGCCGCTCACAGTAAGGTCCTCTCTCCTCTTGTTAATTGAAAAGTCAAACTGCCCACCCATGAATCGAGAAAAGTTGAAAGTAGCTGACAGATCGGCGCCATGTAGGTGCACTCTATTTCTCAGGATGTTGTTGATAGCTACATTATCTGTTCTAAAACTGTCGAAAAGCAGGAATGAATAGCCGCCATAGATCTCGACATTAGTACGATCACGGCCCCTCCGACATCTCCGACATTGAGCCCGACTTCTGGGCGCGCCTGCGGCGCCGCGCGAATTAGAAGGGATGCTGTTGATAGCTTGCTTGCTAGTTTCAAGACTTTCGAAACGCAGGTTTGATTGGATGCCGGAAAACCCGGCCTTCGCGGACTCTTGAGCCATAATGGCAGACGTACAGACACTAACAATTAACGCCGCTACAAATAGTTTTTGCATCGCTTTGCTCCTTCTTCCATTCATTGTTGTTATTCTTCAACACTGACTTCTGTTATTAAGATGACTGTAGTTGGTTGTAGCTACGGTTCGAGCAGCCAATGTCAATCTTGCCAACCAAAGCGACAGCAATCATTGTGCCCGAGCGGATACTATGTATTCTTAGCTTTGCCGCCGTCCTGGTAGAGCGGTTACGATTAATATATGGATGCGGACTTTGGACTGGAGAGAGCTGTACTCTCTGTTATCGCTCTATGTTTGAAGGTCGGCGAGCCAGCGCAAGGCTCGCAGTCCGGGCATAAAGCAATACTCGCCGCCCCGCGTGACGACGAACCGCGGTAGGCCCTGAAGGCGCCTGCGAACCGGCCGACGTGGAACAGTAAAGCTGCCGCCCTCGTCGTTCGACCCGGCGATAGGATCCTTAGCATCGCCCGCCCCGAAGAAAACGCCATCATTTATCCATTGGGACTGGACGAACTCGAACTGCCGCCCCAGGTGCGCTCCGACAAACGCGAACATCAACCCTCGATCGGCGCCATCATCCTCCAGGACTCCTTCTGGTAGCGCTGGGCCGTAGGCGGTTCCGCGCCGGATCATTCGGTGTAATCTGACTACGCCGGCGACGGACGCGTCCCGCGGGTTTGTCCGCCGGATGTGCGAGCCGCCGGGGGTCTTGAATCCTGCCGGGTCATCTTCTTCATAGAGGAAATTGTTGTTGCGTTGCGGATCAGCGCCCAACTCGGGATCGTCGTGGAATGGGCAAAGAGCCAGTGGCGCGCCGCTGCGCCAGCGCCCCATCATCTTTGCCGCCAGTAATTCCTCATCCGCAAGGCTGGTAGAATTCGCCTTCAGGTATTGACGGAACTCAGCGACACGTTGGCGCAGCTTGCGGAAGACGACATAGGTTCCGTTGCGTCCCAGGATCTCGGGTTGAGTTTGCTGGATGCCACCCATCTCGTCGCGATAACCTAAAACAAATTCGCCCGCCTTAAGAGGTCGTTCCTTAGGATTGGTTCCAGGAATGCCGCTCCCTTCTATCGCTGGATGACTGATGCCGTCCCTGAATCCGAATGGTTCCTTTTCGGTTGGCAGCGCGTGGCAGTCCTGTCGCCAGATCGCAGTTATCCCTGGCAGTTCCCGGTAAGCCTTCCGAGCGCGCTCGATCGACAGCTCAAGCTGCTGAGCGTCCGGCGAGACCGCTACGAGGACTACGTGGACGTCCGGCGTCCCGAGCGGCTTTTCCCAATTTTCGGGGCTGCTCTCGCCGGTGTCTCCCAACTCTTTCGCGCGCGCGGCCATCCCCTGTTGGAACTCCCAGGCGAAGCTGCCGAGCGAATCCTGCGGCGCGCCAAGGGCCTTAAGACCCTGGTAGGTAAGCGCGACGCTCACCCAGGTGTCGGCTAAAGCGCTGGTCGGGTCGGCGGCCGAAGTCACGGCTGCGCTCAGCCGCCGCATCAGCTCACGTCCCGCATGTCGGTCGTCTATGCGGAGCGCAATGTAAGTCGCCGCGTACGGAGTCGGCCGCGGGCGCAAAACCCCGCTCTGGATGTCATCCAATTCGAGCGCGACGTTTGCTTCTTCGGACATAGATCCTCTCGTTTCCGAAATCGCCTTACTTTGCCGTGGCAATATTCTTCCAGAAGTTTTCCAGGCTCTCATCCTTACCGAACAACGTGCTGAAGATGGTGGAGTCTGCCAGCAACACATCGCCCGCCCGGTCGCCGCTCGGTGGCATCCAGAGGAACATATTGAACTCCCGATTTCCCGCCTCCGTGAACGGATGTGGCCTGGACAGGTCGATCGGCTGTCTGGCCAGCACATGAATGGACTTCGTGTCCTCGGTCATCACAGCATAATGGGGGAGGTGCATATGGAAATTGAAGGTTGTAACCCCCCGGAGCCAGCCTTTAGTGTCCAAATCTCTAGTGACGGACAATGGGGCGAGCTTTTTGGTTCCCGGGACCAGCGCAGGACGCAGACCGTAGCGATTCTCGACAGGCACTCCGAGTCCTTTCATCAGGGATCGTGTGTACTTGCCGAAGCGTTGCTGGCGCGGTACCAGAGCGTCGCCGTGGTGGTGATACTCCATGTCGCGCACTTTCAGATCGTCTGAAACTCCGACATCGTGGTGTGGGCCCAGAATCAGACAGGTTCCTTCGCGAGCGAGAAACTGCCGAACCGCTTCGATTTCTTCCGGCGTTGCCTCCTGCCCCGTGACCATGTGGTCCAATCCAAACACCATCAGGGTGTCTGCGTCCGCCAGTACCCGCTCATCGAGCGGAAGTTTGAACCCGGCCTGGTCGATCCGCTGAAACACCGGAACCACATGACCTGTAGTCTCGCCGATGAACTGCTGGAACGGCGCCCAGGCCCAGAAGAACAATTCCAGCGATCCTGCAATGCCCTGTTGGAACTGTAACGGGTCCGACCACTCTGGCGCCTCATAGTCGGGCCAGGCCACCCGCCGAACCTCAGTCATCGTTGAGAATCGGTTATCAAGTTCGTACGGATTCCTACCTGCCTCGGCCGGGTAACTCCACGAGACGTAAATGCTCACTCGCCGCCGATCCGGCGTATATTTCCGCGGCGCATGGTTTTGATTGTATGTCCGCGCAGTTTTTGTTTCGCTCATTTCTTTCTCCTTTCTTCCTCCTTTTGCGCCGTTCCAAGCCCCGCGACGAGAGCAAATCTCATTGCAACTGATCAAGCATCTCGGACAAGGCGTTCTTGATCCTCAAGGCCTTCTTGATTTCGTCGGCGGTGACATACGGATACTCACCATATTCGATAAAGCTCGGACACTGATGGTCCCGGACGAACTTAATGAACGCTTCAGGGTTCGTTTTCCAGTCCATCGGAAACCCTTCGAGGTTCTCGAAAACTGTATTGATGCCGGTCTTTGTAAAGAGAGCTATCGCGTCCTCGGTGTATTTGTCGAAATCGGTGTCGAAGATTCCCTGGTACATGAACCTCGTGTCGTTGTCGAAGAGCACCCAGCGCAGGTAATGGAGCTTGAGCGGCGCGAGCGCGTAGGGGTCAGCCTCCAACGCTTCCGCCAGTCTGTACCCGTAACTGCGGATCGTCTCTGCCCTCCCTGGCTTGACGTTCGCGATGATCGTGAACCCATAACACGCCGGCGTCTTGGGAAAGATCGGGCCGTATTTCCCCTTTTCGAGGTGGTCGGTCTCTTTTGATATCACAACTGCCTGTGGCTTGATCTCCATTTCAATTCTCCTTTACCGGGTAAAATCCAATTGAGTTCGGCTACCAAGGTTGCAATAGGTAGCGTCCACGTGAAACAGAAGACCGCAAATTCTGAGCCAATAGGGAGAAAAACTTGTGAAGAAATTGATAGCTACATTACTAACTCCCAGCTTCTCGAAATCGTTGAGGATGAGATGGCCGGGGCGGGGAAATGAATATTACATATCGCGTATTAATGGAATTCCCCTTGCGGGATATCTTGAAGTCGATTGTTGACGCCGGATTATGAAATACGTGTTATGTTATCTCTTCGCTGCCGGAATCCATTGATCGCTTTCCTTGCATCGCTCCTTATAGCTGGCGCGGCACAAGGACAGAACGAACCGCTTGCTCGGAACAGTCAGTTCTGGTTCGATTATGACCCGACATGGGGTCTAGGCAAGCGGTGGACTCTGGACGTGGACGCCTGTACGCGCTTCATCAACTCAGACCCACCACGTTGGCAAATACGCCTTTATCCGACGCTGGAATTCAGCCCGTTGAAATGGATGGATCTGACCGGGGGAGTATGGTTCATTTATATCCATCGGTTCGAGAACTCTGATATCTTCGAGACGAGACCTATGGTGGGAATAAAGCTCAAGAAGGATATTTGGCGCGGCATCAGGCTGAGCCACTTTGTCCGCCAGGAGTTCCGAATCCGGCGTAACCTGGACACGGGTGAAACCTTAACAGTCAGGATATTAAGGAACAGGCTTCAAGTGATGATCCCTATTAATCACAAGAGCCTATCCGAGGACAATACCTGGTACGCCTTCGCTGACGCGGAATGGTTCCGGCGGGTAGACCCCAAAGTGGATGACGGACTCAACAGCCGGCGAAGATACCGGGCGGGAATTGCCTGGAGAAGGAATTCAACCTGGACTTATCAGTTTTTCTACGGTTTCCAGCGGACGAGAATTAGCATCGACGCGCCATTTCTCAGCGCCAACATATTCAGTTTCAGTTTGATCCATAAGATTAAATGAGATGTGAGGGCGCAATCCACGCGTGGCGCCGCGCCATCAAGAATGCGCATGTCTCTTGGTATTGGCGCGCTCGAAATAGGGAATTCTCCTACCGCGAAATACAGCCTTTGCCTGATTTACCTCGTTAATACTGAGTCTTACCCTTATAACGGGTAATGAAAAGTGAAAGATTTAAACCTAATGAATGACGGCGAAGGAAAGAATCGCCAGCCGTCCCAAATTCTTTTTCTTCGCTTTCTAGCTGGAGGGCTATATGAAAAGAATAACGATTACATCCGTCGCAGCTCTACTCACTTTATGGCTGGTGGCCTGTGGCTCGTTCGGGACCGGCAGTGGGAAAGAGGAAAAAGTTTCGGTTAGCGGCCCGAACGCCGCGCAAGGCGACAATCGCCCGACCCCAGGCGCGCAAGATTCCAAACAGCAGGTCACAGATACAGGTGGCGCGAAACAGCCTGTCAAATATGTGAAACGGCGAGGTAAAGGGGCTAGACGTTCGATGCCCAACACGCAACAGGTCGTGACGTGGCGGGTTGAAGACGTCGAACTTCAGATCATCGAACCGCAAGTTGTCGACCAGATGGTTATCGACGACGTGCAACCGACCGAAGTAGTCCAGGCGCGACCCGTGGAGGTCATAGAACAGCCCGTAGCGCCCACAGTCATCGTGGACGTGAACGATTCAATCGTCATGACACAGGCGAGCAGGGTATACGTGGCCAGCCTCGAGCCTCAATATTGTTCAACGGCTTATGACCCCTAGCTCGAAATGCGCGTTCAGTAGTTCTTGCGCTAATCTGACTCTTCGGTAGGACGCCGATGGCGCTGATACGACGCGATAATCGGCTGTACCCGCCACCCCAGCGCTCCATTAACTCGTACATTGTTTCCCGTTCGTGGTTGTGCCATTCTTTGGCGCGCCGAGTCCTCTCGGCGTCATTACGCATGGATAATAATCAGAGTATGAGGATAAACTTCGGACTGACGAGTCAGGAACTCTCGGTCATGAGGCGGCTGTCCGGCCCCGAAAAGATTCAGCGCTTTCTCGATTACGAAATTGGATACAACAAAGAAGTGGATGGCGAGACCTGCCGTTCGCCGCGTCGCGTGTTGCGCGATCGGATTGCGCATTGCGCCGAAGGCGCCTTCTTCGCCGCCGCGGCGTTGCGCGTTCACGGCCGCGAGCCGTTGATAGTCGATCTGTCGGCGGTGCGCGATGACGATCATCTGCTGGCCGTTTTCAGTGAGCACGGACGCTGGGGCGCGATCGCAAAATCGAATTACGCCGGATTGCGCTTCCGCGAGCCGGTTTACCGATCGATCCGCGAGCTGGTCATGAGCTATTACGAGCATTACTACAATCCGGCGGGTGAGAAGACGCTGCGCGCCTATTCGACGCGACCGATCAATCTAAAACGATTTGATCGGATGAACTGGATGACGACGGAGGAAGATTTATGGGAGGTCTGCGAATACTTCTGCGTCGTCCAGCATTCGCGAGTCATGCCTCCGCAGGCCGAACGAAAACGCCGGCGCATGGATCGGAGGCTATATGAGGCTGGGATGGTCGGGGCGGAGAAATGATTTTCCCGTCTTCATTTTTCTGTCTTCCATTTTTCTGTCTTCAATTTCTGTCTTCAATTTCTGTCTTCAATTTCTGTCTTCAATTTCTGTCTCCCATTTTTCTGTCGGCTCCCAGCGGCTGACAGAAAAATGGAAGACAGAAAAATGAAGAAATCGCGCTTTATCCTCCTGAAAACCCTTCCGAAAACTTCGGATCGAGCAAGCCGGTCGGCTTCGTGCGGTGTTCGGTGTAAACCTGCTGAATCAATTTGGCCACCAGCCCCGTCCATCCCGTCTGATGGCTGGCGCCAAGCCCCGCGCCGTTGTCGGCGTGGAAATATTCGAAGAACAGAATCAGGTCTCGCCAGTTTTCATCGCGCTGAAACTTTTCGACCGCGCCGTAGACGGGTCTGCGCCCGGCTCTATCGCGCAGGAAAAGATGGATCAATCGCCTCGACAGTTCCTGGCTGACATCCCACAAATTCATCATTTTTCCCGATCCCGTCGGGCATTCGACCTCGAAGTCATCGCGGTCACAATCGTGAGTGAAGAACTCATGATACTTCTGCAGCGATTCGATGATCAGGAAGTTGACCGGGAACCAGACCGGCCCGCGCCAGTTAGAGTTGCCTCCGAATAGACCGGTCTGCGATTCAGCCGGCTCGTAATCAACCCTGTGCTCGACGCCTTCGACGAACACCCGGTACGGATTGGCCTGATGAAAACGCGAAAGCGAGCGGACGCCGTAAGGCGACAGGAACTCGTTCTCGTCCAGCATCACTTTCAGGACCTGCCGCAAGCGAGGGGGATTGACCAGCGACAGGAAACGCTGAACGCCAGTCGGCGTGGTCATAGTTTCGATGAAATCTCCGAATTCCGACAGGTTATCAATGAACCATTGCATCCGCCGTTTGAATCCTGGCAGGCTGTCAATCACCTCGGACCTCAGATTTTCGACCGCGAAGAGCGGAATCAATCCGACCAGCGAACGCACGCGCATGGGGAAGCTCCGGCCGTCGGGCAGCTGCAGCACGTCATAATAAAACCCGTCGCGCCGATCCCACAGTTCAATCCGCTGATCGCCGATGTTGTTCATGGCGCGTGAAATGTAGACGAAATGCTCCAGGAATTTCGACGCCACATCTTCGTAGGCCCTGTTCTCTTTGGCCAGCTCCAGCGCGATCACCAGCATATTCAGGCAGTACATCCCCATCCAGCTCGTCGCGTCCGATTGCTCAAGGTGGCCGCCCGTAGGCAATTTCGCGCTGCGGTCGAAGACCCCGATGTTATCCAGGCCGAGGAATCCGCCTTCAAAAACGTTGTTACCCCCGGCGTCCTTGCGGTTGACCCACCAGGTGAAATTCAGGAGCAGTTTGTGAAAGACGCGCTCGAGGAAGGCGCGATCGGCTTTGCCCCAATGTTTCTGCTCGATCTTGTAGACGCGCCACGCCGCCCACGCGTGAACCGGCGGGTTGACGTCGCCGAAGTTCCATTCGTAAGCCGGCATCTGCCCGTTCGGATGCATGTACCATTCGCGCAGCATCAGGATCAGTTGCTCTTTGGCGAAGTCCGGGTCAATCAGCGCCAGCGGCAGACAGTGAAAAGCCAAATCCCACGCGGCGTACCACGGATACTCCCATTTGTCCGGCATCGAGATGATGTCTTCGTTGTTCAGATGTCTCCATTCATGGTTGCGCCCCGCGCGCCTGGACCTCGGCGGATCGGGCTGAGCCGGATCGCCGCGCAACCATCGCCGCACGTCATAATAGTAATACTGCTTGCCCCACAGCATTCCGGCGAACGCCTGTCGCTGAACATTCTTCGCATCTTCGCTCGCGTGGCGGGGTTGAATCTTCTCGTAAAACTCATCGGCTTCGCGGCGGCGCGTGTCGAAGATCTCGTCGAACTCCTCGCCGAGCATTGCGGCTTTCGGCTCGCCCGTCGTCAATCGCAAGTTGACAGTAGCCAGGCCGCCCGCGTCGATCTTGAGTTGATAACGAGCCGAAGCTTTAGTTCCCATCCATTGCGGATTGACGGCGTTACTTACCCCGTTGACGATATAATCGTTGATACCGTCTTTGACATACTGCGTAAAATTCTCAGCGCCGAAGACTCTTTTGAGGTTGGTTTCGTTCTCGGTGAAGAGCAATTCCGGGGAGCCTCCGGGCGATTGGGCAGGCGATTGGGCAGGCGATTGGCCACAGATCAGCCATCGCAGCGGCAGATCGAAATGTCGCAATCGAATGACGGGAAGATCAGGCGTAGCGTCTTCGCGCCGCAATCGCGGACGCCGCTCGTCAACGCCCCACGACCACGTGTTGCGGAACCAGATGGTGGGCAGCAGATCGAGCCGCGCCTCTTCCGGCCCGCGATTGACCACGCTGATGCGGATTAAAATATCTTCGATATCGGCCTTGGCGTATTCGACGAAGACGTCGAAATAACGATCCTCATCGAACACGCCCGTATCGAGCAGTTCGTATTCCAGGTCGTTCCGCCCCCGGCGGCGCGCTTCTTCTATCAATCGCTGGTAGGGAAACGCGGCCTGCGGATATTTATACAGAAACTTCATGTACGAATGGGTCGGCGTCGAATCGAGGTAGAAGTAATACTCTTTCACGTCTTCGCCATGATTGCCCTCCGGGCCGGTCAATCCGAACAGCCGCTCTTTCAAAAACGGATCGCGCCCGTTCCACAACGCGATGGCGAAACAGATCAACTGATGGCGGTCGCAGACGCCCGCGATGCCGTCCTCGTTCCAGCGGTAGGCCCGCGAGCGCGCGTGATCGTGAGGGAAGTAATACCAGGCCTCGCCGTCAACTGAATAGTCTTCGCGCACCGTGCCCCAGGCGCGCTCGCTTAAATAAGGGCCCCATCGTTTCCAGTGTCTTTCGCGCGAGCGCGATTGCTGTAATCGTTTCTCTTCCTGTGTCATTTTGTTTGGTTGAATGGATGTTTGCCGAAGCCGAAGAATGTTACTTCGAGGTATCGTAAATTTTAGAAACAAAATCCCGCCGCCGCTCATCAGGCGGCGACGGGATCTTGGTTACATTATCTCGGCGGCGTGGGTCAGCTTCGTATGCGTATACATCAAATAAGCATCCTAGCTCCAATCACAGTCGAGATCAACCGTAGTGCGATGTCGAGTAAATACTCGATTCAGAGGCTAGGTCTGCGCGGCGATGACGCTGTTCAACTCGAAGTTTCGCTTATTAGCGTGACATCCCCAAATGTGGATAACTCGCGCGCTTATCTTCTGCCAATTCTTCTTACAGTGGGCGCGCTCTGTTGTACCAACTGAACCTGATTTAGCCGTTCATCAACCAGATAAAACGATCCGCCCACCGGGACGTCCACCACGACTTGTTTGTAACCGGGGATAGTGATGAGGACTGACCGTCGCTCGCCCATAGGCGCGTGGGCGTAGAGCAGCCACTGCCGGGCCGGCGCGGCGCCCGTGACCAGGGCGATGGCGAAGACGGGCAGTTGCGTGGTCAAATCCCAGACCCCGGACGGATCGAGCGACGTGTCGAGCATGAACCATCGAGCGGCGTCTTTATACTCGGGCGGGATATACCATTGATAGGGATGTGGGCGCTGGTTATTGGCGACCAGGGCGCCTTTGCGCCAAAAGGCCTGCAGCGTCGGGTTGGTATATATCTTGTCCACCGCTCCGACGACCTGGAGAAAGTAACGCTCGGAGTCGGCCACCGTCTCGAGATAGCCGCGAAATTCGCGCGCCACGCGCGGGCGCGTCAACCACAGGCCGAATTGAATCATGCCGCCGTAGCGCGCGGGGGGAAGAGTTGTCCAGCGTTAGCGAAGGCCAGGCGCTTGTCAGTCGGAGCTCCGGCCAGGTGGCCGTCCCAGATTGAAATCTCGAACCAGAACCGGGGATTGAGCTGGAAAGCCTCTTTCTGCATAAAGACCCAGTTCATCGCCTCGACTTGCGGGCTGAAGACCTGGTTATCGAAATTGGCGATAAAATCGTAGAGATAGTACGAAGGCGAGCCGCCGTCCCAGGTCAACGGATTCGGATCGATCCGTCCGGTTCTATACAACGAAAACTCCATCCACGCCGGCCAGCGCCCCATGTGGGATGGGCCGAAAGCGTCGTAGCCGACGAAGCGCGC
>Ga0126383_10002624_pt1 | contig 11648 bp, 7 predicted proteins | sample PanSoiMetPlot_35_FD_96882 | JGI IMG/M metagenome (GOLD analysis project Ga0126383, IMG submission 96882) | Tropical forest soil microbial communities from Panama - MetaG Plot_35 | ecosystem: Environmental > Terrestrial > Soil > Tropical forest > Bulk soil | place: Panama | collected 2016-02-17
AGCCTCAAGCCTACTCAGCCTTCATTTTGTAGCCGACGTTGCGGACCGTCTGAATCAGCGCCTCCTCGCCCTTGCCCAGCTTGGCGCGCAGCCTGCGCACGTGGATGTCGACCGTGCGCGAGCCGCCATAGTAGTTGTAGCCCCAGACCCGACGCAGGAGCTGCTCGCGCGTGAACACTTTGCCGCGGTTCTGGGCCAGAAACTTGAGCAGCTCGAACTCCTGGTGCGTGAGCACCAGCGAGCGGCCGCGCAGCCGCACCTCGTAGCCGGCCAGATCGATCAAGAGATCGCCCGCCTTGAGCAGCTCCTCGCCCGCAAACGCCGACAGCCGCCAGTCGAGCTGGCGCACCCGCGCGTACAGCTCGGCCGGAACGATGGGCCGCAGCACGAAGTCGTCGGCGCCCCCGGCCGCAAAGTCGAGCGCGGGCAGGCGCGCGGTCGAGACCGTGAGCAGGGTCGGCACATCCTGCAAGAACGGCGTCTGCTTGACCTTGCGCAGGACCGCGTAGCCCGAGTCCACGCGATCGCCGGCGTCCACCACGATGACATTGGGCTTGCGCCGGGTCAGCGTCTCCTCATCGATTTCGTCGAGGTCGAAGCCGACCACCACCACCTTGCCGCCCAGGTCGCGCAGCGCGGAGGCCGGCCCCTCGGAATCGCTCTCGCTTGCGCGGGGATCCGCCGTGATGACCAGGGCCAGCATCGCAGTGCGTCATCTTCAGAGGGCCGGCCCCCCGGAGTCAAGACGCGGTGTCGCGGGCAACCGCGGGGCCGGGCGCGCGGCCGAGCCCCGCCGGAGGGTATTGGCGGTTGCATGCGGGCGGTGTAATAATGATGGGTGATGGATGATTTCCATTGCTCCTTTTGCGGAAAAAGGCGCCGCGAGGTCCGCAAGCTGATTTCCGGACCCCGCGTGTTCATCTGCGATGAGTGCGTTGCGCTGTGCAACGACATCATCGCCAAGGAGGAGGCGGCGGAGCGTCCGCGCTATCCGCGCCCCAAAGAAATCGTCGACGAGCTGGACAAGTACGTGGTCGGTCAGGGGCGCGCCAAGAAGGCGCTTGCCGTGGCCGTCTACAACCACTACAAGCGCATCGGTCTGCGCGGCAAGCCCAACGACACCGAGGTGCAGAAGGGCAACATCCTTTTGCTCGGTCCGACCGGCTGCGGCAAGACGCTGCTCGCACAGACGCTGGCCAAGAAGCTAGACGTGCCGTTCGCAATTGCCGACGCCACCACGCTCACCGAGGCCGGCTATGTGGGCGAGGATGTCGAGAGCGTCATCAAGGCGCTCTACCGCAACGCCGGTGGGGACATCGAGAAGGCGGCGCGCGGCATCGTGTGCATCGACGAGATCGACAAGATCGCGCGCAAGGGCGGCGGCCCCTCGGTCACCCGCGACGTCTCGGGCGAGGGCGTGCAGCAGGCGCTGCTCAAGATCCTCGAGGGCAAATTCGCATCCATCACGCCCGACGGCGCGCGCAACCGCCCGCAGCAAGAGCTCATCCAGATCGACACCACCGACATCCTCTTCATCTGCACCGGCTCCTTCAACGGCATCGAGGATCTGGTGCGGCGTCGGGTGGGCGACCGCGGCCTCGGCTTCGGCGCCGACATCGCCAAAGGCGAGGAGGACAAGAATCTTCTGCGCTCACTGGTCCGCACCGAGGATCTGGTCAAGTACGGCATGATCCCGGAGTTCATGGGGCGGCTGCCCATCATCGTCGCGTGCGACGATCTGGGCGTGGACGCGCTGACCGAGGTGCTGTGGCGGCCCAAGAACGCGCTGGCGCGCCAGTACGAACGGCTGTTCGAGATGGAAGGCGTCAAGCTCCGTTTCACCGAGGACGCTCTGCGCGCGGTGGCCGAGGAAGCGCATCGGCGCAAGTCGGGCGCGCGCGGCTTGCGCGCGATCATCGAAGAGGTCATGCTCGACGTGATGTACGAGATCCCCTCGCTCACCGGCGTGAGCGAGTGCGTGGTCAACCGCGAGGTCGTGGTCAGCCGCGGGCGCCCGCTCTTGGTGCGCGAGAAGAAAGCTTCCTGAAGTCAAGCCCAAACTGAAGGAAGGCAAAGCGCGATCGCGTTGACACTTTGCGATCGCGATCTATACACTTACGGACAGAAGCACCCGAAGAGGAAGCGATGTTGACCACAGAGCAGGCCGCCCAACTCAGAGAGGTTCTCAAGGCCGAGAAACGGCGCCTGCTGCGCAACGCGCAGGAGGGTTTGTCGTTCTCGATGAACCGCGACCGCAACATCGGACGCGATTCGATCGACGAATCGATGGAGGAGGAGCTGTTCTCCACCGAGCTGCGGCTGCGCGACCGCGAAAAATGGCTGCTTGGCAAAATCAACGGTGCGCTCGAGCGGGTCGAGCAAGGCACTGTGGACGAATGTGAGGACTGCGGGGAGCCGATCGGCTTCAAGCGCCTGCTGGCGCGACCGGTCACTACCCTCTGCATTGACTGCAAGGAGCAGCAGGAGCGCGAGGAGACCAGCCTGGCCCAGGCCAAAGGGCCGGGCGCGGGCGCCGGGCTGGGCAGCGCCACCGAGCCCGACTACGAGGAGGGTGCCACCGGCACCGAGGACTGAGCTTACCGCTTACCGTCGGTTTTCTCGACGGAATCCCTGCCCCACCCGCCTGGGCGCATCCATCGACTTCCTAGACTGCTTTTGATATGATAAATGTTCGCCGAGTCCTGGCCGGCCGGCAACCGGATGGCTGCCAACCAGAAATATGCCCTGACTGAACGCGTCGACGCGGGTGGTATGGCCGAAGTGTACCGCGGCGTCGCCGAATCGCTCGAGGGCTTCAAGAAGAATGTCGCGATCAAGCGCATTCTGCCCAACCTGTCCAAGAACAAAAAATTCCTGGCCATGTTCCTGGACGAGGCGCGGCTTTCCCTGCACCTTCAGCACGCCAACGTCGTGCAGGTGTTCGACATCGGCGTCGCCGACGGCACTTACTTCATCGTCATGGAGTATGTCGACGGCGCCAACCTCAAGACCGTCATCGAATCGCTCAAGCGGCAGGGCCGGCGCATGCGGGTTTCGCACACGCTGTACCTGCTGATGGAGGTCTGCAAGGGGCTCGCCTACGCGCACGACCTGAGCGACTCCGAGAGCGGGCGCTCGTTGGGCATCGTGCATCGCGACATCTCGCCGCCCAACATCCTGATCTCGCGGATGGGCGAGGTGAAGCTGGTCGACTTCGGGCTGGCCAAGGCGGCCAGCCAGGTCGAGGACACCGAGCCCGGCGTGGTCAAGGGCAAGTTCTCGTACCTGTCGCCCGAGGCCGCCAGCGGCAAGGATGTCGATGCGCGCGCGGACATCTTCGCGTGCGGCATCATTCTGTACGAGCTTCTGACCGGCAAACGGCTGTTCTACGGCGAGACCGATTATCAGACCGTCGAGCTGGTGCGGCAGGCGCGCATGCCGCCGATTGCCGCGCAGAACTCGGAGGTGGAGCCGGAGCTGGAGGAGATCGTGCTGCGGGCGCTGGCGCGCGAGCCCGACGAGCGCTACCAGCACGCGGCCGACCTGCAGGACGCGCTCGCGCAGTACCTGTTCTCGCGCGGCATGAAGGTGACCAGCCGCGACATCAAGCAACTGGTCGCGGATTCGCTGCGTGAGAAGGCACGCACGATCCCGCCCAAGGCCAAGAAGTCGGAAAGCCTGATCGACTCGCTCATCCGGGAGGAGATCCTGCAGTTCACCTCCCTCGATCAGCTCGACGACCCGCTCAACATCGGCGCCAAGCCACTCTCGCCGGAGGAGATCTCGGGCGTTCGGCCAACGCCCAGCCCGGGCGATCTGGTCGATCCGCGTTCGTGGTCGCTGGACAGCGATCTCGAGGAACCACCGCGCCACGGCCCCGGCATGCGCCACGGTGGCGTGGTGAGCGTGTCCACCGGCCCGGCGCGGCCGATCCCGCATGCGGTGGCGACCGGAAAACCGCCCCGGGTGGCGGAGCCGCTGGTGCCGCCGCAAAAACCTGCCTCCGGGTCGGGCATCGAGTCGCTCGAGAAGCTGCTCGAGGGCCCCACCAAGAGCGGCGCGCGGCCAGGCCGGCCCTTCCCCATCCTGCTCGTGATTGCGGTGGTGGCGCTGGCGGCCCTCGGCGCCGGCCTCGCATTCGTGCTGCGCAGCGGCGTCCTGCAGCACTGATTCGCGCGCCCATCAGCCTCGGATCTGAAGCGCAGAGAACGCAGAGGATTTTGATCCGTTTTTCTGTGCGCTCACCGCGTCCTCTGCGGTGAACCCTCTGGAGGCACAATCGAGTTTTTCGGGCTAATATGCGCCCGATGTCTCTCAAGTTCACACCCCGCCGCGGGCCCGCTCCGCGCGTGCTCGCGATCATTCTCGCCGGCGGTGAAGGGCGGCGTCTGTGGCCGCTGACCGCCGAACGCGCCAAACCCGCGGTGCCTATGGGCGGCCGTTACCGGCTCATCGACTTCGTGCTGTCCAACTTCGTCAACTCAGGGCTGCTCAAGATCAAGGTTTTGACGCAGTACATGTCCGACAGCCTGAACACGCACATCGCGCGCGGCTGGCGCCTGCCGGCCGTGCTCGACTACTACATCGAGCCGGTGCCGGCGCAGCAGCGCCGTGGCAAGGAGTGGTTCCGTGGCTCGGCCGACGCGATCTACCAGTCGCTCAACGTCATCACCGACGAGAACCCGGACTTCGTGTGCGTGTTCGGCGGCGACCACATCTACAAGATGGACGTCCGCCAGATGCTCGATTTCCACCTGGAGACCGACGCCCAGGCCACGGTGGCGGCGGTTCCGGTGCCGGTCGAGGAAGCGCACGCGTTCGGCGTGATCGGGACCGATGCCGCCGGCCGCATCCAGCGCTTTCAGGAGAAACCGGCCGAGCCCGACCAGATGCCCGACCGCGCCGGCTTTGTGCTGGCCTCGATGGGCAACTACATCTTCACGACCGAGGCGCTCATGGGCGAGCTTCGACGTGACGCGCCCGACGAGTCCTCACAGCACGACTTCGGCCGCAACATCCTGCCCGAAATGGTCGAGCGCGGCGAGCGGGTCTACGTGTACGACTTCCTCAAAAACGAGATCCCCGAGCAGCCCGAGAGCGAGCGCGGCTACTGGCGCGACGTCGGAACCATCGAGAGCTACTTCGCGGCCAACATGGACTTCGCCTCCGTGCAGCCGCTGTTCGACCTTTACAACCCGCGCTGGCCGCTGCGCACCTGGACCCGCCCCTTCCCGCCCGCCAAGTTCGTGTTCGCCGACGAGGAGAACGCGCGCATGGGCATCGCCACCGACTCCATGGTTTCGGAAGGGTGCATCATCTCGGGCGGGCGCATCGATCGCAGCGTGCTGTCGCCGCGCGTGCGCATTCACTCGTTCGCGCACGTCGAGGAATCGGTGCTGCTCGAAGGAGTCTCGGTCGGACGCTACTCGCGCCTGCGCCGCGTGATCGTCGACAAGCACGTCCAGATCCCGCCCCGGACCGAGATCGGCTTCGACCGCGAGGCCGACCGGCGCCGCTTCCACGTGTCGGACACCGGCATCGTGGTGGTGCGCAAGGGGTACCGGTTTGAGTAGCGGGGGCCCCGAGCCCATCTCCCTCCTTCTGTTGTGGCACATGCACCAGCCCGAATACCGGGAGCCGGAGTCGGGCGTGGCGGCGCTGCCCTGGGTGCGGCTGCACGCGGCCGCGGCCTATCGCGACATGGCGCGCGCGCTCGAGGAGGTCCCCGCCGTGCGGGTGACCGTCAACTTCGTGCCCTCGCTGACCGCGCAGCTGGAGGCGCTCGAGAAGGGCGTGACCGACGCCTACGAGGTGATCGCGCGCAAGCGGGCCGCCGACCTCGACGCCGCCGAGCGCGACTTCATGGTGGCGCGCTTTTTCTCGGTGCATTGGGGCCGCCAGATCGAGACTCGCACTCGCTACCGGGAGCTGGCCGAGAAGCGGCGCCGAACGGCACACTCGCCCACCAGCGCGGCCGGGTTTTCGGCCCGCGACTTGACCGACCTGGTGGTCCTGTTTCACCTGTGCTGGCTCGGCTTCGCGGCGCGCGCCGACGAGCCTGCAATCAAGGACCTGGAGCGCAAGGGCGCCGGCTTTGGCGAGGACGAGAAGCTTGCGCTTCTGGACCTCGTGCGCGCGCAGGCGGGGAAGGTGCTGCCGGCCTGGCGCGCGCTGGCCGAGCGCGGGCAGGTCGAGCTGTGCTGCTCGCCGTTTTACCATCCCATCGTCCCCCTGCTCATCGATACCGATGTCGCGCTGCGCGCAATGCCGGAGGCCCGGCTGCCCTTCCGATTCGCGTTTCCTGAGGACGCGCGCGCCCAGATCGAGCGCGCGCTTTCCGCCCACGAGCGTGCCTTCGGCCGGCGACCCTCCGGCATGTGGCCGCCCGAGGGATCGGTCTCACCCGAGGCGGTGGCCCTGTACGAGCAGTGCGGCCTGCGCTGGCTGTGCACCGACGAAGGCGTGCTGTGGGCATCGTTCGCGGGCCAGGCCCGCGAGGCGCTCTTCACTTCGCATCGCCTGGGCGGCGTCGAGCTGCTGTTCCGCGATCGCGAGCTGTCGGACCGCATCGGCTTCGGGTACGCCAACGCGCCCGCTGCCGCTTCGGTCAAAGATTTCCTCGCGCGCGCCCAGCGGACGCCGCCCGGCGGGCTGTGCGCGGTGTTCCTCGACGGCGAGAACGCCTGGGAAGCGTTCGAGGACCGGGGCGCGCCGTTCCTGCGAGCCCTCTATGCGGCGCTGGCCGCCCAGCCCGGCCTCCGCACGCGCACGATCACCGAAGCGCTCGCGGAACGTGCGCCCGGCCGGCCGCTCGCGCGCCTGCACTCGGGCAGTTGGATCGATTCCAAGTTCGCCATCTGGATCGGCGATCCCGACAAGAACCGGGCCTGGGAAGCGCTGGCGCAGGCGCGACGCGCGTGTGTCGACTCGCCCCCGGCGCTCGAGCACCTCCTCATTGCCGAGGGCTCGGACTGGTTCTGGTGGTTCGGCGAGCCCTTCCACTCGGCCGAGGATCCCATCTTCGATCGGCTGTTCCGCATGCGCCTGCAGGCGGCCTACCGCGCCGCCGGCCTCGAGCCCCCGACCACCCTCGAGCTGCCGATCGGGGGCACGGCGCCCAAGCCGGCTCAGCCCCCGCGCCGCTTCGTGACCCCACGTCTGGACGGCCTGGTCACCAGCTTTTACGAGTGGGATGGCGCGGGCTTTTGGGACATCCCGCGCGGATCCGCGATGGGCGAGTCGCGCCCGCTGCTGGCGCGCATCTTTTACGGCTTCGATCGCACACACTTTTACGTGCGGCTCGACCCGCCCGACGCCGATCGCAAGACCACCGACCCGCTGTGCGCCCTCCATGGCACCGAGGTGCGGCTGCTCTTGCGCGCGGGCGAGCGCCACCTGGGCGTGCGCGTGAGCGTGGACGCGGTCGCGCTCCCGCTGGTCGAGGAGTACGCCCCGGAGCCGCGCGAGCTGGGCCACGGGACCGGCTTCGCGCGCGTCGAGATCCTCGAGCTGGGCGTTGCCCTTTCCACGCTCGGCCTGTCGCCCCGGCAACCGGTCGAGCTCATCGTGCAGGTCATGTCGGACGGCGTGGCGCTGGCCCGCTATCCGCGCGACGGCCATCTCGCCTTTGTGGTGCCCGACGCCCAGTTCGAGGCCGAAAACTGGAGCGCCTGATTACTTCCAGGCCTGCCCGACCGCGGCCCGGATGGTCTGCGGATCGCCCACGATGGCCAGCACCTGGGTGCCGTGACAGACCGCAAACGCCTCCTGCAGGTCCCTGCCGCCGACCAGCGTCAACTGCTCCGGGTAATGATCGATCGATTGCAGCGGCCAGTCCAGGTTGCGCCGCCTGAGCACCGCGGACACCAGCCCACTGGTGCTCGTGAAGCGCACGCTGAACCGGCGGGCGAGCTGCCAGCGCGCGGCCTCGATCTCGTGCTCGTCGATGTCGCCCTTGCCCAGCGACTCCCAGTAGTCGTGGATGATCTTCAGGGCGGCCGAAAGCTGCGCGCTCGCAAGGTTGCTGCTGACGGTCAGGTGAGCGGCGCCTCCGCGCAGGGTATCGGTGGAAGCGGTGACGTTATAGGTGGCACCCAGCTGCTGGCGCAGCACGCGCAAAAGATGGCGCTCGATCATTTCGGCAAGCAGATCATGGCTCGCCTCGTTGTCCGGGGTCGCCCTCGGCAGCAGGCAACCCAGCACGAGCTGCCCCTGCGTCGCGCCCGGGCGATCGCCGTAGATCACGCGGGGCGGCCGCGCGGCCAGGTTGGGCAGGCCTGGCATGGGCAGCGCGGACCCGCCCGCGCTCTTGGCCCAGTCGCCCAGCCAGCGCTCGGCCAGCCGCGCCACCTCATCCACATCGACGTCGCCGACCACCGCCAGCACGGCGTTCTTGGGCCTGTAGGTCCGGTCGATCCAGTCGTTGCCATCGCCCTGCCCGATTCGCTCCAGATCGGCCGCGGTCGTGCGCCGACCGTAGGCGTGAGCGCCATAGAGGGCGCGCCAGAAAGCGCGCTCGGCCTGTGACTCCGGACTGTCCTGCTCCTTGCGCAACACCGCAAGCTGATACTTCTTGAAATTCTCGACGATCGTGTAGCGCACACGCAGTGAGCGCACGCGGTCGGACAGGACCGCCAGCATGCGCTCCACGTCGGCCGACAGGCCCTGTACCCGGTACACGGACCAATCCTCGAGCGCACTGCCGGACCCGAGCGCGGGAACGTCTGACAGCTCGCCGTGATCGTGCGAATCGGGGTGTCCGGCGCCTTCGGCCAGCTCGGCCGCGCCCGCGGGCATGGCGGCCGCGGTTCCGCCGTGGACGCCCAGGCCGATCGTCACCAGGGGCAGGCTGGCCCGCCGTCCAATCACCACCTCGAGGCCGTTTGCGAGCCTCAGCTGCCGGAAGTCGGCCAGGCCGGGCGGACGCGCGATGCGCTTCAAGAGCTCGGCTTCCGTCGATGCGGGAGCGAAGCCGGGTCCAACTGCCTTGGTGTCGATCCGCCCCGCACCCTCGCGCGCGGCCACCGGGTGCCCAGCGCCCGCGGACTGCGGCGCCACGAAGACGATGCGGGCCCGCTCCGGCTTCAGATAGGTCTTCGCGAACTGCGCCACCTCATCCGCGTGCTGGGCCATGATGGCTTCGCTCGAGCGCGCCAGGAAGCTCGGATTGCCGGTAAAGTGCAGGAACCGCGCGGCGTCCTGCGCGAGCTCGAGCTTGTCCTCAACCCCGACGATGAAGCCGATGGCAGCCTGCGTGCTCATCTGCTTCATCATCTTTTCGGTGACGATCGTGGTCTTCCATAGCTCGTCGAGCAGGACCTGGGCGGACTTTTCGGGATGCTTGCCCTCGCGCAGGCTGACCTGCGCCAGCAGCATGCTCGCGCGCGTGCCCGCAATGACCCCCACATCCACGCTGGCGATGTCCGAGTCCCACGCCACCGCGTCGGGAAGCTCGACGTCGGCCAGCACGGCCACGAATGTGTGCAGCACGCTGGTTTCGCGATAGCCGCCCGGCAACGACCAGCCAATCCACAGCTCGGGGGTGGAGACCGGGCCTTCGTAGCGGTACATGGCATGGGGCGGCGACTCCGGCGGTGGCGGCGCTTCAGGGCTCAACCGCCGCCCGGCCGGGGTCATCCGATTCTTGGGATCCCCCACCACCTCGGGCGGCAAGTTTTCGCCCAGAATGCGCTGAAGCTGGGCCGGGTCGAGATCGCCGACCACCATCATGGTCATGTTGTCGGTCCGGTAATGCAGCTTGACGAAACGCTCGACGTCGGCCAGCCGGATGCGGTCCAGGCTCTCGTGCGTGCCCCCGGTCGGTCGCCCGTAGGGATGGCCGGGTGGAAACACCGCCTGCTGCATCCAACCCATGATGCTGCCGACGAAACCGGTTTCGCCCTTTTCACGCAGCTCGTTGCGCACGACCTCGCGTTCCCGGCTGACCGCTGCCTCGTCGACCCCCGCGAGCGCACTCGCGATCCGAGAGCCCTCGATCCGGAGCAGGTCCGGCAGCGAGGAGCTGGCCGCCGCCGAGTAGTAGACGGTGGCGTCGAGGTCGGTCAGCCCATTCCATTGGCCCGCCCCCGCCCGCTCGAGCCGATCCCAGAGCGCTTCCTGGTCGGCGGGATGGGCCCGAAAGGTCAGATGCTCGACCATGTGGGCCAGACCTTCCCGGCCGGTCGGATCGGCGCCCGAGCCTACGCCCACCACGGTCACCACGATCGCGATGGGCGCGCTGTGGTCCTCCTGTACCAGGAGGCGCAGGCCGCTCGGCATCTGGAAGTCGTGCATGGCAAAGCGAATGGGTCGCATCGGCTTCGACGTCGGTGGCGGCAGATCGGACGACGCGCATGAAGCGAGCCCGGCCAGGAGCAGCAAAGCAGTCTGCGATCGGAGCATCGCGCAACGATTGTACCTTGAATTGCGCGCTTCAGGTCGAACCGGTACAGCAAACTGGCGCGGGCTTAGTCCGATTTCAGGGACTCGAGCTCCTTGCGCGCTTCGTCGGCGTAACCACCCTCGGGCGCGATCTTGAGGTAGTCCTCGTAGGCCTTGACCGCGCCCGCGCGGTCGCCGTTTTTCTGGCGCGCTCGGCCGAGCTCGAAAAAGGCCTGCGTCACCCGGGGCAGGAACTGCGTGGCCAAATCGAACAGCTTGGCCGCCTCGTCGGGCCGATCGCGCTCGGATACCACCACGCCCTTCTGGAAGTAGGCTTTCGGGTTGTGGTGGTTGTACGCGATCGCCTGGTCTAGCATCGCGCTCGCTCGACCGATCTGACCCTCGTGGTAGAGCGCCTGCCCGAACAGCGTGTAGGCATCGCTGAGCACGCGCGGAGGCCGCCGTGCCGCCCGATAGGCCCGCACCGCGCGCTCGATCAGGCGCAGGTTGGGATTGTCCCGGTCGGCGCCGATCTTGGCCCATGCAAACAGCAGGTCGGGGCGCCAGCCACCCAGCCGCTTGACCGAGTCACGCAAAAATGCGCGCGCGGCACCCAGGCGCCCATCTCCCGCCAGCGCCAGGATCAAAAGCGCGCGTGCGTCGGCATCCTCAAAGCTGGTCGAGACGGCGCGACGCGCCCACGGAATGGCGTCCCGGGGCCGGCCCGCGTACAGCGCCGCCCGCGCGCGCACCTTCCAGCCGTGATACGGCGACGCGCCGCGCGCCACCGCCTGCGTGACCAGCCGCTCGGTGGTTGGTTGATCGCCCTCGGCCGCCGCCACGCGCGCAGCCGCCATCAAAAGCCTCGGGTCGTCGGGAGCGCTTGCTCGCGCGGCGTCGAATGCCCGCTGCGCGCCCAGGAGGTCGCCGGTCTCGAACAGCACGTCGCCCAGCTCGCGCGGAGTCACCGCGTTGGGCCGCACCTTGAGCGCCTCCCGAATTCGCTCGGCCGCTTCCCCGCTCCTGCCCTCGCTGCGCAGAAGGCGCGCCAGCGACACCCGTGCGAGCACGGCTTGCGGATTGAGCTCGGCTGCCTTCTCCAGCGTCTTCTTGGCGGCCGGATCCTTGCGCTCCGCCAGGGCGGTCCCGAGCAGCTCGGCCACGTCGGCCCGACCCGGAAAGCGCTCGAACAGCTTGCGCAGCGCATCGACCGCGCGCCCCGCATTGTGATCGCGCAGATCGATGCGCGCGCGCAGGATCTCCACCTC
>Ga0126383_10002626_pt1 | contig 11644 bp, 8 predicted proteins | sample PanSoiMetPlot_35_FD_96882 | JGI IMG/M metagenome (GOLD analysis project Ga0126383, IMG submission 96882) | Tropical forest soil microbial communities from Panama - MetaG Plot_35 | ecosystem: Environmental > Terrestrial > Soil > Tropical forest > Bulk soil | place: Panama | collected 2016-02-17
GGATGTCGCGGCCGGGGAAGACCTTTTCCAGGTGCTTGAAGAACGCGGTGTCGATGGCCATCACGTCTTCGAAGTGGCCATGCTCGGGGCAGTCCTTCACCATGAGGATCTTGCCGTCGCGCTCGATGATCTGGGCCTTGATCTCGCCGGCCTTCTCGTTCATCAGCACCTCAACCGGCAGTTTGCCGTCGATGATCTGCTGGCGAATTTCAGGCACGCACTTCGGACAAAGCGAATCCGTAGTACGCGGCCACCCAAGCGGCGGCTTCGACTTCTGGTAGGACTTCAGCAGTGGCTTGTCCGACCACTTCGGCGTAAATGAGGGATTGGGACTAATGCTATTGAGCTTGTCGAATACCACCCATGCGCCCTTGGCGGCAACGGTGACGGCCTTCTCAACATACTTAACAGGTTTGTGCATTTACGCCTCGCGTAAGGAATAGTCGGGCGGTCTCACTGCGGCTAAGACAGTGGGTACACCTTTCGACAGGTAAAGACTAAATGCCGAGGCAGGGTAGTCCAATGATGTTAGGTCAAACGGAGGGAAATGGCAGCTCAGCGGGCAAATGAGGCAGCGAACGGAAGCGGCGAAGCGGTCTATGTTGTTGAAAAGGCTAGGCAGTTTGCGTCTCTTGAATCGCCTATCGTGATGCTACGCGCGCCGAAAGAAGTGGCTTCCCTCACGGGAATGTTAGGGCAAAACGCATCGATTGTCATGCGGATCTGCGAAAGCTATACCTAACTGGGTGATCGCCGGTCGCAACCAGGTGAGGAGAAGCAATATGAACGGAATGAATGGCAAAGTGGCTCTCATTACCGGAGCCAGCAGCGGTATCGGCTGGGCGACGAGCGAGGCGCTGGCGTCACGAGGAGCAAGCGTTGTGCTGGCCGCACGACGTCAGGAGGAGCTCACTGCTTTAGCACAAAAGATCCAAGCCTCTGGTGGGCGCGCCAGCTATGTGCGCGCCGATGTGAGTGTTTCCGCCGACGTGGAAAATATGATCGCCCACACCCTGACGACATTCGGACGACTCGACTATGCGGTCAACAATGCCGCCTACGAAGGCACCGTTGCAAGCATCGCTGAAACGTCGGAGGCAGAGTGGGACCGGGTCATGGACACGAACCTGAGGGGTGTCTTTCTGTGCTTGAAGCACGAGGCTCGGGCCATGTTGGCCGGAGCTCGAGGCGGCGTGATCGTAAACGTAGGATCAATCAACTCCTTTCTCGGGGTAGCTGGTTTTCCCGCCTACGTTGCTTCAAAGCACGCTCTCATCGGACTGACGAGCAGCGTTTCCGCGGAATTGGGACCTAAAGGAATCAGGGTGAACCTGGTTTGTCCGGGAATTATCGACACCCCGATGCACCAGCGCGGCCGCGCCTTGTTTGGTGACACCGTCTACGACTCAATCCTCTCCGAGCGCGTTCACCTGAGACGTGCGGGCCGACCCGAGGAGATTGCCAAGACGATCGTCTTTTTTTGCTCAGATGAAGCCAGTTACATTACCGGCACTACCCTGACTCCTGACGGCGGACTGACCCTGACTCTCTAAATCCGTGCACAAATATGCGGTGTGCCGTAGGTTTCCGGCCCTCCATACGTGCATCATTTCGTCTTCCTGGGTCGCGGTTTCTACATCTACGCGCGGTGGTTTGCGGACACTCAAAGCGAGCAGGGCCACGTAAATCAGCCCACTTATAGCGCCGATGGCGAACATCAGCAGGCTGGGCTTGAACAGAATGAACTCCTCAACCGCACGCGACTGGTAGGGCGGAGATCAGTACAAGCACAGTCCGTCCGCAGAAACTCCGACTGGCAGAAAAAGGAAGCGAATGCGAAAAGGGGAATGAACAGTATGCCGGTGACGTTCAGCGCCTCCATCAGGCGGGGCGTGGTGAGCTAAGTCAGGTGATGAATTTGATTGTTTCCGATTTGACAGGTTGAGCTAGGTGCTCTGCCACAGGCACAGCTCATTTCCATCGGGGTCTTTGAAAAGCGACAGCATGCCGCCGACTTCCTGTTTCGGTGGAGTCACTTTGACGCCGCATGATTCAAGGTAGCGAACTGCCGCATTGATGTCGCTCACGCCAAGGCTAAGCCGCGCATTGCCCGGCCCGGAGATCGAATCGCTTGCATGTGCTGGCACCAGCTCGAACAGCACTCCGTCAACATCGAATCGCGCAACGTAATCGCGCGACTTTAGCGGAAAACCAAGCACATCGCGGTAGAAAGCAATGGCTTTGTCCAGGTCCTGCGCGTGGTAATAGACGGCGTCAAAGGCGAACTTGAATGGGGATTCGGGCATGGGGGGGCACCTCCGGTTAGGCGTAAATGTATCGCGGTTGCCAGCCGATGGGAAGGACGGGTGTCACAAATCCCAAGTGCGTGGTTCCCGATTCGCTCCTAAAAAGAATGCTCGAACCTCCATGACTCGCTTTTGGAATAAGGGTAAGCTACCGAATCACGAGACATGAGCCACATCGTTCAGTTCGCAATATTGGCGGGCATCGCCCTACTTGCGGCCACTGTTGCCGGCGTTACCGGATTTGGTGGAGCTGCCATCCTGTTGCCGGTGCTCGTGCTGGTCTTTGGAACACGGGACGCCATTCCCATCCTTACCGTTGTGCAACTGGTCGGCAACGGAAGTCGCGTATGGTTTAACCGCCGCTCCATCAATCTTGCAGTGGTGAAATGGTTCTCGTTAGGCGGTGTGCCTGCGGCTGTAGTCGGCGCGATGATTTTTGCCAAAGCGCCCTTGCCTATGCTCAATCGGTTCTTGGGGGTATTTCTAATTCTGCTGGTGCTCTGGCGCCATACCAAGCATGCTCGCCTGCGAATGACCCTGCGCCGATTCGCTGTACTGGGCGCGACGGCCAGTTTCCTTTCCGCACTGGTAGGCAGTGTGGGGCCATTGATGGCCCCATTCTTTCTGGCTTACGGTTTGACGAAGACGGCCTACATCGGCACCGAGGCGCTAACCACAGTCATTATGCACGCCACCAAGCTGGTAGTGTATGGTCAGAACTCCCTGCTCTCCGCCAAGGCCGTAGGGGTGGGAATTGCATTCGGTCCAGTGATGGTCCTTGGTTCATATGTAGGCAAGCTCGTCGTAGAACGTCTGCCCGAACGCGTGTTCATTGTGGTAATCGAAGCGGCGCTGGTGGCAGCGGGAATTCTGTTTTTATGGAGGGAATGAAAACTTGCCCACCTACGCCATTGGAGACATCCACGGCAATCTCGCAGCGCTGGAAGACTTGCTCGAACAACTCCTCCCGGAGATAAAGCCGGGAGATATTTTGGTGTTTCTCGGCGATTACATCGACCGCGGTCTCGACTCGCAGGGCTGCGTAGAGCGCATCCTGCGGTTGAAGATGGAGGCGGACTTTAGCGTAGTCGCCCTTCTGGGTAATCACGAGCAATGGATGCTACGAACGCTGGATGATCCGAAGCAACACTCGTGGCTTGTCGGGATGGAGGCGCTAGAGACGATCAGGAGTTATTCGGAAGACGCTGCCAACATCCTTACTGACCATATGGCTGAACTAGGAATTCGACTGTTCACCGAAAAGTTGCCGCTGCCCTACGAGGCTTTCTTCGATTCGGTACCGCTTGAGCACATCGAATTCTTTTGCGAGCTGAAAACCAACTATCAAACGCCCGACGTCATATGCGTACACGCGGGGTTGTCGCTCGACGGAATTCTGGATCCTCACCATGACAATCTGCACGTATGGGGACGGTTGGGATTTCCGGAAGATTACGAGGGAGCCAATCCCGTCGTTTATGGACACCGAAACAATGGCGTCGTCGATAGCGATGGAAGAATAAGGCCGTGCATAGGCCCCAATCGAACTTACGGCATCGACACCATTGCCCATGGCGTGCTGACGGCGATGCGATTCCCGGACGAGAAAGTCTGGCAAAGTGGTCGCAAGTTAGTAAGCTTGAATTCACCCGAGTAACCCTGCGGATTATAGTGGCACAAAGCGCAAACTGATAAAGCTTGATCGCGAAGAGCGGAAGAGCGAGCGATTCTCAAGTCGTTCGGACGCAGTGAGTGGAAGAAACCGGAGCCGAAGCGCTACGCTAGTTATGCTGCGGCCACAATCCGCAAACATTTAGCGCGTTCATGGCATTCAGGCTGGCCTGGGTGCCGCCCGACATAGAGCGTGAGCCTGAGCGCGATCTGGATGACATCTATTACGCGTTCACTTGCTGCCCATGTAAAAAATGCCCCTTGCTTTCCGCGAGGGGCGAATCGACCTGCCAATCCGAAGGTCTACGACTAACTCAATTTCCCGGTTGCAGCCAATTGCGCGTACCACTTGCCACTCTCCTTTACCGTGCGCTTCATGGTGTGAAAATCGACAAACACGAACCCGAAGCGCTGCGAATAGCCCTCCGCCCACTCGTAGTTGTCCATCAGACTCCATGCGTGATACGCCCGTAGCGGTACCCCGTCCTTATGTGCTTTTGCAACGCTGCCGATGTAGCCGCGGAAAAACGCGGAGCGACGCCCATCCATCACGACTCCATTCGCATTCGGCTCATCCCCGTACGAGCAGCCGTTTTCAGTAATCTCCACAGCTTTTGGCTTATAACGGCCATTTACCTTGGTGATGAGGTTGTAGAACCCGTCCGGCCACACCTCCCAGCCCATCTCGGTTTTCGGCCCCTGGTCCCCTTCCTGCGTGTCGACCTTGGCAGGACCGTTCGCCTCGGCGGCAAAGCAGACAGACCGCTGGTAATAGTTGACGGCAAGGTAATCGAGCGGCACCTTGATGATCTCCATGTCGCCCGGCCGCACGTCCATAGACTGCAGGAGCTGCTCACTTGCCAGCGGCGCGGGATACGCGCCCTTAAGGGTCGGATCGAGGAACCAGTAGTTGCGATAGGCCTCGTAGCGCGCGCACGCAGCTTTATCAGCCTCAGAGTTCGACCGCGGAATGCAATCCGCCATGGTGATTGCCGAACTCGCCTCAGCCTTGGGCGTGGCCGCTTTGATCACGCGGAACGCCTGCCCTTGCGCTAGCAGAACCACGTGCGTGGACTTCATGAAGTCGTTCCAGTCGGTGCGTCCCGGCGCGTGTACACCTGTCCCGTAACCGAGCCAGGTGAAGATGTTGGGCTCGTTGAAAATACACCAGGCGTTGATCCGGTCTCCCAGATTCTTCACTAGAATGTTGGCGTAGTCGGCAAAGTATCCTGCTGTATCGCGATTCGGCCAGCCTCCCTTGTTTTCCAGCGCCTGAGGCAGGTCCCAGTGATACATCGTCGCCACCGGCCGAATGTTCGCCTTTTGCAACTCATCGAGTACGCGTTTGTAGTAATCGAGTCCCTTCGAATTTGCCGGTCCCGTGCCATTCGCCTGAATGCGCGGCCAACTGATGGAGAAGCGGCAGCTCTTGAGGTTGAGCTGTTTCATGAGGCCGACATCTTCTTTGTAGCGGTAGTACGAGTCGCACGCCACATCGCCCGTCGCCGCGCCCTTAATCTTGCCCACGGTATGAGCGTACGTATCCCAGATCGACACGCCCTTGCCATCGGCCTTCCACGCGCCTTCCACCTGATACGCCGCCGTCGCTGAGCCCCACAGAAAATCCTCGGGAAACTGATAGGGCGCTGGCGGAACGCCCGGCGCAAAAGGCAGGAAATTACCCTGCGGGCTAACCGCCGGCTCAGCGAATGACGTCAAAGCCTGAAGCGGAGTCTTCGAGAAGAGTGTGGCGGCTGCCCCCGCAGCTGTTACTCCGAGAAACCTTCTGCGATCCATATATCTGGACTCCTGAAAATGGCCCATATGGCCCAAAAATGCCTAACAGGGTAATGGAAACGCAAAAGTCCGTCGCTGGCAAGCAAGAAGTGCGGCTAAGTCCTTTATCGTATCGATTTTTCTCGTTTTTGGAAGGGAGATGGAAAGGCACTCACCGTCGTGTCCCTCGGGCCGCTTGGGCAATCCCCTAAACCGCTAATTCTGCGGAGGCCCAGCCGCTCCCGGTGTCGCTGTGCCGCTCATATCCAGCCTGTGAAAGTCTGCCGGAATCTTGAACAGGCTGACGTCCGGCTGGCCTTCGTTCACATTGGTAAGCAGGGTGGTCGCGTCCGGCGAAATCATCTTAATGGGGAAATGCAATTTCTCGTCCACCCAGACATTGAAAACCTTGCCGTTCTTGTCAGTGATCTCCCAGTGCTCGCAGTTGCGCCCGCTGACGGTCTCCACTCCGATCTTTTTACAAGTAATGTCCGGCTGGTTGGCGCAAGGGTTGTTCGGATCGAAGGGCTTCAGGTCTTCCGTCGGGCTGCTCAGTCCACGACGCGACATCGCCCCAACCTTGTGCTCTATGTACATCTTCGGTTCGATCATCAGGATGTCCACGGTTTTCGTGGCAAAGTCGGTAATTACCGCGGTTTCGTGGCCCTGCGCCGAAACGTTCAGGCGCATGTGGCCTTCGCCGACAAAAATCTTTCCATCCATTTCGCGCAGACTACCCTGAGGGCCCTGCGTGGAAGTTATTTGCATATCGGCAGCGAACGGGGAAAATTGCGGGACCTGTGCCGTGGCAAGCGAGGCCAGCAAACTGAAAGCGACTCCGGCGACAGCCGTGAGGAGTTTGAATCTCATCCAGCAATCTCCTTGGAATTGTGCCCACCAGTTTACGATAGGAGCCTTCGCTTCTTCGCCCTAAGAATTGAAAAGACAGTCGGGCTTTAGCCCGGAAGAACTTTTCTGCCGTTCTGACATTGGTGAAATCGTTTCTATCGCGCGCCGACTGCAGCAGCCACCTGTTGCATCAGCGCCGCCTCGGCACGCAGCGCATTTACTAGAATCTCGGTCTGACGCTGAGCTTCAGTCCAGTTGCCCGATTCAACCGACTCGGTAATCGCCGGCAGCTCAAGGTGCGCGTAGGTATAGCGCGCACTGTAGAGGATGTGCTTGAACCAGGGCCGCCCGGGAATGCCCTCCGGTAGAACAAAATTGGCCTCGCCTTTCATCAGCAACTGATTGACAGCCGCCAACTGGGCACTGCTCAGCTTTCCTGTAGCCAGCGCAGGTTTGATCAGCGCCTCCGCCTGTGCCGATGCAGTCTCCAGCTCCTTTGCTGCTTTGTGCGCGGCCGCGAGATTCAATTTCGTGGCATCGTATTTCTGGTTCTTCGCAAGTTCGTCCAGGAACTGGCCGACGATTTCGCCATAGAACTGAAAGTCCAGCGGCAGCACATCGGCCTGTGCCAGCCGCAATGCTGTCACTCCCCACAATTGCGACATCGTGGCGTGGTACTTATAGCCGGGATCGCCGAAATTGCTCATCCAGTAATAATCGTCGTACATCGAGTGATACACGCCATACGGGCCATCGAATTCCAGTGTGATCACGGGCCGTCCAAGAAAGTTCAAGAACACCGTATGGTCCGATCCGCTGCCGATCCGCGTATTCACAACATTGGCATCACTTACCGGCTGCGGATTGTGCTCCTCCTCTCGTTCCACCGATGTCGATTTCAACCAGGCATCGTGCAGCGTTCCGCCGCCCGGGTCCTCAATCGAGCGCGTCGTCTCCACCAGCATGGGCGCCAGTGATCCCGAAGCCCCGCCCTGAAAATCCGGCCCAGACGCGGACGAATCGACATTGAGATACGCCACCAACTTCGTGCGGAGCTCATCAGAGAACTGCTCACCCCACTCAGTCGAACCAGTGAGGCCAATCTCCTCCCCATCCCAGCTCCCGAATACTATGGTTCGCCTCGGCCGTATGCCCTGTTTCAACATTGCGCCAAACGCCCGCGTCATCTCCATCATTGATGCGGTGCCGCTCGATGGATCCACCCCGCCATATACCCACGCATCATGATGATTTCCCAACAGCACCCACTCGTCCGGATATTCGCTGCCCTTGATGCGAGCCTCCACCACGTAATAAGGCTGCGTCGAGTTGTCCATTTCAACCTTTAGGTGCGCAACCACCGAACCGCCGAGCCGATACGTAATCGGCAGCCCGCCCTGCCAGTCCGTGGGAGCGACCGGGCCGTCCATGTTCTCCAACAGCGGCTTGGCATCGTGCCACGACAGAGGCAGAGCGATGATATGCGGCAGCGACACTGCCTCAGTCTCGGGAATTCGCTTCGCCCCCGGCAGCGAAGCCCACCCCGGCGTCAACGGATCGCCCGGCACCATGAAGTCATAGGTAATCGCTCCGCGCTGAATGTGCGACTCAGGTCCCCACGGCCCTTCCGGGAACACCTTGCCTTTCTTGTATCCATCCTCCGCCGGATCGGAGTAAATCAGCAGTGCCGCGACGCCCATCCGTTGCGCCGTCAGCGCCTTGAACCCGCGATAGCTATATGGATTCGAATACCGCACCAGCACGATCTTTCCCTTCACGTCGATCCCCTGCTGCCGCAAGAGTTGGTAGTCTTCGGGATTCCCGCTGTGCGCGTACACCACCGGTGCCGTGACCTCGCCACTCGAGGAAAAGCCAATCCAGGCGGAAGAAACCTCAGGATTCTTTGTGTCGGGATCGAGCTCGTAAGGCTGCTCGCGCAGTACCGCCGTGTATTTCTTTGGCGCAACCATCTCGAGCGACGTCGAGACCTGACGTGTGCCCAGCACGTCGTACTGCCGAATTGCGACACCTTCGAGGCCCTGCTTCTTCCACTCTTCGGCAATATAGTGCGCCACCTCGTAGTCGGCCTTCGTGCCAGCGGGATGCGGCACGGAGGTGAAATACCGGTGATACTGGCCGATACGGTCGGTGGAGATGGCCGACTTGAGCTGGCTCTCCAGCTTGGCCTCGGCGGCTGCCCCGGCCGGCGTGAATCCCGAAATGGCGGCTGAAGGCTGGTTTTGGGCGCTGGTAACGCCAATAAACCCAAACAGTACCGTGCGGGTTAGGGAAGAACGGACTCTCTTTAGCATGGACGAAAGCAGGCTATACTATGTGATTGGTTGCGCTTGGAATATAGTCTTTGCGACCAATCTCGTAAAGTTTGCAAGCGGGAATCAGGAGGGAAGAATCCTGCGATGTCTGCGACTGGAATCTGGGTGCGGAAGTACGATCTTTCCACCGGCAGCGATCCGATGACGTTGGTACTGGTGGAAGGCACCGACCGCCGCAAAATCGTACTCGACCACTTTCCCTTTACCGTCGGACGCCTGAAAGACCGCGACCTGGTGCTCACCGATCCACGCGTCTCGCGTGAACACGCCGTTTTCATGCGCGAAAACGACGGAGTCTACATCGAGGACAGAAACAGCCGCCAAGGCACATTTGTCAATAACGAGCGTACCACTCGCCGCAAACTGACGCGCAATGACCGCCTCGAATTCGGTATTCAGGGCGCATCGTTCGTGCTCTTCAACCCTGATCGCTCCGATTCCAGTATCGCGCAGCAATTCATAAGCCAATTTTCTTCCTGGAAGCCGAGTACGGGTACGGGCTCCGACCTCGAGATGCTCAACGTTTTTCTTGAGGCGGCGCGAAAACTGAACAACACCAATGTCCTCGAAGACGTGTTGCAGACCTTGCTCGAGGCGTCGCTGCGCCTCACCAAAGCAGAGCGCGGATTTGTCTTCCTGCGCGACCTCAGTAGCGGCGAACTCAAGATGGTTGCCGGCCGGGATAAAGACGGCGTAGCCATTCACGACGACACCACCATTTCCAAATCCGCCCTTCGCGAGGCAGCCACCAGCGCTTCGGAATTCCTTGTCACCGATACCTCCCAGAGCGAGAAAATTCTCAACCGCGAAAGCGTAGTGGCTCAGAACCTCAAGAGCATCATCTGCATTCCGCTGCGCCGCGCCGGCATTCAGGGCAAGCCCGCCGAGGCAACCAAGGCCAATACTGCCGACCTGCTGGGCGTGATGTATCTCGACTCCCATTTCCTGTCGGGCAAATTGTCCTCGGTAAGCCAGGACATCTTGCGCACCATCGCCAACGGCGCGGCCGCTCTGGTCGAGAATGCCGCCCTGGTTGAAGCGGAAGAAGCGGCCCGGAGAGTGCAGCAGGAAATGGCCATCGCAGCCCAGATCCAACAGGGCTTGATGACGGTTACCGTACCCGAAGTGCCCTACGCCAAAGTCAACGCCGTCAGCTACGCCTGTAAGGACATCGGTGGCGACTTCTTCGACCTGGTCTGTACCGAGCAGGGCCTTTCGCTCATCGTCGCTGACGTTTCCGGCAAAGGTGTCTCAGCCGCGGTGGTGGCCTCCATCCTGCAAGGAATGCTCTACTCTCACCTTGCCGAAGACACTGATCTGGCAGAGATGCTTGGTACCGTTAACCGCTTTCTATTCGAAAAGATTGGTGGCCAGAAATACGCCACACTCGTGATCGCCAGGATTTCCCCCGGCGGCGAGGTGGAACTCATGAATTGCGGCCATGTGCCGCCACTGGTGGTTTCGAATGGCAGCGTTCAACGCCTGGAAGACGGCAACCTCCCGGTGGGATTAATTCCGATTGCCAAATTCAGCTCCGCCCGGCACCAGCTCAAGCCGGGGGACCGCCTCGTAGTCGTCACCGATGGTGTGACCGAAGCGGAAAATTCAGACGGCGAATTCTTTGGCAACGAACGCCTCGACAATTGCTGTTCCGACGGATTAGACGGAATCGTAAAGGCGGTCTCGACTTTTAGGGGCAGCGTACCGCTTAGCGATGACTGCACCGTCACCGAGATCGTCTATCGCGGTACTAACTGACTCGCCCTGAGCAACCTGGCTGCCGCAAATGCCATCTTATTTCGTGCCACTTTTTGGGTAGATTTCGGCCCGAAAACCACTGGCGAAGCCCCTGCCAATGTGTTGTAATGCGAGAGTAAGAAAGTCGCGCTGCTTTTACTTGGCCTTTTTTGACCAAAAGATGAAAACAGTAGAGGTGACAACAACCCTGTACTCTGGCCAATCGTTCGTTACCGGGCAATCGCGTGCCGGTAGGCGAATTCGAGCGATCGTCCCGCTGCTTGCCTGCCTGCTGCTAGGCATCCCTTCCTCTGCTGCTGTCCAGACCACGCAAGCCCACAAGACACACCGCAAGAGCTCTTCTTCCACGGCTGCTCATTACAGCTCGAAACACCATTCGTACTACGCCAAGTGGTCGCCGATGTTTCCCGGCTCCCATGACAAGCTGGTAGAGCAAAACGTGGAGCTGGACAAGTCGCAGGTCCAGCGCATGAACAGCGAGTTCGACCTGGTGCAGTCGGAGTTGTCCAACGACCTGGTCCCCGTAAACGAGACTGAAGCGCTGAAGATCGCCGATAATCTCACCGATACACGCCGATACTGCCGTCCCTGGACGCGCGATTTTCTGCAGGATTTTAGCCAAGCTTACTATCAGCAGTTTCACACTGCCTTGCTGGTGAACTCACTGGTCAGAACTGCCGATCAGCAGGCTTATCTCCGCCGCCATAACCATTATGCAGCGCCTGCTTGGGGTGACACAGCTTCCACCCATCTTGCCGGTGTGAGCGTGGACCTGTCGCGTCGTGGGTTAACCACCACGCAATACCAATGGATCCGTGGCTACTTGCAGCCCTTGCAGCAGAAGGGATTGGTCGATCCCATCGAGGAGCGCCAACCCGTGCTGCACATCGTGGTGTTCGAAAAGTACTCGGGAAAGCCTCTGCGGAGCTCCCCTAACTCGGAAGCGAGCGA
>Ga0126383_10002627_pt1 | contig 11644 bp, 3 predicted proteins | sample PanSoiMetPlot_35_FD_96882 | JGI IMG/M metagenome (GOLD analysis project Ga0126383, IMG submission 96882) | Tropical forest soil microbial communities from Panama - MetaG Plot_35 | ecosystem: Environmental > Terrestrial > Soil > Tropical forest > Bulk soil | place: Panama | collected 2016-02-17
CAAAGGTCCGATCGACATTGGCTGCGGCTTCGAAGTTGTTGTCGCCTGCCTGCGTGGCTCTGACGGTGACATTGCCGGCGCCGCTGATTGTCAGCGTGTTGCCGCTGATTGTGGCCGGACCTGACAGCAACTCGAATGAGACCGGCAGATTCGAGGACGCGGTCGCGCTCAACGCAAACGGCGCATCGCCGAAGTTGCGATCAGCCAAAGCGAAAGTGATGGCCTGCGCGGCCTTCCTTACGGCAAAGGTCCGATCGACATTGGCTGCGGCTTCGAAGTTACTGTCGCCCGTCTGCGTGGCTCTGACGGTGATATTGCCGGCGCCGCTGATTGTCAGCGTGTTGCCGCTGATTGTGGCCGGACCTGACAGCAACTCGAATGACACCGGCAGATTCGAGGACGCGGTCGCGCTCAAGCCAAACGGCGCATCACCAAAGGTTCGATCAGGCAATGCAAACGTAATTACCTGGGTCGCCTTTTTCACCAGAAATGATCTTTCCACGCCGGGCGCTGCTTCGAAGTTGTTGTCACCTGCCTGCGTTGCCCTGACGGTGACATTGCCCGTGCCGGTCACAGTCAAAATGTCGTTGCTTACGCTCGCGGGCCCGGAGATCACTTGAAACGCGACCGGCAAGCCTGAAGTGGAAGTGGCCGTGAGCGTGACAGCCGGGTCGCCTATGGTCTGGGTCGAAATCGCGCTGAAGTTAATCGTCTGATTCTGCTTCGCGGCGTTGAACGATTGATCCACGGCCGGCGCCGCATTGAAGTTCGGGTTTCCGGCTTGACTGGCAGTCACCGTTATCAGTCCGGCGCCGGTAATCGTCAGTAGATTCCCCGCCAGCGTGGCCGGCCCGGAGACGTGGAAGTTTACCGGCAAGCCGGACGAAGCGTTCGCGCTCAGGACGAAGGGCGGATCTCCGAAGGTCTTGCTCGGGAGGCTGTCAAAGGTGATGTGTTGATCTGCTCTCGCCGCGTTGAATGACTGATCGATTGGACTAGCGGGATTGTAATTGGCATCACCAGCTTGAGCGGCGCGGATGGTGACCGCACCCGGCCCGTTTACGCTGACGGTGTTGCCGCTGATAGAGCCCGGCCCTGATAACACGGTGAAAGTCACCGGGAGGCTCGACGTCGCGGTTGCCGCCAGACTAAACGAGTCTCCAACCGTGTGCGGCGGCAACGGAGCAAAGCTGATCGTCTGCGATGCTTTGGCAATCGTTAGCGGACCAGTGGCGGAACAGCCCGTGTAACTGCTGGTTCCGGCAAAGCTCACTCCGATGGCGTTGGCCAAATTTCCCGCGCCCACGCCGGCGGGAAGACTCAACCCTGAAATGGTCGCCTGGCCATTTTGATCTGTTAGCGCAACACCGGCCGCACTGCCGAGCAAAGTAAACGTCACCGTCTGACCCGCCAGTGGAGTGTTTCCGGAGTTGAGAATCGCGGTGAGATTTGCGACCCCATTAAACGTCCCACTTCCCGATACTCCTGAGAACGTCGCTAGTGGCGGCGCGTCCGGCGCGGTAATCGTCAGTGGTCCATTCGCGTTGACCGCAGTGTGTTGCGCGTCACCAGGGAAAGCCGCCACCACCACATTCGGATAATTGCCGGCAGCCAGTCCCGGAATGGCGCCGGTTGAAAGCGTGGCTACGCCGTTGCTGTCAGTCGTGGCACTCCCGATTGAATTCCCAAACACGGTGAAGTTAACGGTCTTGCCGCTCAGGTTCATACCGTTCGAGATCAGGGTTGCCGTTAAGGTCAAACTATCGTTGGCGACGCCACTGCCTGACACTGAAGAAAGGCTGCTGGCCGCTGGATCAAAGTCCAGGATTGTTAAGACCGCGTCAGGGTTTTCACCCAAGGTAGCCAGGCCCAGGGTTTCCGCAATGCTCAGCCCGAGCGTCTCTTCCGGTTCGCTTAGATTGTCGTTGACGATCGGAATCGTGAACGTCTTGTCTGAGGCATCGCCCGGCGCCCACACGACAAAGAAATCACCATTGACTCGCGCGATACTGGCGCGCGTGGCGCCGTCGTAGTTGCTTAGACCACCACCGATGAAGATGTGGCCATCTGTTTGTAACCCGAGGGTAAATACCGGCCCGCTCGCACCGGTGCCTACGTCAAAAGACGTATCCAGGGCTCCATTTACATTCAAGCGCGCAAAGTTCAAACGCGGCGTACCGTTGAAAGTGGTGAACCCGCCACCCAGGATAATCTTTCCGTCATACTGAAGGATGGCGGTAATGATCGTCGCATCAGATCCCACGCCGCCCGGGTTGAAGCTGGTATCTACTGAACCATCCGGGTTCAGCCGCGCGATGTGACCGCAAGGAGTTCCGTTGAAGTCCGTAAAACTGCCTTCGATGATCATGCGGCCGTCCGGTTGCAGCGTGATGCCGCGAATCGCATTGTTCGCGCCGCTGCCGGGGTCGAATGACGTATCGAGCGAGCCATCATAATTGAGCCTGGCGATCCGGTTCCGGGCGGCGCCGTTGAAGCTGGTGAAGTCGCCGCCGAGAATCGTCTTGTGATCGGGCTGTACTGCAATCGTCTGCACGACCGCATTGTGCGCTGGATTATCAACGCCGTTGCCGGGATTAAATCCGGAATCAAGCGAGCCATCAGAGTTCAACCGCGCGATCCCACGACGGGCCGCTCCGTCGTAGCTCGTGAAAGTTCCGCCGATCACTATCCGGTCAAAAACCTGTGAGGCCGTGGCATAAATAATTCCCTGGTCCGCCCCACCGCCGGTCACGTTGAAGGAAATATCGAGCGACCCGTCCGAGTTCAGCCGGGCGATTCGTTTGCGTGAAGAGCCGTTGAAAGTCGTGAACATGCCGCCGATCACCACATGTCCATCCGGCTGTAAAAGTGTGGACCAGACAGAGGAGTTGGCGCCTGCGCCCGGGCTGAATGAATTGTCGAGGGTGCCATCCGGATTGACTCGCGCAACTCCGCCACGGGATGCACTCTTGTACGTATTGAAAGTCCCGCCGATGACCAGCCGCCCATCCGGTTGCAAGGCTGAGCTGACCACAGCGCCATTGGGTCCCTGCCCCGGATCAAACGAAGGGTCGAGCGCCCCCTGAGTCAGGGCGTAATCCTGCGGACTCGTCGTAATGTCCGATATGTTGATCCGGGCGACCACCTGGTTGTCGGTGCCGCCGGTCCGATTGAGAACTATGTTTGCGCTGGGGTCTGACTCGACCACCGCATAGTTCGGTGAGCTGAATGAGATCGCGCCCGGCGACGGCCGCAGCTGCATCAGATTGTTCCGCGGCAAACCATCGAAAGTATCGAAGAACCCACCCACGACAATTTGTCCGTGCGGCAGCAGCGCCAGCCCGAACACCTGGCCGGTATTGCTCAGGTTTTTGAAACCATTGCCGAGCTGCATCGTCGAATCGAGCGAACCGTCCGCATTTAAGCGCGCAAAGGCTCGCCGCGTGGCGCCGTTGACGGTAGTAAACGAGCCGCCGATTAAGACCTTCCCGTCAGGTTGGCGAAGCACCACCTGCACCAGACTCGCGCTGGCATTGAATGAACTGTCAGCCGAGCCATCCGAGTTAAGCCGCCTGACGCCGCCGCTGAATTGCCCGCCAATCAGAACCCGGCCGTCGGGTTGCAGGACAACTGTGCTAATTGAGCCGTTAATTCCAGTCGGCGCAAATGACGTATCCAGCGAACCATTTGGGTTCAGGCGCACCAGACTAGGGCCGAGAATGCCGCCCGTGACGATGGCGCTGCCGCCGACTAAGATGCGTCCATCAGGTTGTCGCACTATGGCCTGCGCGTTGAGATGGGAGCCAGTGCCGGTATCAAAAGAAGAATCCAGTGAACCATCCGGGTTCAGTCGCGCGACCTTATCGCGCGCGGTGCCGTTGTAGCCGGTGAAGTTTCCGGCAATCAGAATTTTCCCGTCGGGCTGAAGTTCAATTCCAAACACAAAGGCGCTGCCGGACGACGTTGCACCGGTGCCGGGATCGAAGGACGTATCCAGCGAGCCGTCCATATTCAAACGGGCAATATGCGGGCGGCTGATTCCGTTGTAGGTGGTGAATGAGCCGGCTATCAGAATCTTCCCGTCAGGCTGAAAGATACTGGCCAGCACCAGCGCATTCGCACCGGTACCGGGATTGAAAGAAGCATCGAGAGAGCCGTCGCCATTAATTCGCGCGACGCGGGAGCGGGACATGCCATCGTAAGTCGTGAAGTTGCCGGCGATAATAATCTTACCGTCCGGCTGGGGCATCACCGGCCAGACGAAGTCATTGGCTCCAAGCGGAGGGTCGAAAGCCGGATCGAGGTTGCCGCTAGCAGCCAGAACGGAAAATGTTTTTTCGACTGGCGTAGCTTCGTTGTAGTTGGCATTGCCAGCCTGCGAGGCCCGGATCGTAACGCTGCCAATGTCGGTAAGAGTGACCGTGCTGCCGTTGACGACTGCCGGCCCGGACACCACTTCAAAACTTACCGGCAGGTTCGAGGACGCGCTCGCGGTAAGTGAGAACGGCGGCCCTCCGAATACTTTGGCGGACGGCTGACTAAAATTAATGGTCTGATCTATTTTAGTGACTACCAGTGAACCACTCGCGCTACTCGGTTGATAGCTCCCATCGCCGGCGAATCCCGAATTTACGGCCTGGGCGTATGTGCCCGCCGCGGTTCCGGCTGCAACGGGGACGTTCGTCAAAGTTGCGACCCCGTTGGCGTCAGTAGTCGCATTTCCTGCGTCGACATTTGCCAGCTTGAAATTAATGCTCTTTCCCGGCAAGGGTGCGCCATTAGCACTCAGCGTCGACTTGAGAGTTGCCGTTCCCTGGTAAGGCGCGATCCCGGAAACCGCGGACAAAATAGTCAGAGGTCGAGCACTCGAATCAATAATCGTAGCGGTCCCGGTTCCGTTTCGAGTCTCATACTCTGTGTCGCCGGCAAAGCTGGCAGTCAAGAGGTTGAGATAAGATCCGACGCCGATGCCAGCAGGTGTCGTCGTCGAAAGCGTGGCCACACCCTGACTGTTGGTAACCGCCGAGCCGATCGGCTGACCGGAAAAGTAAAAATCGATCGTGCGATTGTCCAGGGGTTGAGTGTGGTTCAAAGCATCGAGGGCGGCCGTCACCAACAGCGGACCGCCGGGGACGCCGTTACCGGAGATGGCATAGAGGTCGTCAGGAAACTTGTCGTCGTCGACGATGGTCAAGGTGGCATTGGGAGCACCTCCCGGAACGGTAAAGGGAGAAAGCGGCGTGAGGGTAAATGTGGCGATCCTGTTTGGCAAGCGAATCGAGTCATTGGGAATGGGAAGTAAGAACGTTTTCTTAGTGAAATCGCCTACCTCCCAATGAGCAAAAAGGTCGCCGCGAATTCGCGCGATGCGATTGACGTTCGAGCTTTGGTAGTTGAGGAAATCACCGCCGATCTCGATCATACCGTCGGGCTGCAGCAGCATCGCCCGCACCGCGTTATCAGCGCCACTGCCGGGATTGAAATTCGCGTCAACTGAGCCGTCCGGATTTAACCGCGCAATTCGATTTCGGGTCGTATTGTTATAGCTGACAAACTCACCTGCTAATAGAATCTGGCCATCGTATTGGACCGCAAGTGAGTAAACAATCGCGTTGTGGGCGGGATTGTCGGCGCCGTTGCCCGGATCAAATCCGGGATTGAGTGAACCGTCACTATTAAGCTCTGCGATGCCGCGGCGCGGTTGCCCGCTGACGCTATTGAAAGATCCACCGACGAGGATTCTGCCGCTTGGTTCTACCGCGAGGCACATCACCGTGTTGGCGGGACCGGCGGCGGGATCGAATGAAGTATCGAGGGAGCCGTTGGAATTCAAGCGGGCGACACGGATGCGATTCCTACCATTAATCGCGCTAAAAAAGCCGCCGACAATTATCTTTCCATCCGGTTGCAGGGCCAGCGTTTGGATTGTGCCATTCGCGCCGGTCCCGGAGTCGAACGTGGTATCAAGGGTGCCATCCTGATTAAGCCGGGCGATGCGATTACGCGCAATGCCGTTATAGAGAGTAAAGGTTCCACCAATGAGGATCTTGAGGTCCTTCTGGACGACGACGGTTCTGATCGATCCATTAGTGCCACTGCCGGGATCAAACGTGGAGTCGAGCGTACCGTCGGCATTTAGTCTGGCGATGCGGTTCCGCCCAATCTGATCAACGCTGGTGAAATCACCGCCGATGATTACTTTGTCGATTGACCAAAAAGGAAGGTCGGCGAGCTGGAGAGCAATCGCATTGATCGTGTCGTTGGGGCCGTCGCCTGGCTGGAAGGCGGTATCCAAAGAACCATCGGCATGTAGCTGGGCGATCCTGGCACGCGCAACTCCGTTGAAGCTGGTGAAGTCGCCGCCGACCACGAGGCCCTCCTTCTGCGCCCCACCCCTGTCCACCCTCCGGGCCATCGCGCGCACAGGGCCGTCAAAGCCGCTGCCGGTGGTAAACAAGGAGTCGAGGGTGCCACGATGGATAAGAGGGTCGCCGGAAGTCTGCGTGATTATTGCGGTGTCTCCGCCAATTCCAACTTGTACCAGTCTCAGTTGCGCATAGCCGTCAGCTTCACTAACGGTGTAGGGCTGCGCATCGAACGAGATGATCTCCTCCCCGTCGGCATGGGTCAGGTTGGCGTTGCTGATCAGCCATACCGAGCCGACGGTCAGGACCAAACATGCCAACAGCGTAACCTTCAGTCGAGTAGACATGATTTCGATCAACTCTCGATGAGTTGTCGCACGTGAAGCAGATCATCTTTGCCGACGAAAAACCGGGCGCCGGCTTCGCGCGCCGCAATGCGTGTGTCGATGTCCGCATGTTGAGTCAGAATGATTACCTTGGCGTGCGGGTGCAGCTGCAGCAGGTTGGCGGTGGCCTTCAAGCCATCCATGCGTTTCATCTCGACGTCCATCACCACCCAATCGGGCTGATAGACAGTGAAAGCGGCCAACACTTCGTCGCCGTCTTCACATTCAAAGATCTCGTCACACTGTCTTTTGAGGACGCTTTTCATTAGCTGGCGCATTTCAACGCTGTCGTCGACGATTAGGAGTTTGGTCATACAAAATTCGCCTGATTGCGGATTGGGTTATAGCAAGGAGGAGGGGAAAGCCGCGTGAGCGAGGTCGCTTAATTTATATGAGTAGAGTTACTCATTTTTTTTGGGAAGTTAGTGGGGGGCAGATTCTCAGGGAGAGGCGTGGGACTTATAGGACTTATGGGACTTATGGGACTTGTGGGACTTATGTGTCCTATGCGTCTATCGTTCTTGCTTGATGCTTCATCGACTACAGCTCGTGCTTGTTTTGGATGGCGAACTTGACCAGGGCGTGGGTTCCCTGCAAGTCGAGTTTCGAGCAGATGTGCGCGCGGTGATTGTCGATTGTCCGCGGACTAACCCCGAGTTCCGCGGCGATCTCCTTGGTCGTCATCAACTCTGCCAGCGACCGGAGGACGCGGCGCTCAGTCGGCGTGAGTTCATCCAGGCCGGCGGGGCCGCTCGACGGTTTTCGCCGCGTCTTTCCCAAAAGAAAAGCCGAAACCGCCGGGCTGAAATAATCATGGCCTTTGGCTACTGTCCGCAGACAATCGATCACTTCGGTGACCGCACTGTCCTTGATAATGTAACCGCGCACGCCCACATCAATCGCCTGCTGAAAATGCAGCTCATCTTTATGCATGGTGAGAATCACAATCCGGGTTTTCAGTTCCCTTTGCCGCACCCGCAGGGCCACCGCAAAACCGTCCAACTCGGGCATGTCCAGGTCGAGCAAGGCGATGTCCGGATGAAGTTGCTCGATCATTTCGAGCGCCGTACGCCCATCCGCAGCTTCACCCACTATCCGCAGATCAGTTTGCCGCTCGATTAACTGGGCCAGGCCCTGACGAAAGATCGGATGATCATCAGCCAGTATGACGGTAGTCTCGGGGTTCATAGTTAGGGTATAGATCAGAACAAGTCCGCGAAGCGGACGGCAGCGTAAAGCCTGTGGTAAATCCCGATTCATCGGGAGGAACCCCAGGTACAGGTTAGAAATAAAACACCAGCCCGCGGAGCGGGCGACAGCCCTCTCGGTGTCATCAAACATTCCGCCCAGTGCGACGGGCCGCCGCCCGCTCCGCGGGCTCCCGAATTCTTTCTCCACGCTGGACCTGGAGCTCACGCCCCAGGCTTTACGCTGCCGTCCGCTTCACGGACTGGTTTGCGGACTCAACCGATGCTACTCAATATCAGACCTGCGGGCCTTCGGCATTTTCCCGCAGCGGAATGCGGATGTGAATGCGCGTCCCGCCTTGCGGGCGCGAATCAATTTCGTATGTGCCATGCAGGATTCGCACACGCTCGGCGATACCGATCAGACCAAAGCCGCCGCGATGGCCATTCTCTACAGCGGCGGCGTCAGGCGCGAATCCCTGCCCATCGTCCTCGATCAGGATTGAAGCTTCACGCGCATTGCGCGTAATTCGCAGCGCGGCCCGGGTGGCCTGCGAATGCTTGATGATGTTGTTAACGCACTCCTGCACGATGCGATACAAATTTATCTGGGCCGTTTCTTCCAGATCGTCGATAGGCTCGATGGCCACGATCGCCTGAATCTCAGTCACTTCATTGATTCGCATAAAGATCCCCTTCAGGCTGCGGGTCAAACCAAATCGGCTGATTTGATAGGGCCGCAGATTGTAGGCAATCTCACGACACTCTTCGATCGCGGCGACGGTGGAATGAGACAACTCGCCGAGCTGTTCTTCCACTGTCTCTTTTTCATCGATTTCACTTTGGGCCAGCGCGATGCGGTTCTTGATAATCAACAGACTCTGGCCCAGCGAGTCGTGCAACTCGGCGGCAATCCGTTGCCGCTCCTGCTCTTGCGAGGCCAGGAGTTTACGCGAGAACTCTTCCTGTGCCCGGTGCGCTCGCTCCAGCCGTTGCGCGCGCGCGCGATATCCGCCAAAGGCCAGGCCGGCCACCCCCACCACAATCAGCGCCTGAAACCACCAGGTCTGATAAAAGCGCGGGCGCACGTTGAGCCTGATGGCCGCGCCGGTGTAGTTCCATACCCCGTCACTGTTAGCCGCAATCACTTTGAACGTGTAGTGGCCCGGCGGCACATGAGAGTAATAGGCTGTGCGCCGGGTGCCGGCGTCGATCCAGTCATGGTCGAGACCTTCGAGCCGGAATTTGAATCGAATGTTGTCCGAGTTGATGAAACTCAACGCGGTGTACCTAATCTCGAAATTTTCCTGTTCCGGGCGCACCTGAACTTCTGAACCGAAGGTGACCGGCAGGTTGTCGAGCAACAACGATTCGACATAAACCGGAGGCGGCTGTTCGTTGACGGGAACTGCGTCGGGCTGGATGACTGCCACCCCGTCCTGAGTGGGAAACCAGAGTCTGCCATCGGTAGTTTTCACGCCGGCCGGCCAACGACCACCGTTGCACTCAACATTGAGCATGCCGTCGGATTTGTCATAGGCCACCGAGGTAATCGAATCCCGGCTGCCCTGGGCGAACTCTTCGAGATCGCGGCGCCGCACGCGATAGATTCCGTGATTTGAACTAATCCAAAAATTGCTGCGCCCGTCTTCCAGAATCTGAAATACGCCGTTATTGAATAACCCTTGCCGGGTCGTATAGGTGGTGACCTTTCCATCTTTGAAGCGCGCCAGCCCGCCGTCGTAAGTGCCAAGCCACAGGGTGCCGTCCGCATCCCGGTGTAAGGTGCGCACGTTGCTGCTGGACAAGCCATCACGCTCGGTCCAACTGGTGAACTTGCCATTCGCATAATGGCTCAGACCGCCAAAGCACCCGATCCAGAATCCATTCGCTCCGTCATCGAGGATCACCTTGATGTTGTCGCCGGCCAGCCCGTCCTCGATCTTGTACCGGGTCTGGGTTCCGTCTTTCAGATGCACCAGCCCATGCTCGGTGCCAAACCAGATACTGCCGTCGTTGTCAGCCAGGATGGCCCAGATGAAGTCCTTGAGCTCCGGGATCTCCTCAAATTGATTGCCGTCCCCGATCCATGACTGACGGGATCCGCCGATGATCAGCCGGCCTTGCGAATCTTCGGCGATCGCATTGATGCTCAATCCCTTCAGGGTCGGCGCGGCCTGTTCGAATTTGTCGTTCTGGTAACGAAACAGACCGTCCGTGGTGCCGATCCAAACGACTCCATTGCGGGCCTGGTAAATCGGATAGACATTGTTCCCGGCGAGTCCATCCGGCTTTGAATAGCCGGCGATGAACTGTTTACGCGCGCGCCACAATCCGGTCCGGTTGGTCCCAAACCACAAGTTCCCTTCGCGGTCCTCATAACCCAAACTGAAACCCGGTGCGAGATCGGCGGGCAGGTTTTTTCCTAATGCTGAGCTGCGCATATCCGTGAGATCCGTCAACCAAACCTGCCCGTCCCGATCGACCGTCATCAGACGGCAGCGGACGCCGGTCACAAATCCCAGCGGGCGGCCCGGCAATCCGTCGCCCTGGCGGTAGACTCGGACGATCTTCGCTTGTTCGACCCGCACCAGCGCCGGGTCCCTGGTGGCAATCCAAAGTGTGCCGTGCCCATCATCGACACCATCGCCGCTGATGCGGTCCAAACTCGGCATGCCTTCGGCAACTCCCCATTCCCCATAGCCGAGGCAGTGAAGACGATCATTCGCATGGATGCAGGGAACGCGCCGGGCCACTCCGGACGGTGGCGAGCTACCGGCAAACTTGTTCGGCGGGTTGATTGGCTCCAGTTTCCCATCAGCGAAGCGCATCACTCCTTCGCCGGCAAAATAAGCCACCACGCGACCCTGATCGTCATCCGTCAAAAACACTGCGTTCAGATTCGTAAGGCCCTGTTCTTTGCCGTAATTGCTGAAGACTCCCTGGTGATAGCGCACCAGGCCGCCCTCCTCGGTTCCGGCCCAGAGGTCACCCTGCGGGTCCTCGAACATGCGCAAAAACCGATTGCTGATGATCCCGGGAGTATTGGCCTTGTCGAAGACGGTGAAACGCACGCCGTCAAATCGCACCAGCCCGTCGAACGTGGTCAGCCAAATGTAGCCGTCCCGGGTCTGTCGAATGTCGTTGATTGAGTTCTGCGGTAGGCCCTGGTCGGTAGTCCACGATTCGTAGCGATACTGGCCGTGCGCGAAGTTCACCGGGACAATGATCGCGGCGACGAGCAGAAAGAGTCGAAATGGACAGCGAGTCAATCTCATCCAGCGCTGTGGAGCATTGCGACTGTAATAACAAAGTTTAGGTCTAAAGGCTAGGACTACCGGCAGTTGGTGGTGGTCTAATTGGAAATGCTTTTCTCTAGCCCAGGCGTTTACGCCTGGGACACAAAAGGCAGTAATTTTCAAAAGCCCCATTAATGGGCAGTCATATAGTTGACTCACCTGATGCTCAATGCGCGGAGCGCACGATGGCATAAAGCCTGGGGTGAATCCCGATTTATCGGGATTCACCCCAGGAATACGGACATTTCGGACCAATGAGCCCGCGGAGCGGGCGACAGCCCCGGCGGTGGGGCTACGTTGACTCCAATGGGCTGTCGCCCGCTCCGCGGGCTCGAATTCTTTCTGCAATTGATCCTGGGGCTTACGCCCCAGGCTTTATGCCGTCGTCCGCTCCGCGGACTGGTGAG
>Ga0126383_10002628_pt1 | contig 11643 bp, 6 predicted proteins | sample PanSoiMetPlot_35_FD_96882 | JGI IMG/M metagenome (GOLD analysis project Ga0126383, IMG submission 96882) | Tropical forest soil microbial communities from Panama - MetaG Plot_35 | ecosystem: Environmental > Terrestrial > Soil > Tropical forest > Bulk soil | place: Panama | collected 2016-02-17
CAGGGCGTTGCGGCGTACGGCGCATCGGGTCGCAGCGCGGGAATCGTATGGGACACGATCGACTACGATCACGCCCTGGCCACCCGGCACTTCGGCGAGTCCGAGGCGTATCGGCTCGCCCGCCTCGGCGAAGCGAATCTCGCGGAGCTCGGCGCCTTTCTCACTGACCGCAAGATCGACTGCGACTACGAGCCGACGGGGCGGCTGCTGGTGGCTCAGACCCCGCACCAGATGGATCGCTGCCGCACGATCGTCGAAGCGGCCGAGCATGTCGGCATCGCGACCAGCCAGCTGCTCGACAAGGACGCGATGCGGGCCGAAGTCCACTCGCCGGTCTACGTCGGGGGCGCCGCGTTCACGACCGGCGGTGTGCTCGATCCCGTGAAACTGGTCGACGGGCTGCGCCGCGAGGTCGAGCGGCAAGGAGTGCTGGTATTCGAGCGCAGCCACGTGGTCGCGATCGAGCCGGTGGGGGCGGCGGTGCGCATCCGCACCGGGCGGGGCCGCGTCGAGGCCCGCACCGTCGTGCTCGCGACGAGCGCCTATGCGAGCCAGCTGCTGCCGCGACTCGCCGCCCGCGTCATTCCCATGTACGCCTACGCCATCGTGAGCGAGCCGCTCACCGCCGCGCAGCAGGAGGTGATCGGGTGGCGGGGGCGGCAGGGAGTGAGCGATGCGCGGACGTTCGGCAACTTCTACCGCCTCACTCCCGATGACCGCGTGCTGTGGGGGTCGAGCGACGTCGCGTATCGTCCCGGATCGCTGATCGATCCCGCGGGCGATCACTCCGAGCCGCACTACGATGCGCTGCGCGCCAGTTTCCGCCGGCACTTTCCCGCGATGCAGGGCCTCGAATGGGCCTATGCGTGGGGCGGGCCGATCGCCGTGACGACGCGACTCACGCCGTTCTTCGGCCGGGCGCGCGAAGGGCGCGTAGTGTATGGATTGGGATTCTCGGGTCGGGGCCTCGCGTCGACGCGTCTCGCTGGTCGCATTCTGGCGCTCATGGCGCTGGAGCGCTCGAGCGACCTACTCGATCTGGCGCTGGTGAAGCGCCCGCCGCCCCGTTTCCCGCCGGAACCGCTGCGCTCGCTCGCGGTGCGCGCGGTGCTGCGCGCGGTGCGTCGCGTGGACGCGGGTGCCGAGCCAGGGCCGCTGCTGTGGCTGCTCGACCGGCTCGGCCTGGGCTTTTCCTTCTAACGGCCGACCCGGCTGAGGGCGCGATCCATGGCAGCGATGGCGTAGTCGACGTCCGCCGCGGTGATGCACAGCGGCGGCTTGACCCGCAACACGTTACCGAACAGGCCGCCCTTGCCGACCAGCACACCCAGCTGGCGCAGGTGCTCGAACAGCTCCGTGGTTTCCTCGCGCGCCGGCTCTTTCGTAGCGCGGTCGCGTACCAGCTCGACCCCCAGCATCAGCCCGCGGCCGCGCACGTCGCCGATGAGGCGGTGCCGCGTCGCCAGGTCTTCGAGGCCGGCGCGCAGCCGGGCGCCCACGACGCGGGCGTTCTCCTGCAGCCGCTCCTGGTCGATCACGTCCAGCACGGCGAGGCCGGCCGCCATCGCGAGCGGATTGCCGCCGAACGTATTGATATGCGAGCGCTCGGTGAGCTTCTGCGCGATGTCGCGCCGCGTCGTGACGGCGGCCAGCGGGAATCCGTTCCCGATCCCCTTGGCCATCGTGACGATGTCGGGGACGACGCCGAAGTTCTCGAACCCCCAGTAGTGGTCGCCGGTGCGGCCGAACCCCGGCTGGACTTCGTCGGCGATGCATAACCCGCCGGCCTCGCGCGCGATCGCGTAGGCCTCGCGCAGGTAGTTCGGCGCGCCGTGCGTGACGCCGCCCACTCCCTGGTAGGCTTCGGCGATGAAGGCGGCGATACGACCCGGGGTGGAAAAGCGCACCAGCTCGCGGATGTCGGCGGCGCTCTGCGACGCGATCTCTTCAGGGGTGCCGCGGAACGGGCTGCGGTACGGATCAGGGTTGATGGCGTGGTGCACGCCGGTATTCAGCTGTGCCGGATACTTCCAGGTGTGCGGGGAGGTGAGGGCCATCGCGGCGGGAGAGCCGCCATGATACCCGTTGCGCAGCGCGATCACGTCGTGGTTTCCCGTCGCGAGCCGCGCCATCAGGATCGCGAGGTCGTTGGCCTCGCTTCCGGAGTTGACGAAATACGTCACTTCGAGCCCCGCCGGCATCTTGGCGGCGAGACGCTTGGCGAACTCGCCCAGCAGGGGATTCAAGTAGATGGTGGACGTGTGCCCCAGCCGCTCGAGCTGCCCTTCGATCGCACGCACCACCGTCGGGTGGGCGTGCCCGCAGGCGACCGTCGCGATCCCGGCGAACAGGTCGAGGTAGCGCCGCCCCGTCTCGTCGAACAGATACTGGCGGTGTCCCTCGACCAGAATCAGCGGCTCGCGGTACACCGTGAAGATCCCCGGATTCGCGAACTGCTTGCGGGTCGCAAGTACTTCGTCTCGTGACGGACCGGTGTAGGGTCGCGGAACGTGCGGGCAGGGCGGAAGCTGGAGCTCGGTCGCGGCGGTCGTGGTCATAGGGAGTCCTCGAGAGCGATTCTGCCGGTGCCCGGTGGCGTTGTCAATCCGCGCTGTCCGTTCCCCTTTCCGCATGGCGGAGCAGGGGAGTCAGGGGATGAGGGTTTATTCGCCGGGCGGTCGATCGATATTCGCGTAGCGCACTTCCGCGGCGGCGCGCTCGACGGCGTTCCCGAAGATCTTGTCGCCGTCGAAGCGGCCGTTCTCGATGAAGATCTCGGAGATCTGAGTCCCCGCCGTGATGCTTCCCGCAACGTAGACGCCGGGCACGCTGGTCTGGAGCGTGTCGGGGTCGATGGCGGGCCGACCGGTGTCCCGGTCATAGGCGATCCCGATCCGATCGAACAACGTGAGATCGGGATGAAATCCGATGAGCGCGTAGACGCGGTCGGCAGGGATCTGCTCGCGGACGCCGTCCGCCGTGCGAATCGTGACGTGCGCGGCGCCGATCGACTCGACCTGCGCGCCGAGGCGCGCTGCCAGCTCGCCCGCCTTGATGCGGTTCTCGAGGTCGGGCTTGAGCCAGTACTTCACGCTGCGGGGAAACGCCGTGCCGCGATACACCAGCGTCGTCCGGGCGCCGGCCCGGAACAGCTGCAGCGCCGCTTCCACGGCGGAGTTGCGGCCGCCCACCACCACGACGTCCTGTCCGTAGGACTGATGCGCTTCGTCGAAATAGTGGCGGACGTGGGGGAGAGTCTCGCCCGGCACGCTCAGGGAATTGGGGTGATCGAAGTAGCCGGTCGCGAGGACGAGACGGTCGCAGGTGACGGTCTCGGCGCCGCGGCGCGTCTCGAGCACGCAGGTGAGGCGTCCGGTGCCGGCCTGCGCTTCCGTCAACCGCGCGAAGGTCCGGACCGGCAGGTTCTCGGCCCGCACGACGCCGCGGTAGTACTTGAGCGCTTCTTCGCGCGTCGGCTTGGCCCCGGCGCACACCAGCGGATGGCCGCCGATCTCGAGCCGCTCCGGGGTGGTGAAGAAGGTCATTCCGACGGGGTAATGGACGATCGAATTGGCGACGGCTCCGGCGTCGATGACGAAGGGATCGAGACCGCGGCGGCGTGCGGAGATCGCGCAGGCGAGGCCGATCGGCCCGGCGCCGACGATGAGAATGGGGTGGTGCGGGGACGTGGACACGGCCTCGGGAATCTAACTGTAGGGCGGTGCCTACTGGCCGGTTCGCCCCGCGCGACTCATTTTCCGGGTTCCTCTCGTCGCGGGGGCCGATATGAGCGATGCCGAGACGAAACGCGGCACGAGTGACTCGGGCGTGACGATCGAAGAGCGGCGACCTGTTTCAGCGGACGTCGATGTGTTCGGCCTGACCGACCGCGGGCAGGTCCGCAAGGAGAATCAGGACCAGTTTCTGATCGCCAGCCTCCACAAGCTGCTGCGCGTGCATCAATCGAGTCTCGCCGCCGACGACGTCAGCCCGTTGATCAGCGACACGCGCGGCTGGCTGTTCCTCGTGGCCGACGGCGTGGGCGGACGGCCCGACGGCCAGGCCGCGAGCGGCACCGCCGTCAAGACGATCGCGCATTACGTCACACATCTCACCGATCTCTATCGGCGTCTCGACGAGGAAAAGGAATCAGTCTTTCTCACCGAGCTGGAAGCATCCGTCCGCAGGACGCACGAGGTGCTGCGCGCCGAGGGCGCGCGGGAATACGGGGGCCGCGGGGGCGCGACGACGCTGACGATGGTCGCCGCGTTGTGGCCCCGTGCGTACCTGGTGCAGGTGGGAGACAGCCGCTGCTACCGGCTGCGTGACGGCAGGCTCGAGCGCATGTCGACCGACCAGACCGTGGTGCAGTCGCTGGTGGATTCCGGCGCGATCACCGAAACCGAGGCGCATCGCTCACCGCTCCAGGGGGTGCTGTCGAGTGCGCTGGGCGGTCAGGAAGCGACGCCGATGACGCGCACCGCCGATGTGCGCTGGGACGACGTCATGCTGCTCTGCACCGACGGTCTCACCCGCCACGTCTCGGACCAGGAGATCGAAGCCGAGCTGCAGCAGATTCAGTCGGCGGAGCAGTCGTGCCGGCGGCTGGTGAAGCTGGCGCTGGAGCGCGGCGGGACGGACAACGTCACCGTCGTCATCGGGCGGTTGCGGAACCGGCGGTCGACGCCCCCGGCCTGAGGCCCACGGCAAGGGCGGCGATCGTCGCCAGGGCCGCACAGCCGAGGAGCGCCACTGTAAAGCCGCCGGTGACGTCGCGCACTCGGCCGAACAGCGTCGATCCGACCACCGCGCCGACCTGACCGATCGAGCTCACGAGGGCGATGCTGCCCGCCGCCGCAGTGCTCGTGAAGGAGGCCGTCGCGAGTCCCCAGAAGGGCCCGAACGCACCCGCGATGCCGATGGCGACCAGCGACAACGCGACGGCGGCCAGCACCGGAGATCGCAGCACGGCGGCCGTCGCGGCAAATCCGACGCCCGAGGTCAACAGAGTCCCAGCCAGGTGGCGGCGCCGTTCGCCCGTACGATCGGAATGGGCCGCAATCAGCAGCATCGCTACGGCGGCGGCGAGCGGCGGCACCGTCGACAGCGACGCGACCGTGAAATCACTGAGCTGCGAAGCGCCCTTGACGATTTGCGGCAGGAAATAGAGCTGTCCGAACCCCACCAGATTGATGACCGTCCAGATGGCCCCCAGTCCCCAGACATTCCGGTCGCGGAAGACTGTGCCGAAGGCCGGTCGTTCGGTCGCCGCCGCGGCGCCCTCCTGCCGCAGTCGGTCCTCGAGCCAGGCGCGCTCGTCGCTCGGGAGCCAGGGCGCTCGCTCGGGTCGGTCGGGAAGCAACAAGAAGACCGCGACCCCGAGCGCCAGAGCCGGCAGGCCCTCGAGCAGAAACAGCCACTGCCAGCCCGTGAGACCGCCGCGCCCCCCCAGTCCGAGGAGCAGGCCCGACCCCAGTGTCCCGATCGCCTGGGCCACCGGAATCGCGCTCATGAACGCCGCGACGGCTCGTGCCCGGACCGCACCCGGGAACCAGTAGGTGAGATAGAGCATCATGCCGGGGAAGAACCCCGCTTCGGCGGCGCCGAGCAGGAAGCGCAGGGTATAGAAGCCGGCCACGCCGCGGACGAACATCATCGACGACGCGATGCCGCCCCACACGATCATCAGCGCCGCGATCCAGCGCCGCGCGCCCACCCGCGCCAGCATGAGGTTGCTCGGCACCTGGAACAGCGTGTAGCCGATCGACAGCATCCCGGCGCCGAGGCCGTACGCCGTCGCGGTGAAGCCGAGATCGTGATTCATCTGGAGCGCGGCCACGCTCACGTTCACGCGATCGATGAAGTTGACGACGGACGCCAGGAACATGAGCGGCAACAGCCGCCGCGCGATGCGGCGGATAGCGCCCCGCTCGAGGGCCGCGTCGGCCGACATCAGTGATCGCTGCTCGCCTGCAGATCCGTCAATCGCCGGCGCACATCGGCGGCGCGCAGTTCTCGTGCGGCGGCCCGCGCCAGGTACGCCCGGTAATGCTGCACGGCGTCGGCGGGACGGTGCGCCAGCTCCGCCACCCGTCCCAGCGCGTAGTATGGCGCTGCGTAGAACGGAGCGAGCTCGGCCGCACGGTGCAGGTGACGGTCTGCGTCCCCGAGATGGCCGAGCTCCACCAGCACCGCGCCGTAGGTCGTCTGGACCACCGGCTCGTCTTCCTTGATCTGCGCTGCCAGCCCAAGCTCACTCAAGGCGGTCGTGGTATCGCCTTCCGCCAACGCCAGCAGGCCAAGTCGCAGGTGTGCCGGGTAGTAGCGTGGGTCCTCCTGCAGCGCGTGCGCATACGCCTGGCGCGCCTGGTCGATCAGACCCGCCCGCTCCCAGATCAGACCGATACCGTGGTGGAATACGCTCTTCGATTCGTAGAGGTGGACGAGGTCTTTGGCGTCGCGACCGCGCAGGCTGTCCAGTCCCAGCTCCATTTCGACGCGCGCGCTGTCGTCGTTCCCCAGGATATGGAACACTTCCCCACGGGCCATGTGGACTTCGGCGCCGGCGTGGCGTCCCTGCATCAAGGCGTCGCGATACAGCCGCAGGGCCTGGTCCAGGCGATGATCGTGCACGGCGAGGATGGCGCGCAGGTAGGGCGAAGCGGAGCTACGCAAGTACTGCTCGGCGTAGTAATCGAAAGTCTGCCGCTCGGACCCGGTAGCAGTGGCGTTGACGAAGTCGTACTGCGCTTTCAGATAGCGCATCACCAGGTCTTTCTCGAACTCCCGCTCAAACAAGGGGTCGAGCATACGAGCGTGTAGCTCGAGGGAATCGATGCGCAATGCGTCATGCAAATGCGTGAACGCCCGCTCGCCGTCCATGTAATGGACGAAAAACGGGTCAGCGGAAATCAGGAGCAACGCGACCCGGCGGCCGTACAGCGGCTGGGCCCAGGTCGGATCCAACTGTGAGGCCCAGAAGAACCCATCCGCCGCGCGTTCGGGGTACTTGTCCAGGTTCGCCGTGGCGTACGCGTAGTACTCCTGCGCCGAGTTCGTGTCCGCGTCGACGCCGAGCGATGGGCGCTTGGGCATGCCTTGCGGGAGTGCTGTCTGGCTGGTGAGGACGATGGCCAGATACGCTCCAATGAGGGATCTGCGGATGATGCCCCGCTCGAGGACGGCCGGGTCGGCAGGCATCAATGCTCGCCGGCGAGGGCGGTGAGACGTCTCCTTACGTCGGCAACGATCGGCTGCAGTTCCGGGTCGGCGTTCTTCCAGAGGTCGAGGACCTTGTTGTAGTACGTGGCGGCGTTGGCGCGATCGCCCCGCGCTTCGTACAGCTCTGCGAGGCGACGGTAGGAGGGCACAAGAAACAGAGCATCCTCGATGATCCGATCCATGCCGGGAACATCGACCAGCCGTCGATAGACGGCCAGCGCCGAGTCGGTCTGGTTGAGCCGATCGTATGCGTGCGCCAGATCGAACAGGCCGCACGCGGTGCATCCGGACGAATCGTAACTCGCGCGGAATAATGTCGCGGCGTCCGCCCAGCGGCCCTGGGCCACGGCAATCGCTCCCTGAGCGGCATATTGCTGATAATCGGCCCGACGCACGCCGGGAGGAACCGCCGCCGCGTATTCGGCGAGCAGCCGCTGCGCCTCTGCGGGCTGTCCGGCGAGCGCGTAGAACTGCGCGAGCAACGCGTACGGGCGGTTCGCGGCGGGGATCGTAGCGAGCGGATGCCGCGCCACGGCCTGGGTCACGCGCGCGATCCCGTCGGCCGGCCGGTTGCGATAGACCAGGTCCGCCGAAGCCAGCCACACGGCATCGCCGATGACGGCCTCGGGCGCACCGCGAATGACGGCCTGCGCGTCCGCCGCGGCGATCTGTTGCTCGAATTCCCGCAGGTTGCCGCGGGCGGCTGCCGCCGATGCAGTCACCTGGTTCGCGAGACTGCTCCAATAGGGCCCCGGTCTGGTTGAGAGAAACAGGCTCGCGAGCCGTGCGGTCGCGACATAGTCCCGCTCACCGAAGGCGATCCAAATCGGTCCGCCTTGCGCCTCGCGGCTTTCGGGATACGAAGCGGCCAATCGGGTCATCGCGGCGTGGGCGTCTTTGAATCTTCCTTCGGCGCCCAGGTCCCACACCAGGTTCACGATCGGATAGACGCCTTGACCGAGGTCGACCCCGCGTTGAAACAGGCTTTCCGCCGCAGCGAAATGTCGCTCACGCTGCAGCTCGAGAGCGAGATTGTTGAGCGCGATTTCATTGTCCGGATCGAGCTCGAGTGCCGCTCGATAGGCGGTTACCTGCGCCACGGGGTTCCAGTCCGCGGTCTTGTAGTAATACGCATCGGCGAGCGACCGCTCGAGATCGGGGAGGCGCTCGCGGTGCTCGTGCGCCTTCGTCGCGGCCGCGACGATCTGGTCGTTGGATCCGCCGACATTGGAAAGTGTGGCGGCGATCTTGCGATACGCCATCGCGAATCCGGTATCGATTGCCACCGCCTGCCGCAGCACCGCCAGGGCTCCGTCCGCGTCGCCCCCTTCTCCGCGTCGCACGCCTTCGGTATAGCGCCGCAGCGCTTCGAGCGAACCGGTCGTCACTTGCTCCAGCGGCTGGGCATCCCGCACGTCGGTGAGCGATTCGCCGATCCGCGCCCGCAGGCCGCGCGACAGCTTGTCGAGGGCGGTGAGCAGCGCCGCGTCGTCCGCGGCGTTCTCGCGCACCGCGGTCAACACGCTCCCGTCGGCGGCCGAGATCACGCTCGCGGTCACCACGTAGCTCTTGCCGACGGGGTCGATCTGTCCGGTGACGATCGCTTTGACGCCGGCGCGTTGCGCCAGCTCGCGCGCCACCGAGCCGGTGACGGGAGTCCCTGCGGGGCGCTGCATTCGGGCGAGGCCGGACGTCACGGCAGTAACGTCGAGGAGCTTCACGGTGCGGGACTGCGACAAATCGACGCGAAACGCTTCGGTCAGCGTCGTGCCGAGCGTCGAGTCGCTGGTGCGATTCTCGAAGTCCGCCAGCAGGATCGGCTCGCGCGCCTTGAGCGTGCCCTTCGCGACCAGCGTGCCCACGGCGCCGATGCCCAAGAGCCGCATCGCCATGTAGACCGTCGCCACGCCGGCGAGCCCGGCGAACGCGAGCCCGCCGCCCCAGAGGGCTCGTTTCCACGTGAACAGGCTGGCGACGCCCTGCGGTGCGGGGGTGAATCCCGTCGTCGCGAGCGCGCGCCGCCGCTCGAACACGCCGGTCGTCAACATGATGGGGAGGCCGATTCCCAGCAGCACGACGGCGCCGACGAACACCCACGTGGGAAGTCCCAGTCGCTGCATCAGGAAGTAGACGACCGCCAGCACGGCGATCCCCGCGAGGCCGAACAGCGCGGCGACGCGCACCGGATGGCCGCGCCGGATCGCCGCCTCGGTGCCCGAAGAAATCACCGGTGTCGCACCGGTCGGCGGCATGCCCCCCGACGGCGTCGCCATCGCCTGGAGCTGCGTGCGCAGCTCGTCGGCGCGCTGCACACGGTCGGCCGGCATCTTCTCGAGACAGCGCATCAACAGGGCGTTGAACGCCGCTGGAATCGCCGGCCGGTACTTCACCGGAGGCTCGATCGGCTGCGTCACATGCGCCGCGAGCATCGCCTGTGGCGTCGGCGCGTTGAACGGCAGCCGCCCGGTGAGCATCTCGTAGCCCATGACGCCCGTGGCGTAGAGGTCGGCGCGATGGTCGATGTGCGGATCCGCCGCCGCCTGCTCGGGGGCCATGTACGCCGGGGTCCCGAGCGCCACTCCGAGCGAGGTGAGCGTCGAGCTGCCGCTCGCCGCGCTGACCGCCTTGGCGACGCCGAAGTCGGTAACTACGGCGTGCTCGTTGGAGACGAGGACGTTGTCGGGCTTGATGTCGCGGTGGACCACGCCGTGGGCGTGCGCGTAGGCGAGGGCGTCTGTCACGTCGCGCAGGATGCGCACGACCTGTTCCACCGGCAGCTGCCCTTCACGCGCCAGCTTGGCGCGCAGCGACTCCCCTTCCACCAGGGGCATCGTGTAGTAAAAGAGATCGTCCGCCTGGCCGGCCGCGTAGAGGGGGACGATATGGGGATGCTGCAGAGAAGCGGCGAGCTGAATCTCACGCCGGAACCGCTCGATGTTGACGCCGGCCGCCATCTCGGGCGGCAGCACCTTCACCACGACCTTGCGGCCGAGTGCGGTTTCTTCGGCGAGAAAGACGCGGCTCATGCCGCCGCCGCCGAGCTCCTGGTCGATCCGGTAGGCGGAGCCGAGGGCGGCCTGAAGGCGGTCGCGCAGGTCGGTCATGTCGCGCTGAAGATAGAAGAGAGGGCGGCGCGCCGCGAGCACCTACGCCTTTTCCGTACGCCTTTTTCTATACGCCCTTTTCTATACGTCTTCAGTCTCTCAGGTACCCCCATGTGTGCAACCGATCGAAATCCTCGAACCACCGGTCTCCGATATCCATCCGATAAAACATGTTCGGGATCATGATATTCTCGATCCGGTTGTAGACCTGGCGCTGCGCCTGTTTCATCGTCGAGCCCAGGCCGACGACGATCAGCACCACCCCGGACGTCCCCGTCACCAGCCACTCGTTGTCGACTGTCTTCACGTCCTCGATGTGCACGCCTTCGCGCATCGGCTTCTTGAAGATGATCACCGCGTCCTTGGAGCTGGTCTCGAACGTTTCGGGGTCGCGGTAGGGGAACGGCGGTACCACGATGCGCACGCCGACCTGAAAACCCGAGCGCGCCTTGAAGCGGGTGATCGACCCTTCGGCGAGCCGGTGCAGGAATTCACCGATCGGCGTCAGCATCCCCTCCTGCTGGATGCTGATCGTGGGATACCCGAAGCGCGCCGTGAACTCGAGCGGGTAGATCCCGTTCGAGTTCACGATGCAATTGACGTCGATGTAGCCGACGTAGCCTTCCTCTTTCAGCTTCCCTTCCATCTTCTTCAGCGTCGCGGCGAAGAGGCGGTTCGGCTCGCTCCAGAACATCGCCGTTCCCATCTCGCCGGTCGCCGGGCCGATGTCTCCCGGGAACAGCTTCTTGTGCTCGAAATTGACGTTGACGGGGAGGACGAATTCCTTGCCGTTGAAGAAGGCGCCGATCGCCACCTCCACGCCGACGATGCGCCGCTGCAGCTGGAACTCCTTGATGCGGGACGCCCAGGCGCGCTTGTAGTCCTCGAGTACCTGGATCACGTCCGCGCCGTGCTCGTCCTCGCCCACGAACAGCAGCTGCTTGAGGTTCTGCGCCTCGCCCGACGGTTTGATGACGTAGCGGTTGGGATTGGCCTGGACGAAGGCGATCGCGTCGTCGAACGACGTGAAGTTCTCCTGCGGGATGATCGACACGCCCGCGGCCTTGAGCTCCTGCTGGCCGAATGCCCGGTCGTCCTCGAGGCGGTCGGTGTAGGGCGTGCCCCCCACCACCGGCTTCCCGGCGGCGCGCAGCTTCTGGGCTTTCATCCCCTGGCCTAATACGTCATCGAAGACGATGACGTCGGCCCAGTCGACCTCTTTCTCCCAGTCCTCGGTCTTGGGGACGAAGCCGTTGCCGATCTCCTTTTCGCTCTGGCTGTCGGTGCACAGCTGCACCTCGTGCCCTTCCTTCACCAC
>Ga0126383_10002629_pt1 | contig 11640 bp, 17 predicted proteins | sample PanSoiMetPlot_35_FD_96882 | JGI IMG/M metagenome (GOLD analysis project Ga0126383, IMG submission 96882) | Tropical forest soil microbial communities from Panama - MetaG Plot_35 | ecosystem: Environmental > Terrestrial > Soil > Tropical forest > Bulk soil | place: Panama | collected 2016-02-17
AGGCGCCCTTATGATTCTCTTTGGCGTGCCGCATGGCCCCAGCCGGGGCCCCACGAGGTTTTAGGCCGTTCTTGATCCTTGGCGACGGCCAGGGGTCCTTCCTACTGTATGGGACTACTACATCTCCAAGGTTGGCTGCGACTGGACAGATTTAGGGAAGTTTCCGGCTGGAGGGTGGCGAACTGCGATTTCTTTCTCCAGCCGGTCGTACCTAATCTTGGGGCCTCGCATGGGTGCCTCTATGGTGAGTCGTTCGCTCTCTTGTGGTCGTCCCCCGCCACGGCATAATCAATACCAACATTCTCGTTTCCAGCCACTGGCACAAATGAATCCAGGAACTGGAACGATTAGGAGCCACAACATGGGACTAGGCACTGCCGCACTGACTCTCTTCCGCGGGTGCCGGCACAGACAGATGAGTTGGCCCATGCGATACGACTACCAATATTCTTATCGAGTCTGTACCGACTGTGGCATCAAGCGACTGTTCGACCCAGAATCTTTTCGCAACTGTGGGCCATACGGCTATGACCTGCAGGAACTTATCGCCGGAGACCGGGCCCGCCGCATGAAACAGCGAAAGGTTACCTCCCTCAAATCATTACTAATTAGCGATTAGATCCCAAAACCCGTTCACTGCATGTTCCCGCGAGAAAGCCGAATCCGGTGGTGCACACCCAACCCTTACCCTTTTTACATTGGGGCTTTAGGTCGCGGCAGAGCTTACAAGTTAACCTTTTGGCACGTTGACAGAAGGGACGCGGAGTGACTAAGGCTCACGCGAATAGACGAAGGGAACTCTCCGAGGGAACGGAGAGCTGACTTTTTGGGCGCACTGTCAGCGAGGTTCGAGAGATGCGAGTACATCTTGGCGGATGGCAGAGGCTTGGAATTGTCGCTTCAGTTCTGTGGGCGATAAGTGCGGGTGTTGTTGCACGCGAAGCAGATCTGCGTCGCGCCGAGGGCGCGATGAACTTTGCTTATCGTGTCTGTTCCGAGAATGCGGACGCTGAGCATGACTACGATTTCTCTAAGTGCCAAAAAGAATCTGAGAAGACTAATGAGGCCTTTCTTCAGCACAGTTGGGCCAGCGCAGCCCTAGTTGTGCTTGCCCCACTACCGCTCTTTTGGCTACTCGCGTATCAACTTGCTGGCATCTGGCGCTGGGTGCGACGGGGCTTTATTCCTGCACCCCACAGCTCGAATGCACGGCGATCGAAGGACGGTTGGCGATGACAATGGCCTTGTGTTGATTCTTTTCGCCTTGCCTGGCATTGGCCAGCAATCTGGGTACGAGTCGTGATAACTATCGGCCGGTTTCTCGGTGCGGCGAACAGATTTCTGGCACACCTACCCCTTACCCTTTTCAGATTTTTGGGCATTATACTGCGGCAGAACTTGACTTGGCGCTCCCGCGAAGCGGTTTTGCGAGAACTTCTCCAGGCATCCGCGACTGGCAATGACTGGGTTCTGGCAACTCTCAGGCGGCGGCTGCCGCCTGCCGTTGTGCAGCCCGCGGATTCGCACTTACATTTTGCTTACTCTGCTATCCCAGCAACTCGATTGACGAATCCGATCAGGTACTTCCAGACAAGGTAATAGACGATCAGCACGGCAGGAAACACAACCGCGAGAAATTTATAGGGGATTTCCACTACCCCGAAATAAGTGAGGCCGTAGCGTGTGGTTTGCAAAAAGCCAAGGCTGCAGCCGAGAAAGAAACCCGCGGGGGCGATGATGAAGGGAAGAATCGCACCGTGAATCCCCAGCGACAGCCGCGTGCGCGCGCGCGAGGCCAAGTGCAGCAGGTTCCAGACTCCAAACAGGTTCGGGATAATCGCCATAGGGAAAATGATCACTCGCTCGACAGGGATCGGAATGTTGTAGACAAAACGCGCGATGAAGAAGAGTGTGAGCGGGACTAATAAGAGTGGCGTGGGCACGCAGATTCCCGCCATGTATGCGCGCAGATAAGGATGGTTGGTCATAACGACTCCTTCTTACAGGTGGTAGGCGAACACAAAAACCAGTCGCGGGAAAGCCAGAAACATGATGACGCTCAAGCAAGCCATGACCCAGTCGTACCAGGGCACCTTAACTGGGCGAGCATCGAGCCTGAGCAAAACTTCTGGCCATAGATCACGCCCGAGCTCAGCGTTGACTGGGGGAAAAGATTGCTTCAGTGCGTCGCGAATCTGGCGCTCGTCATGTTCAGTCATTTACTTATCCTCACGTCTTGTCATTCACGCCTGATTCCAACTTGGCGCAAGCGCTTGCGGAGGATCCGAACCGCACGGAACACGCGCAGCTTGACTGCGCCCACCGACGTCCCTAAAGCCTCAGCAATTTCTTCGTAGGGGCGCTCTTCGACCAACGCGAGCATCGCAGCAACTTGCAACTTGGCTGGCAGACGGTGAAATGCCTGCTGGATCTGCTCTTGCGTCTCCTGTTGTTCAAGCCGGTCGGGCTGCTGGACTCCCGCTGGCTCGACCACGAGACTTGCCTCTGGTCGTTTACGCCGGAGATGATCGAGCGCCAAGTTCGTAGCGATCCGCCGCGCCCAGGCGCCGAAGTTGCCATCCGGGCGAAACTGCTGCCGCGCGCGGTAAATGCGCCAGAGGGTCTCCACAGTCAGATCCTCCGCAGCTCCCGGGTCGCGCACCATGCGGACAGTCCAGGCATAAATGTCGCCCTGAAACTGTCGGACCAGCGTCTCGAACGCATCGATCTCGCCAAGCGCAAACCGCTGGAGCAGATCCATGAACTTCTCTATTGCCTATTACGGGATACGAACACGCTGGGTTACAAGTTCTTTCGCTCCGGCCAGTACTGCTAAAGGCCCGTCGCTGCTGCATAGGGTTTGGCAGAAGTCATCTAGTGGCGGAGGCTCCAAAAAACGGCGGGATGGTCACCTCGGGCACCTTCCCGCCGAGAAAGCTGAATCAGGAGATTGGGCAGCGTCGTAGGAGAACACGAGTGAACAAAAAGGACGTGCTTTTGCGCCAAAATACGACGACAGCCGTGGAACGCAAGCACAGCAGAGATCCGAGTTTGACGTAAAGTTATTGGGAAAAACCTTCGTCAGAACCATCGCAGCGCGTAAGCAGGAGGCATTCGATATGCTTATTTCAAAATGTCTGCCCAAAGACCGCCGTTCCTTCAATTGGCTCTTGCTCAGCTGTGTTGCAATGTTGGCCGCCGCAGGCTGCTCCACCCGCGCTACGTCAAACCCATCACCCTCACTAACGCCTGCTGCTGCAACTGCTGTCGAGGAAGGAGTGCGCGGGTTAATGCGGACGGTTGCCACGGACGTTAGCCAACACGGGCCTTTGGCATGGCGCAACTATTTTGATCCTGGCCCATCCTTCTTCATGGCCGTCAACGGACGAATGGCGTTTCCGACTGGCGCGGCGGCAAGTGAGGGCACCGAAGCTTTCGCGAAGACTATTCAGCACATCGAATTAGCTTGGGCGACGTGCGCGTTGATCCACTGACGCCCGAGTTCGCGATGGTTGCGGCTCCCTGGCGCGAGGTTCAGGTAGATACGGCCGGGCATCGAGTTGATGAGTCGGGGTTCTTTAGCGCGATTACTGAGTATCGCGGCGGGCGCTGGCAATTCCGCAATGCTCATTGGTCATCCGCGCTGACTGGAATCAGAGGATTCTGACACCCCTCTGTTGAACTCCTCCCGTTGGGCATAAGGGGGAGCGGCCGGTAGGGAACTATGTTGAGCTTCGTCATCAAGATGTCATACCTTGAAATGTGTTTAATGGTCGAGCCATTTCGTTTGCCCCTTCCCTTTTCATATTTTGGGGCATTACGCCGGGCCAGACTCTTTAAACTGAGGGAACAGAGAGGGGCTGGTCCCCACAGGATTGATCGTGGTATGGACGCGCTGGCGCGATGCGCGTCCAGGAATCGCTCGCAGGTTCACCGAAGGGGTCCATTCCCGTTAGAAGCGGCAGTTCCCGGGGTCTGGGGCATCAATGCGACGCGGCTGACCCTGGGGAATGAGTTGGACAGCAATGGTGCTTGCTCGACTGTGCCTTCGTTCCGAACGATGTGCACGTGGCTCCCACCGGCATCCATAAATGCCATTCCCTTTGTGTAGACGTGCGGCGTGCAATTGGGATCATCGCCTTCGTAGTCGGTCACCGTTCCCTCGGTCACAATAATGAGGCTGTGCCCCGGGTGGGAGTGCCAACCCGTGGTACCCCCTGGCAACCAGACGCTGTCCTGCACATACAAGTCGGACGGCGCCGTGGTGGCCTCCCACGACGCCCAATTTTGCCCGTTGGGCCCGGTAAAGTGGTTAAAAACGGAGAAGGCACCAAGGCCTCCTTTGGCGAGCGTCCTAGTTTTGTAACCAATCGAGGGTGTTGCCCAGCCAGTCTCCGCATAATAAAGCGCCGTGACCGCAATCACAGCAGTGAACAGAATCAACCACGTCAACTTCCGTCGCATAGCAACCTCCTTTTTGCGCCACCACTCGGCGACGCGCAGGGAGAAGATCGGGCATCTAGGTTGTTGACGTCAAAGGGTATTGCGCGGACACTCCCAGGTTGCTGTCGTTTGCCGTCAATTGCTGTGCTTTACCGTTGTCCGGGTCACAATTCCGCTACCGGGCTCAGACAAGCCCTCCACTTTGACCGGCACCGGAACGGTGAAAATGGCATCCACCACCTGCATATTTGGGTCTGGGATGCGCTTCACCAATAACAGCAATATTCTGGGGGCCGGCACCATTGGCGATTCCAATCCCATGCCCATCACCAACAATGGCGTGATCAAGGCGAACAACACGACGAGCACACTGTTCATCCATCCTGATGCGAGTGGGTTTACGTGGCGCGTATCGAGCCGTTGACCAACCGCCTTTCGCCTCTACGGTCTGCCGCAGGCGACTCGCACCGACAACGGCTGCCCCCGGCCGTTCAACCGCCTCCTGCCACATAGCCAACGAGGCCTACTTCCGAAAATCAGTCGTCTTCTGGGACGAGTTCACCAGCGCCTCAAGGGGTGAGCCTGAACTGGGTTAGAATCAGTGGCCTCAGGCGCGACCTAGAACTGCCACCCTGCCGCCTGGCTTTGGTATCGAGGTTGAAGACGAACGCTTATGCCTAAGTTCTACACCCCGCGAGATGCTGCTCAAGTGTTGGGAATCAGCTATTCCGCGCTGAAGCAGTGGATCTATCAGGGCAAGCTCAAGAGCACTCAGACCGCCGGTGGGCATCACCGCATACCGGAAGTGGAAGTGGATCGCCTGTTGCCCCGCATCACTTCTTCCGGCTCCATTGAAAAGCGGCGCCGCACTTTCCGCCGCATCAGTGGACGCAATCAGCTCATCGGGCGCGTCATCGACATCAAGATTAGTGGTCTTCTCGCCCAAGTCACCCTCTCCATTGGTGAACAGCACATCACCTCAGTCATTACGGCCGATGCGGTGCGTGAACTGCGCCTCAAGAAAGGTCAAATCGCTGCGGCGCTGATTAAATCCACTGAAGTGATGATTATCCTTCCCGACTGAATCGGTTGACAATGACGATTTGATTCGATTAAATCGATTCATTCCGGGCGCCCGTGCTCTTCGGGGGAGTGGTGCACAGCCCGGAAGGGCAGTTGCGTCCGCCAGAGTAGTCAATCTTGCAGAAGAGGGGGTGGAAGTAACTGCCTATTTCCCATTCATGATGACTCGGAAACAACTGGAGCCCTTCGTGCTGACCAAATTGCGTTTTTGGAGTGCTGCCCTTGCTCTTCTGTTCTGCCTGTCAGCGATTTCAATTGATGCGCAAGTCTCGGCCGTCTTATCGGGACGTGTTACTGACCCGACCGGTGCGATGGTGGCTGGCACGTCCGTTACGGCAACCAACCAGGAGACCGGACTCGCTCGCACGACGGTTACGAACGACGCAGGCTTGTATGAACTGCTGGCGTTGCCTATCGGGCGATACCACCTTAGCGCAAAAAAAGCAGGTTTCGCGGAAGAGGTTCACACCGGATTGGCGCTGGTTGTGGGACAGAGCGCCACGGTGGACTTCCAACTCAAGGTAGGGCAAGTGACCGAGCAGGTAAAGGTCGAGGGCGATGCCGCGATGGTCAGTGCAACCTCGCAAGACATCTCCGGGCTGGTGGGTGAGAAAGAAGTAAAAGAGCTACCACTCAACGGGAGGAGCTACGATTTGCTGCTCATGCTCAATCCGGGGGTGGCGAATTTTACCTGGGAGAAGACCGGCGGAATCGGAGTTTCCAACTCGACCACGGGCAATAACTTCGCCGTCTCAGGTAATCGTCCGCAGCAAAACCTCTTCCTGCTGAATGGCGTGGAGTTCACCGGTGCTGCCGAAAACAACATGCAACCGGGCGGACCAAGCCAGAACTTGATCGGTGTGGAGGCGGTGCGGGAGTTCAACCTGCTCCGGGACAACTACGGCGCTGAATACGGAAAGCGTCCGGGCGCGCAGGTCACGATTGTCACGCAATCGGGAACCAATCAGTATCATGGCTCGGTGTATGAGTTCTTGCGCAACAACGCGCTGGACGCACCCAATTACTTCGATCAAGGCTCGGCGCCGCTGTTTCAGCGCAATCAGTTCGGGGCAGCTTTGGGAGGCCCAATACAGAAGGACAAGACGTTCTTCTTCGCCAATTTCGAGGGCTACATTCAGAACCTGCATCAGACTTCGGTAGCGTTTGTGCCCGATCTGGCATCGCGCGCGGCCGCAGTGCCGAGCGTGCAGCCGCTGTTAAATCTGTGGCCGACTCCGCCAGCAAACGCGCCAGACTTCAACGGAATTGCGCAGGTGTTCAGCAGTCCGCTGCAGACGATCCGGGAGTATTTCGGGAATGCACGAGTGGACCATGTGTTCTCGGCGAAGGACAGCTTCTCGGCGGCGTACACCATCGACAGCGGCAACGCCTTCACTCCGACGACGATCAACCCTTACAGCACGGACATTCTGAGCCTGCAAGAACAGGTGCTGAGCCTGGAGGCGACGCACGTCTTTTCACCGACGCTGTTGAATGTCGCGCGATTTGGCTTCTCGCGGGCGGGGTATTTCTTCACCGGCGAGCCTACCCCGGGCACGCCGGCGGCCAATGTGCCGGGATTTCTGGTGGGCAAGCTGGTGGGTGCGGTGGTGGTGGGAGGGAGCGCCGCATCAAATCCGCAGGCGCAGATAGGACTGGCAGGCAGCAACAACGGCAGCAACCTGAGGCTGGCTCGGAACCTGTTCACCTACGAAGATCGCGTGGGGATGACGCGCGGCAAGCATCAGCTCGATTTCGGCGTGTGGCTGCAACAGTTTCAGAGCAACGAAACATTGGCACTTAGCCAATATGGACAAGCGACATTCACCAGCTTGCAGACATTTCTGGCGGGCGTAACATCGAGCTTCCTGTATAATCCCGCGCCAACGGAGATGAATTGGCGCTCGCTGTTTGGAGCGCTCTATGCACAGGACACGATCCGGCTGAATCCTTCGTGGACGGTGACGCTAGGTTTCCGCAGAGAATTTTCAACCGGATGGAACGAAGCACACTGCCGGGCGGCCAACTATACCTTCACAGACGGGGTCATCTCCAGCCAGCCCAGAGTCGCTTGCGGCGCGTTCACAACCAACAACGCGAAGTTCCTGCCCCAACCTCGCGTCGGGGTCGCATGGAGCCTTTATCCGGGGAGTACGGTGCTACGTGCCGGCTTCGGCATGTACAACGAACTACAAGACGCGCTTGGTTATCGCATGGATCAGAACGCTCCATTCAATCCAACGTACAGCATAGCTGCACTACCAGTTTCCAACCTTCCGATTGATCCGGCTGCGCCTGTCCCATCAAAAGCTTTACTGGTACCGGGAGGAGTACAGCCCGACCTGAAGATGCCGACACTGATTTCGTGGACGTTGGGCATCGAGCAGCAACTTACACCGAATACCACGCTAACGCTGCGTTATGTCGGCTCCCACGGCTATCACGAGATCGTCGGAATAGACGCCAACACACCATTCCCGACGATCTGTCCGGCGTCACCCTGTCCGGCAACGTACCCAAGCACTTTTCCCGCAGGACTCGCCGGCACTCCCGTTCCCGCTGGTTCGTTCTACATCAAGGCAGGCACGCCGCGAGCCAACCCTAGCATCGCAAATACTTGGACATGGTTTGGGTGGGGCAACAGCCTCTACAACGCATTGGAGGTTGACGTAAATCGCCGCTTTATCAACGGACTCTCCTTCCGCGGCGTCTACACCTGGTCGAAAGCACTCGACGACGGCGACTCCGTCAACGGCACAACTGCGGGCAATGCTCCGGGGCTGGTCGCCAATCCTTACGACATCAAGGCAGATTGGGGACCCGCAACCTACGACGTGCGGAACATCGGCGTCATCAGCGCCGTTTATGAACTACCGATTGGTCGTGGAAAACGCTTCGCCGATGGATTGACCGGCTTCAGCGACGCACTGGTCAGCGGCTGGTCCGTCGATAGCATCGTCACACTACAGGACGGCTTTCCTTTCACCACACAACTGAGCTACAACCCATCCAATAACGGAGATACGCGCAACCCCGTGCGGCCGTTCAACAATCCGAATTTCAATGGAAATCCCATCATTGGATCTCCCAACAAATGGTTTGATCCGAATGTCTTTCTCCAGCCTCCGCCGGCAAGCGGATTCTGGGGCAACGCCATCCGCAACGGACTATACGGTCCCGGTCTGGTGGCCTGGGATTTCTCGGCAATCAAGAACACTCGCCTCAGCGAGCGCCTCAACTTTCAATTTCGCGCCGAGATCTTCAACCTGTTGAATCGCGCCAACTTCAACACGCCGAACCTCATTGTGTTTACCCCTACAGGTGTCTCAGGCTCGGCTGGCGTCATCACTGCCACCTCGACCACCTCGCGACAGGTGCAGTTCGGCTTCAAGTTGACCTGGTAGTAGGTTGACTCAATTTAACGTCTGCCGCGGCCCAATCCCCCAAATGTGAAAAAGGGTATGGGGGTGAGGTGTGCCCACCGGCCGATTCGGGTTCCCGGCAGAAAAACGTAGGGTCCATAACCGCAGTTATGGATCCAGTCTTTATCGCCTTGGCCCAGGAAGGAGGCAGTCCCGCAACCAATAAAAAAAATAAATCGTTTGACAATAACGGTCTGATTCGATTAAATCGTATAACCAACATGAACCTGCGTCGTCGCTTTGCCAACGGTTATGCAGGTAACTTAGCCGCCAGTCCTGGGGGATGGCGGCTTTTTGATTAACAGCTCAGACCCGATAGCTGCAAAAATTGAAAATGTTCTATTTGACCACAACATCTGTCAGAGGTGCTGGGATAGAAAAAACCCTTCCGCCCCCCGTTCGTTTGAAAGACCGTTTCCATCACGCTTTGCTGCTTCTGCGGAAGGTACAGCAGCGACCGCATCCTTTTGCGCTGGAACGGCAGGTTTTTGAAGTGCGAGTGCGGTTAGGTACGTAGACCCATGGAACTTCCGGTCGTGTGCCCGTATTGCTGGGACACCAATATCGAGCCTGTCCCTGATGCAAAGTTGTATGCCGGGAACCTCCCGCGTCAGATGACACCAATCGCAGGCGCGGTCTTTCATTGCGGCCACTGGCACGTCTTCGCTATGTTCCACCCCGAAGACCCATCACGAACCTGATGCTAACTCTGTAAGCATGGAGTGTGTCCCGTCCCGGCGAAAGATCAGGTGTGCCCGCGCCAGCGGTCTGCGCCGATGGAAGTTTTCGGCTGGAGAATAGTGAGCTGCGATTTCTTTCTCCAGCCGTTCGTACCTAATCTTGACCTCGCATAGGTGGTTCAATGGTGAGTCGTTCGCTCTCTTGTCGCCGTCCCCTACCACCGCATAATCAATACCAGCATTCTCGTTTCCGGCCAGTGGCAGAAATGCAACGAGGCTGGAATGCCAGGAGCCACAACATGAGATTAGGCACGGCCGCACTAGCCCTCTTCCGCGGGTGCCGGCACAGACAGATGAGTTGGCCGATGCGATACGACTACCAATATTCCTATCGAGTCTGTACCGACTGTGGCATCAAGCGATTGTTCGACCCGAAATCTTTTCGCAATTGTGGGCCATACAGCTATGACCTGCACGAGCTCACAGCTCGAGACCACACCCGCCGCATGAAACAGCGGGCCGAATGAAACGGCGAAAGGTTACCTTCGTCAACCCTTACCCTTTTCACATTTTGGGGCATTAGGCCGCGCCTGAGTTGAATTGGCTATGGGCTGCGCCAAGCTGCCCTCCAGACGGGAACCTAAAACCGGATCAAAGCGCGCCGATTGACTCGTATTATCACTTACAATTTCGTTTCCACGGCGTTACAATTCCCGCGCTAACTCCTGCTCGTACGAAGTGAGTCCAAATCGACTCAGGTCGCCGACCCCGGGTTGGCTTTCAAAGACATGCGCACCAAGAAAGGTCACTGACATGAAGAAGTTGGTGGTAGTTGTGGTGTGCCTGGCGATGGCGCTCAGCGCGATCGCACAGGAGAAGTTAGATAAACGTATAGCCGAGTCAACCACGGTCCTTGCCAACATTATCGACAAGCCTAATGGCATACCCAGAAGCCTTCTAGACAAGGCAGCGTGCGTCCTTGTCTACCCTGGCGTGAAGAAGGTTGGTGTTGGTGTAGGCGTAGGTTATGGTCGCGGTGTGCTGGTGTGCCGTAGCGGGAAGATGGATGGGAGTTGGGGCGCCCCGGTAATGTATACGCTCGATACGAGCAGTCTTGGAGCACAACTGGGCACCACTTCGACCAATTATGTATTGCTGGTGATGAGCCAGAATGGAGCGGACAAAGTCCTCTTGGGCAACGTAAAGCTGGGCAGCGACGCGACCGCAGCCGCAGGCCCGGCGGGAGCGCAAGCTGCCGGCTTCAGCGATCCTAAGGTTGATATCCTGACCTATTCGCAAACAAAAGGATTGTTCGCGGGCGCGTCGCTAGGAGGCGCCAGCGTGGGAGCCGACAACAAGGCCGACCAACAACTCTATGGCAAGACGGTGGATGCGGTGGAGATCATCCGCGGCGATGTTGCGGTTCCAACGACGGCCAAAGCATTGGTCGATCTGCTGAATAAGGTGTCACCAAAGCGCACGTAGTTGCCTTGGCAACCGGCATAGAGCAGGATTCGCGTGGACACGTCGGAAGGGGCGTATCTGTCGCGGGCTTAATGAAATGGGGGCGTAGTTTTTCTACGCCCTCCAACCGATTCTGGCGGCGGACGAAAAGTCCTCGAAAGGCTGAGGCTGAGTAATTGGCCGAAGCCGCAAGAAAGAGGGATCAGAACCTCTCCGAGTAGGTTCGCCGTGCGGCGCTTGGCGCTCCCAAGAACGGGGATAGGCGGGTCTTACTAACGTCTGTCAGGACCTAATGGCGCAAATGTGAAAAGGGGTAAGGGGTAGGTGTGCCCAATCTCTTAACCGAAGTTTACTGGAGCTATCCCGGTCTGCTACTTGGTCAGCGCGAAGTTGGCATCGACAACCCCTCCGACGAGTATCTGGCGCGGTACATTAAACAAAATGCAGCTATTCCTGAATCAGTCTCGAGTGTGTGATCGCCGCGTCCGGCTTAATTGAGATGGGACGTGAACGGCTCAAGCCACGAAAAGATGGTGCGGAGAAAAAGC
>Ga0126383_10002630_pt1 | contig 11639 bp, 10 predicted proteins | sample PanSoiMetPlot_35_FD_96882 | JGI IMG/M metagenome (GOLD analysis project Ga0126383, IMG submission 96882) | Tropical forest soil microbial communities from Panama - MetaG Plot_35 | ecosystem: Environmental > Terrestrial > Soil > Tropical forest > Bulk soil | place: Panama | collected 2016-02-17
ATGCAATGCCTTATCGTCGCCGGCGAGGATATCGACACGGAAGCCGACGCGGCGGATATGTCGCAGGAATGGGTGGGGCTGGGGCTGAAGTCCCGTTACGAAGACCTGAATATCTATTGTACGGCTATCGGGCGCGCACCGGCCCCGGGGGATGCGCGCCGGCTCGCGCTGGCCGTCGTGGAGGCGACGGGCGAGCATCTGGTAATCAAGCCCACGCAGGAATCCTATAACGCGCTCGTTTCAGCGGTAGAGCGGGTAAGGGCAACGGTGGCCCAGTCCGGCGTTACCTGCCGGGTTACGTTTGTAATCAGCGCGAAAGCGCGCCTGTTGTAAAGAGGGAACATGCTTAAGACGTATACCGGCTCATCTGCGGATGGCGTGGAACTGGTTGTCAGGGGAGTTAGCTACGGCATTGTCAAGCCTGGCGAATCGGTCGCAGTCCCGGACGACGTAGCCGAATCGGTTGAATGGCCGGAAGAGAACTGGAGTGACGGCCAGTCCCCAAAAGAGCCAGGGCCAGCCGCGGCTCCGGTGTACGAAACGGAGGATAACGAGTAATGGCTAATATCGGCTCCGGGCTTGACGCGCAATTCGGGCTGAAGCTGGAAACCACCGTAGGGACGCCTATAACGGTTGACCGTTTCTTTGAGGTAACCGACGCTAACCCGACGCTTAACCCGACTTATATCCAGAGCGACGGGATCAAATCCGGAAAACGTTTCCGGCGCGTCGCGCAAGTCGGCATTTCCAAGCGTACCGCAGGCGGCGATGTAACCATGCCCATGACAAAGAAAAATCAGGGCATGTTGTGGAAATTGCTTATCGGATCGGCGGGCACGGCGGTGCTGGACGGCACGACGGCCTATAAGCAGATCCACACTCCCGGCACGACGACTAAGGGCATTTCCGCCACGATGCAGGTAGGCAAGCCCGAGCCGGCTACCGGGACCATCCAGGCGATGACGTACAAAGGCAGTAAGATAACCGACTGGGAAGTCGATATTGCCGACGGTGCGGAAACCATGCTCAAGTTTACTTTCGATGCGTGGGACGAGGACGCGTCTACCGCGCTCGCCGCGGCAAGCTACATCGCCAATAACGATACCTGGAACTTTGCCGACGCTACCGTGTTCACGCTGGGCGGGACGGCCAGTACCGCGGCCGGCGAGGTTTCGATCTCAGGCGGCACGACGGTTGCATCCGTCATTACCTCATTCACCCTGAAGGGCACGACGACGCTAGCGGTTGACCGTTACGGAATCGGCAACGCCGGGATTAAGAAAGAGCAACTGGAAAAAGATTTCCTACAGATCACGGGAGACTTCGCAGGCGAGTTTGACAAGACTGCCTTTTATACCCCTTTCGCGACTGGCAGCACAGTCCCAGTACAACTGGATCATGTTGGCGAGCTTATCGAGACTGGCAAGACTTTCCTTTTCTCGATCATCATTCCCGCGGCGAAGCTCACGGCATATTCTGCCGACGTCGCCGGCCCTGATCTCGTGCAGGCCAAAGGCACGTTTACGGTTTATGACGACGAGGTTAACGCGCCGATTCAGGTTAAAATCCGCTCTACTGACACGACGGCGTAAACGATGGCGGCGAAAACAACCGTAACTGTTGAGCCCACGCCCCGGACAAAGCGGAGCCTGGAAAAGCTAGCCAAGGCTTCCCCTATGCCGGGAATGAAAAAAGAAATGAACATGGTAGCGAACGTTGCCGTTAACGCCGTGCGCGGCGCGGCTCGCGATATCCCGTCTAAGCAGCGCCGTAGTAAAGACTCTCTGCGGAGCGCGCTTGCGCGCGGCGTGAAAAAGAAACTAAAGGAAACTAAGAACGACGTTACAGCCGTAATCACGTGCAAGGGGAGCGGGGGGAATCCGAAAGCCAATCTCGCGCGGGCCGTAGACGGAGAGATACCCTGGCGGCATCCCACATTCGGGCATGACCCGGTGGTAGACCAGAAATCGCACGAGTTTTTTTATTCCACTCTCGATTCACTTGAGCCGGGAATGAAGCGGGCGCTTCGGCGGGGCGGGCTCAGCTACGAAAAGGAACTTTAACCGTGCCTTTCGTCACTATCAAGCAATGCCGTAATTGCGGTGTGTCGCACGAATGGGAGTTTGACGCGCCCACGCTTAAGGAACTACGCACGATCAAAAAGCTAACCGGCTTCGCCGGCCTGGCATTTGGTGAGGCGATTAGCGAAAGTGACCCTGAAGCGCTCGCAGCGTTGCTTTACATCCTGCATGAGCGCGATAAAATCAGCGTCCCGTTTGACGACGTGGATCTCGATTTCAATGATTTCGAAATGCGCGAGACCGATGCTGAAGTAGCGGAGCGCGAAGCATTGGAAGCCGGCACAGGAAAGGGAAAAGGCGCAGGCCATCCCGTGAGCCAGCCTGGCCGGACGTCAAAGGCGGGCTAGACGCCCAGGTTGCCAGCTACGCAGTAGAGCTTTGGGAACTGTTCGGCATTACCCCGCTAACGGCGTGGGATCTGACTGGCCCGCAATTTTTCGGGATGGCGGAAGCGATAGACGCAGAGCGCGAACGACGGAGCAGGGAGGCGAAATCTAGTTGACATTTCGTGAAACCCTGCTCTATGTCGTTAAGGCCAAAAGCGAAGTTGGCCCCTTCGGGCGCGAAGTAAAAGAGCAATTCGAAAAGCACGGCACGCTAGCCGGCAAGAGTTTCGGCCAGAAACTAAATACCGGCCTTAGCACCCTCGGCCCCATGGCGGCGTCGGCGGTAGGGCTCGCGCTCAGCTACGCTATCGAATCGGGCATGAAAGAGCCGATAGCGGCGCTCAAGACGACGATTAAGAATTCCGGCGGCAGTTTTGACGAGTGGAAGGACAAGATAGAAGAGACCGCCGGCCAGATGGAAAAATTCGGTTTCAGTTCGGCCGAGACCGATACTTCCATTATTAACTTGACGCGCTCCACGAATAGCGTAGAGCTTGCGCTGAAGTCACAAACCGCGGTTGCCAATCTGGCGACGGCTAAGCATGTTAGCCTGGCCGATGCGAGCATAATGCTCAGCCGTGCGGCAGACGGCAGCATGAAGGCCCTAAAGGGTCTGAATATCGTAACGGTCTCAGGTGCTAACCAGGCTCAGGCCATGGGCAACGCGCAGAAGACGCTAGGCGCCCAGATCCAGGCGGCCGGCGGGATGGCGGGATTCGCTCGCGCTCACCATATGACGCTGGCTGAGGCTGAGAGGCTTACCGCCGAAGCGGCCGGGTCTGCCGCCATGGCGCAAGCTCAGCTTGCGCAGCATGGTACGACGCTGGCGCGCGTGACGACGCTGCTTGCACAGGCTCAGTCAGGCGACGCGAAAGCCACTCAGGATCTCAGCAAACTGCATCTGTCGCTGGGCGACGCTCAGAAGATTGTCAGTGAAGCGGCCGGCGGGAATATCGACGCGTTTAACCGTCTGGGCATAACCGTCTTGCCTAAGACTGCTACCGCGGCGCAGCGGCTGGAGCAGATCCAGAAAGTTCTTAACGAGCGGCTCGGCGGCAGTGCGCAAGCTGCGGCAAACACTTTCGGCGGTAAGGTCCGGGTACTTAAAGTCGAATTCGAGGACATGGCGGCGAAGATCGGGCAGATGATCTTGCCGTATCTGTCTAAGTTCATGAGCCTTCTGCTGAAGATCGCGGACAATAAGCCTTTGCTGGTCACTATCGCGGTTGCGATTACGGCCATTGCGGCGGCATGGGTTGGCGTTCGCATCGCCGCACTGATTGCCGCTACCAGCATGCGAACCGCGCTGATAAGCTCGGGCGTCGGCGTCGCGCTACTGGCGCTTAGCGTGCTCCTGGTGCTTATCGCGGATCACTGGAAAACACTTGAGAAATGGGCGCTTATCGCGCTCAGGGCGATAGGTGACGCGGCCCGCGTCGTCTGGCGTGCGCTGACAGCCGGCTGGAACGCGTTCTTTAATTTCATGCGCCCGGCCTTTAAGGTGATGGCAGAGATTGGCAGGATAGCTTTCCTGGTGATCTCCACCGAGGCTAAAATCGCGTGGGACATCGTTACCGGAATCGTGCTGGCCGCGTGGCATGTTGTCATTAAGCCCATATTCGAGCTTATCAAGCTACAGGCGAAAGCTACATGGCTGGTAGTTTCCACGTTCTGCCGCATAATGTGGAATGACGTACTGAAGCCGGTATGGAGCGCGATAAGGCGCGTCGTCCTGGATGACCTGTCCGCTATCGCCGGTACGGCCCGGCGCGTATGGGATGGCGTGGGCGCGTTCTTCCGGGGGATGTGGAATAACGTTCTCAGGCCCGCGCTGGTCATATTGTGGAACACGTTTAAAACTGTTTTCGGGTCTATCATCCACGGCGCGGCTGCGGCTTTCGGCTGGATACCGGGCCTGGGGCCTAAGCTGAAGGACGCAGCAAAACAGTTTGACAGTTTTGCCAACAGCGTTAATAAGTCGCTAGGCGGGATAAACGATAAAACCGTAAACGTGGGCGTCCAGATGGCTTACAGGCAATCGGGCGTAGGCCATGCCGTCGGGCCTGGCATGGCGGGCGGGGGGACTATCCGCGGGCCGGGCGGCCCGATGTCCGACACGGCCGGGCTGTTCATGCTCAGCAATGGCGAATACGTTGTGAAGGCGTCTAGCGTCTCTAAATACGGCGTGCCGTTCATGAACCAGCTTAACGCGGGGAAGCTGGCAACTGGCGGGCTGGCCGTAGCTGTCCACACGCCTCCGCCTGGCCAGATTGATAAGGGCATATGGGGTAGCGTTAATGCTATTGCTAAAGCCTTCTGGACGCAGATACTGGGAGCGGTTGGCGGGGGACTCGGGGGGTCCGGGGTTGCGCGCTGGTCCGGCGTCGTATTGCAGGCCCTGGCCATGGCGGGATTGGGTCCGCAATACCTGCGGCAAGTGCTTTACCAAATGCAGACAGAAAGCGGCGGGAACCCTTTTGCCCAAAACAATACTGACATAAATGCGCAACTTGGGCATCCGTCAAAAGGTTTGCTCCAAGTAATACAGCCCACATTCGACGCATTTGCAAACGGATTGCGTTACCTGGGCATCTGGTCGCCCCTTGCAAACGTATTTTCCGCGATCCGGTATGCCCAAGCCGTATACGGCCCGACAATGATGTCTGGCGGCAACGGGCTAGGGTCCGGCCATGGTTATGCGCGCGGCGGTTTCGTCTCTTATGACAATGGCGGCATCCTTCGGCCGGGTTTCACTCTCGCGTATAACGGCACGGGCCGGGATGAGATCGTTTCGCGCGGCGGCGTGACAGTGATAGTGCAGGCTCGCGCGGTGCTGGGCACTAAGCGGGAAGTCGCCGCGTATGTGGCTGACGCGCTGCAAGAGTATTCGAACCGCGGCGGGAAACTCCCGCGATGACGATTCTTGCCCGGCCTAACCTCACCCTGGAAGGCGTATTCGATACTTCCGCCGACGGCACGCGGATATGGTCTAACCTTACGGATTACCTGGAGCTAGGCGAAGCTGACCTGCATATCTCGCAGCGACGGCAGACGCTGTTCGATGAGCGTTCGCCCGGAACGCTGAGTTTCGTACTGGATAACGGCGGCAACGAATTTACCGACACAAACACGTCTTCCCCGTTCTACCCGGCCGTTACCTATAACACTCCGCTCCGCGTGCGGATGCAGTATCCGGTAACCGCTAATCTCCTGCCGGGCGCGGTGTCGCGGACGGATGACTCTAACTTCTGGACGGCGCAGCAAGGCTCGCTATCGAATGACACGACGAGCCCGGCGACGGGAGTATCAAGCTCGGTTGTCTGGTCTACCGGCGTCCTCCAGACGACGCCCGTGCGCGTGATGGTTGACACGGGTATCTGGGCCAACCCGGGAGACCTGCCTGTCTACGTGAAAGCCGGCGAGGTTTACAGCGCGAGCGTGCAGCTTCGCGCGGACGCGGCCCTGAGCGCGTCTCTGCGGCTCGCATGGTACGACGTGAACGGTAACCAGCTTTCCGAGGTTTCGTCGTCCGTCGTGGCTCTGACGTCCTCCTGGCAGACGCTGGCGCTCACTAACCAGGCGGCGCCCGCTAACGGCACGCTGAGGCTGGCGATAGCGAGTGAAACCACCGTAGGGCCGGTAACCGCGGCTATCGCCTACAGCGGGGGCCAGGACGTCACGCGGCAATGGGTAACCGTAATGGGAATAGTGATTCCCGACAGCGCGAATGCGGGAGACGTCGCGCTCGCCTGGCTCCGCGTGAGTGATTCCCGCGTGGCCTTCACGACGCCGGCCGGGTGGACCGCGGTTAACACGTGGACAGACCAGCGGGGAAAGACATTTCTCTATTCTAAGACGCTGGTAGCCGCGGACATCTCTACGCAAGTTGTCTTTCATATGGCACCCGGCAGCACGTATCCCTGTCGCGTCTATGAATCCGTGATCACCTATACGGGGGCAGACCCGGCTACGCCCGTCCATAAAATCGCGGAGACGACGGAGACGGTTTACCGGACGGCGCACACGACGCCCAGCGTTACGACGACGCTAGCTAACTGCTGGATAGTGTCCGCCGTGTTTGACGTTGCGTCGGCTACGTCTAAATGGTCGGCCCCGGTTAGCGAAACCGTGCGCCAGTACGGCTTTTGCGTGAAGGGCAACGCGGCTAGCGGCATCATCACGGATGACGCGACGGCGCACGCGGCCGGGACGTACGGCGGCAAGGCGTTCACGTCTAACTCATCTTCTAAATACGCCACCATGCACACGATAGCGATAGCACCAGGCGCCGGGACCGGGCCGGGCAACGTGAACGTGTTCATCGGCGCGCCCATGCTGGTTAAGGCTGCATCGCTTCCCGCGTTCACTACCGGGGGGGACTGGCATTCGCAGATAGTCGCCTATGCCGACGAATGGGCGCCGTACTGGCAGGCTAACCGCGCGCTGGTCGCGGTATCGGCTACCGACCGCAGTAAGCTCCTGGCGACAATCAGCGTCAATTCCGCGGTGTCCGAGGCGGTGCTAGACAAGAGCCCGATTGCCTATTACATGCTTAACGAGCAGCCGGCGTCTACCGGGAGCGGGGCCGATCTGACGACGCAGGCGGCAGACTCGTCAATCTTCTCGCAGCCGGCAATGGTGATCACCAAATACGGCACCGGCGGCACAGACCAGGCTTTGCAATTCGGCGCGGGCACGGGGCCGGGACTGGACGGCATGAGCGCGCTTATGCTCACGCCCACGGATCTCAATAACGGGAAAGCGCTGCTTGCGGAAAACCTGAATAACTCGCTAGGCGGGGGCCAGGGCTGCTCCGCGTCGCTGTTCTTCGCCTCCACGCAAGGCGGGACGAATGAGATAACGATACTGAAGATGACGCCGGTAACGCAGTCCATAGCGACGCGCGCAAGTCTCGAATTCATCGGCAAGCCGGGAGCCTACATAGGCGTCAAGGCGTCGGTATTCACAGAGCAGACGACGTTTACGCTCATCATCAACCAGGCAGGCTCTTACTTCACCGGCGCGACGCACATGCTCTCGGCCACGTGGCAATGCATAGGCGGGCAGGCAACGCTAACGTTTTACCTGGACGGCGCCCCGGTTAGCACGCAGACGCAGGCAACCAGCGTTACCGCCATCCCGCCCATGAACGCGATAGCGCTAGGCTGCGCTTACCGCACGCCGCGGCTCACGCAGGGAACCTTTAGCCACGTCGCGCTATTCGATACGCCGCTAGGCGACGATGACATGGCCGACATTTACGCGGCGGGAACTACCGCGTTCGCGGGGGAAGCGGTAACCGACCGCCTTTACCGGATGATGGACTGGAATAACCTGGGCGGCACGGAATTCGATACGTCGGATACGGTGGTTGACCGGCACATGCCGGATGAGACGCTGTTGCTTGATTCAATGCGGCTGGTCGTGGCGACGGACGGCGGGACGCTGTATATCGACGGCGACGATGATATCGCGTTTAAGAGCGTGGTAACGAAAGAAACCGAAGCGGTGCCGACGCTCACGATAAACGCGGGGGATCTCGCGACGCCCCCGGCGGCGACGAAAAACGATCAGCTACTTGTTAATGACATCACCGTTAACCGGCTGGGCTCGGGCAGTTCTCAGCGCCTGGTGGACCAGGCGAGCGTTACCGCTAACGGCCCGCACGTTAAGACGGTTGACACGCTTGCGGTAACCGACGAGGACGCGCGCAGCATCTGCGGTTATTTCGTCGCGTTTTTCTCTGAGCCCATGACGCGGTTTGACACTATCGCGATAGAGGGATTGCTGCTCAGCGACTGGACCGGGCTACTGTCGCTGGACATGTGGAAGATCGTAGAGATAACGGGATTGCCGCCGGGCGCGCCCGCGTCCACCCTGGATTCTTTCGTGGAAGGAATGGAATGGTCTGTCTCCGCTGATTCGTGGCTGTTTACCGCCGATGTTTCCTATGTGATCCCGTTCGCGGTTGTGGGCGATTCCGTGCGCGGGCTCATGGGGCCTAACGTTGTGAGCCGGTAATGGAAGATATCGTCTTGGACGTCCCGGTGGACGGCTCATTCCAGCTAGAGGAACAATTTCTTAACAAAAACCTGCGGAACGCTTTCTATCTCATCCTGGCGCCGCCTACCTGCATGGTGCAGAAGAGTTACACGATGGCCTGGCCTAACGGCGCCTGGACGGCTATACCGTGGGACAGCCTTATTGCTGACAGCGAAGATCCGTCTACGCCCATGTTTGCGCACACGGATACATCATGGGACTGGGAATCCGGGACGGCGGAAAGCTGGGTAGACGCAACGGGCACCGTGGCAGCGTCAACCGCGTTCGCGAATACCGGCACCTATTCGCTTAAATGGACGCAAGGAACGTCTACCAGCATTGCCAGCCCGATTATCCCGTCAGTTTCGCCTGGCATGCCCATGAGCGCGACGGCCTGGCTTTACGCCCCGGTGGCGCTCACAGCCGGGATACAGTTCCTGTTTTACAATTCGTCAGACGTGATAGTCGGCTCCGGTTTCAGCGGGCCGCAACTGGCGCTCACGGCTAACACGTGGACACAAGTACAAGTGCAGACCGACGTGGCGCCGGCGACGACCGACCATGCCCGGACGCGCGTATTCCAGCCGACAGCCTCAGCCGGGCGCGTCCTTTACATAGATACCGTCGTGGCTTCACTGTTCACTAACTCCACACGCGTCAACATAGGCACGGCCGGATGGTATGAGCTTTCGGCCGTCGTCCCCGTTAACTTCACGGTGGTACCTAATACCCTGACGCTCGCTTTCCGCGTTAACGGTGATTCGGTTAACGGGATATACGCGGGAGACTGCGCGGAATGCGCGACGACCACTAACACGAAATCCACGTCATTCTGCACGATGATCCAGCTTGCCGCGGGCGATTACGTGGAACTGGTGGTGAGGCATAGCCATACCGCGAGCGTGACGTCTACCGCGGCTTTCAACTGTCCGCGGCTTACCGTGCGCCGGGTGAGGGGGGCTTAATGACCATCATCCCGACTCCCGCGCCGGCGACGTGGACTAACGGCTCGCTCATGCCGGAAGACATGCTGAATACGGAAATCCGCGACGTCCTCCGGTTTATCACGTCGGGATGTGAGGCGACGTGCGGGCTCTCATCCGACCAGTCTATTCCTTCCAGCACGTCATCTGTGACGGTTACCTGGACGTCGGAGATAGAGGATGTTGACGGGATTATCAATGTCCCGTCCGATACGTTTACGTTTACGCGGGACGGCATTATCTCGCTTCGCGTATTCGGGACTTTTACCGGGGCGTCGGGCGGGCATACCCGGCAGATAAGGGCCATCCTGCATAATCCCGGGACCGTGGAAGTAGGGCTTACCGTCGATAGCTCTGGCTCTACTGACGGTGATTCGATGTGCCTTTCCACGGAATTCCCGGTACAGTCCGGCAATACCCTTACCATTAACGTGCAGCAAGACTCGGGTTCGGCGCTGGCATACCGTTCCGCGTTCGGCAAGGTTCACCTCGCGTGGGTTGGCGTGACAGCCGCGGCTCTCCCGGCCGGGTCGGTATACACCGCTCCCCCGCCGGCGCCGTCGCCCCCGCCAACCCCAAAGGTGCCCGTTAAGCATGTTTCCACGTATTACGCGCAATGGTCCCGCACATACGACGGGGACAATACGACGACGTGGGATGACACGCCGGAATGCTACCAGGGCTATTATTCATCCGCCCGCGGTAATACTAAATCCCTGGTGGGCTTTAATTCCGCGGCGCTCGTTAACGAGCTTCGCGGCGCGCAGAAAATAAGCATGGTGCTCTCGTTCTACACCGCTCATACTTTCTGGGGCTCCGGCATGACGTGCTGCCTGGGAGCGCACAATTACGCGAATAAGCCGGGTACGTGGAGCGGGGCTAACGTCGCGCCGCGGCAGCAGAATTTCCACGTTAATCACGACGCGTGGGCAAACGTAAACCTTAACAGCACGATGGTCCGCAACCTCGCTAACGGCACGTGGAAAGGGGTAGCGTTCGGTCCCGGCCCCAGCACGTCTAACGTGTATTACGGGTTTATTGACGGGGCGACTAAGACGAATTCCCGCCCGCGAATTCAGGTGACGTATTACAAATGAGCCCCTTGCCTGACTGGGAAGATCCTGCCACGTGGGCGGTAGGCGACAATATCAATGCCGCTTTGTGGACGTCCCGCGTTTACAACCCGGTGAGCCTGCTACTGCGCCGCCCGCTCATGGTGGCGCGCCGGACGACGAGCCTAACCGTGCCGTCTGGCGGGAGCGTGGTTGACCTGGCGTGCGACACGATAGACGCAGACGACGACGGGATGGTAACGACCGATCTTCCGGCCGCGAAGTTTTACGCGCAACGTAGCGGCTCGTTCAACATTTTCGCCGCGGTGCCGTGGACGGCTAACGGCTCGTCCGGGCGCTCGTACCGGCTTAGCTGCTACATAAACAGCGTGCAGACGCTGCTACGCCAGACGAATTCGTGCCGGACGTCATCCGGTGCCGATTCCTTCCGCGGGCTGTCGGGCGGCGTGAACCTTATAGAGGGTGACGAAATCTGGTTTAACGTCTCCAATTTTACCGCGGCTAGCTCCACTATCCCGGCGCAGTTCAATGCTCCGCGCATAGTTATCTTCTGGTCCCGGCCGACCGTCTAAAGGCGGATTCATGTCTCAGCCAGCAATCCCGGCAACCCACGTCGTCGGCGTGGGCAGTTATGCCGACGTGATGATTTTTAACGCGCTCGTCCTCTCGTTTAACGATGATGAAAGCTGGGCTGAATTCCAGGTGCCGGCCGGGAAGGATGATAGCGGGGCCGCGATATGGCTCCCGTTCGATTCACGCATACAGGTAAACGAGATCGCGCCGAAAAGCTGGCCGCCGCTAGAAGGGGATATCTGGGAGGCAAATGGCGTAACCATGTGGACCTGCGCCGGCGCGGACGGCGTAACGCTCTATTTCGTGACCGAGGACAACATCCGTACGTCATACATGGAGGCTGATCCCCCGTTGCCGCTCACTATTCAGCAAGCGCTAGCGCAGTACGGTAACGCGCTGGCACTCAATTACCGGCCTTAACGCGGAAGGGAAATGATGACTGCACGCAAGCGGGAAAGGGAAGTAGCGCGGGAAGTTATCCGGCGCCTGGTAAGAGCGGGG
>Ga0126383_10002631_pt1 | contig 11635 bp, 5 predicted proteins | sample PanSoiMetPlot_35_FD_96882 | JGI IMG/M metagenome (GOLD analysis project Ga0126383, IMG submission 96882) | Tropical forest soil microbial communities from Panama - MetaG Plot_35 | ecosystem: Environmental > Terrestrial > Soil > Tropical forest > Bulk soil | place: Panama | collected 2016-02-17
CGCATTAGCGCCATTGTCTTCAGATTGCGGCTGTGGAGAGCGTCCGCCCCCTGCCCGGCGCCCCGCAGTGACAGATCGACCGCCTGCCCGCCGATCATCCCATTCCCGCCGACGCATTTCGCGGCCTCGATGATCAACTGCGCGGACGTTTCGCAACGCCCGTTTTCATGCGCGGCGCGCGCCAGCAATCCGTAGGATTCATTGAGCAAGGCCAACGCCGCGAGCAACGCCAATCCTTCTCCGAACACCCTGTGCAACGCCGGAATCCCGCGGCGCACGTCGGCGTCGTCCATCGCTGGCAGGTCGTCGAAGATGATCGAGCTTGTGTGTAAGAATTCCATCGCGCATGCCGCGAGCATCGCGTTTCGCGCCGAAACCCCGACAAGCTCGGCCCCGAGCAGCGTCAACACGGGTCGCCAGCGTTTGCCGCCGGGAAAGACCGCGTAACGCAAGGCTTCGTTTAACGGCCGCGCGCGGGGCTGCGAGCTGAGCGGCAGACATTCTTCGAGCGCCGCTTCGATCAAACAGCGACGCTGATTGACGTATGCATCAAGTCTTTCAGGCATGATCAAGGTCGTTATAACGGTCACGGGCACAAACAATATGCTCATCGGCGAATGTACCGTAGGTTGTCCAAGGGGGCGGAGGCTTGATCACCAAGCCGCTTGTTGACAACTGAAAGATTCCATAATCAAGCCTCCGCCCCCTTGGACAACCTACGGTACATCGCTCGCCGGTTTTTATTTTGTGATCGTGTTTGTACAAGTGAACCGCCAGCTTTGTTACTGAAAAACGATCCGGCTCAGTTCTTCAGTCGCTTCCTCAATCGGCATATGCCCGGCGCCTTCGAGCGGGAAAACTCTGGCCTGCGGCCAGAGGCCTCGCCACATGCCGACGGATCGTTTGATGGCGCCGAATGTTCGGGCGCCGCAGACGATGTCAATCGGGCGCCGAATCCACGCGAACCTCTCGATCCCGTCAATCGCGCACAGCATTCGCAAATAGTTGTACGAAGCCGCGTGATCAATGGCTCGAAAAGAAACTGTCAGATCGGTCGCTCTCGTCCGATGTCGCCGGAGCGAGAGATTGGTGATCCAACGTCCGACGGGGTTGGCGAACGTCGAGTAGTAGGCGTACTTCCCGATCGGAGTCGCGACAAAAAGTTTGAAGTACCAGGGGGCGAAAGCGAAGGGGTCAATCAAGATCAGACGGTTGACGCGTTCGGCGATTCGCGGAATTGCGGCCAGGGCAAGTATCGCGCCGCTGCAATTGCCGATCACCGTGACGGATTGCGAATCCAGTTTGGAAATTTCTGCGGCGATCTCCCGCGTCAATTCTTCCAGGCGCCACTCACGCGGAGGTTGCGACCGCCCGCATCCTGGCAAGTCGGCGCAATAAAGCGCCGCGTCCGCCGGCAGATAATTCACGAGCGGCGCGAACGTCGTATGATCGCCGCTCCAGCCGTGCAAACCGAAGAAGATTCGGTCGCCTCTTCCGTATCGTTCAACGAACATGGCCATTGGCGCGGCTCTCGATCCTTTGCGCGGTCAGCTTACCACTGAGCGCGACCATCGGCATCCCGGCGCCCGGAGTCGTGCTCGCGCCGGCGAAGTAAAGCCCATCAATTTCGCTCGAATAATTGCGCGGGCGAAACGGCCCTACCTGGAACAATGTATGGGCGGCGCCGAAAGCCGAGCCGTCGAAAAGTCCGAAGCGCCGGCGCCATTCAACTGGAGTAAAGACTTCTTCAACAACAATGCGCCCGGGGGCGAGGCCGATATCATCTAGCCATAACCTTTCAAAGATTCGTTGTCTGACATCATTGATCGCCGCTCGCCAATCAACATCGGGCATTTCACTCAACAGCGGAGTCGGCGCAAGGGCGAACATCGCGGCGCCGCCTTCCGGCGCGAGATCCGGGTCGGTCTCCGAAGGCGCGGCGACGTAAAACGGCAATTGGCGCGGGATGCGTTTGAAACGGAACAGATCGTCGAACGCGCTCGAAAAATCGTCGGGCAGAAAGATCGTGTGGTGGCCGATGTTCGGCGCCCTGCCGCGAATTCCCCAGTAAAAGGTCATTACGCCGGGCGTCATCTTCACGCGGCCGGCCATTGCCCGAGTTGGCGCCTGATCGCCGAGCAATTCGGCGTTCGTCGCCGGCAGATCAACATTCGAGACGACCGTCGAGCATTGATGAAATCGCCCGTCAGCCAATTCGACGCCGGCGACGCGGCGATCTTTGACGACTATTTGCTTGACACGCTGACTGGTTTGAATCTGAACGCCAAGCTCACGCGCCAGACGCTCGATCCCCTCGACCAACGCATAAACGCCACCCTTCGGCAGCCACAAGCCATAAGCCAACTCGCCGTAGGCCAGAATTGAAAACAGACCCGGCAGATCGTAGGGCGAACCGCCCAGATACATTCCGTAAGAACCTAGCGCCTCGCGAATGTAACGGCCCTTGAAAAACCTCCGCAGCTCGCCGTCGAGCGAGCGCCAGACGCTCAGCCTCACAATCTCTGAAAGCTTGAGCGCGCCGATCCATTTGACCGGATTGTCTTCGTTGCGAGGAATAAGCTTGTCGAAAGAGAGCCGGTATTTGATCGCCGCGTCGCGCAGAAACGCGATGACGTTGGGGCGCGAGCCTGGTTCGACCCGTTCGCATTCGTCCAGCAGTCTCTGTAAATTCGACGAGAGCGTGAACCGTGTCCCATCGGGCCACCGGAAACTGACCGAAGGCTCAACGGGCAGCAGCGTCACGTAATCTTTCAACTCGCGCCCGGCCGCGCGAAACAGGTCTTCAAAAACCCACGGATAATTAAGCAGCGTTGGCCCGGTGTCAAACTTAAAGCCGTCGCGCTCGATCCGATTGGCCCGCCCACCCACACGATCGTTGGCTTCAAACAACGTGACATCATAACCGGCCAGCCTCAGGTGAATCGCCGCGCTCAATCCGCCCAGACCGGCGCCGATAATGATTACCGGACCGCGTCGCGAGCCGCTTGATTGGGCGCTCGGTTTTTCATTGCTGTCGCCGTTCATTTGTCGACAATCTGACCCCCGCGCGCGGTCAGCCAGGCCGCATGGAACGCTTTCATCGAAGGGAACCGCTCATTGCGCTCAGGCCGACAGGCTTGAACCATGACGTCGTAGAGGGGCTTGCCGCCGCGAAAGGGAGTGAGATCCAATGCGCCGTCCGACAGAAACACGGCCATGACTCGGCCCATGGTGAACACGTTTGTGACTTCGTCTATTCTCGCGCCGCGTTCGAACTCTTCCGGCGCCATGAAACGCGTCGATCCGAACATGCGTCCCATATCGTTTGTGAAGGGCTGATCGCGATACAAGTCCAGGTCGATTAAATGGAGCGATTGATCTCGAAAGTCATAAATCATGGCGCCATCATAAAAGTCCACCGCCACCCAACCTAGTTCAGCGACGCGACGATGAAAGTCGAACACGACGTCCAATGCGCCAAGCAATCCGGCCGTGGGAAGAGCCCGGAAACGCTGATAGGGCGAGGTTGGATTCGTTCGCTGGGAGCGTTCGACCCCGATGAGCTCCCCCGGAACCCACTCATAAACCAACATAGGGCCGTGCGGCGACTCGATTACGTTAAGCAACTTCGGGAGGCTGTGATGCTCGACGCGCCGGCGAAAGGAGACGGCGTTCCTAAGTAGCGCCACCCGTCGCCGGTGTGAGAGGAAAGCCTTTGGGTCGTTTGGAATTCCCGCGGTTTTCACAAAGAGCCGTTGGGCGCCGGCAAACACGCCGTAGGAGACGTTGCCAGAATCCTGAGTACGTTCGTCAAACACGGCAAACACCCGCCCAACCGACCTGAGAAAGTCGTCCGGACGCTGCGCAGTCGTTTGAATGTCTAAGATAGAGTGGTCCACGATCTTGATTCCTGATAGTCGCTAATCTCGCCACGAAACACTATGGCTCCAGCTTAAGATCGAAGGTACGCCAACGGCAAGCGCCAATATTTGCTCAGCGGCAGCAGCCGGAACTTCTCGCGCATCGGGACGCTCTCGCGGTGAAGTATGCCACGCGGGCTGCCGGCGATGCGCTGATTCAACTGTCTGTAAACGTCAATGCAGGCGCGAATGGCCACGCGGCTGTCGGCGCTGAACGCGTCGACATCGGCCAACGAGCTGGCGTAATACTCTTCGGTGATTTCCGTCAGCCTGAGTAGAACCCTGTTGATCGCGGGCCGCTGATCCGGATCATTGGCGTCAAACTCGTCGACGCCTTCGCGACGCAGCATATCTTGCGGCAGGTAGACGCGCCCTCTGCGATGGTCTTCGGCGATGTCGCGCAGGAAGTTGGTCAATTGAAGCGCAACGCCCAGATGGCGGGCGCTCAGCAACGCTCGGTCGAAGTCGCGCGGCGTTGGCGAGCCGTAAACGTAAGTTAGAAAGTAGCCGACCACGATGGCGCTGCCGTAAATGTACGACTCGATCAGGTCGTCGAGCGTCTCGAACCTGCGCGGCCAGACGTCCAGCCGCATGGCGTCGAGAAAGGCGCGGTAGTGTTCGTGCGGGACGCCGGTTTTGCGGACCACGTCCGCGAATCCGGCGACGAAACACGGCGCGCCTGATTCGAGCGATTCACGAATTGACCTCGCCCGCAAAGCGGAGTCGTAGCGCGCCTCCCAATCGTCGAGCAGTTCCGCGCGACGCGTTTGAGAGATCTGGAAAGTGTCAACGATCTCGTCCGGATAACGCACCACGGCATAGATCGCTTCGACCTGAGCGCGTTTGCCCGCCGGAAGAAAGCGGGTGACGATGTAGAAGCTGTCACTGTAGGTTCGCAAGACCGCGCGGGCCTGTTTGACCAGAACCTCCCATGCCTTTTCGTCGGATGGCGAGGCCAGGGCGCGCTCGCGCGTCTCTCGCTCTACCTGTTCCCATTTCGCGCGGCTCCAGATTTCAGGCGCCGAGATTTGGGTCGGGTTGAATGGTCTGTTGTCCGTCATCTTCTCCTAGATCAGAACAGCAAACATCTGCGCCAATTTTGCGAATTTTGTGGGGCCTGTATTACGTGCGGGGCGATGTTTTCAGAAGTGATTCAAGAGCCGGCTTCAAATTAGGGTGCTTGAACCGGTATCCCGTATCGAGAGCGATTTGGGGAACGACATGCTGGCTGGACAGGACGGCTTCGGCCATCTCTCCCATCAGAACGCGGAGCGCGAGTTCCGGAACTGGGAAGAAGACCGGCCGGTTCAAAGCGGCGGCCAGTTCACGCGTGAACTCTTCGTTGGTCACTATCCCGGGCGCGACGCCGTTCACCGGGCCGTCAATCGCGGACGTCATCAGCGCGTGGCGAAAGATTCCGGCGATGTCGTCAATGTGAATCCACGGGAACCATTGCCGCCCGCCGCCCAAACGCCCACCCAGTCCCAGTTTGAATGGCGTCAACATTTTTTCGAGAGCGCCGCCTGACGGGCTGAGCGCAACGCCTGTTCGCACAAACGCGACTCTGACGCCCAGTTCGCGCGCGCGCGCCGCCTCGGCCTCCCAATCCACACAGACATCGCTCAAAAAGCCGGAGCCCGGGTTCGAGCTTTCATTCAGAATTTCTTCTCCGCGGTGGCCATAGAATCCGACCGCCGAGCCGGAAATAAAAATTTTTGGCCGACTCGGCGTCACGCGCATTCCAGCCACCAGATTTCGCGTGCCTTTGACGCGGGAATCACGAATGCGCCGCTTCTGCTCATCCGTCCATCGCGCCGCGGCCACCGGCTCGCCGGCCAGATGAATGACGGCCTCAACACCCTCCCAGGCCTGCGCGGGCGGCGATTCAGCTTCAGGCTCCCAACGAAACGCGCTGACCCCGGACAGACCTATTGCCGCCGGCTGACTCCTGGACAACACCACAACCTGGCTGTCTTCATTAACCAGCAATTGACAAACCGCTCTGCCGATCAGTCCTGTCGCTCCCGTGATTAGAATCTTCATTGTTTGCGCCTCGGCGTATGGCGGACTGTTAGTTCGTCGTCGGCTTCATCGAGAGCCAATCGACAATCCAATGCGCGAGTCGCGGATGCGACTGCGAAGTGACAGTTCTCCGTACAAACAAATGGTTAACGCTCGGAAGGTCACCGGTCAAGGCTTTAGGCGCAAACTTTTCTCTCGGTTATAATCGCCCCGCCCATATCCGGGTGTCCCAGACGCTGCGGACTGATCCTGGCGGACTCCCGAATTTCGCCAGAGCCATTCGCCGGCGAACACATTTCAAACCGCGCCGCGCGCGACGTTGATCGACAAATCATTGATGAAAAGAATTCTTGTTCTGATCGCCACTATTCTTGCCGTTTTCTCCACTCTTTCAATCGCGGTTTCGACAACCGCTCGGATCAAAGCCACGGCGCCGGCGGCCGGTTCCCAAGACCCCGCCGGAGCAGACTCGGCTCAAAGTCGCCAGTTACGACCGCTTGAGGATTTCGACATCCGCGCCAACCTTGCGCGTTCGCTCCCCACGCAGGAAGATCAGTCGCGAGCCCAAATCAGATTGCCATCGCATGCGACGGGCGCCCGCGGGTCAAGACTGCTGCGGGAGCGCCCGAACGCGCTGATCCAATTGAGTTCACTGACCGGAACGCCCAGCCGCATCTTCGGCCTGCGGCGCCCTCTCAGCGAAGCCCGTGAGTCGGACGCCGAAGTCACGGCCAGACGATTCCTGAAAACCAATCGCGACCTCTTCCGCCTTTCCGACAGCGAAGTGGACGCGTTGAAGGTCGCGCGACGTTACCGGACAGTGGCCAACCGCGTCACGCGCTTGCTCCTGCTGCAGCAGGTCAACGAAATCGAAGTTTTTCAGGGCGAGTACGCCGTTCACGTTGATGGCGACGGCGCCGTCGTCGCCGCGAGCGGCGAGTTGATGCCGGAAGCCTCGAAGACAATCAACCTCGTTCTGCCACGACTTTCGTCCTTCGAATCTTTGCGCAAGGGGGCCCAATACGCCGGGGTGGAGATCAAGGGCGCTTTGCGGTTGCGCAAACAGGCGACTGGCGCCAACCAACATCAGATTTTCAGAAATGAAGACGGCGCCGAGGTTTTCGCGCGGGATGTCGAAGCGCGCCTGGTCTACTTTCCGCTTTCGCCCGACCAGATGCGGCTGGCGTGGGAATTCGCGCTGTGGAGGCGGGAGACGCCCGATACGTATCTGATCCTGGTTGACGCCGAGCGCGGTTCGCTGCTCTACCGGTATAACATGACCTGGCGTTGTTTCGATCGGACGATTGCGAATTCCGTCCCACTCGTACAAGAGCCCCCAAATTCTGTCCCGGAGGGACAACGGATATTAGCCGGTGGTAAAACCACCGGAGAGCGCGTTCACAGCATTCGCGCCCTTCCAGGGCGCCGGACCGAAGCGACGTCTGTCGCCCTTTCAGGGCTAGATGCTTTATGGTCGCTGGCCCCCCGGTGGTTTTACCACCCGCTAATATCCGCAGCGCCTCCGGCGCAATACCACCTTGAGATGAGGACACAAAATCATTTTGCGAATTCAATCAACACTTCCGGCTTCTATCAAACAGCCCAAACGCCGCATGGTTTGGTCTTCACCAAAGACAGTCCGCGCCCCGATCTCCCGCACACTAGCGACAACCCCGCGACTGTTGATCGTGAAGACGTTCCGTTCCGCCCGTCGCCTTTCAACGGCGCCGTGATCTTCAGCTCGACCGACCCGCACAACGATTGGTGGGCGGGCCAACCGGCGACGGGCTTGATCAGTAACAATGTTGACACGCGCCTCGATCGCGACAACAACAACCTGCCGGATCAGCCGCGGTTGACCGTCGCCGACGGCAATTTCTCTTTCCCGATTGATTTCACGCAGCCGCCGACCGCCGAGAACAATCAGAAAGCCGCGCAGGTCAACCTGTTTTACTGGGTCAATCGTTATCACGACATCCTCTACGCGTTCGGTTTCGACGAGGCGTCTGGCAATTTTCAGACCAACAATTTCGGACGTGGTGGATTGGGCGCTGACCCCATTTTGGCCGACGCGCAGGACGGCGGCGGCGTGAACAACGCCAACTTCTCGGCTCCGCCCGACGGAACCCCCGGCCGCGTGCAGATGTATTTGTGGACGACTTCGAACCCTCAACTGGATGGCGCCTTCGATCAAGGTGTGATTATTCATGAGCTGACTCACGGGTTGAGTTCTAGGCTGGTCGGCGATGGCGCGGGGCTGGCCGGAATGCAGAGCCGCGGGATGGGCGAAGGATGGTCGGATTATTTCGGCATCGTCCTGATGCGCGGCGCCGGCGACGATCTGGACGGGACGTACCCGGTGGGACAGTACGTAGCCAACAATTACGCGCGCGGCATCCGCCGTTTTCCTTACAGCTCCGACCCGCAGGTCTACCCTTTTAATTTCGGCGACATCGCGCGCAGCGCTGAGGCTCACAACGTGGGCGAAATCTGGTGCGACACGCTGCTGGAGATGCGCGCGCAGTTGATCCGCAAACACGGATTTCGGGAAGGGCAGCGGCAAAGCATTCAATTGGTCGTTGACGGGTTGAAGCTGACTCCGGTCGCCCCCACATTCCTCGACGCGCGCAACGCGATTATGCTGGCCGACAGGCTCAACAACGGCGGCGCCAACCAATGCGCGATCTGGCAGGCGTTCAGCAAACACGGAATGGGGTTTTCGGCGAGCACGATTGATTCAGGCGACACGGCGCCCGTCGAATCGTTCGACGCGCCGCCATCCTGCAGCGATGTCGGGTCAATTCGCTTCGATCAGAAGAATTATCTGGCCGGCGAAATGATGAGGATTTCCGTCGGCGACCGCAATGCGCCAACCACGCCGGGAGCGGTGAAGGTTGTGGCGCAAAGCTCCGTGACCAAAGATCAAGAGACGATCACGCTCACCCAGGACAGTGTCTTCAACGGACTCTTCTCCGGCGGCATTCGCGTGGTCGCGGGCCGCGCCAACCCGGGTGATGGATCGCTGCAGGTCTCGCTGCAGGCCGGCGACAAGATCATCGTCAGTTACACCGACACGAACGCCGTGGTCAGTTCACAGGCTGACGTCGTGGGCGAAGCGATCATCCTGGAAGACAACGTGGAAGCCGGCAATAAAGGGTGGATCGCCAGCGGGACGCCCGTCCCGACCTGGGCGATTACGTCCGCGCGCTACGCTTCCAAGTCTCATGCGTGGACCGACAGTCCCGCGGGAAATTACGCGAACAACTCGGACAACTCGCTGGTCTCGCCCTTGCTCGATCTGTCTCGCGCCGCCGGAGTCGTTCTCTCCTTCGCGCACAGCTACGAATTGGAGACTGGCTTTGATTACGGGGTGGTCGAGTATTCGACTGACGACGGCGTGACCTGGAAGAGGGCCGCGGCGTTCACAGGCTCGCAATCGTCGTTCACGCAAGCCCGCGTCAAACTTGATGGCCTCATCGCCGCGTCACGCGCCCGCATCCGTTTCAGGTTGCAGAGCGACGCGGCAGTAACCCGTGACGGATGGACTATTGACGACATCCGCGTCATTGCGCGCTCGCCCGATCTCACTTATCTCCCCTCCCCGAGCGCGCTCGCGCCTTCGATTGCCGCCGTCACGCCGGCCTTCGGGGCGCCGATCGGAAATACCCCGGTAACCATCAGCGGCCTCAATTTCACCGAGACTGCCGATGTGAAAGTCTTCTTCGACGATCAGCCGGCGTCGAACGTCCGGGTCATCGGAGCTTCGGTCATCGCGGCCAATACGCCTCCGCACAGCGCGGGCGCGGTCACGTTGCGCGTCGAAACGCGCTACGGAGTAGCGCCGCTCGCCAACGCCTTCACCTACTTCGTCCAGGATAGTGTGAGCGGCGCGCCCGAATTGTCGAACATCTTTCCCACATCGGGCGCGAGCGTTGGGAGGACGGCGGTCACCATCTACGGATCGAACTTCACTCCGCAAACGGCCGTGGCGTTCGGCGATCAAAACGCCGTCGTGACGTTCATCAACTCGAACGCGCTGCGCGTCGTGACGCCCGCTTCGCCCAACAACGCCACGGGCGCGGTCGATGTCAAGGCGAGTAATCCGCGATCGGCGCCTGCGAGGTTGACGGCCGCGTTCAGCTACGTCGCGCCGACTCCGCCTACAGTCAAAGTGCTGGCGCCGAATGGAGGGGAGACGTTCTTCGCCGGCGGCGTGATTACGCTGCGCTGGCAATCGTCCGACAACCGCGCGGTGGCCGGACACAGGATCGCTCTGACGACGCCGGGATTGGCCACCAGCATCTCCGACGAGGTCGCGGGCGAGGCTCAATCGTTCAATTGGACGATCCCGATTACCATCAGTCCGACCACATCCGCCCGCATTCGCGTAGTCGCGGTTGACGATGAAGGCGTCGAGACTGAGGCGTTTTCAAGCGGCGATTTCACGATTGACCGCCGGTGGGCGCAATCAACCCAATTGCCTGTAGGCTTGAACCGCCTGGCTGTGACGAGCGCAGGCCAATATCTCTACGCAATCGGCGGGAGATCGACGACTAACAATTCAACGGCGGTCGCGACCCTTCAGCGTCTCGATCCTTCCGCCGGTTCGCCGGCGTGGTCAAGCGATGGGCTGGCCCCTTTGCCGATCGAACTCAACGCCATCAAAGCCGCGACGATTCAGGGGAAAATCTACGTCCCCGGCGGGTTCACCCGCCAGGCGACGATTGACCGGAATACGCGTATTTATGACATCGCCGGCAATTCGTGGTCGGCGCAAGCGCCGCCTCCGACCGGAGTGGGCAATTATGCGATGGCCGCCGGCGCGGGCGTTCTCTACGTCACTGGCGGAAACGATTTGAACAGCGCAGTCTCGAATTTTCAGGCCTACGACACAGTCGCCAACACGTGGCGGGAGCTGCCGCCGATGAAAACAGCGCGACTGGCGCACGAGGCGGCGTTGATCAACGGCAAGCTCTACGTGGTGGGCGGCGCCGGAGCTTACGGCGGATTGGCCGACGGCGAGGTCTTTGACTTCCAGACAAATCAGTGGTCGCCGATCGCCAGTCTGAACCAGCCGCGTTTTTACGCCGTCAGCGCGATTGCGCGCAACGAATCGGGAGAACTTTTCTGGCTGGTCTTCGGCGGCGCGGATCCGAACACCGCCGCGCCGCTCGGCTCGGCCGAGGCCTACGATGTGGCCAACAACCGGTGGATCGCCCTTGACGGCTCGTTCGCGCTGCCGAGCGCCAGGACGTCCGCGAGCGGCGCGGTCCACAACGGATTCCTCTACGCCGTCGGCGGCTCGATCACCGGCCCAAACTCGGTCGCCGACAACGAGAGATTCAAACTTGACGGGTTTACACTTATCAATCCTAACCAACCGCCGGTGGTCGTCATCCCAACGGGCCAACAGATCGCGATCCCGAATCAGGAGTTGAAGTTCACCGTATCGGCGCAAGACCTCGGCTCTGGCGCGCCGATCACGATCAGCGCTGAAGGATTGCCGAATGGCGCGGTCTTCAACACGGCCAACGACACGAACAACAGCGCGCGCGGCGAATTCCGCTGGACTCCTCAACCGTCCGATGTCGGACGCGGCATCACTGTAGACTTCACTGCCAGCGACGGAATGTTGACTGACGTCAAATCGGTCGTCATTCGCGTCGTCTCGGCGGGGACATTGACTCCAGTCA
>Ga0126383_10002632_pt1 | contig 11635 bp, 14 predicted proteins | sample PanSoiMetPlot_35_FD_96882 | JGI IMG/M metagenome (GOLD analysis project Ga0126383, IMG submission 96882) | Tropical forest soil microbial communities from Panama - MetaG Plot_35 | ecosystem: Environmental > Terrestrial > Soil > Tropical forest > Bulk soil | place: Panama | collected 2016-02-17
CACCCCAACATGCTCGCCAACTGTGCAGCCTGGATCGCTGAAGAGGCTGCTGCCTTCGGCATCCCCATTGTCAGGCTGAACGCGCAGCAGGCTCAAGGTGGCGCTTCCGGCGTGTGCCAGCACGTCGATCTAGGTAGTTGGGGTGGAGGGCACTGGGACTGTGGCACCAGCTTCCCCATGGATCAGGTGCTCGCGCAAGCTACTGGTGGCAAGCCAACCCCGCCACCGACACCTACGCCCACACCACCGGCAGGGCAGGCGCCACCATTCCCCCTCCCGGCTGGCTACTACTACGGCCCAGCTTCAGGGCCAGCCCAGTCAGTATCCGGTCAATACCCGCCCTACGGTGGACCGAACGGGGCTGCTGGCTTGAAGCAGTGGCAAGGTCAGATGGCAGCTAGGGGCTGGACGATCAGTGCCGATGGTTTCTATGGAAATCAGACCGCTGGGGTGGCGAGGCAGTTTCAGCAGGAGAAGGGCTTGTCAGTTGACGGGCTGATCGGTCCCCAAACTTGGTCAACAGCCTGGACAGCCCCTGTGACGTAGCTTGGCTAATGACGGCGCCCTCATCGCAGCCACCTGTACGGGAGTCGCCGCCATCATCACTGCCTGGGCTGCCATAATCCGAGCCAAGAAAACTGCCACCAAGGATTGCAGGGAGGAACTGGCCGTCGCCAGACAGGAGGCTGAGGAAGCTCAGGCCAAGCTCCACCACATTCGCATGACGCACCCAGAAGTGATCGAGGATGACACGGAGAAGGGAGAAATCTCCGCGAATGCCTTGCTGATCCTGTCCATGATCTTCGTGGTTGCTTCAATAGCGTTCGCTCTGCTCTGGGGACACAGCAATCCAGCAACTGGACAGACGGGCGGCATCGGTCCACCCGGTCATACTGGGCCACCCGGTCCCACAGGACCGAAGGGAGACAAGGGTGACAAGGGAACCACCGGACCTGCCGGAAAGAATGGAAGCAGCGGATCAGGCAGCGGAGCTTCGGGCGCGACGGGAGGCGTGGGAGCAGCAGGAGCGACCGGGGGAACCGGCGCCACGGGAGCCACTGGCTCGACGGGCCAGGCGGGAGCGACGGGAAGCACAGGAGCGAATGGCGCTACAGGCAGCCAGGGAGCGAAGGGTGAACCGGGTGCAACTGGCAAGACTGGAGCCACCGGACCTGTTGGCCCTACTGGGCCTACCGGTAGCACCGGCGCGACTGGATCCACCGGGTCTAGTGGTGCTCAGGGTGTACCAGGGCCGATAGGTCCAAGAGGACCAGCGGGACCACCGGGGCCTGCGAGTCCATTCTCCTGCCCCAGTGGTTCACGACTACAGCAGATCACACTCAACGGCAAAGGCGGGCAGAACACACTGTGGGCGTGCGTGATCGGGTAACTCCTCATTCCATCCGCGACTGGGCGCTATTCGCCCTGGGATGCGTGCTGATACTCGACGCTGTTTTTGGCAGGGGCACACTGGACCGGGTCATCGAGATCACCGTGGGCCTACTGCTGATCGGCGTTATACCGGTCGGTGATGTGCTGGACCGGATCTTCAAGCGCAGCCCGCCGAAGGAAGGCAGTTAACTATTCGGTGTCAGCCACTAGCCGTGAAGTGAACACATCGTCCAGATAACCGGTGGTGCCCACCATGAGAGGATCTTGGCCCTCCAGGGCCGTGATGTGATCGAGCAGCGTGGGCGGCGCGCTTGACGCGGGAACAGTCTGAGGGTCGGTCAACTCAGGGTCTTCGTATACGAACCGCTGGCGATGCTAAACGTGTCACCTTGATTGACCGTCTTGGAGGCCGAGAGGTTACCGAACCAACGCCTGACCGGGGTGCCAGCAGAGTCGTACTCATCCACACCAGTCACCGTGCAGGCTGGCATGGTGGTGTAGGTCAGGGCGATATTGCTACTGATCGATCCTCCTGAGGGGGCGGCAAAGGTGATGGTCTGGCGAGCGTAGGTACTCCCACCCGAGTTGACTACCTCCGTGCCAGCCGCGGTGGCTGTACCCGTAGTCGTCACCAACGCCACCTTGATCGGTGCAGTGGGGGCCACATAAGCAGCCTGACCAGAACTGGCAGCGAGTATGGCGTTCGCCTCAACCGTTACTAGGTTCGCCACCTACGCCCTCCTCAGTAAAAGTCGGCGTCTCTATGTGGAAGTGCTCAAACAACGCCTGTTGATGATCCTCAGGACGGTTCTGGAGGAAGTCCCTCATGTGTGAGACATCGGCACCGTCAGCGGTAGCTCGCTCCACGTCAGCCGAGCAGATAGGGCAGCCATCCTCAGCACAGCACTGAACGTGCTTGCTGACTGATAGGTCCATCCCCATTCCGCTCACCGGATGGTTCAGAGCTACGTACTGGACGTGGTGTGGCTCAGTGTCGGTGGTGCCGCACTTGGCGCACTCCCGCTCAACAAGCTCTGGCTCAGTGGTAGACGACACCGCGGCTCTCCAACCAGTTGTAGAGATCACGGGGCACTCGGTAGCGGCGCCCGCGCAGGAAGGTCAGGGTGTTGCCCGCGCCGTAGGTCATCTCCTCGATGTCGGTGTTGACCCGGATGTCGCGCCACTCATCCTCTACGACCACCGGCTCCGGCCCCAGGTCTTGCACCTCCAGTGTGTTGGCTGCCTGGGGCCGGGTCTGCTGCTGAATCTGCGTCTCTTGGAGATCCTTCATGGGGTCGTAACCGGGCACCTTGATCTTCGGATCGAGGATGGGATCCGCTTCCACCGTGACCGGCTCCTGGAGCCTCTCGATCCTCTCCTGGGCCTCTGTGGGCACTTCGATAACGGTGCCGGAAGCCGGGTCGAAGATGCCCTCCTCCTCGATCACCATGTCCACCTGATTAACCAGGCCGATCTCCTGCTGGCGTTGCGCCAGTTCCTGCGCCTTCTCCTCAGCCAGTCGCTGGCGCTCCTGACCGGTGAAGTCTCCTCGTTGTGCTGTTCCTCTGGGCATTCTCAGACGCTAGATCAGTTCGTCCACGCCTGGACTACCGACTGGTCGGTGATCAGGCCGAAGCCCCAGATGGCATACCAGCAGAGGGCGTGCTCACGTCCGAAGTCGAGCACGCCACCGTCACGAAGTTCGACCGGCAGGGCAATGGCATGCCCGAAGGCATTGTCACCCAGGTAGAGAGCACCGTGCGTGACGCCAGCGTTGCCCTGACCGGTGCCACCAGCAGGCCCCGCCCCCGGCGCGTACTGGCGGATCTGGGTGGTCTCGATGTAGACCACGTCGTTGAGGCGCCCGATCTCACCGATCATGAAGTTCCCCGCTGCGGCGTACTTGGTCATCTCGATGAACTCAGGGTTGTCACGCAGGCGGCGGGACTGGTGCGGATCGATGAAGGAGACGTAGGTCTCCCCGATGCGGGGGACGTTCTTGGTCGCCAGGGTCTCGACGGCATCCTTACTGACGTTCACCGACATGTACTGGGTGCCAGCCAGGGCGGCGTAGTTGGCAGCCACGGTGCCCTGGTCATACGGGCTGATCGGGGTGATGGCGCCGGTTGGCAGGGCGTAGCCGAAGATGGTGGAGGACGACTGGTACAGGGTGTCGCGAGCGGACCCGTCCAGGTACTTCGCCATGTTCCGGCCCAGCAGACGGCTGGACGACGCCATCACGTCATCGAAGGACGCATTGAGCAGTAGCTCACTGACGGCGACGGCATACCCCTGCTCTGCCACCGTGATGGCGTACTGAGAGGCCGTCAGTGCAGCGGTCTGCATGCGGACACCTTCAACTAGCTGCGAAGCGTCGCCCAGGTTGTTGTACCGCATGAAGTTGATCTGGAGACCGGGCTGCACGCCTAGCTCTGTCTTCTTCACGGCGAACTGTTCAAACCTGAGCACAGGCATGCTCTGGAAGAGGATCTCCTTCGACCAGATGACCTGGATCGCGGGTGAAAGCTGCGAGTTAGTACCCGGATAACCGGTGGGTGACGCACTCAGCAGCGGGGTGCCAGTGATGCTGGAAGGCACGTTGCCTTACCTCCTATGTTTTTCGGGTACTACCTATTGCGCTCTGCGACTTAGTGATGCTGCTCGCAGCAAGTTGTCTCGTTCAGCAGCATATTCTTCCGGGGTCATCTGCTTGAGTTCATCCGCCGTATACGTCCTCGACGTTTGACTCGATTCCATGGGACCAACTGGGGGCGCAGTTACTCCCACGGTGGGGCGCCCGGCGTTCAGGTTCCTAAATGCGTTGACGGCATTCTGCTGGATAAGAGCAGATTTTTGAATAAGAAGCTGGATACTGGAGTCGATCTCCTGCTCAGTATTTCCACCAACCAAATCACGAAGTTCCGGTGATATTTCCTCACTGTGCTCAGCCATGCGCTGGGCCAGGTAGGTCTGAAGAGAGGCGTGATGGCGCTCTTGCTCCAGCAGGGCAAAGGCTTTTTCCCTCTCAGCCCGCTCGTCAGCAAGACGCTGCTCCCACTCCTGATCCTTCTTCTGGATCAGGTCACGAAGCTCCATCTCCTCTTCTTCTTTTTTCTTCTGGGCGCGTGCGGTGTCCCGGTCAGCCTTGGCCTGGGCAGCCTGGCGCTCCTCTGCTTCCTTGCGATACTGGGCCAGTTCATTTTCCAACTGGTCCGCACGGGTCTGTTCTGCTAGTACCCGAGCACGCTCCTCCTGGCGAATGCGCTCGACATCGTCCTGGGTGAACGCCTGTGGCTCGCTACCAGTGCGCTGGGTGCGCGGTGGTTGGGCCGGTGGCTGCTGAGGCGGCTCAGTGACAGGAACGGTGATGCTGTTGGGGTCAGGCGGCTGCTGCTCGCCTTCAGGCGGGGCAGTGCCCGGTTCGGTGACGGCCATGGACTGGTGCTATCTCCTTCTTCTCTTCTGCTGCTGGCGGTAGCGGGTCAGGGCCTTGCGCGTCTGGGACGCCGCCGCCTTCCGGTTGATGTTCCTGCGCTCCCGTGCCTCTCCAGCCGCTGAGGCAGTCTCTGCTGCCGCCTTGCCCCTTCGGGCAAGATCCTGCGGGTAGCCCTTGTAGAGGAGACCCATGGCCCCGTAGGTCTGGGTCTCGGCGGTGGCGCCCTTGGTCCGGGGATCGGGGCGAAAGCGTTGCAGCATGTACCGGTCAGCCTCACCCTCAGCCTTGCCGCGCCCGGTGGGCGTGGACAGGAACCGCCTGCTGCGCTCCTGTTGGCCCGCCATGCGACGCCGGGTGAAGTCAACGTGGTGCCCGATCTCATGGATCAGGGCTGAGCCGTACATGTTCTCGGCCTCCGGGCGCGAGATGCCCCGGTTCTTGCGTAGCTGCTCCTTGGACGTGATCAGCCCGCGCCTGCTGCTCAGGTCACCGCGCATCGGTTCGATGTCGATGGCCCTGCTGGCCGGGGTGTAGCTGCCCAGCCGGTCCTCCAGGCCGAACCCGGTGCCCCGCAGCCCCGAGCGCAGGCTGATCCGACCCAGGTTCTCCAGGTGCTTCATCGGGACATCGGATCGAGCGATGGCCTCCTGGGCCAGGCGAGCGCCATGGGGCACGTTGTAGGGGCTGTCCAGGCTGGAGCCAGTGAGGCTGAAGCTGCTGCCACCGGGAGCGTTGATGAGCCAGCCCGTCTTCTCGCGCACCTCACTCATGCGCTCCGGGGTGTAGCCCCTGGGGTAGCGGGCCAGGGTGGACGGCTTGGGTTCCTGGAACAGCTTCCCCTGAGTGGGCTGGGCGCGCTTCTCCGGACTGCCGCGATGGGGGAAGTAGGGCTTGGGCGTGAAGAACTGGACTTGGTTCACCACGTCCTCGCTCGTCATGCGCCCTCATCCTCCTCAGGCGTGCGTCGCTGCGGGATCGTGGTGCCATGAGCGAGGGTTACGATCCGCTGGAACATCTTCTGCACGTCTGCGTTGTCCTTGAGATCGAGACCGGGGGCGGTGGCGATCTTCGCGGTTGGAGCCGTGTTTACCTGCGGGCCTCCCGCCGACTTCACGCCACCCCCGCTGGACGAGCCGCCGTTGGACTTGCCGTTGCCTCCACCATTCTGTGGGGGTGGTGGGATTGGCTGGGGGCCTTCTGGGCTGACCATGCCGGTCATGTTGGCGATGAGGGAAGCGACCTGAGCCTTGAGGAACTCCAGGGCAGCTTGCTGCTCCGCGTCGTCCAGCAACTCCTTGAAGAGTTCCTGGAGCTTCTCGTCGGGGAACTCTTCGCCTAGTTCCTGAAGGGCGCCCCGCTTCGATTCCAGGCCAAGCTGCATCTTGACCATGAGTTCGTTGAGCAGCACCAGCTTGTCCACCGGGAGGGGCGGCTGGAAATGGACGGTGTTCTGGTAGGTAACCGGATCCATCGGATCCAGCATCGGTAGCTGGTCATCCCGGAGGGGCGGATCCCACTCCGGGTTATAGACCAGCGTCTCAGGCTCCTTCATGAACAGCGTCTTCAGTGCCAGCCGGTTGACCTCAGCGAAGCCTTCTCCGTACTGGGTGGCCTTCAGGTGGAATCGATTCATGAGCGGCTGGTACTGAATCGCCAGGGCCACTCCGGAGGTGTTGGAGATGGCCTGCTCCTCGCCCAGCGCGGTCACCGGGACGCCGGTCATCTCATGCATGGCCCGCTTGATTACGTCCAGCAGCTTGATGGCCTCCTCGATGCCACGGGGATCGAAGAGCAGGTTCTCCACCTTGGCTTCCTTGTTAGGGATGCTCCAGGTCTGATGTGTCCCCTTCTCCAGGTTGGAGGCGCGAGCGCCGATCACCACCGTCACCGGAGCAGCGTGGTAGTTCACGATGTCGGTGATATCGGTAGCTACTTCGTTGTAGGTGCGGTTCAGGACGGTCACGTCCTGGATGTCAGGCATGCCCCACGGCGACGAGGCGATGGGCAGATTGCTGATGTGGACGATGGGGATCTCACCCAGAGGGTTCTCCCTGGCGTCGATCAGTTCGTCGTTGACGTACTCCTCGATCTGGTTCTCGGTGAGCAGTTCGGTGTAGGTGAAGACCTGCCGGGTGCCCTCCATCGTGGTGCCCCAGAAGCGGTACTTGAGCTTGAACCTGATGAGCCGCTTGCGGTCATGGGGATGCCACTCCGGGAAGCAGAACGCTGCGTTAAGAGGGAGGATTCGCACTCTTCCCGGATGTGGCATCCCGGAGGGATCAACCCACGGCTCCTCATAGGCCACCTTGATGAAGCAGTCGCCGGTCACTGATCCCATGGACCCGCACTCCCACAGCAGGGACTCCTTCTTGTTGTCGGTCTCCCAGATGCGCTGCAACCGGGTGGGCACGATGGCCCCCGTGGCGTCAGGAGAGCGGAAGCCGACGCCCTTGCCGAACACAAAGTTGGTGGTGAAGTCCGAAAGGGCGCGGGTGTAGTTGAACGTGAGTTGTGGCTCACCTAAGTCCGGACGCTGTGCCCAGTGGTAGCCCAGATAGAAGGCCCAGTCCATGGCGTAGCGGTTAAGCCTGGGGCCGTGGACCTCAAACTCCTCGTCCGCTAGCTCCACCAGCCCGAGCGGGCTGATCTGGATCGTCAGGTCCGATGATGCCGCTCGATAACTGGGGGACTGGAACTGGATGGACATTTATGAGTACGTGACTGGCACCATGGTGCCGGGTTGCGCCCCCACGCCATGCAGAGCAGGGCTGAACTTTTGAGTCGAACCACTACGCAAGGCTCCCCTGGTCATAGGGAAGGTCTGACCACCATGTTTGAGCGCAGCGAACTTTCCCTGAGCCACGGGCATAGTGAAATACGGGGCATGCCGCCGCCCCTCACCGCGCCGGTCATTGAAGAGGTCCGGGCGAGGATTGCCAGCATGGCCGTTACCGTCCCTCACTTCCGACCCCGCTGCTGTTGGAACTGCCACTGGGTGATAGGGAGCTTCCGGCGTAACTGCGACCGCATCTGAGAATGGGCCGTCTGGCGGTCCAGTTGCTTGGCGCCGGAGAGGGCCGCGGTGGCGGCGTGGCGGGGTGAGAGCCTGGTGGCCGGGTGGGATGTTGCCAGGATGGTGGGCGGGGGAGGCACTACTCGTCGCCTGCTCGATGCGTCGGCTGGCCGCGGTAGATCTGCTCCACCAGGCCACCAAGCTGACTGGGGCTAGGGCGGGGATGCTCTCTCCTGGGCGATGACGACAGAGGGTTCTGGTGAGGATCCCGCCGCTCGTTCCACAGAGTGTCCACGTCCATGTACTCGATGTTCACGCCGTGGGTCTTGTAGTCACGCTTCTCAGCCATGGTTCCTCCTAAAAAATCCCGCCTGGGATGGTGACGAAACTTGAGAGATTTTTTCTAGTACCCTGGAGGCCATGGCTATCACCCTGACCGACGAGCAGTTCACCCTGTTGTGGACCTACCTGGACCGGGAGCACCGGCTGGTCGATGATCCGCGCTACGTGGGCGAGACCCTCAAGCTGGGGGAGAAGCTCTGGGAGATCGTGCGCGAGGTGGCCGTGGCTCAAGACTTCACCCTCCCTGATGAAAGTACGGCTGGCCCCGACGCGCTACGCCCTTCTGCCTGGGATGTCCCCGCGCAGTTGGTGGCAAAGTCTCGATCTTCTTCCCGCCGAGCCAAGTGATCGCCTGCATCTGGTGAGGTAGCTCGATGTCCCGCATGTGACCGGCAGCTTCGTAGCCATGGGTGAACTTCTCATAGCGGGTGGCAACGCCGGTTGCGGCGTGGGCTGACTGGACACCACGCCCGGAGTACAGGGCGGGGTACATGCGGTTGATGGCGATGTCATGCGCCCGGAAGTCGATGGTGGCGGGGTGAGGCTTGTCAGGTTCCGCCAGGCTGTGGGTGAAGTAGTACTCCTTGGGTGAGGTCTTGGGGTTGATGATCTCCAGAGGATGCCTGCCCTCCCGGATCTGACCGGCGCGGTGGAGGTTCGCCAGCGTCACTGACTCCAGGGGGCCACCCCGGAGGAAGTCCTGGATGTCCGATGTCTTCTTCTTGTGGCCCTGGGCGTGGGCGCGCATGATCATGTCCCAGTGCTTCTTCGGCATCTTGAGGGCGTGGGACAGAGCGTGGACGTTCTCGCCTTCCCAATCTGACCCGGCACTGACCGCGGCGGCGATCCCGGCCCCATGCCACTCGGTCAGGCCCTTGCCTGCGGCCCCCCGGAGAGAGCGCCGGATGCCCTCATGTTCCTTCTCATGCCAGACCTTGCCCTCCTTGTACGCCTGGGGGAAGTGCTGGCTGGTGAGGTCATGGGCGATGACGAGGTTACGGGTGACGGCGCGGAACTGAGCGGGCTGGTGCAGATCCCACTTGGGGAAAAGCTCTGACCAGCCCGTCTGGCTGGGCTTCCCTGACGGCGTCCTACCCTGCTGCATCCCCGCAGGGGGAGGCACCAGCAGTTCGGCGTGAGTCGGCAGGCGCGCAGGCACGATCAGTCAGTGACAACCTCAGGGGAGCGCCGCTTCTGGATGGCGCCGTTGCGGATGACCTCCTCGTAGCGCACCTCAGCCTGATCGGTGAAGCTGCCGTGGGCGAACTCCCCGAGCATGGTGGGGGCGTCGATCCAGGCCGCGCTACCGACATGGGCGCGCTCACGCAGGGTCTCCTCCGGGTACTTGAACTGCGTGCTGGGATCCACCCGGTTGATACGACCGGGCGCCGACACCATGAACTCGATCATCCCCCTGGTGAAGTCACTGGGGACATCCGTGTCGGTGCCCAGACCCTCCTCAAAGCGCAGAGGGCCGCGGCCACCGGGGGCATTCGACCCCTGGGTCACGTCATAGGCGTACCGCCCCCGCTCTGGGAACGTCGGTTCAGGACCAAGAGACATAGAGATTCCTCCCGTTGCAGGGCTGTATATGAGGCTAGGTCGGATGCCATGGCCCCCCTGTGACACCCCGTAGTACCCTGGTGGCGTGTCGATCTCGGATCAATGGGCGCACAACACCTCAATGCAGCGCGCTGTGGGGACTGATGTGGCGGCTATGCCGAGCGACGCCGCTGACGTGGCCGAACCGAGCGCGCCCTCCGGGCAGATGAAGCCCATGGCGTCGCCTGCATCTCCACCTCAGGGACCATCATCACCTGGCTCATGATGGTGGCGCAGGACAGTGAGTCCACGTAGTCATCGTGGACGCCAGCCTCGTTGGGAGCGGCGATGACCAGATGGGCGCCCTTGTATGACTTCTCCACGTCCACCATCTGCTGTCGAAAGCGCCGCCAGGTCTTGGTCTTCTTGGCTCTTGGGTGGGCAGGCCATGATAAAAGTCCCCGCTGGAGAAGCTGCTGAAGGTGCTTCCACCGGGCCGACTGGTCCTGGATCTGAGAGGACAGTGGTTCCACTTGAATCTTGGGCAGAAGCCTTTTCAGGCGGTCTGCCGCCACATCTCCTACTCCCTGGGCATCCACGCCACAGGCCACGATGGAGTAGTTGCTGAAAAAATCAACGATCCGGAAGTACTGCTCCTCCCACTCCTCACCATGCATCTCCAGCCAGTTCAGGATGCGGTGGTCGTAGAGACCCAGTTCATCGGGGCGGTCCCAGTCAACCCACACCACCGTTGCAACTGTAGAGTCCATCTTGCGAGCGAAATCGATACCAGCCACCAGAGGGGATCGCCAGTAGCCGGTGACGATGGGCATGGTGGGGTCACCGAGTTCGTCCATACGGCTCTCGGTGATGAGCATGCCGCGCTCCAGGAGCCACTCCAGCCGGTAGTTGAGGCGGAACTCATCGCTGTCCTCCCCGGTACGCATGGCCTCACCCCGGACGTAGGCCGCGTAGTTCTTGTTAAATCGGGCGCAGTAATGCCAGTCAAACCGGAAGTGATTTTTCTTGCCGCCCCGGCGTAGCTCCTGGCGCCGGTTGTGCTGGATGGTCTTGTAGAAGACACCCTTGACGATGTCGGGGGTGCCGGTCATGACCATGGTGGCGAGGTAGAAGGCGCCCATGGGGGCGATGCTCTTGTTCAGGACGTACTCGTCCACTGACTGGGACTCGTCCACGAAGATGACGTGGTAGCTCTTGGACTCGATCTTGGCCCTGGGGTTGGCCGTCTGCATGGCGCAGAAGCTCTGGCACTTCTTCAGCCTTACCTTGCGCGATCCGGGGCGCACTTGATCGTCAATCTCCGGATCCTCCAGCATCTCCAGTGCCCGCTCGCTGGTCAAACGGTCCACCACGCGCCCAAATAGCGTCTCAACTTGCTGCTCGACTGGAGCAAAACAACCCACCATAAGGCCCTTGGAAAACTTCTGTAAGGGCGCGAACTCCGGGAAGAGTTGGGCTAACCGTGGTAACAGAACCATGAGGCTGGCGGCGACGTTCGCCACCACTTCGGTCTTGCCCGATTGACGGGACAGTTCCCCTGTGATAGTGGCGCCGTCGCCGGAGACCACCGACTCGATGATCCGGCGCCCCAGGGCTTCCTGGTAGGGGAACATCGCCATCCCGCTGAAGGCCAGGGTGAACTCCCACACCTTATCCACAAGGCGGTCCACAAACTGCTGTGAACTGGGGTCTAGCGGCTCCTGGGCGTACTGTGACAGGTCATCGGACAGGCCCTCGTCGTCCTCTACGACCTGCTCTTCGCCCAGGTCAGGGTCATCGACGTAGGTCATGGCTGTGGATAAAATCTGCTTGCGGTTCGCATGGTGAAGGGTCTAGGATTTTCCTCTGGCGGGCGTCACTCGTCCTGATCGCATATCGCCTCTGTGCGG
>Ga0126383_10002633_pt1 | contig 11635 bp, 8 predicted proteins | sample PanSoiMetPlot_35_FD_96882 | JGI IMG/M metagenome (GOLD analysis project Ga0126383, IMG submission 96882) | Tropical forest soil microbial communities from Panama - MetaG Plot_35 | ecosystem: Environmental > Terrestrial > Soil > Tropical forest > Bulk soil | place: Panama | collected 2016-02-17
GCGCAGCTCATGGGACGCGTTCGCGACGAACGCGCGGCGCGCATCGTCGAGGTGGGCGAGCCGCACGCGCATGCGATCGAACGCCACCGCGAGGTCGCCGAGCTCGTCGCCGCCGGCGTCGCGCACCGCCTCGTCGAAGTGGCCGCCGGCGATCCGGTCTGCGGCGCGCTCGAGCCGGCGGATCCGGCGCGCGAAGACCCACGCTCCGCCGTAGCCGAGGAGCAACGCGATGACGAGGGCGAGCCCGGCCGAGAGCAGCACGCGCCGCTGGACGAGCTCGACGCTTCCGAGCTGGCTCTGCAGCGAGTCTCTGATCAGCAACACGTACTGTCCGCCCGCGAACGGAATCGCGGCCTCGGCGTAACGCTCGTCGCCGGTCCGCACCACGCCGTGTCTGAGTCGGCTGCTCTGGAGTGCTCGGGTCGCGATTGCATCTCCGGTGGGCTCGGTCAGGGAGGATTGCCCGGCGCTCGAATCCGCGATAGGGCCGAGCAAGCTGACCGGGCCGGGGCCGGAGTTGTTGCTCTGGAACACGAGCACCCGGGCGCCGACGTCGTCCCGGGCGGTGTTGACGAAGTCCTCGAAGTCCGGCGGCACAGCGGCGCGCTGCGCGACCGGGCGTAGGTTTCGGGCCGCCTTCTCGAGCTGTGTCATCCGCGTGTTCTCGAGCCGAGTCCGAAGCGACGGAACGACCGCGAGGTAGACGATCCCGAGCGCGATCGCGACGACGAGCAGCAGCGCCAGGCTCAGGCGGGTGCCGACGCTGCGGAAGAAGCGGTTCACGTGTTCCGGAAGCGGTAGCCGACACCGCGAACGGTGAGGATGAACTCGGGCTCGCCCGGGTCTTGCTCGAGCTTCTCGCGCAGGTGGCGCACGTGGACGTCGATCGTTCGCGGCTCGCGGTACTCCGAGCCGCCCCAGAGCGCCTGCAGAAGCTGCTCGCGGGTATAGACGCGCCCAGCGTGCGAGGCGAGCGTCCGCAGAAGCTCGAACTCGACGTAGGTCAGCTGCACAAGTCGGCCGTGCGCGCGCACCTCCCGCGCACCGAGATCGATGCGGAGGCCGTCGCTCTCGATCAGCTCGTCTCGATGGTCGGGCGAGGGACCGCTTGCGGCCCGACGCAGCAGCGCGCGCACGCGGCTCCGGAACTCCCGAATCGAGAACGGCTTCGTGATGTAGTCGTCCGCGCCCAGCTCGAGCCCGAGCACCTTGTCGAGCTCGTCGTCGCGAGCCGTCAGCATGATGATCGGCACCGAGCTCTCGGCCCGCAGGCGCTTGCACACCTCGAGCCCGTCGACCTTGGGGAGCATCACGTCGAGCACGACCAGGTCGACGTCCTCGCGGCCGAAGCGGTCGAGCGCCTCCTGGCCGTCCCGAGCCTGGACGACGCGAAAGCCGTCGCGCTCGAGCGGATAGGCCAAGAGCCTCTGGACTGCGTCCTCGTCGTCGACGAGCAGGATGGTGGAGGAATCTGGCATCGGCTTTGTGCCCGCCGGCGCTCGGTGATCGCCCACCTACTATAGCCACGCAATGGCGGCGCTCCCGCCACGTCCCCCCCGGCGCAGGCCGCGGCTCGGCTCGCTCGAGCGCCCGGTCAGCGGCAGGCTCTACCGCGGCACCTGGCTGCTCGTCGGCGTGCCGCTCTTGATCGCGGCGTTCAGCGTCCGCAAGGCCGCTCCACTGCCGGCTCCGCAACCCGCACTGCCGCCGTCTTTCGACCGCAGCGGCGCCGTTGCCTTGGCCACCGACCTCTCCGGGAGCTACCCGGACCGGGCGCCCGGGACCGCCGGGGCCGCGGGAGCGGTCTCCTGGTTCTCGAGCCAGCTCGCGCCCTACGGGCTCAAGGCGATGGACGACCGCTTCCAGGCCGACGTCCCCGGCCGCGGGCGGCAGACGCTCGTGAACCAGATCGTGACGATTCCCGGCCGCCTGCCGACCGAGCTCGTCGTCATGGCGCACCGCGACGACGTGGGCACAGGGCCGGGGGCCAACGACAACGCCTCGGGAATCGCGACGCTGATCCAGCTCGCGCGCTCGTACGGGACGCCGGTAGCGGCGCCCGGAACGCGTGCGATCAGCCCATTGCACACGCTCGTCTTCGTGGCCACCGACGGCGGCGCCTTCGGCGCGCTCGGCGCGCGGCGCTTCGCACAGACGCACCCTGAACACGTCCTCGCGGCCATCAACCTCGCCGCGCTCGGGGGTCGCGGCCCGCCGCGGCTCGTCCTGACTGGCCTGGAGCCGAGGCTCGCGTCATCCGGGATCGTCGAGACGGCCGCCCAGCGGATCCTCGAGCTGCACGGTTCGCGGCCGAGGCGGCCGACCCCCCTCGCGCAGCTGATCGACCTGGCCTTTCCCTACACGCTCTACGAACAGGGGCAGCTGCTCGAGCGCGGGATGCCGGCGCTCACCTTGACGAGTGCCGGCGAGCGGCCTCCCGCCGCATTTGTCGACCAGCCGAGCCGGCTCGACGCGGTCCGCCTCGGGCAGCTCGGCGGAAGCGCGCAGCAGCTCCTGCGCTGGCTCGACTCCGGCGTCGAGCTCGCGCCTGGGACGGCGAGCTACGTCTACTTCGGCCCGCGAACCTTGCCGGGTTGGGCAATCGAGCTGGTCCTGATCGCGGCGCTGGCCCCATTTCTACTCGCATCCGTCGACCTCTTCGCGCGTTGCCGCCGCCGGCACATCCCGCTCGCCCCGGCCTTCCGCAGCTACCGGAGCCGCGCGGGCTTCTGGCTCTGGACGGCGGCGATCTTCGAGCTCTTCGCGGTGATCGGCGTGTGGCCCTCGGCGCCGGCGGTCCCGCTGCCACTCACGATCGCCCCTGCCACGCACTGGCCGGCGCTCGGGCTGCTCGGTTTCCTCGTCCTGAGTGCGATCGGCTGGCTCGTGGCGCGCGCGCGGCTCGTCCCGAGGCGCCCGGTAACGCCGTCCGAGGAGATCGCGGGAACCGCCGCCGCGCTGCTTGCCCTCGCGGTCGTCGCGCTGCTCGTGATCGCGACGAACCCGTTCGCGCTGATCTTCATCTTGCCGTCGCTGCACGCATGGCTCTGGTTGCCGCAAGCGCGGAGCAAGCCGCTCTGGGCGCGTGCCGCGCTGCTGGCCGCGGGACTGCTCGGCCCGCTGCTCCTGGTCGGATCGCTCGCCTGGCGCTACGGGCTCGGGCTCGACGCGCCCTGGTATCTCCTGGAGCTGACGGCGACGGGCTTCGTCAAGTTGCCCGCGGTCGTGATCGCCGCGGGCTGGCTGGCGGCCGCGGGGCAGATGACCGCGCTCGCGACCGGTCGCTACGCTCCCTATCCGAGTGCCGCCGAGCGGCCGCCGCGCGGCCCGATTCGCGAGACGGTCCGACGGATCGTCCTTACTGTGAGAGCGCGGAGGCGTGAATCCGGTTCGGGTCGGAAAGCGTTGGAAGGGTGAATGTGAGACGGATCGTCAGAATCGCCGGAACGGCGCTCGGCGTGGCGGGAGTCCTGGTCCTCGTCTGGGTAGTCGTGGTCTGGCAGTGGCAGGACCCGTTCACCGCGATCTACACGCATTGGAAGCAGCATCAGCTCGCGCAGAGCTACAACCGGCGGTTTGCCTCCTACCACGCCGCGCGGTATGACCCCGCGCAGAGGATCTCGGCTCGGGTTCGGACGATCGACCGGGAAGCCCGCCAGTACCGCCTCGAGTCCAAGCGCGGCCAGGCGATCGGGCGGATCGTCGTCCCGCGCATGCACCTCAACATGATCCTCGTCAACGGGACCGATGACGGCTCGCTCAAGAAGGGCCCCGGGCGCGACCTGCGGTCGTACATGCCCGGCGAGCGACAGCTGATCTACATCGCCGGCCACCGCACGACGTACCTCGCGCCGTTCGCCCACATCGACTCGATGAAGCGCGGCGACCTGATCACACTGGAGGTTCCGTACGGGACGTTCAGCTACCGCGTCTTCCGGAAGCAGATCGTCCCGAGTGACGATCTTGCCGTGCTGCACTCCCGCGGGCGCGAGGTGGTAGCGCTGCAGGCCTGCCATCCGCGCTTCTTCGCGACGAACCGCTACATCGTCTGGGGCAGGCTCGTCCGCATCGAGCCGCGCGGGGCGGCGGCATTCACGCCTCCGTCGGCGACGCTCGCCGCGGCGCCGCTCGCCTCCGCTCAGGGCTAGAGCCTCAGGTAGCGGACAGGAGAGCCGACTGCGAGCTCGCCCTCGCCCCGCGGAAGCAGGACGAGCGCATCGGCGCTCGCGGCCCACGCGATCATGTGCGACTCCTGGCCGGACAGGGGCTCGAGGAGCACTGTGCCGTCGTCGCTGTCCCTCTCCAGGCGGGCACGGACGAGCTGGTCGCGCGTGTCGTTGCGTTTCGCCGCAGCCGCCAGCCGCCCCGGCTCGAAGCGGGGATGAGGATCGGCGTGGCCCTGGAGCGCAAGCAGCGCCGGACGCACGAACAGCTCGAACCCGACGAGCGACGAGACCGGATTCCCGGGCAGGCCGAACACGAGCGTCCTCGCGCGCACGCCGAAGGACACCGGCTTCCCCGGCTTGACGGCGACGCGCCAGAAGATCTCTTCGATTCCGAGCTCGGCCTCGACACGGCGCACGAGATCGTGCGGGCCTACCGAGACCCCACCCGAGGTCACGAGCACATCGTACTCGAGCCCGCGCGCGAGTGTCTCGCGATGGGCGTCCTCGTCGTCGGCCACGACCGCCAGGCGCTCGGGCAGTGCGCCCGCCGACCGCAGCTGCGTCGCCAGGATCAGCCCATTGGCTTCGTAGACCTCGCCCGGCTCGAGCGGCTCGCCCGGCGACCGGAGCTCGGTTCCGGTGGTGACGACGGCGGCCCGCGGCCGCGCCGCGCAGGCGACCTCGGCCACCCCGGCCGCAGCGAGCGCCCCGAGTTGCGCTGCACCAAGCACGACACCATGCGCGACGACGATCTCGGCGGCACGAAGGTCGCCGCCGCGAGGACGAACGTTCGCACCGGGAGGAACCGGCTCAGGAATCTCCACATCGTTGTCATGCTCGACAACATACTCGAAGGGAATGACGGCATCCGCTCCGTCAGGGACCACGCCTCCGGTTGCGATCCCCATCGCCTCGCCGGCTCGAAGCGCGCGGGGAGCCGGACGGCCCGCCGCGATCCGCACTTCCACCGGGAGCACGCCGGGCGTTTCCGCCGAGCGAACCGCAAAGCCGTCCATCGCAGAGCTCGGGAAGGGGGGCAGATCGACGACGGCCCTGGCATCTACCGCGAGGACGCGCCCCATCGCGTCCTCCAGTCGCACACGCTCCGACTCGAGCGGGCGGACCCGCTCCACGATCAGCCGTTGCGCTTCTTCGATCGAGAGCAAGTCGGCCATGACCGCGCATACGCTACGCGCCCGCGGGTACGCTCCCGCCGCCGTGATTTCCGTCGTCGTCCCCGTGCACGATGAGGAGCGGACGGTTGCGCTCCTCTACGACGAGCTCCAGGCGGCTCTCGACCCGCTGGGCCAGTCGTGGGAGGCGGTGTTCGTCGACGACGGCTCCACGGACGGGTCGTTCTCGGCCCTCACGCGTCTACACAACGCTCTCGACAACGTCCGCGTCGTCAGGCTCCGCCGGAACTTCGGCAAGGCCGCCGCCCTCGCGGCCGGCTTCGCAAACGCCCACGGCGACGTCGTCGTGACGATCGATGCCGACCTGCAGGATGATCCGGCAGAGATCCCGCGGCTGCTCGCGAAGCTCGACGAGGGGTTCGACCTTGTCTCCGGCTGGAAGGCCCACCGGCGCGATCCGATCACGCGCCGCGTGCCGTCGAAGATCTTCAACTGGGTCACGGGGCGCGTCTCCGGCCTGCGCCTCCACGACCTCAACTGCGGCCTGAAGGCGTACCGGGCCGAGGTCGTCCAGGGCCTTCGCCTCTACGGGGAGCTGCACCGCTTCATCCCCGTGCTCGCGCACTACCGCGGCTATCGCGTCGCCGAGCTGCCCGTTCACCACCGCCCGCGCGAGCACGGTCGGTCGCGCTACGGCGTGGAGCGTTACCTCCGCGGCTTCCTCGACCTGCTAACGGTCTCGTTCATCGGCCGCTACCGCTACCGGCCGCTTCACCTCTTCGGCGGGCTCGGGCTCGGGCTCGGCACCCTCGGGTTCGGCATCCTCGTCTACCTGACGATCCTGAAGATCGGCGGCGAGGCGATCGGCCGCCGGCCGCTTCTGATCCTCGGCGTCCTGCTCGTGGTCGTTGGCCTCCAGTTCTTCTCGCTCGGCCTGATCAGCGAGCTGATCACCAGTCAGCACGAGGAGCGGGCCGGCCCGCGGGAGCGGACGGAGCTGCACGTCGACGAGATCCTTTCCTGACGCGAGGTTGGCGAGGCCGGCGGTGCGGGCGGCCGCTGGCACACATTCGCCACGGACCGGGCACACACGCGTGCGAGTTTCCTCATTACGCTCGCAGCGGGGAGGAGGCCGGGCGCACCTGAACTACAGGGACCCGGGGGCGGTCGGCGGCTGATGCGGGTTCTCTACTTCGGCACCTACGACCGGGACTATCCGCGCAACGCACAGGTGATCTCGTGCCTGCGGCAGGCCGGCGTCAAGGTGACCGAGCGGCACGTCGGCGTCTGGGAGGGGCAGCGCGACAGCTGGCGCGCCGGCCCGGCGGCGCTCGTGCGGCTCGCGGCGGCGGAGCTCCGACTGCTTCGCCGACCCCCCGGCGATTTCGACGTCGTCGTCGTCGGATACCCCGGCCACGTCGATCTCGCCGCCGCTCGCCACGCTGCCGGCGACCGCCCGGTCGTCTTCAACCCGCTCGTCTCGCTCGCGGACACGTTCGTCGCCGACCGCCGGCGATTCGAGCCCGGATCTCTCCCCGCGCGCGCGCTCGAGACGATCGACCGGAAGGCCTTCCGCGCCGCAGACATCGTCGTCGCCGACACGCAGGCGCACGCTCGCCATCTCGCGGCGCTCGCCGGCCCTCCTCCCGAACGCTTCGAAGTCTGCTTCGTCGGAGCCGAGGAACGACTCTTCCGCCCCGCCTGGGCACCGGGAGAACCCTTCACCTGCCTCTTCGTCGGCAAGCTGATCCCCCTCCAGGGCATCGAGACGATCCTGGCGGCCGCGCGCGCCGCCTCTGACCTGCCCTTCCGGGTCGTCGGCAGCGGCCAGCTCGAGCCGCTGCTCCGCGACCGCCCGGCGAACGTCGAATGGATTCCCTGGGTCGCGTACGACCGCCTCCCGAAGGAGCTCCATCGGGCCGGGTGCGCGCTCGGGATCTTCGGGACGACCGACAAGGCGCAGCGCGTGATCCCCAACAAGGCCTTCCAGGCGCTCGCGTGCGGAACGCCCCTCGTAACCGCGGACACACCGGCAGCCCGCGAGCTGCTCGTCGACGACGAGAGCGCACTCCTCGTTCCCCCCGGCGACCCGAACGCGCTCGCGGCGGCGGTCCAGCGGCTCGCCGCCGACGCTGCGCTCGCCCGGAAGCTGAGCGAAGGCGGCCACGCGGCCTACCGCGAACACGCGAGCGAAGACGTGCTCGGGCGCCGCTGGGTCGCCGTCCTCGAAAGGGCCCACTCCCTACGATCGCACCGCCGATGAAGCGCCTCGCAGAGCCTCGTGTCCTCCTCTGGAACGCGATCGCCGCCTATGCGGCCGGCTTCTCCGCGCTGTCCATGCTGCGCCACCGTGCATTCCAGACCGGCCGGTTCGATCTCGGCAACATGGTGCAGGCCGTCTGGTCCACGGCGCACGGACACCCACTCCGGGTGACGGGCCTCAGGGGTGACGAGATCTCGCGCCTGGCCGCGCACTTCGACCCGATCCTCGCTGCGTTCGCGCCCCTGTGGCTGCTCTGGCCGAGCCCCGATCTGCTGCTCGTGACCCAGGCGGTCGCGATCTCCCTCGGCGCGCTGCCGGTCTTCTGGCTCGCGCGAAAGCACCTGGGCTCCGAGCGGGCCGGGCTCGGTTTCGCGCTCTCCTACCTGCTCTACCCCGCGACGCAGTGGCTGACGCTGAACGAGTTTCACCCGGTCGCGCTGGCGTGCCCGCTGCTGCTTTTTGCGATCTGGTTCCTCGACGAGGACCGCCTGCTGGCGTTCGCGATCTGCGGGCTGCTCGCCGCAACGACCAAGGAGGAGATCGGCTTCGTCGTCGCGGGGCTGGGCCTCTGGTGGGCGCTTGCGCGAGGCCACCGCTGGCAGGGCCTCGCGATCCTCGTCGCCGGGGCGGCGATCGCGCTGATCGCGATCGAGGTCGTCATCCCGCACTTCAACCAGGCGGGGAGCTCGAGCTTCTTCGCCCGCTACAGCGAGGTCGGCGGCTCGCCGGGCGGGATCGTGCACACCGCAGTCACCAAGCCGTGGAGGCTCTTCACGACCGCCGCGACCGGCCGCGGGGTCGGCTATCTCGCTCGCCTCTTCCTCCCGTTTGGCCTGCTCGCGCTGCTCTCGCCGGTCCTTCTGCTCGCCGCGATCCCCGAGCTCGCGATCAACCTTCTCTCGGCGGCGCCGCTCCAGACGTCGATCCGCTTCCACTACACCGCCGGCCTGATCCCGGTCATCGTCGGCGCTGCGGTCCTCGGCGCCGGTTGGCTGGCTCGTCGCCGGCCCGGCTGGGCTACCCCGCTCGCCACAACCGCGCTCGTCCTTGCGATCGTGTCGAACTACGCCCTCGGGGCGATCCCGCTCTGGCGCTACTTCCCGTGGGCACAGCAGGCCGACGCGCACGCCGCGGACGTCACCCGCCACGACCGAATCGCCACCCACGCGCTGCAACTCATCCCGCGAGGCGCTGTCGTCAGCGCGACCAACACGCTGGGCGGGCACCTCTCCGCCAGGCGCCGCATCCTCAGCTTTCCGCTCGTCCAGGACGCGACCTGGATCGCGGCAGACGAGACCTCGCCGGGCTATGCCGACCGGTTGGCGCCTTTGCCGACGGCGGTCCAGCTGTCCTGGCTGCGGCGCAACCCCGAGTGGCGGCTCGTCTTCGAGCGCGACGGGATCCTGATCTTCCACCGGGTCGGCTGATCGCGCACGAGCCCTCCCGCGAGCACGAAGAAGACGCCGAGCACCAGGACATCGCGTACAAGAAGCGGCCACGTCGGCCAGCCGAGCCGGAAGGGCGCGTGGTAGTGGAAGAACCACACCTGCGCAAGCACGAGCGAGACCGCGGTCAGCGCCACGGCGACCCAGCTGCCCGCGAGCACGACGAGCGGGACGAGCCAGACGAGGTACTGGGGTGAGAAGACCTTCGTGAACGCGAGGAACCCCGCGACGGCCGCTGCGAACGCGAGCGGAAGCCGCGCGCGCGGATCGCGAACGCGCGCGTAGAGCACCCACACCGCGAGCACCGCGAGCGCCTCGAGCACGAGCGTCACGACGGCGACGGCCCCCGGAACCGAGCCGCTCAGGTTCCGCCCAGCGATGCCGGTGGTCTCGACCACCTTCGCGTGGTAGAAGCCGAGCCGGTCGGCGGCAAGGAGCAGCGAGGCCCCGAGGCTCTCGATCTGCAGCCCCCGCTCGGCCTGAGAACGGAAGCTCGACGCAACCCCGTGCGCGTCGTAGGCCGCGAACGGCACGATCACCGCAGCGGCCACGCAGACGCAGACCGCGAAACCGAGGGCCACGCGTCGCGGCCCCGACCGCCGCCAGACGTAGATCCCGGCGAGCGGCACCAGCACGAGCGGGTAGACCTTCGCGGACACGGCGAGCCCGAGCGCGGCCGCCCCGAGCAGGTCCTGACCCCGAAGGAACAGGAAGAGCGCGAGGACCGTGAGCAGCGCGGGCCAAGCGTCGTACGTGTTCAGCGAGATCGGGCCGAGCGCAACCGGCGCGATCGCGAGCAGGGCCACGCTCGCTGCCAATCGCGCGCGCGAGGCGCCGAGCTCGACGAGTACGAGCGCCGCGAGCAGGATCGTCGCGACCCCGCACAGCGCCATGAGCGACTTGAATGCCGCGTTGTAGTGCGATGCGCCGAGGGCGGTCGGCGGCATGAACACCGCGAAGGCCCCGGGCGGGTACTCGACGAAGACGTCCCGATAGGGCAGAGCGCCGTGCAGGAACCGTTCCGCGTAGCCCTGGTAGACGTGGACGTCCCGGAAGCGCGCGGCGCGGAACAGGCCACCGTCCGGGACGGCGCAGGCGGCCAGGAAGACCGGCACCGACACGAGCCATGCGAGCAGCGCGTCGCGCGCGCCGGCCGGCTCGAAACGCGTCATGCCGTTAGGGAGGCGGCGGAGGAGGAGGCGGGGGGGGCGGCACGACGGGCGGGGGCGGCGCGACGGGCGGGGGCGGAGGTGCGGTGGTCACCGCCGGTGGCGGCGGTGGCGGCGGGGGAGCGGTGCCCCGCGTCGTGGTGCCGGGAGGCGGCGGCGGCGAGTAGTAGTACGAGCCGGAGGAGGAGTACGAGGAGGTCGAGCCATACCGTCCCTGCGTGAACGACCGCCACACGACGGGGTTGCGCGGCGCCACCCAGTTCAGCACCGGCGTTCGCCACAGCGCGCCCTCCATGAAGAGCTTCCAGATCGTCGCCGGGAAGGTCCCGCCCGCGACGGCGATCCCGTGCACGTTCTCCATCGGGATCTCGCCGCCGGGATACCCGACCCAGACCGTCGTCTCGAGCTGCGGCGTATAGCCCGAGAACCAGGCATCGGCGTGGTTGTCGGTCGTGCCCGTCTTGCCCGCGGACGGACGACCGAAGTAGGCGCCGACGCCGGTGCCCTCCTGGATGTTCATCTCGAGAATGTGGGTCACTTCGGAGGCGACGCCGTCGGAGATCACGCGCTTGCGCTGCGGCTGGCCCCAGCCGGCGTCGGTGTCGACCTTGCCGTTCGCGAGCTTGACCTCCCGGATCGCCATCGGCTTCGAGTAGATCCCGCCTGCCGCGAGGGTCGCGTAGGCCGACGCCTCCTCGAGCGGCGAGATCGCATCGGCGCCGAGCCCCATCGCGGGAACAACGTCGAGGTGCGACGTGATCCCGAGCCGGTGCGCCATCGCGGCGACCTTGTCCGGCCCCACGTCCAGGGTCAGCTGCGCGTAGACCGTGTTGTCGGAGCGAAGCGTCGCGCTCGTGACGGAGATCGACCCGGCGTACGTGTGGTCGTAGGTCTGGACGTTCCAGGCCGGCGTGTACGGGTCCGGCTGGTAGTGGAACGGCGCGGAGGTGTAGTAGGTCGAGTCGGGGTTCATCCCCTGGGCGATCGCCGCCGTCAGGACAAACGCCTTGAACGTCGAGCCCGGCTGGCGCCGAGCCTGCGCGACGAGGTTGAACTGGTTCCCCGTACGGCCGGGCGTCACGGCGGTCATAGCGCGAATTGCACCGGTGGCAGGCGCGATCGAGACGATCGCCGCGGCGGGGTCGTTCCGAAGGTAGAGCGTGTTGCGGATCGCCCGCACGGCCGCCCGCTGAAGCCGCGGGTCGATCGTGGTGTAGACGCGAAGCCCGCCCGAGCGGACCGTGTTCGCGCCGTACTCCGCGATCAGCTGGTCGCGGACGTAGCTGAAGAAGTACGGCTCCTTGATCCGCGAGTAGAGCTTGCCGGGCTTGAGCCCGAGCGTGCGCACCGAGACCACGGACCGGTACTGCGCCGGAGTGATGTAGCCGTACGTGAGCATCGCCCGCAGCACCTGGTTACGCCGGCCCAGAGCGGCCCCGGGCCGGTGGATCGGGTCGTA
>Ga0126383_10002634_pt1 | contig 11634 bp, 10 predicted proteins | sample PanSoiMetPlot_35_FD_96882 | JGI IMG/M metagenome (GOLD analysis project Ga0126383, IMG submission 96882) | Tropical forest soil microbial communities from Panama - MetaG Plot_35 | ecosystem: Environmental > Terrestrial > Soil > Tropical forest > Bulk soil | place: Panama | collected 2016-02-17
CGCATGAGCGTGTAACCCTGGTCGGTGATCTGCCAGGCGAGGGAATAAATGTAGGGCATCAGCCGATACCGAAGGCGAACGAAGTTCACAAGAATTGCCTGCGCCTCAGAGCCGTATGACCACAGTTCGTTTTGATCGTTGCTGCGAGTGCCGTGTACTCGGAAGAGCGGATTGAAGGTGCCAAACTGGAACCAGCGTATAAAGAGTTCACGATACGCAGGGTCATCCGGATTGCCTGAGACGAAGCCGCCAATATCCGTGGTCCAGTACGGAAGGCCAGATAGTGAATAGTTCAAGCCGGCGGGAATCTGTTTCTTAAGAAACGTCCAGTCCGAGTTCACATCCCCTGACCAAACTGACGCCGCGTTGCGCTGCTGGCCTGCAAAAGCCGAGCGCGAGAGGATGAATACACGTTTCTTGTTCGTCTCCGCACGCTGCCCTTCATAAACTGCGGTTGTAGTCATTAGCGGAAAAAGATTGGCGTAGCGGGCGCCGTTCCCAATGGCGGTTTTGCTGGTGGTCAGGATATTGTCTTCACGGTCCTCCGTTTCAGGCTCGGTGGTATCCAGCCACCAGGCATCTGCGCCAAGGTTGAACAGTGCCTTGTCGATGAGATTCCAGTAATAAGCTCTCGCTTCAGGATTAAACGCATCGTAGAGCGCTTGCCCTGCCGGATGAAATCCCGCTACCTGCGTCTTGGCGATAAAGTAGCCACGCTGATCCATGTCTTCGTAGGTCTTGGTCCCAGGCCGAAAAAACGGCCAGAATGAGATCATCAGGTGGAAGTGATTGTTGTGTAGATCGTCGATCATCCCCTTAGGGTCGGGGTAGCGGGACTTGTCGAAGACTGGTTCACCCATGGTGTACCACCAGAACCAGTCCTGCACGATGTTGTCGACGGGGATGTGCAGCTCGCGATATTTGTGAGCTACGCCGAGAATTTCCTCTTGCGTCTTGTAACGGTTCTTCGACTGCCAGAAACCGTAAGCCCACTTGCCGAAGAGCGGGGGAGCGCCTGTCAGTTGTCGGTACCCGGCAATGACCCGATCGAACTCCGGCCCATAAATAAAATAGTAATCCGCGATATCTGCGACTTCAGAGCTGAGATACAACGCGCTCAGAAAACGGTTATTAAACCGGCCGCGCGAGGTATTGTTCCAGAAGATTCCGTAGCCATTGCTGGACACAACGAAAGGAATGCTGATGTTGGTGTTGTCCTGCGAAAGATCCACCGCTTCTCCGCGATAGTTCCACACACCTGCCTGGTGTTGGCCAAGACCATAGAAGGCCTCATAGGAACCCCACAGCTTAGAGTAAAGTTCTGCGTGATAGCTCTTGTCACCGTTGACCACGACGGGCCGCATCGTGATTTCGGTTTGTTCGAAGAGTCTCTTTCCGTTTGCATCTAGAAAACTGATGCTGGAATTCTTGCGCGCGATCTGGACTCGGATTTTTCCGGCGGATAGCTCGATCACGTCCTTGTTCCGATCGAGATCCCATCTCACCGGGGGCCAATCCTGTTTAATGACTAGGTATTCGTGCTGCTCCGGAATGGTATCGGTCGGTGAATATCGCACGCGAATGATGGAGTCGCTCAAGACATCGAGCTTCATCACTCCCGACTTGAGGGTCACGAGAACGCTATCGGGTGCGCGCTGAATGTCGGTTACAGGATTTAACGGGTTCCATTGAGCCAGGCCCACAGGGGCCAGACTCACAAGCAGTAAGCAGTGAAGAAACCTGGGGAACAACCATGCCCCCGAAATCCTTTTCCAGCATGTCCACCTGCGCCAACGTTTCCAACGCACAATCCCTCCCAGAATACTGGATACAAACCAGAGTCGCATAAACTCTATGCAAGAAAAAGTTCCAGCAAAGCGCTTCCCCAAATCGTCGCCTGCGGTTCGCCACCGAACGGGCTTGTCGCGCGCTATTTCGCCGCGCTCTCTGGCGCGATTTGTCGTAAGCTTCGAATTCCGCCGCCACCCCCCTCTATGGTCAATTTCCGGGTCTCACGCCTAACGACTGTACTCGCAGACCTTCGTCTCGTTGTTGCCCAGCACTCACTGCGCCTCGCTAAACAATCACCACAAATCCGACTTTCGTTTTGCAACGATGTATAGAACAGCATCGATGTAGGTTGCAACGCGAAGTTATGGACTTTGTTAACGTTGTCAATGTTATAGCTTGTAAGAAATTGTAACCTGCGCTAACCCAGCCTCAGGGAAGCCGTCCATCATTACTGTGACGCTAATATTCAGGGAACATGATGAAGGAGCGAATCGTATCTACTAGCGATGGGATGAAGCGAAAGGAAACCCGTCGTTCACGTTTCTGATCGAGGATTTTTCGGGGGGTTGACGGGATTGCTCTCGTCTACGGTTTGGCGGCCCAGGCGAGTTCAATCCCGCGCAGAGGGAGCAAGCTGTCGAGCTCGCTCCATGGCTTAACCCCGCGTCGTGCATTGTAGGTCTTCCGCGGAAAAACGCAAGTGTCTCCGCGGACGGCGAGTCGGGCCGCCCCAACCATCCCTTCGGGGTAAAAAGGAGCGGTTATGAAGGTTTCGACGACGTCCAAAATCATGATACTGTCTCTGGCCCTACTGCTGGCGACCAGCGCATTTGCCGGCGACACGCACAAAGGTTCGGTTCAGTTCTTTAATCCCGTGCAGTTGAATGGCAAACAATTGGCCGCGGGAGTGTATCAGGTGAAGTGGGAGGGCAGCGGCAGCAATGTGGAAATGAGCATCCTGCAAAGCGGTAAGGTGCTTGCCACCGCTCCCGCCCAGGTAATTGAACTGAACCAGAAGCCCAGCGCCGATGCCGCGCTGATCAACAACAATGCTGACGGCAGCCGTTCGATCAGCGAGATCCGTTTTGGCGGCAAGAAATATGCTCTCGCCCTCGGTCGCGAGACCGCGCAAGACCAAGCGAAATCGAGCGAAGGCAGCAAGTAATCGAGTACCTTGTCCTAAGTGAACCGTGAGGAACTCAGATAGTTGAAAGGGGAGCGCATAGACGTTCCCCTTTTGCCATCCCTGTAGAGGAATTGTACTTCCAAGCTGTCGACCCTGCTTGGCCCCCCAAATAGCCTTCATGGCAGGCGGTGAGACGTAGTTCGCTGCCTGGTCGACATGGATCAATTCCTTCTGCCGATCTGCTCACGTTTCTCGAGTTTGATGGGGAGCGGCGCGGCTGCTTGGTACTTTGATAGCTGTTCCCCCCTCGGGAATGAACAGCCTGGAACCCTGGTGCCGCCCCCCGGCTCCGGTCGGTGCTGTGAAAGCAAGGAGGAGACCTGCCCCTATGCCGAGCGAGCCGAATCGCTAAGGTTGGGTGAGGCGAGCAAGCCCTGTTGGCTAGAAAACATCACTGTGCTCGCAATTCCCAGGGAGGAGCGCTGGTAATCGAACCCGTGTCAATATTTCGGCACCTTCGGATCCACCCGATCGGCCCACGCTAGGATCCCTCCGGCGAGATTCGTGACCTTTTTAAATCCTGCCTGCTGCAGGAAATTCACCGCCTTGGCGCTGCGAACTCCGGAACGGCAGTGCGCGACAATCTCCCGGCTCGTATCGAGCTCGTTTACCCGCTTGGGCAAATCACCGAGCGGAATCAGATAGCCGCCGATATTCGAAATCTGGTACTCGTGCGGTTCACGAACATCCAAGACAAAAATGTTCTCGCCTTGATCGAGCCTGCGCTTAAGTTCTTCCACCTGAATTTCAGGAACGCCTGTTTCCACCGGTTTTTCCTCGCCCCGAATGCCGCAGAACTCGTTGTAGTCTATCAGCTTTGTGATGGTAGGATGAGCGCCGCAGGCCGGGCAATCTGGATTTTTGCGCAATTTCAATTCACGGAAATTCATTCCCAGCGCGTCAACTAATAGCAAGCGCCCAATGAGCGGCTCGCCCTGACCCAAAATAAGCTTGATTGTTTCCGTCGCCTGGATGACTCCCACCAATCCCGGCAAAATGCCGAGAACGCCACCCTCCGCACACGATGGCACAAGCCCAGGCGGTGGCGGCTCGGGATACAAACACCGATAGCAGGGCCCCGGCTCGGTCGCGAAAACGCTGGCCTGTCCCTCAAACCGGAAAATGGACCCGTAGATATTGGGCTTGCCGGTGAGTACACAGGCATCGTTCACTAAGTACCGGGTAGGGAAGTTATCGGTACCATCAGCAATGATGTCGAACTCGCGAAACAGTTCGAGCGCGTTCTCGCTGGTGAGCTTGGTCTCAAACGTACGCAGGTTCAGAAAAGGATTGATTGCTTTCAGTTTGTCGGCGGCAGACTCCAGCTTCTTGCGGCCCACATCCGCCGTCGAATGAATGATTTGCCGCTGCAGGTTGGTGTAGTCGACGACGTCGAAATCAACGATGCCCAGCGTACCCACACCCGCGGCCGTCAGATAGAGGGCGAGCGGAGAACCGAGCCCGCCGGCCCCTATACAGAGTACCCGAGCAGCTTTGAGCTTTTGCTGGCCCCCCATGCCAACCTCCGGCATGATCAGGTGGCGCGAGTAACGCAAGATCTCATCGTTATTTAAAACCTCGGCTTGAGATTTGACTTCAGTTAGGATGGCCATGAGAACCTCGTCTGGTTTCATTCTACGGAATGCTTCGGACTACCGGCGACAACAACAGGCGGGATAACACGTGAGGCGGGCGAATTGGGGTCCACAAATCCTCAAGTTTTCGTCTTCCAGGCTGCCTCCCGCAATCGAAGGCACGATTGAGATATTATCACTCTCCTTGACCGGGGTAGCCTCTTTTTGCAGGTAGCGGATGTCTTCATCGTTGAGATAAACGTTAACGAACGCTCGGAGCCGGCCATCATCGGCAAAAAGGTGCCTGCGCAGATCGGGGTGCTGGACGATCAGACTACTCAGAGCCTCGGCCACCGTCCCGCCGTTTACCTCCACCGCAGCCTGCTTCCCCGCATACTGGCGGAGCGGCGTTGGAATGTGTATTTTGAGCATATCCTCCTCTTGAGAAGCCACCTGACAAGATGCCAAACCCCGCCAGAAAGATTCCCAACCTGGTTGGGATTGGCGTACTTGGAGCTATTATCCCGACCTCGGCGAAGGATTTCGGTTCCTGCATGCGATAGGCTTCAAACCAGGTCCAGCTCTTCGCCTACAAACTCTTTTTCAGTCTCATCACTTCCCACAAGCTCGAAAGAGTTTGTCATCTCTGCTTTTCCGGCCGCTACGCTGGTAATTACATAGGAGCATCCGTACCAATGTGCCTCGGCGAAATCCGTTGCCGACCAGCGGGCCGGATGGTCCGGGTGCGAATGATAGAATCCGACAATATCTTCACCCCGCTCGCGGCCCTCCCGCTGAATGCGAATTAGCTCTCGGGGATCGATGTTGTACCGGTTCTGGGGCGAATCGTCCCGCGTATTTCCGCAGCGAGCAACCGATGTAACCACCCTCGCCCCATCACCAACTCGTCCCAGCAGAACTCCGCAGCATTCATGCGGGTAGGTTTCCTCGCCATGACGCCGCAGCAGGTCATATTGTTCTTTGCCGATCCTCAGCATGAATACCAACACGCACCACAGGAGTCGCCGGAGAAAAACCAGAGCTAAAGCAATCGGGCCCTATGTTTTTGCAATGGCGGTTTGTCTCGACATCGGTGGTCGCTGTTATATTTCGTCCCAGAATCTTTCACTCAAATACCTGTCCCCGGAGTCGCACAGAATGGTCACAATAATCGCTCGCTGTCCCCGCTTGAGGTTCTCCACCATCCGCATACAGCCGACCACTGCCGCGGCAGAGGAAATTCCTACCAGTAACGCTTCCTGCCGCGCCAACTGTTTCACCATCTTGTAGGCATCTTCCGTGGCGATCTCCATATTCTCATCCGCCAGACTCGCGTCATAAATGCCGGGCACGATAGCGGTGGCCATGTGCTTGGCGCCCTCGATTCCGTGAAAGGCCGAGTCAGGCTGCAGCGAGATGCATCGAACATGCGGATTGAGTTCCTTCAGCCGCCGAGTTGTTCCTATAAACGTTCCACTGGTCCCCAGCATGGAAACGAAATGCGTGATCCGCCCTTGCGTTTGCTGCCAAATCTCCGTTGCGGTAGTCAGGTAGTGGGCGCGCCAATTGGCGTCATTGGAGTACTGGTCGGCGTAGAAATACTTCTCGGGATTGCCCGCATAAAGTTCGCGCGCGTAACGGATGGCACCATCGGAACCTTCCGCCGGATCGGTGTAAAAGATGTTTGCCCCGTAAGCCTCGAGAATCCGTTTGCGCTCAACGGAAACATTCACCGGCATGCATAGAGCTACGGGGAACCCTTGTGCGGCTCCCAGCATGGCATACGCGATACCGGTATTTCCGCTCGTCGAATCGAGCAGTATTTTTCCGGGCCCAAATTTTCCAGCCCGCCGGCCTTCTGCAATAATATTGGCGGCAGCCCGATCTTTCACCGAGCCTCCGGGATTGAACCACTCCGCCTTGCCGGAGATCTGAACCTCCGGCAGATCCCGCGTTAAACTCGCCAAGCGCAAAAGCGGTGTATTCCCAATTCGGTCCATCAGGTTCTCGCCCAGGCGAAGAGGCACGTGTAGCCTGTTCCGCCTCGGAGACGCCGCTAGAAATCCTTCGCCCATCTCGGGATTCGGGTAGGTCATGCTGTGGACGAAATCCCCATGACTGTCGTAATGTGCCTACCGGGCCAAAAAGCTGCTTTGAATATCTATTCTTGGATTATAGATATCGGTACTTAGATTATAGACAACCTATTTTGGATCCAGGAAAGATGCCGTCGTACGCTGCCCCGCTCGGCTGCATCTAATCTGAACGGGAACGAGGATTCACAACGGAATGGAAAACGTAAAACAACGCGCGTATGACGACGTAGTGAACTGGCTGCGCAATCACGGTTTCGACTTGACCGAAGCGCCGGGCACCGAGGCCCGGGTTTTCCTCAAGAAATACAACGTCGCAGCTGCTATCGAGAAGAACCATGCTGGCGCGGTTAAAATTTTCGCCTACCCTGGCTACCTGGTTGGCTCGGAAATTTCCAAGCTGGTTAACCGCGGCTATCAGCAGTTCTTGAAGACTTCCAAAAACGAGATCGCCGCCACTGCGGATCACCTCAAGGCCCTCCACCAATTCACCGAGGAGTTCAAGGAGGCTCTTGGCCTGCCCAGTTTGTATAACGAATCTCTGGGCACCGTCAGCGAAGCCTATCAGTACGACCGCATTCAGGACCGTGACCAACCCGAACCTCAGCGTCCTAAACGCCCCTGGCAGGTGGCCGCCGTCAGTTCCGGTAAAGCTGTCAGAAAGAACCGTGCGTAAGGCTGCGTAAATGGGGGATCGATTCGCCCTCCCTGTTATGCTTCAGCGTTTGATGCTGAACAAGGCGGCATTAACTGGTTCGAAGGTCCCCTCACCAACCGAGTCCGGCCGCCCGAATACCGAGGCATGCTGCCCGCAAGTTCCACATCTTCGAAATACCTGGTGGGCATTTCTGACGTGATTCTCGAAGGCGGATCAATTTGGTCGTTGGATCCGTGCCGATTTTGGTAAGTCCGTGGGCGATTTGTGTGACACTGTTGTGCTTGGGAGAAGCCCATGGCCCGAGTCGCCTGCATCCTGCTCATACTGTGTTCGACTTTGCCCTGTCTTGCTCAGAAGGACAGATCAGAGAAGGTTAAATCCGCCGTCGAACAAGTTCTCAATGCTCAGGTTCAAGCCTGGAACCATCATGATCTTGAAACATTTATGCGCGGCTACTGGAACTCGCCGGAACTAACCTTCTTTTCCGGAGACCAGGTCTTTCGCGGATGGGATCAAGCACTTGACCGATATCGTAAACGCTATCAAGGAGAAGGCCGCGAGATGGGCACGCTCGCTTTTGAAAACCTGAACATCGATCGACTCGCACCGACCGCTGCGGTGATGCGCGGAGAGTGGCACTTAACCATGTCGGATGGCAAAACCCCCCACGGCCTCTTCACCCTGATTTTTCGCAAATTCCCTGAGGGCTGGAAAATCATTCACGACCACACGTCTGCCGCCGAATGAAGCACAAACATAGCTTTAAGCAAAATTGGCATCCCGAGCGGAAACACGGGATCGGGGATTTCATTTCATGTGCTGATCAAACCAGGCGACGGTGCGATGGATTATGTCGCGCTGGTGTTCGGTCTGTCCGATATAGTGTCCCTCGTTGGAATAAATCACCAACTGCGTCTCTACCCCCAGGGTCTTCAAGCCATGCCAGAACTCACGTGATTGCGGCGGCGGGCACTCCCCATCCCGGTCGCCCACTAGGACCAGCGTGGGGGTCTTCACCTTGGTGATGAAGTTAATAGGCGAACTTTTTGCGTACACCGCCGGGTCCTGGTACACCGACGCACCAAAGTAAGGAATCATCCACTCGTCAATGTCATTTTCACCATAGTAGCTCTGCCAGTTTGACAATCCGGCTCCGGCCACCGCGGCGCGGAAACGATTGGTCTGCGTTACCGCCCACATCGTCATGAATCCGCCGTAACTCCACCCTGTGATGCCAATTCGATGGTTGTCAACAGGCACCTCACCCACAATCTTGTCGATTCCAGCCAGAATGTCCTGGAAATCGCCAAACCCAAAATCTTTCACGTTAGCGCGCGTGAACTCTTCGCCCTGGCCATAACTCCCTCGCGGATTGGGGAAAAACACGAAATATCCCTCACCGGAGAGCAAAGCGGTGTTGAAAAACGATTCGGGCCAGTAGGGAACCTCGCCCACGGCCGGCCCTCCATGAACGCACACCACCATCGGATAACGCTGCTGGGGATCGTAGTTCGTCGGATAAAGCAACCAGCCCTGCACCTGAAACCGATCGCTGGTCCAATGAATATTGCGCAGTTCGCCCCAGGATGGTTTCACCTGCTCGTTGGTGTGTGTGATCTGCCGCCAGGAGCCGATCGGCCCCGCCCAGATTTCCGGCGGATGCGCGTAGGACTGCCGAATGACTGCGGAATTCTTTCCATCGGCGGAGAGCGAGACTGCATAAACTCCCCACTGGCCCATCGATATCACTTCCGCCCCGGTCCATAAATTATGGATTTTCTGAGTAGCGATATCGAGGGTCGAAAATCCAATCTGCCCGTCGACAATTTCTCCAAACAGCAAGCGCTCCGCCGTGAGCCAGTGCAGCCAACTCGGCGACGCCTTGATTCCCTCGGTAAGCTCTTGTAGGCGGCCACCACCTGCCGCAATCAGATAAATATCGCCCCCCACAGAGCCTTCGTCGCTCATGATGCCGCCGATAAAAGCAATATTCTTCCCATCCGGCGACCACTGTGGAAGCGCAATCTGCAGCGGCGGTTTATAAATCGACTTCATTTCCCCGCCCGTCGCCGATAACGTATAAAGCTGCGCCACATACCAGTTCGCGTCTCCGACGCCCTTCGCCGAGGTTACGACCATGCGCTTGCCATCCGGCGACCAGTCGTATTCGTAAACGTACATGTCGGACGGCGAGATCCTCCGGACCGCTCCGGAAGCGACATCTACCGTGGCTAAACGCTGCTCATAAATCTTGTTCTCGATTAGGCCGCTTTCCGGCGTCATCGGCATCAGCGGTCCCGCTGGCCGCGGCGCATTTTCTGTGAGCAATATCGCCAGGGTTTTCCCGTCTGGAGACCATGTCGGCGCGTCCAGAAAGCCCTGCAGGTCGGTCAATTTGTGGGCCGGAGCGCCGTCGAGATCGCTGACGTACAATTCGAATTGTCCGGCGCTAGCCACATCGGAAAGAAACGCCATGTGTTTGCTGTCGCGAGACCAGGCAAAATGCCCTTCTTCGTGGGGCGACTCCTCCGATGTTGAGAGTCGCCTGGGCTGCCCCCCCGGAGTAGTCGAGCTCACGAAAATCCGACTTCCCCCCGAATTCGACCTTTGGACCCACGCTACTTGGGTGCCATCCGGGGAGATTGCCACCTGCTCAAAGCCGCGCACCAGGTACAACGAGTCAATCGCCGCATCCAGCCCTGGCCGGCTACTCTGCGCTAAGCCAGCAGAACAGGCCAGCAGCATGAACACGAATATGCGAATCATCCCGGGATTCCCGATCCTCATTTGCGCAGTCCGTTGGGGTTGTATTTCTCTCGAAACACAGGGCTGATCTCTGCCCAGCTTACAACAGTGTCGAGCTCACCACAGCGGCAGTCGTGAATTCCAAGCACGAATGTGCCGGTGCCTCAAGGGCGACGCTGTTTGCCTCTATCCATGGCTTCATTCGCGAGTTGATCAGCCTCACGGTTGTGCTCGCGCAATGAGTGCTCAATCGAGAACCAATCGAGCCTGCCGATAAGACCTTGCGCACGTCCGTGGAGTTCCTGCAGCGTCGAGTTCTTGACTTTATACTGCCCGCGGATTTGCTTGACCAGCAATTCCGAATCGCTGATCACCTTCAGCGCCTTCGATGGATGGGTTACTGCATACTCGAGCGCCGCCATCAGCGCGCTATACTCGGCGTAGTTATTCGTCTGGTGGCCAAGATATCCGCTCAACGCGGCAACTTTATTCCCGCTCTGATCCTTGATGACAACTCCATATCCCGCCGGACCTGGATTCCCCCGCGCCCCACCATCCGTGTTGGCGATAAGGTAGTTTTGAGGTGGTTGCTTGGCACGGGAAAATAGACCGGCGGACGATTGGCTCCTCGGATCGCGAAGACTCATCAAGCGAGTGTACAAGATCGCGACACTTCAACGCCCTGCCGAGAGTCGTGTCGCCAGACGCGGCGGCAGATTGGCCGCCAGAATACGCTCCTGTGCCGTTTTAAGGTCGTAGGGCACGCGATTGAACGTGACTGTCCTTCTATCGGAGTCGAATATCGCGAAAGCCGCTCGCCAGTCTCCATCCCGTGGCTGCCCCACTGAACCCGGATTAATAAGATAGTGCCTGTCTTCCTCCAGAGTCCAATCCACCGCCTCCGTGCGCCCCACGCTGGCATAGACCGGCCGCAATGAGCCCTCTTCGCCGGGATAGGAACTGAACGCTCCCTGCACGTGCGAATGCCCGAAAAATGTCAGCGGAACCGGCGCAGACAATAGCGATTCGACCGCGTCGTGCGCTGTAACTAGGTATTCATCCTCGTCTATCGGCGAGCCATGCACAAATTGAGCTTGGGGTAATTCAGGAATGTGGATGGGTCCCTGCGGAAGCTGACGCAGCCACTCCAGGTTCTCCTCGCTCAGCTGATTCCGGGTCCACAGCGCGGCCATTCCCGCCAGCGGGTTAAATTCGCTCAGGTCCATAATCCCAGATGCCGCCTTGTCGTGGTTTCCCCTAACCATGTATCCGCCCAGCTGCCGCGAGCGCTCGATGGCCTCGTTCGGATTTGCTCCGTATCCCACGATATCGCCCAGGTTGACAACAGTGTCATACACTGGCGCTGCCAGCAGGCATGCCTGTAGCGCTTCAATGTTGCTATGGATATCGCTGAGTATGAGTACTCGCACAAATTCCTCGATGGCCTGCCGATTATAGCCCTGCCTCCAGGCGCGAACGTAACCTGAAGCAGGAAGAAGAAGAAACTCACATCCACGCGTAATCGGCGAGCGCAGGCCGATTGCCAGTATCGGCATGCCCCTGTTTCCAGGAGAAGGTCCCGAGCCG
>Ga0126383_10002636_pt1 | contig 11625 bp, 13 predicted proteins | sample PanSoiMetPlot_35_FD_96882 | JGI IMG/M metagenome (GOLD analysis project Ga0126383, IMG submission 96882) | Tropical forest soil microbial communities from Panama - MetaG Plot_35 | ecosystem: Environmental > Terrestrial > Soil > Tropical forest > Bulk soil | place: Panama | collected 2016-02-17
AGGTGCCGGAAGTTATGCAGGACGGGCGAAGATTGACCGGATCAAACCGGGCAACCTCGAGGTCCATTGGCCCGAAGCCAACTGCCTGCTTTCCCATGACGAGATCGATGTGTCCTCCGGGGAACCGGATTACAACGCGATCGTCGCAGTTGCGAAGATCGCAGGAAGACGCTGAGCGCTGGTGTCTCCGCGAACGTATACGTGCGTGGCACAATATCTTCCGCCCGACCAGCCTGCGCCCGTCACTTCCATCGAATATGCCACCTACGTTCGCCGCGCAATCACCGTTGTTGGCCAGGATGTCGCTCCGGTGCGGCATTTGAGTGATGCCATGGAACCAGTGCAGCCCGAGCATGATGACTTCAAGGTATTGCATCATAAGGGCGAAGGTGCTTACACCGTGGTGGCTGTACCTGACTACCTCGTGGAATTGTTCCTGTGCGACAAGGAGTCTGTAAGACATCCCTGCGATGTCTCGCCTGACTTGAAGCGACCAACCTACGGCAACTACTATGCTGTGCTCTTCACCTTGCATAGCCCTGGTGAGCATTCTGCTGCACTAACCCTACTGTGGGCCAAGGAAAGCCAGCAGTGGAAGATCGTCGCCTACACAGTGGTGGCACCGTGAGAAGTCAGGTCAACGTCAATTCACGAACCGGAAGGCACGGCTTCTTTCATTTGAGCGATAAAATCTTTTTGACGATGCGGTGCAGGTCTTCGTCGGCCACGGAAGAATTCGGCGGCATCGGTGCATCGCCCCAAAGTCCTTCGCTTCCGTTTTTCACGCTTTCAATGAGCCGCTGCTCTGCATTGCTTTGTCGTCGATATTTCGCCGCGACATCGCGAAACGCCGGTCCAACGACTTTCCTGTCGATAGCGTGACAAGCAGAACAGCCGTTATTTCGCAGCAGGGTTTCGAAATCGACTTTTCCTCCTGACTGTCCCATCACCAAGTTCGACTCTATTTGTGTATTTCTTGCGCCGGCCGAAGCTGGCGTTTCGATCCAGGACTCAGTGGGCACGACGTCAGGCCTCGGAAGCGACTTCAAATAATTGACCAGCATCCACACGCCTTCGCTGCCTATCACACCACCATACGCGGGCATCCCCCTCGGTCGGCCGTAGAAAATGGAGCTGAAGATTTCCTCATCCCGACCGCCATAGCGCCAACGCCCATCCGCGAGACTGGGACCGACCCAGCCAGTGCCAGCATCACCGTGACAACCGTCGCAATTCATCGAGGTAAACAATCTCGCTCCGGCCCTGGCATTGTCCGTATCCCCCTCGTGAGGATTGCGCAACTCACCGGTCGGCGGCGAGATCCCGCCCGCCCACACATGAGCTTCATAACGTATCGCCGGCGGCGCGCTGCTCTGTTCGCTGGCCGCACCAGCGGACGAAGTCCCGGTATTTCGGCTTCGACTGCAGGCGACAGTCAGCAACGCAACAGTGAGTGCGGCGAGAACTGCAAGCGGGACGGGCACGTGTCGAGCCATCATAAAGACTTCCTCTCGCCATATCACTACAGACCGAAAATCCAGATTATTCCGCCTTGGCTCGTATGCCGCCCGAGTGTTTTGACGACGTCCGCGGGAGACCGCACATCGGCTGGATCGTCGGAGCGGACGTCACCGGCGATCAGGAACCAATCTCCCCCGATGCCAGCGTACACCGCAACGTATTGTTTGCCGTCCGGTGCCTGAAAGGTGATCGGATTACCCACAACTCCTGAGCCCACTTTGAAACGCGAAAGAAGCTTGCCGGTTCTGGCATCTACCGCCTTGAACCAGCCATCGAGCGTTCCATAGAATGCCACGTCCCCCGCGGTTACTAGCGCGCCACTCCAGGCCGGATAGGGCTCCTTCAATTCCCAGATGGGCTTGCCTTGGACAGCATCCCAGGCCATGAAGCTCCCGAGGTTTCCGCCCGGACCGGGGTAGTAAGGGGCATTGGCGCCAATAAAAGGTGTTCCTCTAATGTGCCTCGATGGGCTCGCTGTATAGTCCATGCACATATTCGTGGTGGAGGTGTAAAAGAGCTTCGTACGCGGGGAATAAGCGGCGGGCGAAGCTGGGCTCACTCCGCCTTCGAGGCTCGGACAGAGATTCTTAACAGTCCCCCTGGACGCACCGGTGAACTTCGTTGGATCGAAGATCGGACGTCCCGTCTTCATGTCGATTCCGCGTGCCCACGTTACGGGCACAAATGCGTGAGCACCCAGCAGTTCACCCGTCGCTCGATCCAGCGTGTATTGGTAGCCGTTCTTGTCAAAAGTAACGAGCACCTTGCGAGAGCGCCCCGCGATCTCCATGTCCGTCAGGATCATCACAGCGGTGGCATCGTAATCCCAATTGTCGTGCGGCGTGAACTGAAAAGCCCAGATCAGCGTCCCATCGGACGGGCGTCGTGCCATGACGCTGTTCGTCCATTTATTGTCGCCTTCACGCTGCTCGGGATTGTAGGGAGCGGGATTCCCCGTCCCGTAGTAGATGAGGTCGAGCTGCGGGTCATACGAAATCCAGCCCCACACTGGTCCGCCACCCGTTTTCCAGCTGTCGTGCGCCCAGCTGTCGCGGGCCAGCTCCGTACCTCTCTCGTAATGAGGCTTAAAGCTCTCAGGTTTGACGAGCACATCCGAATCCGAACCCATGTTGTAGGCCTTCCAAAGCACCTTGCCAGTATTGAGATCCAGCCCCTTGAGCCAGCCGTGGATCCCAAACTCTCCTCCTGAAGGACCGACGATCACGACGTTCTTCACCACAAAAGGCGCCATAGGTGTAGTCTCGCCCTCGGCCATGTTGGCAACATGAGTCTGCCAGATCTCCTTACCGCTTAAGGCGTCGATCGCCACTGTGCGCCCGTCGAGCAGGTTGTAGGTGATCTTGCCGTCAGCGTAGAAGGCGCCGCGATTGATCGAGTCGCAGCACGCGACACCGATCGCGTTAGGGCTCACGTCGGGCCGATACTTCCATTTGAGCGGATAGCCCGGCTGAGTCAAATCGAACGCATACAAGGTATTTGGCCAGGGCGTTACCACGTACATGGTTTTATTGACTACTAACGGCTGGCCCTCGTGTCCACCCAGAACGCCGGTCGAAAACGTCCAGACGGGATGGAGAGCCTTGGCGTTCTTCGCGTTGATTTGGGCCAGCTCGCTGTATCGCGTCGCTGCATAGTCCTTCGCTGGCATGGTCCAGTTGCCATTGGCTTCCCCGGCGTATACCGTGCCGAGGCCAAGAAGGACCGTCGATGCGAGAATATATTGAGCGCGAAACATGTTCTCAACCTTTCGTAGCAAAGCCGCCAGGTCTCTATGCTATGGCTAGCGCATCTCCGACAAACCTCAACGCTAAGTTTTTCGAGACCTCAGAAAATTGCCCCTTCAGTTCTCTAGCTCTATTTCTTAAGAATTGACACCGCCGCCAGGATCTTGCGAGTCACTAGCTCCGCCTCACATTCGGCATCGACTCTCATAACTGCAGCGAGTAGCTTAGGATCGCCCGTAAAGGACCGCAACGCAACCACCCGTCCAGAAGGACGCGCACATCTACCGTATTGGTAGAATTTCCCGTACCTTGTACCCATTGCCGAACGTCTCGAACGTGTTCTATGCGGCCAACGACTAAATCTGCGACGGTCCATTCGGCCAACCCTCTTTGGGGACCATATCTGAGCGAGCGGCAGTGGGGCACCGTCCGCGAGGATTACTCGAGCAACGGTGATGCCTGGAACTACCTTCCGCACGACCACGCTCGTAGCCGTGCCTACCGCTGGGGAGAAGACGGTTTGGCCGGAATCAGCGATGAGCGCCAGACGCTTTGTTTTGCGCTCGCTGTGTGGAACGGGCGAGATCCCATTCTTAAAGAGCGGCTGTTCGGGCTGACGAATAGGGAGGGAAATCACGGCGAGGATGTCAAGGAGTACTACTACTATCTTGACGCTTGCAGACGCTCCGAAGCCGGAGGGCGCATTGGCCGATTTTCTTCTTGATTTTGACCCATTTCCTGAATGTGATCAATCCCCGTAGTGCTACACTTCATTCAACCACTCTGAAAGTAATCTCTGAACAGCGAGGCACCCCAGCCATGCACTCGACTAAACCTATCCTGCGATCTGAGCCAGACGTGAAGGTTTGCTCAATCTGCGGCACAAACATTCTACTTGATCACGCCATGAGGGATGAACATGGCCTATCCGTCCATACCAGCTGCCACGAAAAGCAACTCCTGCTAAAGGCAGCAAGGCGACAAGCCGACCTATGGAGACGGAACCTGCCTACCAGGAGAACGGCCTAACAAAAGACCCTTAGAAAAAGACTGTTTTTGGCGTTTTGAGTCGTTTGGAGAGTCAAAAGACCCGCCAGCGAAACGGGGGAATTGCGCAGCACTGCCACTTGGTCTTGGTTCTTGTCACGGTTTCAAACTGTTTGTTACAGAGTGTTGAGGGTATAATCCAGACGCTCGGCAAGGCCCATCCAGCGTGACAGCACTTAGAGTCTGAACACGGTTGAGATTCGGTGTATTCACCCAGCGACCAAGCCGACCGCAACATAGTCGCTTCCCGCCTTCCTTTGCAGTTTCATCAGGCATCAAGAGCAATCGCACTCTTTGTGGTTGGTTTGGGGCTTGTTGCTTTCTGCGGCTGGGCATTCCACATACCCACCCTGACGTACATTCATCCCGCGCTTCAATCGATGAAAGTCAATACAGCCCTCTCGTTCTTGTTCTTGGGTGCGGCACTGTGGCTGGCAGAGAATGATGAAAGGCAGCGGAGCAGGCGCATTCTGGGACTGTTGGTGGTCATCATTGCCGGAGCGACGCTCGCAGAATATGCATTTCATGTCAGACTTGGCATCGACCAGTTTCTTTTTCGCGATACGCGCAGTCCCTCACTCTCCGCATTCCCAGGAAGGATGGCGATTTCAACTGCGATCTGCTTTCTGTTCCTGGGTTCCTCGATCATGTTGCTGGCATGGAAGAAGGCGTTGGCAGCGAGGCAGCTACTTGTCGCGGCTTGTTTCGCGTTCTCACTTGCTGCCCTTTTAGGTTACCTCTATGGAGTCAAATCACTTTATTCGATTACGTCCTTCTCCACGATAGGCGTGCACACGAGCGCAGGTTTGATGGCGGTATGTGTGGCGTATTTTCTTTCGCGGCCGAACGAAGGGATAGTGGCGATCGCCGCAAGTAACACTAACGCGGGCCTTATTCTGCGACGACTGATTCCACCAATCATTGTTTTTCCTACTCTCATTGGATGGGTACGGCTCGAAGGAGAAAGAGCCGGTCTATACGACGCACCGTTTGGGGTCGCGCTGCTCGTACTGGGAACTATCGGAAGCCTGTCCGTTCTGGCTCTGCTGTCTGCGCGCTTAATGCATCGGCTAGAGGCTGAGCGTTTGCGTGTGGACAAGGCGCTCCATGACAGCGAGGAACGGCTGCGGTTGGCGCAATGGGCCGCTCACATTGGGACGTTTGATGTGAACCTTCGGACTGGGGTAGATATTTGGCCGCCCGAAACGGAAGCACTATATGGCTTGCCGCCGGGCGGCTTTGGTGGGACACTGGCCGCTTTTGAAAATTTGATTCATCCGCAAGATCGAGAAAGAGTCATCCAGTTAACTCAGGAGATGATGAGAACAGGACAACCCGCAGAGGCGGAATGGCGCGTGATCTGGCCGGACGGCAGCGTCCATTGGATAGCCAGTCGCGGACAGGTGCTACGGGGTGAGGCAGGCGAGCGTTTACGAATGCTCGGCGTCAACATAGATGTGACCGAACGCAAGCAAGCAGAAGAGGCCCTTGTAGGCATGACCCGAAAATTGATCGACGCTCAGGAACAAGAACGCGCCCGTATCGGGAGAGAGCTTCATGACGACATCAACCAGCGACTTGCGATGCTAGCAGTCGAATGCGGGCAACTTCAGGACGATCCTTCTGATGTTCAAGTTCGCATGCGGGAACTACGGCAAGAACTGGCTCACCTTTCGGATGATGTTCAGGCTCTGTCCCACGAACTTCACTCCTCAAAACTTGATTATCTGGGCGTTGTGGCAGGGATCAAAAGCTGGTGCAAGGAATTCGGCGAACGTCAAAGAATGGAGATTGGCTTCAAAAGTGATGTCCATAGTGTTCTGAGATCCGATGTCGGCCTTACTCTGTTTCGAGTTTTACAGGAAGCACTCCACAACGTCGCCAAGCATAGCGGGGTCAAGCGCGTCGAAGTCCAACTGCTAGAGCACTCAAATGCTGTTCATCTCATCGTCAGCGATTCAGGTCAAGGGTTCGACGTCGAAGCGGCATTGCAGGGCAACGGTCTGGGTCTCACGAGTATGAGCGAACGTATTCGGCTATTAAAAGGAACAATTGCGATCGAATCAAGGCCGATGAGTGGAACCACAGTCCGGGTCAGTCTGCCGCTTGATTCAGAACATAGATCGGAACTGGCCGGATGACTGTGGCCTCTCAGTCAGAATAAACCAGCGAGTGCTGTGCACAGATTCTTTCGAGGACATCCTTGCTTCCTTTTCGGAGATGCTGCCCCGCTGAGGTCCAGCACTGAATGTCGACACTCACCGTTCAGGCTTTCTTGTTGCGATGCGGCCGATCTTTGTCCACTTCGCAAAGAAATAGCGCTTTGTTCTGAGTGACCCACTTTCCTTTCTCATTAAGTTGCTGGCTGGGGGGGAGCGTCTTGTTCATTTCCTGGGCGACCCATGCGGGGCGTCTGATTTTGGAGACTTCTGGATAGAGGTGCCAAATTTTCGCCGCCAACTGTTCCAGACATTGCTGTCGGCGGCGACGACTCTCACGCAATCGTATTGCCGCCGCACGACCCTTGCAGTTTGAACAATATGTTCCGAGCTTAATGGGAACCTTGGGAATTCGTTCGTATTGAAAATAGCGCCCACATTCAGGATTGTCACATCGCAATATCGCGCGACCGGGTGTTTGAAGCATTTGGCTGAAGAAATAGAAAGCCAGGAGGCGAGTTTTGGACGGGTTTCCACCTAGATGTCCAGGACCAGTTGGAACCGCCCATGTTCCATCCAGCAATAGGCAGACGTCAGGCCGAACTCTCTTCCAATAAGGCGAGAGGACTTCAAGCAAAGGAGTCTTGTAACCAGAAGGAACACGTCTGAGGCTGCGGTCAGCGATTGTGTGGCAATTCCAATTGTTAATATCCCGACCAGAATCTATCCATTGATCCACCAGAGGTTTCAAAAAAGATACCAAATTTCGGTTGGCGCGTTCGATGACCTCTTCGGTCCAATCGTCAATTGATTCGTCGAACCATGGTTGCGTGCCGTTCAGGATTCCGCAGATATTTGCTGGCGTACCGCTAAAGATAGCGATTTTCAAGTAGAGCATCAATTCCAAAAAGATGATACGCATAAGAAAGCGTAATCGCAACATCTTTCTCTGTTCATGAACTAGCTTTTCCTATGTAATCCAAAGTGTTCCCTGCAAGGGCAGAAAGGAACTCAGATGGAAGATCGCAAGACAATGCCCGAGTACATTGGCGTTGGCAAGGCCGAGGCCATCACTGGGATCAGCCATTGGACCTGGCGACGTTGGGCCTACCAAGGCAAGATCACCAGCGTAAAGCTGGGAAGACGGCTCCTGATTCCCAACTCCGAAATCACCCGATTGGTCGCAGAAAATACACGTCCACGAATACGAGGATCGATGAGGGGACAGTCACTCCGAGCAGGCAGCGGGAAGCACTAGGGTACAGCAAAGAAAGTGAACGGCACGAACTCGAACGCCTCGTCAAAGGCAGGATCGACTGCCAGTGGAATAGTCTGGCAGCGATGAGTCACAGCTCATAAAGGGTGGAAATGACACATTTCTGCGCAGCTTCGAAACGCGGGCGCAATGGAACGTTGGTCGCATATGGAGAGTGGTTGAAGCAGATACCATGGCAGCTCTTTTGCACTTTTACGTTCGCCTGGCCTGTCTCGGACATGCAAGCGGTCAAGGTCTTCCACGAGTTTATCAACCGTCTGGAAAGAGGAATCCGGGGTCCGGTCGCATATGTTCGAGGCGACGAAAAACGATTCTCAGGGTGCGGTATGCCAGGTGCGCCTCGACACTTTCATGCGCTCTTGGCAGCCCACCGAAAACTTGATCGGAACATGGTAGCCGGACTCTGGATGAACATGGCTGGTCGGCGTAAAAACGGTGCCGGCGCTGACGTTCGCATTTATGACCCGACGTTGGACGGCTTGGCATATGTCCTGAAGTTCATCGATCAACCGGGGGGTGACTGGGATCTCCAGAACCTGGACCTTTTCTTGACCGCTCCGGACAAGCTAAACACTTCCAGACAGCGGCGTCGACTGGTGCGGCACGCCATGCAAACGCAAGAATCGATTTACAGGACGGCCACCGGCACCCAAGGTGCCAGCGCAGGATCGGAAGCTACGGCGGAACCACAATGATGACTGAATCAATGCAAAGTATCGCTAAACAGCACCATGGACCAGTGAGCAATGAGCGGGTACTGTTCGACTCCAAAACCCTCACGATTCGGGAACGCGAGAGGATGTGATGAGCACGATGGACAGAACGATGGCTAATCAGTCAGTTGCAGTAGCCGAAATTGATCACCACCAACAGTACGAGTTCATCGACAGCAAGGAACTTGCCTTGCGGTGGAACCTGCCGGAGTCTTGGATTCGCGAGCAGGTGCGCTCCCGTGCGATCGATCCTATCCCTCACGTTCGGTTTGGCAAGTATGTGCGTTTCCGTTGGGGCAGCCCTGAGCTAGAGGGTTGGGCGGAACGGCGTATAGTATCGGGCAGCAATAGGACAGCGGGACGGGCTCTCAGAAAGGAGAGGCAATGAAGAGAACCCGCCACCAAAAAGGTTATTTGTATCGCAAAGGAAGTCTCTGGCTGCTTCGGTACTATGACACCGAGATTGGCTCAGATGGAACGGTACGCCGCCTCCAGAGAACTAAAAAGCTAGCCGAGATCGGGCGTGAATGCCCGACGAAGTCGGCGGCGCGAGAACTAGCAAGAGAACATCTGGAGTTGATAAATCGATCCAGAAAGATGCCTGAAAGCACGATGACGTTGTCGCAATTCGTTGACGATCGCTACCTGCCGTTTGTTGAGCAATACAAGCGAATCAGCACCTTCCGTGGGTATCGCAACTTGTGGAAAGGCTATCTCAAACCGTATGGCGAGATCTCGCTGCGCGATTTTAGGACGGTCGACGGCGAGCGAATCCTTCAATCGATCGCTGAAGAAACAAGTCTGACATCCACTACTTTGGCGCACATCAAGGCATTCCTGTCAGGTGTGTTCCGATACGCAAAACGGCAAGGAGTGATCAACTCAGAAAACCCAATGCGAGATGTCGTCCTGCCAAAAGGAAAGCCCGCCGGCGAGACATACGCGTACTCCCTCGAGGAAATCACTCAAATGCTAAACCTGTTGCCGGAACCAGCCGCAACGATCGTAGCTGCGGCCGCGTTTACTGGCGCGCGAAAAGGGGAACTCCGTGGCTTCCTCTGGGAGAATTACGACGGCGAACAGATCTTTATCTCGCAGTCGTTCTGGAGGGGGCATGCACTGGAACCGAAAACCGGCGAAAGCCGGGCGCCGGTTCCGGTCATTCGGCGTCTTTCCGAAATGTTGGAGCTGCACTGCGAATTGTCGGGAAGTCCAGCCAATGGCTTGATCTTCCCGAGTCCACGAGGGAAACCGGTTAACATGGACGCCCTCGCGCGAGATGTCATTGTGCCGGCCTTACGCCGGGCAGGCCTGCAATGGCATGGCTGGCACGCATTTCGTCGGGGGCTCGCGACGAATCTGCACCGGTTAGGGGTCCCCGACAAGACCATTCAGCGTATCCTTCGCCACGCGAACGTCGCAGTCACGCAGGGTTGCTACATTAAAACCGTAGACGCAGACGCTGCCGCAGCCATGCAACAGTTCGAGCAGTCGCTGCAATATGCACCTAATATGCACCTTTCGGGCACGCAGAAGCTACGACTGATGTAGTAGGGCGAAAAGAAAAAACTGGTAAACGCTTATGCTTGCGGGTTTTAAAACAACTGGCGGAGAGGGAGGGATTCGAACCCTCGGTACAGGTGTTAGCCCGTACAACGGTTTAGCAAACCGCCGCCTTCAGCCTCTCGGCCACCTCTCCGGCGATTTGTTTCACAGTTTATCACGCTGGCTGATTGCGCTTACCGTGGCTTGGGATTGCTCGCAATTCGCGCAGCCAAATTGACCCATTCAGTAGAGCCATTTTCCGTCACTTGTCTGTCGACCAATTATTCGTCGAGATCGAATCTAGAGCTCGTGTCTTTTCTTGTCCGGTTATTGTCCGTTGCTGGCCTTTTAGTCGACCGTAGCAGTTGCCAGAATCAATCGAGAATTGGCGGATTGCTGGATCAGCGCATGTCTATTCGGCAAGGGGGGCGCCTTGAATGACTAACGAATCTCCGGATCGAAAGCCATGGACCAACACGGTGCCTTTACACAAAGCGCTACCGCTTCTGGTGGGATGTGTTGCGATACTGACTCCAATCCCATACATCCTGAACTCCAGAACGAACTCGGCAAGCTCTCCCCTGATTGCTTCACTAAATTCCCAGATGCCGCCAACCGGACGGTCCTCCCTCAGACTCGTCGCTAGTGCGTCCCCTGATGCGGATGTGCCCGCCATTGATACTGATTTGTCCGTGAAGCCGGGCGACGATTTCTACCGATATGCAAATGGCGGTTGGATCGCCAAAACTCCCATACCCTCGGGTCGACAGAGCTATGACACACGCGCGATGTTGGCAGAGAGTACGAGGCAGCGAGTTCGCAGTCTTATCCAGGATGCTGCGACAGCCAGCCCTCCCTACGGCAGTGTTGCGCAAAAAGTCGGAGACTACTACTCGAGCTACACGGACGAAAACAGCATCGAGTCAAAGGGGCTGGCGCCCGTGGCTGCTGAAATGGCCACCATTGCAGCAATCAACAGCAAATCTCTGCTCTCTTTATATCTTGGCAGCACGTTAAATCGAGAAGTAGACGGGCTCACGGCCAATGCTGACCACGTCTTTGGCTTATGGGTAAACCAAGGTTTTGAGGATGCCGATCATAATTTGCCGCACCTCTGGCAGGGTGGCCTCGGATTGCCCGATCGCGATACCTATCTCGATGCAACCCCAACGGGAGTCGAGCTACGCGGCAAGTATCAGGCGCACATTGCGGCCGTTTTGAAATTGGCAGGGCTTGCGGACCCGGAAACGCGGGCAGCGCGTGTTTTGGCGCTTGAAGTTCGCATCGCAGGGGCGTTCGCTCCTGACTCCGACGCATCAGACGTGTTCAAGCAAAACAACCCTTGGAAACGGCACGATTTTGATGTCAAGGCTCCTGGGATGGACTGGGAGGCGTACTTCAAGTCCGCAGGACTCGCGAAGCAATCGGACTTCGTGGTCTGGCAGCCGTCGGCATTTACGGGAGTCTCTGCTTTGGTCGAGAGCGAAAACATTGAGGTGTGGAAGGACTATCTCAGGTTTCACCTGGTCGAGCACTATGCGGGTGTTTTGCCTAAGGCGGTGAATGCCGAACATTTTTCTTTTTACGGGAAGATCCTCACGGGTCAGCAGCAGCCGGCG
>Ga0126383_10002638_pt1 | contig 11624 bp, 12 predicted proteins | sample PanSoiMetPlot_35_FD_96882 | JGI IMG/M metagenome (GOLD analysis project Ga0126383, IMG submission 96882) | Tropical forest soil microbial communities from Panama - MetaG Plot_35 | ecosystem: Environmental > Terrestrial > Soil > Tropical forest > Bulk soil | place: Panama | collected 2016-02-17
ATCCTCGCGCGTCCGCACATCCTCGCGCTACCCGTAATGGTCGCATGGATTGCAACACTAATTCGCGCAGTCGATACACGCAGCCCGCCGCCTTGGCTTCTTCTGCCTTTGATGACGCTTTGGGCCAACTTGCACGGCAGCTTCACGTTCGGTCTTGCGATGATCGCCCCCATTGCCTGTGACGCGCTTTGGCATACACCGCATTCCCAGCGTTCGAGCGCCGCCCGGCAATGGATATTTTTCGCAGTTCTTGCTCTGGGCGCTGCTTGCCTGAACCCCTACGGCCCCGAAATGATTTTGGTGACATTCCGGACCGCAGCGTTGGGCGCCGCTTTAACGACCGTCACCGAATGGCGCCCGCAGGACTTTGCGCATCTCGGCGTGTTCGAAATGATAATGCTGGGTGCTTTCGGTTTTGCACTTTATCGCGGCGCGACTTTGCCGTTGCTGCGAATTGTGATGGTTCTCGGTGTTCTGCATCTGAGTCTGTCGCAAGTACGTCACGCCGACCTGCTCGGAATGCTCGCCCCCATATTTCTGGCGCGCCCTTTGGCGGAACAATTCGGGACGCTGGCCTCCGGCAGAACAGACATGACCTTACGGCCATCGGCATGGCCGGCGGCGGCGGCCCTGATATTATTAATCGGCGTCACAGGATTGGTCTCGCTCCGAAAGGATGTGTCTCCGCCCGTCAGGATTACGCCGGCAAATGCAATCCATTCCACCGACATCGCCAAGGTTGGCCCGATTCTGAACGAATATGATTTTGGCGGCTATCTGGACTTTGTGGGTCTTGCGCCTTTCATAGACGGCCGCGGCGAGCTTTACGGCGAGGCCTACATGCTCCGCCATCATCGCGCGCTGAGCTTGGAAGACCTCCCGGACTTTTTGCGGCTGCTCGACGAATACCGCATCGGTGCAACTTTGCTCACGCCATCAACCCCGGCTGTCGCCCTGCTCGATCGCTTGCCGGAATGGAAACGCGTTTATGGCGACGACGTTGCGGTCGTGCATACGCGGCGCTGAGTTACGATAACAAGTGGTTTCTCCGCGCAGAGCCGTCGACGGCGACGAGCCTTTGGTGTTCAATTGCACGCAGCGGCGGCCACCGGGGGCGCGTCGCGATTTGGGGGAGAAAGCCATGTCATTGGAAGCATTGATTATCCTGATCATCGTCGGTGCGATCGCCGGCTGGCTGGCTGGCATCATTGTCAAAGGGGTCGGTTTTGGCCTCGTCGGCAACATCATCGTCGGCATCGTCGGTGCCTTCATCGGCACCTGGCTGCTCGGCTACCTTGGTGTCGTTATTGGCGGAGGCCTCCTCGGCTCCATCATCAATGCCACGATCGGAGCGGTGATCCTGTTATTCATCATCGGACTCGTGAAACGGGCTTAAATCCCGCTTTCGAAGCCTTGGTTGCGTCGGCAAACCGCTTGGCGGCCCAGTCCCGGCCGGCTGGACGATGTTGCGTTGCAGCAATCGCTGGGCCAAACTGTCGCCATCAGGCGACAGATGCGAGACAAAACTCAACGCGATAAACCCTGGATTTTCCGCACTTACGCGGGCCATTCGACCGCGGCGGACTCCAACGCGCTTTACCGTAAGAACCTGGCCAAGGGGCAAACGGGCCTCTCGGTGGCCTTCGATCTTCCAACCCAGACCGGATACGACGCCGATCACGAGCTTGCCAAAGGCGAGGTCGGCAAAGTCGGCGTTCCGATTTGTCACCTCGGTGACATGCGGGCGTTATTCGACGGCATCCCGCTCGAAACGATGAATACCTCGATGACCATCAACGCCACTGCGGCGTGGCTGATGGCGCTCTATATCGCAGTCGCGGACGAGCAAGGGGCATCGCGCGCATCTCTGCAAGGCACCATCCAGAACGATATCATCAAAGAATATCTCTCGCGCGGGACTTACGTATTCCCGCCGTCTCCGTCGATGCGTCTGATCAAGGACGTGATCCTGTTCACGACGAAAGAAATTCCAAAATGGAATCCAATCAATGTCTGCTCCTATCATCTGCAAGAAGCAGGAGCGACGCCGGTGCAGGAGCTCGCTTTTGCGCTCGCCACAGCGATTGCCGTGCTCGACACGGTGAAAGCTTCCGGTGAAGTGTCGCCTGACAAATTCGGGGACGTGGTCGGACGAATTTCATTTTTCGTGAATGCCGGCCTGCGCTTCATTACCGAGCTGTGCAAGATGCGGGCGTTCACCGAGCTCTGGGACGAGATCACCCGTGAGCGTTACGGGATCACCGACGCAAAACAGCGACTGTTCCGCTATGGCGTCCAGGTGAACTCGCTCGGACTGACAGAACCACAACCCGAAAACAACGTCGCGCGCATTCTGATCGAGATGTTGGCTGTCACGTTATCCAAGAATGCCCGCGCACGCGCCGTGCAGTTGCCGGCCTGGAATGAAGCACTTGGCTTGCCGCGACCATGGGACCAGCAGTGGTCGCTGCGCATGCAGCAGATTCTTGCTTACGAGACCGACCTGCTTGACTATGGCGATATCTTCGATGGTTCCGGCGAGATCACGAGCAAAGTCGACGAACTCAAGCGCCAGGCCAAAGAGGAGCTCAAACGCATTGAAGACATGGGTGGTGCTGTTGCGGCCGTCGACACGGGCTACCTCAAACAGCAGCTCGTCGAGTCGAACACGGCCCGGCTGGAAGCGATCGAACGCGGTGAGCAAATCGTGGTCGGCGTCAACAAGTATCTCGAAAGTGAGCCCTCGCCTTTGGCAGGCGCTGCTGACGCCATTCTTACAGTGGCAGAGGACGCGGAACGCGGGCAGATCGAACGGCTCAAGGCGTGGCGTGCGTCACGCGACAAGGCGGCGGTCGCCGTAGCACTGAAAGAGTTGAAGCGCGCTGCCTCGGGCGGCGGCAACATCATGCCGGCGTCCATTACTTGCGCCAAAGCAGGTGTAACCACCGGCGAATGGGGTTGGACGCTGCGCGAGGCCTTCGGCGAATACCGCGCGCCGACCGGCGTCGGCCGCGCCATGCGCAATGACGTCGCTGGGCTCGACGACATCCGGGCCGACGTTGATCGCATTTCACGCAAGCTCGGACGTCGTCTGACTTTTCTGGTCGGGAAGCCCGGTCTGGATGGCCATTCCAATGGTGCCGAGCAAATCGCGGTGCGCGCGCGCGACGCCGGCATGCAGGTCGTCTACGAAGGCATACGATTAACGCCCGAGGAAATCGTCGACGCAGCTCGCAAAGAGAAGGTGCATGTCGTCGGGCTATCGGTACTCTCCGGCAGCCACCTGCCATTGGTCGAGGACGTTGTTGGTCGCATGAAACGAGCCGGTCTTGATATACCGGTGGTGGTCGGCGGCATTATTCCGCCCGAAGACGCAGCCGAGTTGGAAAAGGCCGGAGTTGCAGCGGTCTACACGCCAAAAGATTTTGAGTTGAATCGCATCATGTCGGACGTCGTCCGAATCGTCGAGCGCACCAAAGGCGCCAACGACGTCTGATCTCAGGTGACGACAGTCGCCAGCGCCTGCGCCAGTTTCGCGGGGCTGACCGGTTTTACGAAATAAAAATTCGTTCCGGCTGCGCGTGCATCCTGCTCGTCGCGATTTTCGCCGTGACCCGAAACCACGATGACGGGTATCCGGCCGGCACGACCTGGCAAGGCCCTGATGCGCCGCGTGGCTTCAATGCCATTGAGACCGGCGAGGGTGACGTCCATCAGTACAGTGTCGTAGCTCCCGCGAGCAACCGCTTCGACCGCAGCCTCACCGGTTTCGACGAAATCAACGCGATGACCGAGTTCGCGCAAAATCGTATTCATCACCACGCGTCCATAAGGATTATCCTCGACGCAGAGGATCGAAAGCGGCCGCGCGGCCGCGGGACGAGCACCGATATGCTCGACGGCGGGCTGGGCGTCCACGCGGTCGACCACTGCAGTCAAGCGGAATGTGGATCCCTCGCCCTTCCTGCTGCGCACAGTGACGTCACCGCTCATCGCCCTCGCGACTCGCCTCACAAAAGAAAGGCCAAGCCCGGCGCCGCCGTAGCGCTTGGAAATTTCTGCGCTGCCTTGGGCGAACGGACGGAACAGCCGCTTCAATTCCGTTTGGCTCATTCCGATGCCGCTGTCGGCAACTGTGAAAATCAACCGCACGCGATTGCGTGCCGCCGGCTCGGCGTCCACGGTAAAAACGACAGCCCCGGCATGGGTGAATTTCAGTGCATTATCGGAAAGATTTTCCAGTGCTGCACGCAGGCGTAGGACGTCACCAGATACAATGGGAGGCAGATCGCGGCCAATTCTTGTCTCAGCTGTTACGGTCTTGTCGTTGACGCGTGCTGAAAGCGTTGCGCCGACGGATTCGACGAGCATGCGCGGTGAAAATGTCTCGTTACGCAGCACGAGACCCTTGGTTCCGGCTCTGGCACCATCGACGATCAAGTTCGCAAGGGCAGCCACATGGTCGGCCTCGCTTTTGATTGCATTTGCCCACTCGCGCTCGCGCGCGCCCATATCGGAGGAGGCCAGCAATTCGGCGAGCGCGACGATCCCGGTAAGCGGCGTGCGGATGTCATGCGCGATGCCGGCGAGAGCGCCTTCGATCGCGTTTCCCCGCGCCGACGCTCGTTTTTTGCGGCGCGTTTTCGCGCGCGGCCGCTTGCCAGGCCTGCTCTTTTGCCGGCGTTTCGCCATTCCCTTATCCCCGATGCAAACAATGCCACGGAAGCTAGGCTCAATCGAGCCCGGCCAATCGGCGGATGTCGCCCGGGGAGGCACCGCTCGCCCGAAGTTCGCGCAGCCCGGTGGACCGCGTCGATTTCGAAAGCTTGTTGCCATCCGCATCGAGGACAAGGCGGTGGTGATGGTAACAAGGTTGCGGCAAGCCGAGCAGCGCCTGAAGCAACCGGTGTACCGCCGTAGCGTAAAACAGGTCGTAGCCACGTACGACGTGGGTAATACCTTGCCCGGCGTCGTCGATCACGACCGCAAGGTGGTAGCTTGTTGGCGTATCCTTGCGTGCCAGGACCACATCGCCCCAGGCCGCGGGATCGGCAGCGATCAACCCTGTCTCGCCAGCCGGGCCGGCACCGGTTTCGAGCCAATTCAGCCGATCGACGCGCGCTAGCGCAGCTCGCATGTCGAGCCGCAATGCATAAGGTTCACCGTCGTCCATCCGCTGCCTGCGCTCGGAGTCTGTCATGGTGTTCGCACGACCGGGGTAGAGCGGCGCACCGTCGGGATCGCGCGGCCACACGCCCTGGGTGTCACGTGCGGCAACCAGATGGGCGATCTCGGCGCGGGTTTCGAAGCTCGCATAGATCAGGCCCATCGTCTCAAGCGTGGCGAGAGCCGCACGGTAATCCTCAAAGTGTTCGGACTGCCTTCGCGGGGGCGTTTCCCACTGGAGCCCCAGCCACGCCAGATCTTGATAGATCGCGGCCTCATATTCAGGCCGGCAGCGCGCCGCATCGATATCCTCGATCCGCAACAGCAGCCGCCCGCCCTTTGCGAGCGTCATCTCGGCATTGAGGAGCGCGGACAGCGCATGGCCCAGATGCAAATAGCCGTTCGGCGATGGCGCGAAGCGGAAAACGGGTGGCATGGTTCTTATCTGAGATTGCCAAATAGTGACCCTAGCTCGACCCTGCTTCCTCGGGGACGAGTGGCATAATACTAAGGAAAAGCATGACCTACTTCCTCCACACCGAGGCCGATCTACAGGCAGGCCTTGCGAAGCTGATCGCTGCGGATCCGCGTCTCGAGCCGGTTGCAGCAAAGGCCGGCGCATTCGGCCTGCGGCGCCGAGAAGCTGGCTTTCCCGGCTTATGTGCCATCGTGTGCGGCCAGCAGCTTTCGACCGCAAGCGCTGCCGCAATTCGCAGCAGGCTGTTCGCCGCTTTCGATCCCTTTCATCACGACGCTGTCAGACGTGCTCGCGCCGATAAGCTCAAGCGACTTGGCTTGTCGGCCCCAAAGATCAGGTCGATCCGGGAAATCGGCAAAGCCGTCGCCGAAGGCAGTATCGATCTCACCGCAGTCGGGAACATGGACGCCGACGAGGCCCATGCGGCACTCACCGCGTTGCACGGAATCGGACCATGGACCGCCGACATATATCTCTTGTTCTGCCTCGGCCATGCCGACGCGTTTCCTTCGGGCGACCTCGCGGTCCAGGAATCCGCGCGCATCGCCTTCGGTCTGCGCAAGCGACCGGATGCCAAGGCCCTCACAAAAATGGCTGAGGCCTGGCGCCCGTGGCGAGGTGTGGCAGCGCATTTGCTCTGGGCCTACTATCATGCAGTGAAGAAGCGGGACGTGGTGCCGGTTCAGCCGAATGGCCGACCGAAAAAGCCGGCCAACAGAAAGGCAACGAAAAGGAAGAAGAATGGCTGAACTTAATGGCCCGCGGCTCGAGCCGCGCTCCAGAGTCGCGCGCCAACTTGTGGTTTTCCTGCACGGCTATGGTGCCGATGGCAACGATCTGATCGACATCGGACGCGCATGGCAGGGACTGTTACCCGATGCTGCATTCGTCTCGCCGCATGCGCCGCGTCCGTGCGGGCAGGCGCCGGTGGGACGTGAATGGTTCCCGCTTACTTTCCGCAATCCGGAAGAGCGCTGGACCGGCGTGAAGCAGGCCGCACCGGTCCTCGAAAGCTTTCTCGACGCCGAGCTCAAGCGGCGCAATCTTCCGCCTTCAGCGCTCGCTTTGGTTGGTTTCAGCCAGGGCACCATGATGGCGCTTCACGTCGGCTTGCGCCGCGCCGTCGCACCTGCGGGAATTGTCGGCTATTCCGGAATGTTTGTGATGCCGGAGCATGTCGAGCCGGCCGCCTTCGCGGCCGAGATTCGCAGCCGTCCACCCGTCCTGCTGATCCACGGCGATGCTGACCAGCTGATTCCGGTTCAGGCACTATTCCACGCGGCGCAAGGCCTTGCGGCGCTCGATATTCCGGCGGAATGGCATATCTCGCAGGGAATCGGCCACGGCATCGATCAGGACGGTCTGCGTCAAGGGGGCGAATTCCTCGCCAGATGCTTTGCGCCCTACAGATAGTAGGTTTTCGGGTAACTACCCGTCCCGGCTTCACAATCCTGTCACGCTGCCCTATTACTAGCGCGTTAGCTGCGTGGCGGCAGCCTTAAGGAGGTCGAGGAGCGTCGCTTGAACGTGCACGTCTCGCCCGGCGGTTTTCCGGCCCTGGTACTCAACGCGGATTTTCGGCCGTTGAGCTATTACCCGCTATCGCTGTGGTCCTGGCAGGACGCGATTAAGGCCGTTTTTCTTGAGCGCGTGAACATTGTTGCGAACTACGACCGCGCGGTTCACAGCCCGTCCTTCGAGATGAAGCTTCCGAGCGTCGTTTCGCTCAAGACCTTCGTAAAGCCTTCGACACACCCCGCCTTTACCCGGTTCAATGTGTTTCTGCGCGATCGATTCGCCTGCCAATATTGTGGCGACCGCGACGACCTCACATTCGATCACCTGCTGCCCCGCTCGCGGGGTGGACATACGACCTGGGATAATGTGGTCGCTGCGTGCTCTCCGTGCAATTTGCGTAAAGGTAACCTGACGCCCGCGGAGTCCAAGATGTGGCCGTCCCAGATGCCGTTCCAGCCGACGGTACATCATCTGCACAGGAACGGCCGGCTATTCCCGCCCAATTATCTGCATGAAAGCTGGCTCGACTATCTTTATTGGGATACCGAACTCGAGCCCTGAGCCGTTCTTCCTTTTCTGCATCGGAGTTTGCCATGACGATCAAGCTGCACGCACGTCGCAGCGGGCAAATGATTTTATTTGCGCTGGCCGCTGCGTGCATCGCGAGCGTCGCCGGCGCGCAGCCTGCGCCGGGTTCGGCAGGACCACCCGACCCGCAACTGATCGAAGACCTCGTCGCCGCCAACCGGATTCTCGCCGATCACGGCCTGCTTGACGGGTGGGGTCACGTCTCGGTCCGCCACAATCGAGACCCAAACCGGTTTCTCATGTCGCGGGGTCTTTCAGCCGAGCTCGTCACCGCAAAAGACATTCTGGAATTCGATCTTGATAGCCGGCCTGTCGATACCCACGGGTTGCCGATGTCCGCGCTTTTCACCGAGCGCTACATCCACGGCGAGATCTACAAGATGCGCCCCGATGTGATTGCGGTCGTCCACACCCATGCCCCCTCGCTTATTCCGTTCGGGGTTACCAAAGTGCCGCTGCAGCCTATGTATCACCGTTCGGCCTTCATCAGCCTTGGTATCCCTGTTTTTGAGATCCGTGATCGGGCAGGAATAACGGACATGCTGATCCGCAACCCGACCCTGGGTCACAACCTGGCCGAAACCCTCGGCGATCATCCCGCCGCACTGATGCGCGGCCACGGGGCGGTCATCACGGGGCCGTCGCTGCAGCGGGTCGTGAGCCGCACCATTTTTCTCGCGCTCAACGCGACCCTGCAGGCTCAGGCCATGAGCATGGGTGCACCGATCACTTACATGGACCCTGGGGAAGCTCGCAAAATCGAGGAGCGCGAAGGACACGGGCTCGCGCGCACCTGGGAGGGCTGGAAACAGAAGGTGATGCCCAAGCCTTAAGCCGGCCGCTCAGTTTCTTTGGAGGCGCCAAATGGCACTGGAACTCCGACCCAATTGCGAATTCTGCGATGTCGATCTGCCGCCCAATTCGCTGGCAGCTCGGATCTGCACATTTGAATGCACGTTCTGCACCGACTGCGCCGAAAACAAATTGCACAATGTCTGTCCGAATTGCGGAGGAGGTTTTGCGCCCCGCCCGATCCGCCCGGTGGCCGAATGGCGAACGGGCCTGTCGGTCGGCAAGCGACCGCCTTCATCGAGGCGGGTGCACCTTTCCTACAGCCTCGATGACATCGCCAAGCACTCGGCTCGAATCAGGGATATTCCACCCGAGAAACGGTAGCTTTCTATCCGCGGCCGGGCAGCATCCTCTGCAGCACGCGATCGCGCCTGATGAAATAGTGATAGAGCCCGGAGGCTATGTGCAGGGCGATCAGTGACAGCATCGCATAGTATGCGAGGAGGCTATGCACGTCTCCGGTCCAGCCCCAACCCGGCGAGCGCGTACCGACCAGCTTTGGCAATTCAATCCCGAACATCACAATTGGCATGCCGCGCCAGGATGCGTTGACCCAACCGAGGATGGGCAGCACAAGCAGCAATGTGTAGAGGAGCCAATGAATGATCCGCGCGCTTTGCATTTGCCAAGGCGGGACGCCGTCGAGCGGCGTGGGTTCGCCTTGAATTGCCCGCCACACGAGGCGAATGATCGCAACGCCAAGTATCATTACACCGAAGGTAAAATGCAGGCTGATTAATGTCGTGACGGGCGTGTTGCGGCCGATATGAGGCATGGTCCAGGCAAAGATGTACTGAGCGACCAGCAACGCCACTATCACCCAGTGCAGCGTTTTTGCTGCCGACGAGTAACCGGCCCGGGTCATTGATCCGCCCCTCTTGTATTGGAACCAATGATGCCTACATGCGTTCCAGCGATGATGATGTCGAGCCGCAAGGTTCCGTCATCGAGCGGCCACGAAATGCATTGGGCGACGCCGGATGTACGCGCGCCCGGCAATTCGTGGTCGTCAGTGTTTTGAGCGGTATCAGGCCCGCGTTTTCAGCCGTTCCTTGTCATACCCGGCGACGCGCTTGTAGCCCTCAGACAGGGCGATGAGCTCTTCGCGGCTGATGACGTCATCGATGTTCTTGAACGGTTTGTCGCCGGTGCGACGATAGACCTCGTGCAGGATGGCGTCGGGCGGCGCCTTGCGGTTCGCGAGCACCACTTCGCTGGTCGCCGGCAACCGCTTTCCTTCATAGGCTTTGAGTGCCTCAACCGGATTGGCACTGGCAGAAAGCGCATCGGCGAGCGCCCGGCAATCGAGGATGGCCTGAGCCGCCCCGTTGGCCCCGCGCGGATACATCGGGTGCGCGGCATCTCCCAGAAGAGTCAGGCGTCCGAAGCTCCAGCGTGGCAAAGGATCCTGGTCGACCATCGGATATTCGAGGATGGCGTCCGAGCTCGAGATGAATTGCGGCACGTCGAGCCAATCGAAATGCCAGTCCGCCATTGCCGGCAGAAAGTCTTCCAGCTTTCCGTGCCTGTTCCAATCGCGCGCCTGGTATTGCGGCGTTTCGATATCGCACACCCAGTTCACGAGTTGCCGACCTTCCGCATCGACGTTGTTACGGATCGGATAGATCAGAAGTTTCGCGGGGTGATGCCAGCCGACACGGATCATGCTGGCTCCGGACAGAAAAGGTTTCCAGCGTGTGACGCCGCGCCACATGTTGATGCCCGAGTATTTCGGCGGACCTTCGTTTGGGTAAAGCTGCTTGCGCAGCACCGAGTGGATGCCCTCTGCGCTGACGACGACGCTGCCGCGCTGCGATGGCAGCGGCTTCCCATTTATGTCCTCGAAATGCGCAACAGCTTCCGGCCCATCATGCTCGACGCGTGTGCAACGCCAGCCGGTGATCACCTTGTCTTCCCCAACGCGCTCTAAAAATGCATCGAGGAGCACCATCTGCAGATCGCCGCGGTGAATCGAGAATTGCGGGACATCGTATCCGGCAAAACGTCCCGCAGGCTCGCTGTAGATGAACTGGCCGAAGCGATTGTAGAAACAATATTCGCGGGTCGTGACCGCCACGTTGGCAAGCGCATCTTCCAAGCCGAGCGCGCATAACTCACGCGATGCATGCGGCAGGATATTAATGCCGACACCGACCGCCTTGAGTTCGGGAGCTGCCTCGAAAATCCGGCAGGCAATGCCGGCGCGATGCAGCATGAGGCCGAGAGTTAATCCGCCGATGCCGCCACCTATAATAAGGACTTCCATGATCACCAAACCTTTTCAGCGATGCTTCTAGCCGGACTGGGTTCGCCGCGCCAGCGAAGCCTTGGCGCCCCAGGCCGCGACTGCCGCGAGAAGCAGTGACACCAGCACATCGTAGCCAGCGAGCGAAATTCCGAGGAACCGCCAAGCCGCCTCATCACAGCGAACGATTCTGATGTCTTGAAGCTGCTTCAACATATTGCTGGCTGAGCCGAGACTGTTGATAGGCCCCGAGCAATCCACCGGCCCGGGCCAGAATTTCCATTCAACGCCGGCGTGGTAGGCGGAGAGCCCAGCGTTCCACAGCATGAGCGCCGCAACGACAGCAAAGCCCGCGATCATGACTTTACTCGATGCACCGTGATTTGCGCCAAAGCACAATAGTGCCGCGAGGGGAATCGAGACGTAAAAGGCGTTGCGCTGTTCGAGGCAAAGCGGGCAAGGAGGATAGCCAAGGATGTATTGGAAAAAGAAAACCGCGCCGATCGTCAATGCGCCGACGACAGCCACGATCGCCGCTGCTGCGAATGGTGGGTCGCGGTTTAGCAGGGCCACATAGTTGTTCATCGTGTACGCGGGTCCTGTCGATGGATCGGGTGGTGCCGGTGGTCGGGGTCGAACCGACACTCCTTTTGGGAACACGATTTTGAGTCGTGCGCGTCTGCCAATTCCGCCACACCGGCCGGGGGGCTAGCTATAGCCTCAAGTCGCTGCACAGCCAAACAAAAAGGCATGTGCTGTCGTTGTACGAAATAAGCC
>Ga0126383_10002639_pt1 | contig 11623 bp, 9 predicted proteins | sample PanSoiMetPlot_35_FD_96882 | JGI IMG/M metagenome (GOLD analysis project Ga0126383, IMG submission 96882) | Tropical forest soil microbial communities from Panama - MetaG Plot_35 | ecosystem: Environmental > Terrestrial > Soil > Tropical forest > Bulk soil | place: Panama | collected 2016-02-17
CTATGGGAATGATGACGCTGGCTCCTGGTGCTGAAGGACTTTCGCTTCAAACGGGCGAGATGGTGGCCAGCCATTCTCCACGGGCCGATGAAATGGACGCGTACGAGCGTCTGCTGGGAGCAGCGATGGCAGGAGACAGCACGTTGTTCGCGCGGGAGGACTACGTGGAGGACGCATGGCGTATCGTCGATCCGGTGCTCAGAACGAGCACGCCGATTTACCAGTATCAGAAGAATACCTGGGGACCAATTGAGGTTGAACGAGTGACACCGATGGGAGGCTGGAGCAATCCAACCAGCCATGAAGCGGTGGTGAACCTGAGCGAGGCGGCGTAAAAAAAGCCGGCTAACTTTTGAGTCCGCAGTTCCGGGAGAAGGCGTGATGAAAATTGAAGTCTATAGCAATGCTGACACGGTCGCCCAGAAAGCTGCTGCGCTCGTCGCGGCCGAGGCGAGAGCTGCGGTCTCGGCTCGCGGCGCCTTTGTCATGGCCGTCAGTGGCGGGCACACCCCATGGCAGATGCTGCGTGCTCTCGCAGGTGAAGATGTGCCGTGGGACGCCGTGCACGTGGTGCAGGTGGATGAGAGAGTGGCACCTACGGGAGACCCGGACAGAAATCTCACGCACCTTCGCGAGAGCCTACTCGAGCATGCGCCTTTGCGCGCTGAGCGAATCCACGCGATGCCGGTCGAATCGTCCAACCTGCAGGCGGCATGCGAACAATACGCGCTGAGTCTACGGGCGATCGCCGGTTCACCGCCTGTGCTCGATCTCGTTCACCTGGGACTCGGACCCGACGGCCACACAGCTTCGCTGGTACCCGGAGACCCAGTCCTTGAGATCAACGATGCAGATGTTGCGCTCACAGGACTGTACCAGGGAAGGCGACGAATGACGCTGACCTATCCGATTCTCAATCGTTCCCGCCGGGTGTTGTGGCTCGTGACCGGAAGCGACAAGGCGGGAATGCTGGCCCGATTACGCGTAGGCGATGCTCGGATTCCGGCTGGTAGGGTTCGCACGGATCACGCGCTGGTACTGGCGGACCGAGCCGCAGCCGGGCGACTGGATGACGTTTCAAAAGCAGAAGTAGCTTGAGTGGACCGCGAAAGCAAGCGAACGACACGTCGCCGAATTCGTTTGCGAGCCCATAGGAGGAGGGCACATGCGCATCGGAATTGCCACCGATCACGGCGGGTTTGGGTTAAAGGAGGACCTGCGCGAACGACTCGCTGCAGCAGGTCATGAGGTTGTCGAGTTCGGCGCCTTCAAGTTGGACTCAGCTGATGACTACCCGGACTTTGTTATCCCACTAGCCAGAGCTGTTGCGGCAGGCAAGGTAGAACGCGGAGTCGCGGTTTGCGGCAGCGGCGTTGGCGCGACCGTGTGTGCCAACAAGGTTGCGGGAGTCCGCGCATGCCTGATCACGGACCACTTCTCTGCCCGGCAAGGGGTGCAGGATGATCACATGAACATCGTCTGTCTGGGTGGCCGAATCACAGGCCCGATGCTCGCTTGGGACCTTGTCGAGGCCTTCCTGGCTGCCGAGTTCAGTCAGGCGGAGCGTCATCTGCGACGCTTGGGCAAAGTCGCTGCACTCGAAACGAGAACCACGACCCCGGGCGGAGGAGAGGCCGCCGCCTAGCGATTGTGTGCTGATTGAAAAGTGCCGCTCATGAATAGGAGCGCATTGACGCAGGGAGAAGATGAACATCCGTGAACACATGTTAAGGAGGCAGTCATGAGTACCGCGCGACTTCTCGTCAACGACCTGACTCCCGCGCAACTAGATCAGCTATGCGTCAATACCATTCGCACGCTGTCGATTGACGCTGTGCAGCAGGCCAACTCAGGACACCCAGGTACGCCCATGGCACTCGCACCGCTTGTGTATACAATTTGGAATCGGGTTCTCCGTTTCGATCCACAGAATCCGATCTGGCCCAACCGAGATCGTTTCATACTGTCGAATGGTCATGCGTCGATGTTGCTGTGGTCTGTTCTCCATCTCACGGGCACCCAGGCCGTCAATGCCGACTATGAAACCGTGGGAAAGCCTTCGGTTTCGCTCGACGATATCCGTCGTTTTCGCCAGCTGGACAGCAAAGCGCCCGGCCACCCTGAATACCATTGGGTATCAGGAGTGGAGACCACGACCGGTCCGCTTGGCCAGGGCGTAGCCACAAGCGTTGGCATGGCGATCGGCGAAAAGTGGCTCGCCCATCACTACAACCGGCCGGGGTTTGAGATCTTCGACTACAACATCTACGCCGTGTGCGGTGACGGCTGCCTGATGGAAGGCGTTGCATCGGAAGCGGCATCACTCGCCGGCCACCTGGGCCTCGACAATCTCTGCTGGGTCTACGATAACAATCACATAACCATCGAAGGCAGCACGTGCCTTGCCTTTACGGAGGACGTGGAGACACGATTCCTAGCGTACGGTTGGAACGTCTTGCGGGTCGGCGATGCGAACGATCTCGATCGCATCGAAAATGCTTTGGAAATCTTCCACAAGACGAAGGACCGTCCCACATTCATTGTCCTCGATAGCCACATCGGCTACGGGTCACCGCATAAACAGGACACCTCTGCCGCTCATGGGGAACCGCTGGGCGATGAAGAGATCCGGTTGGTCAAGCGCGGCTACGGGTGGCCCGAGCAGGCAAAGTTCCTTGTTCCCGAAGGGGTGTACGAGCATTTTGCAGCCGGCATAGGCGCACGCAGTGCCGAAGCCCGGCGCAAGTGGACGCAGCTTTTTGAGGCCTATCGGGCAAAGTATCCCGACCTCGCCGGTGAAATTGAATTGCTGGAGCGGCGCGAGCTCCCCCTGGAATGGGATCGCAACCTGCCCGTATTTCCAGCCGACTCAAAGGGCATCGCCGGGAGAGACGCCTCGGGCAAAGTGCTGAACGTGCTCGCACAAAACATTCCCTGGTTCCTCGGCGGTTCAGCAGACCTTGGTCCATCGAACAAGACCACGCTCACCTACAGCGGCGCAGGGGATTTTCAGTCCGATGACCGTGGAGGGAAGAACCTGCATTTTGGTATTCGCGAGCACGCGATGGCAACCATTGTCAACGGACTCGCTCTATCGAAGCTGCGGCCGTTTGGCGCCACATTCTTCATATTCAGCGACTACGCCAGACCCGCCATTCGGCTGGCGTCGCTCATGGAGTTGCCTGCTCTCTTCGTCTTTACACACGACGCCATGGGCGATGGCGAAGATGGGCCTACCCACCAACCCGTCGAGCACCTTGCGTCTCTGCGTTTGATCCCGGGATTGATCACCTTGCGTCCGGGCGATGCCAATGAGGTGGTGGAGGCATACCGCTACATCATGCAACTGCGCCACCAGCCCGCGGTGCTGGCGCTATCGCGGCAACCGTTGCCCACGCTCGATCGCACCAAGTACGCCTCCGCATCCGGGGTCGCACAGGGAGCCTACGTGCTCGCAGACGCCCCTGACGGCAACCCCGAAGTGATCATCATCGCCTCAGGCAGCGAGGTTAGCCTTGTGGTCCAGGTGCACGAGACTCTGCTCGCCGAAGGCATTCGTTCGCGCGTGGTGTCGATGCCGTCGTGGGAGATTTTCGACCGCCAGCCGCAAGCCTACCGGGACAGTGTTTTGCCACCGAACGTGCAAGCGCGGGTCGCCGTGGAGCAAGCTTCGACCTCTGGGTGGCAACGATATGTTGGCAACTCCGGTTCTGTTATCGGCATGCACACCTTCGGAGCATCGGCGCCGCTTAAGGAATTGCAGAGGAAGTTCGGGTTCGAACCCGACCAAGTGGCGCTGGCAGTCAAGCAGCAACTACATAGGAAGTGAGTTGAAATAGGGGCGGCAGCCGACCTCAAACTCGAAGGGCAGCAGGAGTCAGGTGGAACTTCGTGAGACGTAAGCCTTAAAAAGAGATGGTAACACCTGGGCGCTTCGAAATCGAACAAAACGGTGAAATCGCCTACCTTGAATATAGTTTGAGCCCAGGCGTGTTGGAACTGGTCCATACTGAAGTGCCGAAAGCATTGCGTTATATTGGTCTAGCTACTTCGTTGGCAGAAACTGCTCTCCAATACGCTCGCTAAAACAGCCTTAAAGTGGACATCGTTTGTCCGACGGTCAGAGAATATATAACCAAACACCCAGAGTATTCCGATCTCGTAATGCACTGAACGCGGCTACAGGTGCGCTTGGAGTTCGGTTCTGGGCGCGCTGCGTCGGGATGACAACAGTCATTCCGTTACTCTGCGGATTAGCAGCGTTCTGCAACTACAAAAACAAACCGCGTTGATGGAAAAGCAAAAACACCTTAGCATCCGCCAGCATGCTCGACATTCGCCGCCCGTTTCGTTATCAACGGGTGACACTCCAGGCGGCAGCCCGTCATGGACGGCAAAGACATCGGTTCCGCCATCCGCATCGGCGAGGTTGATCGTGATTGTCATCTCACCGCGGAGCGCGGGATTTGTTGTCTCGAACTCGTTCGCTTCGACGACCTCCTCGTTTGGTAGGAGCGTTACGAGACGGCCGTCGTGAATGTCGGTGTGCGCAGCGGTCTTGGCGGTCCCGGTCGGCACGTCGTAGGTGAGGGAGATACGGAATGGTCCGCCCTCGCGAGGATCGAATGCGTGCACTTGGCAGCTCATTCCATCTGGAACCTTCCACTTCGCAACAGCACTCGGATCCAACAGCGCGAATTAGATTACTGCACGAGAGGTGCCTGAATGTGGTGAGTTACCCGAGTTGACGTCATCATCGAATCTTAGCAACAACCCTCGCGCTACGGGGACCACTATTAAATTTAGAAAGTCCAATCGCACTGCCTCGGAGTAGAGCAGCCCGGCTCCTCTACTCGGAGTCCCGCTGATCGGCAGTAGGTATCACCAAGTGCGTGGAATCCTCGGGCGACGGACCATGGTGTACGTGCAATTCGCCATCGGACGAGAGGACTTCGAAGCGGCTGTGGTTGTCCTCCTCGCGCCAGAACCGTATCGTGGCCGTGCCGGTTGCAACCCGCAGATTATGCAAGGTAACTTCGGGCAACCATCGCGGAAGCACCGGATCGACATAGAGAGTGCGTGTGTGCGCATTGGCCTCGAGGCCTAGACCCGCGCGCAAGAAATGAAAGACACTGCCCGCGGCCCAGGCCTGCGGCACGTTGGCGCCGAGATACTGCACGGGGAAGCTGCCGGGCTCGCGGCGAATGCCTCCATAAAGTTCGGGCAACCTATAAAAGACGAAGTAGCTCGCTGCCTCGCTAATATCGCGGGCGATCATCGCGGCTTCGTTGACAAACCCGTAGCGACGGAAACCCATGGCGATGATCCCGTTATCATGCGGCCATACTGATCCATTTTGATACGAGAAGGGATTGTAGGCAGGGTTGTCCGCCGAAAGGGTCCGGATCCCCCAACCGCTCCACATGTCAGGTTGCATCAGGCGCCGAACTACGCTGGCGGCGCGCTCCGAACTGACAATGCCGCTCCAGAGCAGATGGCCGGGATTTGAAACGATGGTCTTCACCGGCCGCTTGTTGCCGTCCAGCGCGTAAGCGTAGAAGCCGGTGTCCTCACACCAGAAGAGTTCTTCAAACTTCTCGCGTAGCGCGGCGGCTTTCTGGCGCAAACTGTGCGCAAGCCTCTCGTCTCCGAAGTAGGAGAATGCCTCGGCCATGCGCAGCCAGGCGTCATAGGTGTAGCCTTGCAATTCGCACAGCGCCTTCGGGCCCTTGAAAAGGCTGCCATCGGGAGCGACGTTGGAGTCGCCGGCATCTTTCCAGCCCATGTTGTCGTAGCCCTGCGGTGAACGTGTCTGGAACTCCTGCAGGCCGTCACCATCCATGTCGCCGTAGCGATCAATCCACTCCAGACATCGGCGTGCGGTCTGCTCGTGCTGCCGGAACAGCGAGTCATCCCCCAACCACTTCCAGGCCTCGTGCAGCGTGATCAGATAAAGCGCAGTCGCGTCGGCGGTTCCGTAGTAGGGCGTGTGCGGAATCTTTTTGCGGGCGGCGAGTTCGCCGATGCGGATCTCGTGCAGAATCTTGCCAGGCTGGGCATCGCGGTAGTCGTCAATCTCCGTGGCTTGCAGCTCTCCGAGGACTTTCAGTGCTCCCCGGGCAAAGTCGGGATAGACGATCATGTTCTGCAGGCTAACAATCAAGCTGTCGCGCCCAAAGACGGCAACGAACCAGGGTACGCCGGCTGCGAAGAAATTCGCTGGCCGACTCGCCGAACTCGCGCAGCCGCAGTGCGGCCATGTCTTCCACGGATTGTTTGAAGACACGGTAAACGTCTTCATTGGCGCTAGTCAGCGACGTGGTCGACTTCTTCCAATCGTCCAGTTCGTTTTCGACAGCATTCTGGCGGGCGCGCAACACATGCAAGCTGCAAAGACACTGGTTTGCCGTCGTGTCGCCTTCGATGAAGCTGTGCTCGCAAACACTGCGGCAGACTGACCCCGGTTCGAGATCAACGCCGAAGCTAACCCGCCCGTTATTGTAGATGGGCACGGAATTGCTCTCGACAAAACGCGAGATTAGCGAGCGACTGAAGCCGTCATGCTCATAGCTGCTAACCAGCTGTTTACTATCAAGCTTCCAACAGGTAGTTACGTCCCCCTTGCGGATGATTTGCTTCGACTTCACTTCGAAGATGTCGGCGAAATCGGTGCGCAGCGCGATTTCGAAGTTGAAACGGGCGCGCTTCATTCCGTAATTGCGGATTTCAAAGTCCTCTACAATGCCGTCGTTCACGGCGCGCGTGAATACCAGGCTCAGGCTCGAGGGTTCGATTTCGCCGTACTCGGTCCTGATGCGCGGATTGATGAGATAGGCCCGCGACGCGTAGTAGGCGATCGCCCCGGAGTTCTGCAAGACCCAGTGCTCGCCATCAGCATAGAGGTCGTAATTGCTGACGTAGCGCGTGTCGCGGCAGTAGAATCCCTGATCACTGCACGCAGTCACCGAACCGTCGGGTTCGGAGAGCACAAAGGTGTTGCCGCGATTGATCGTGATCTGCGGAGGTCCAACAGTTACTTCGATCGCCATAAGATCGTTCTAGCCCGCCTTGGATCAGGCGGGGAATAAGGTACCCAGGACCTCCCGTGCCGCGACGGAAGGTGCCATCTCGACGTCGATTACGATGGCGTCTGTTGGCTCTTCCAGATCCGCGAACTGGCTGGCAAGCATTTCTGCTTTCATGAAGTGATGCTGCCGTTCCAGTAAGCGTGCGCGGATCACTTCCTCGCTGCCCTTCAGATACACCCAGGTGATCGTGACGCCATTGGCGAGTGTCTCCCGATAGCGTTGTTTGAGAGCGGAACAGGCTACTACCAGGTTTCGGCCACGTTCAAATGACTCGACGATGCGGGCGTGAACGGCCGCCAACCAGGGCACGCGATCCGCGTCGGTCAGCGGAATACCCACCGTCATCTTATGGATGTTGGCCGCGGGATGCAGGCTATCGCCGTCGAGAAATTCGCACCGTAATTCGGAGGCGAGCAGTTGGCCTATGCTGCTCTTACCCGCTCCGGCGACACCCATCACGACGATGATCATTGCGCTCACGAAGCCTTATCCGCGATTTTGCGATTCTCGCCCAGAACGAAAGCTTCCACGGCTTTTGCGAACCCTTCTTCTTCGTTCGAACTGGTCACGCAACGCGCTTGGCGCTGAACTTCGGGGCTGGCGTTGCCCATGGCGATACTCAGCCCGCTTTTCTTGAACATCAATACGTCATTCGGCATGTCGCCCAGGGTGGCGATCTGCGCTGGCGGGATGGACAGCGCCTGCGAGAGCACCTCGACCACGTGCCCCTTGTTGGCGTCGGGATGCGTAACATCTAGGTAATAGGGCTGCGAACGTGCGGCCGACACGTGATTGCCGCAATCACGTTGCACCTCGGCTTCGCAGCGGGCGACCGCGTCATAGTCGTCGCTGATGCCGACGATCTTCGCCACGCGATCCAGGTGCGAGCTAAACTCGGGCGCAACCGTGGGTGAAAACTTTACTGTCCACTGCTCTCGCGCGACGTGCGGAGCGTTGGTGTCGCGTACCATCCAGTAACGGTCGGTGTAAACCCAGCAGTCAAGGCCATGGCGTTCGATGGCATCAATAACCTTAGCCGCCATATCGGCCGGTATAAAGCTCTGCGTCATAACTGATAGGTCGGGGTGGACAAAGACTCCACCGTTGAACGCCGCAATCGGTTCAGTCAGCCCGAGAGGATCGATCAACATCTTCATGCCGAGCGGCGGCCGTCCGCTGGTAATACTGAAGGCGACACCGGCATCACGAAGGCCCTCGACTGCCTCGACCGCACGTGCCGTCAAAACCTTCTCCTGCGTAACCAGCGTGCCGTCCACGTCGGCGATAACGAGTCGAATGTTGCTTGTCATAAAGACCTCAGTTCTCTTGCGCAAAAACCCGCACTACTGTTCCTCATAGGACCAGAGCAGGCCACCATCTACAAACACCGTGGTACCGGTGATGTAATCTGCATCTGCCGAGGCGAGAAATGCGGTCACCCCAGCCACGTCGTCGGAAATCCCCAGTCGCTTCAGGGGAATGTTTTCCAGCAGGGGCTTGAGCTTGGCCGGATCGTTCAGAAGAGCCTTGTTGATCGGTGTTTCAATGGCGCCGGGGGCAATGTTGTTGATCGTGATTCCGTACGGCGCCAGCTCGATGGCGAGATTGCGCGTGAGCATTTTCAGTCCGCCTTTGCTCGCGCAATAAGAAGCGAAATGCGGGAAAGGCAGTTCTTCATGCACCGAGCTGATGTTGACTATCTTTCCGCGCCGTTTGGTAGCCCGCCAATGCCGCACTACCGCTTGCGTGGTAAAGAACACGCCCTTGAGGTTGACGTTGAGCACCAGGTCGTAATCCTGCTCGGTGACGTCCCAGAAGTCAGCGCGGCGTTCCAAACCGGCGTTGTTTACCAGGATGTCGGCAGCTCCGAGACGCGCAAACGCGGTTTCAACGAAGTGTCGCGCTTGGGCAGTGTCACTGACGTCCGCCTGCAGAGCCAATACGCGGCGGTCGATTCCGGCAGGTGCGCCTGCAGCACCGTTTCTAATCTGGCCCGCAACCTCCTCGGCGCCCGCACGATTGCTCCGGTAGCAGAAAGCGATGTCGGCACCCTCGGCCGCTAACCGCAATGCAATGGCACGACCGATACCCTGGTCACCTCCGGTGATGATGGCGACCTTGCCTTCCAGACCATTCCGCCCCACACTGCTGATTGCCGTTTGTGTCACCATCTACGCACTCCGCCTTTTCTCCGCACACGAGGCGGATGTCGAACTCAACTCATTTTCTCGTTTTGCGACTGAAGCTCGCGCCTGTCTAGCGCCGCTTTTCCGACACGCCACTTTAAGCTCACTGGCGGCCAGAACGACGCGGTTGCGCGAGATCGTGCGCGGTTGGTTTACAGCTACACTTTGGGGGCCCACTCTCAGTGCGCCTTTTGGGGCGAAGGGCGGGCGCTCGATTGCATAGCCTAGCCTACTTCGCGTGCGCTGCCGCGTCCTCAATCATCGCCGCCACTTCTTTCGGCCGCGACACGTACACACAATGGCTCGCACCCGCCACATCCACCATATGACTCTTTGCTCGCGTCCCATACCAGCGCTGCAGGGCTGGGTTGATCGTCCGGTCCGCTCGTGGGAGGTATGTTGCCCCTGCCCGGCACCGGCGTAGCGAATATCGGGTCGAGGTGCTCGACGATGCTCTTTTCGCTTCGATCATCATCACTGGTGCAGCTTTGGGCCGGGTTTGCATTGGATAGATTGGAGGCGTTCAAAACCATGCAGATTAGTAAAGCAATCCACAGGCCAACTGGAGACGAAGTCAAACTGAGATAGCTCTGTCCTGTCCCAATTCGGCAGTGCGCGTGCTGCACTCATGGCGAACTTCATTCCAACCTAGGCTTTACGAATCCCACCTCGTTCTTGCGTCCGCTTCCGAGTTTATTCCTTCACTGCGGAGTCGAAGCTGGGTCGAGGTTGCCGTGTATTCACGCTCGCGAGCTACTGCCAGTATGTTGGCGAGAGGTAATCCGCTAACACTGATTCTGCTTGCAAGCGATCCGATTATTTGGCGCTCGTCTCGTAGGTGTCGCTGCCGCAATTGCTTCCTAAGATTACAAACGTTAGTGGAAGTGGCATTCGCCGTGCCCAAATCTTACCGTCAACCGCGCCGCCGGTTTCGAGGCAACCGTCGTGCCAGCAAGCTGTTCAATCACCAGAGGCAGCTAGGCGAAGAGGCAAACGAGATATGAATCCAATGAGAGTCGTCATTGTAGGTGCCGGATTCGGTGGTCTGGCAGCAGCCAAGGCGCTGAGAAAAACACCTATGGAGTTGGTCCTGATTGACCGTACGAACCACCACCTGTTTCAACCATTACTTTACCAGGTGGCGACATCCGAGCTTACGCCCAGCCAGATCGGGTGGCCAATCCGCCAGATTTTTCGGAACCAGAAGAACACAACGGTGCTCCTCGGAGAAGTCACGGGAGTGAATAAGGAGCAGAAGTATGTCTTGGCCAACAACGCAGACCGTGAGGGGGTTCCCGTGCCGTACGATTATCTGATTATGGCCACGGGCGCGACTCATAGTTACTTTGGCCACAACGAATTTGCAAAGTATGCGCCGGGGTTGAAGAGTCTCGCGGATGCCGTGGCTAGCCGAAACAAGATCTTGCAGGGATTTGAACTGGCTGAGGCTGAAGAAGATCCGAATCGCCATCGGGACCTGCTGACTTTCGTTCTGGTGGGTGCTGGTCCAACTGGTGTAGAGATGGCCGGCGCTCTCGCTGTGCTCGTTCGGACCACACTGGAATCAGAGTTCCGACGTATCGATCCGGCCTCGGCTCGGATCGTGCTTGTCGATAGGGAACCGAGGGTTTTGAAAGCGTTTTCGGAGAAGCTGTCCAACGCAGCCAAGCAACGGTTAGAGAAATTAGGCGTCGAGGTTCGGCTTGGACAGAGCGTCGATCAGATCGACGCCGACGGTGTGGTGGTCGCCGGCGAGCGCATTGCGAGCAAAACCGTCATATGGACAGCAGGCGTGGCTCCGTCGCCAGCAGGGAGTTGGCTCAACGGGGAGACAGACCGCGCCGGGCGAGTGCGGATTCAAAAAGATCTCACTGTGCCCGGACATCCTGAGATTTTCGTGATCGGCGATACTGCATCCCTCGACGAAAACGGCAAGCCGCTGCCCGGTGTTGCGCAGGTGGCGATGCAGCAAGGGCGCTATGCAGCGAGGGTGATTCACAGCCGCATCACAGGCAGTCCCGCGCCGGGTCCATTTCGCTATTTTGACAAAGGCACTATGGCAGTAGTGGGCAGGTTTTTCACAGTGCTCGAAAGCGGCAAGGTCCAGGTGAGTGGGTTCGGGCCGTGGCTCATATGGGCGGCGGTGCACCTCCAGTTCCTGGCGACATCGAGCCTCCGCCTGAGCGTTTTCCTGCAGTGGGTTTGGACCTATCTGACCGGCCAAAGGGGCTCCCGGCTCATCGTGAATCACCATGCGTCGGATTCGATGAAGGCTGCGGAACTCACCGCCCACAAACCGGCAGCGTAGTCAAGCTAGAGTCTGGAGCCTGCGAAGAGAGGTCACAATGA
>Ga0126383_10002640_pt1 | contig 11623 bp, 10 predicted proteins | sample PanSoiMetPlot_35_FD_96882 | JGI IMG/M metagenome (GOLD analysis project Ga0126383, IMG submission 96882) | Tropical forest soil microbial communities from Panama - MetaG Plot_35 | ecosystem: Environmental > Terrestrial > Soil > Tropical forest > Bulk soil | place: Panama | collected 2016-02-17
GAAGAAGTCATCGGCGTGCTCCACTGTGGCGACGCCAAGTATCTCGCACCAGACCTGCTGGATAACGTCAGTGACATCCAGAATGGCTACCCGCCCTGGGACAGCCGCCTTCGGCGGGTTACCGTCAGCGTCGGGATTCTGCAGCAGCCCTGTGAAATCGGCTTTGCCTGTTGAGCCCATGGGGATCTTGGGGACAATTGTGACGCCTGGAATCATGTGCTGGGGGAGGGCGGCTGCGAGCTGGGCCTGGACGTCTTCGATCGCCGTTCCGGGGTCTAGGACAGCGTAGGCGACCAAGGTGGTTTCATGCCTGTCGCGCCGCGCGGCAACTGCGGCGGCGCGTACAGCCGGGCAGCCACGCAGGACCACCTCGACCTCGCCGATCTCCACACGGTGACCGGCGATGCTGACCTGGCGGTCGGCCCTTCCCAGGAATTCGAGTTGCCCGGCGTGGTCGCGGCGTCCTCGATCACCGGTGCGATAGGCGCGTACTGTCCGGCTGCCGCCGGGGGGCTGGAATTGCACGAACCTGGCGGCGTCAGCTGGAGCGGGGTTCAGGTAGCCGCGAGCGACCTGGCCGCCTGTTATCAGCAGTTCACCCGTCTCGCCGCCTGGCACCTGCCGGAGGGAATCGTCGACTACCCACACCGAGCACCCAGGAAGCGGTGAGCCGAGCATCGGTGAGGGATGGTCGCGGAACGCGGCGGCGGTCACCGCGACGGTGCACTCTGTGGGCCCGTACAGGTTATACGGGTCAACGCATGGCAACTGGCTCAGGCACTGCCAAAGGTCGGGACTGGTTGGTTCACCGCCAAGCACCAAAACGGTAAGAGACGTCAGGCACTCGGCGTGGCCAGCGAGCACTACCGACTGGATCTGGGTAGGCGTGGCATCGAGTACCTCAATGGCATGGTCGCTGAGGAACTGAGCGAGCCGGTCTGGATCACGCCGGGTGGCATCGTCCACCACGTGCAAGGTGCGGCCGAAAGCGAGATGTGCGAAATCGGAGAAGAAGGAGTCGGCAAGCGTGACATTGTTTAGGGCGATGTGCCGGACATCGCGGCCCTGCCCTCCATAGAGGGCTGCCTCGTGGCTGTGTGCCATCGCGGCTAGATTGCCGTGCTCGACTAGTACGCCTTTGGGTCGGCCCGTGCTGCCCGAAGTGTAGATCACGTAGGCCAGGTCGCGCGAGGAGACGGGCCGCGACTGGGTATCAGATTGCTCACCATGCCGGATCGGGGCGCCGGATGCGTCAACGACCACCACTGGTGCGGTGCTTTCGCGGACCGCAGTCACGGTGTCCGCTGTAGCGATGATCGCTGAAGCGCCGCTGTCGCGCAGCATGTATCGACGTCGTTCCGGAGGGCCGTACGGGTCCAACGGAACGTAAGCGCCGCCAGCCAGCCAGGTACCCAGGACCGCCGGAGCCAAGGCGAGTCCGCGTGGCAGGCAGGAGGCGACAGGCGTCTCCCTGCGCACTCCGGCAGACCGCAATTGGCCGGCAATGGCATAGGCGTTCGCCAGGAGCTCACCGTATGTCAAGACCCGGGTCCCAGACACCAGAGCTGGCCTGCCGGAATGTGCGGCCGCCTGATTCGCCACTGCCTGGTGCAACCACGGAGATCCGGCGTGATCGGCGTTACTCATTGCTGATATCCCTTCTCCGAGCGGCTCGCCCGGTCAGCCATGACACGGTGTTTTGAACCAACGGAACCAACGGGACACTTGCCGGAAGGCACAAGAGCCGCCGCGGGGCAGCTGTTCTTGCCTACCTGGGACAGGTCCTCATCGCGCACCACGGCTTGCTGCCCGTTTTGCGGGCTCCCCGTCCACGTCGATACGTGGTTCCGCGGTGACCTGGAGGGGTTGGCCATCTTGGAGAGCTGCCATTTTTAGCAGTGCCTCGGCGATGGACAGATCGCGCTCGACTGTGATCTTGCGGTTTATAGGGTCCCCGGGGACGATGAGTACTTTGCCGCCGTAATGCTCAATCATCCCTGCTTCATCGGTAAACACCACCGTAGAACCCGATCCAAGCGCCACTGCTCTTTCCAGGCATTGTCGGCAAAGCAGTTCTGGTGTCTGCACGGCTCGCAACTCATTACGGTCGACCGTGCCGAGGGACGTGCCATCCGTGCCAGTTCTGCGGACGGTGTCGAAGACCGGGATTGCCGGAACGATTGCGGAAATCCCGGTCTTTCCGGCAGCGGTCATCTGCTCGGATAGCTTGTCGATGGTGCATGGCGGAACCATCGGCCTTACGGCATCGGTTACCGCGACGTATCTGGTGCCGCGGCGGAGCGCGGCCAGCCCTCGGTGACTGCTCGCACTCCGAGTCGCGCCCCCTGTGACGACCCGGATGCGCTGCGCGTTCCGTGACTGGGAGCAAACGGCAGCGGTCTCATCAAATGTCTGCGGGTTCGCGACGACGATGACGTCGCGCAGGCAGATGTTGGTGAACACCGATTCCAGCGCCCACGACAGCAGCGGGCGGCCAGCCAGCTGGACGAGGGCTTTCGGGCCACGGCCGAGCCGTTCGCCGGTGCCGGCGGCTAGGACGATGACGTCCGTCTCCGCTGGGGCTCCGGCTTGGGCCGTGTGGTTAGCCTCGTGCACGATATCCTCCTTCACCAGCTGTTACCTCCAGCGGTCGGCCGCACCTTGGAAGCCTGGGCGCATCGCATGTTCCGTCTGCGCGGCAGGCACCTCTGCGCTACCCAGAGCCGGATGTGAGCAGGCCAGCCACTCGGCCCATGAAGTTGTCAATGAACTCGGCGTGGAAGAGGCTTGCCTGGTAGCCGCAGCTGAGGGTGACCAGATCAGGGCCGGAAGGCTGCAGGCTGACAATGACCCGCGGATCATCGCGGAATGCGTCGCCCGCGACGGGCCACGCCATTGTGACCTCCAGGCCGCCAAGCTGTGGTGGGTCAGGTTCCGAGTCGACGTCGACCAGCACGTGGGGGTTCTGCGGCATCCTTCCAGACTGATCGGGGCTGAACCGCTGCATGAGGAACTCGAACGGCGCCATCATGTGCTCCATGGAGTCGAGGATGGCATTCCGGGTCAGCCCCGCGACGTCCGGTAGGCTCTCCGCGCCGGCAGTATTCACCCGGAGCAGGACCCGGTTCATTAGGCAGCCGATCATTTCGGCGGCGCCTGGCCAGGACCTGCGGGACGATGTATGTAGGATCCCGCAGTCTGCCCGGCCAGTAATATCGCTGAGCACGCTGATAACGCAGCCCGCCGCGAGCGCGAACAGGGACAGGTGGCCGTGGGGGAGCAATCTCCGCGTCTGCGCGATGGCTGGGGCGGGAAGCGCCGTGCTCCATACATGCCCGGAGGGCGCCGCGGCTCCGGGTTTGATGGTAGGCAGCACCGAAAGGGGAGAGGGCCCCATCCCGTCCCAGATCGGTTTCCAATAACAAGCGGCCCGTTCAGCTGCTGGGCTGGCTAGCCATTTTCGTTCCGCAGTGCAGAACAGCGAGAAGTCCGATACTTCCACCGACAGATCTGTAGCTTCCCGGCCCGAGAACAGATGATTGTATACATTCTCAAGGTCCCGGAGAAAGAGCGGTATCGAGGACCCGTCAAATATCAGGTGGTCGGCGGCTATTCCCAACAGCCACTCGTCCTCAGCGTGCTTAACGATGATTCCGCGGAACAGCGGCGGGTTGGCAGGGCCAAAGCACTCGATCAACGCGACGAATGCCGCGTGTTCCGCGGCGGCCTTGTCGGCGGGCGGCATGCGGCTCAGATCCACCAAAGCCAGCGGCCAGCTGACGTCGCGAGGATCAAGGCACAGCGCGCGGTCAGCGGCAGGACCGTACGGGAAATAGGTCCTGAGCGCGGAGTGCCGGCGGGCAGTCAACGTCAGCGCGAGCTCTATCAGCGGCACTTCCAGACGGCCCCTGATTTGCATGCCAAATGTAACCGGCCGCTTACGCCAGCGGTCGGGGCCGTAAGCCAGGGCCAGCCTGTCAGCCTGATTGAGAGTGGTGGGCACCTGCCGCCGCGTAACCTGGCCCGGCGCGTCCCTAGAGCTTAGCATCGCACGCTGCCGAGGTTTCGCACCGGCCGGGTAAGCCACGCGCACAGGCACGAGGCAATCAAGGCAGCGCCCCCGCCCGCCAGGACCCATGAGGCCCCCGCCCACCGAGCCAAGAATCCCGCCGCAGCATAGCCAAGCGGCAGCAGCGCGAATGACACGACTATATTCACACTGTAAACGCGGGACAATAGTTCCTCCGGAACTTTTACCTGAATGATGGTGTTCTCTATAACGTCGAACGAAAGGCCAGCGCCCACGAGTGCTGCGCCCAGGAACAGGGCAGGCGGGAAGCCTCCCGCAAGTCCGAGTGTTATCGTGCCGACGCCGATCACTGAGGCGAGCAGGAGAAGGGCCGGGCCTGCCCGGATTCCCCGTAGCCTTCCGATAACCAGAGCCCCTGCAATGCTGGCCAGCACCTCAGCGGAGGTAAGAAGACCGAGCGTACTCACGCCGTCGTGGTGAATCCGGACAAGCTGGGGAAGCAGGACGAAGAACGGTGCGAGGCATGTGAAGTTGGCGATCAACGAGATCGCCAGAACGAGCAAGAGCCACCGTGTTGTCAGCGTGTATCTCAGGCCCGCCATAAGCTCGCCGATCAGGCTGTGCTGCTGTGTGCCGCTCGGGCGGCAGCGTGTCCTGGTGACCAGCATGGCCGCGACAGCGACCGAGAATGAAACGGCGTCGAGCCCGAAGACCACGGTGGTGCCACCGAGACCGTAGGCCAGGCCGCCGATCGCGGGCCCCAAAACACGTGCTGCGTTCCCGGAGACGCTCAGCAAGGCGTTCGCTGCGCGGAAATCCTCCTGGGGTATCAGGTCGCGGTTCATGGCGGAGTAAGCCGGCCTGTAGAAGGCTGTGACGACTCCCAGCAGACACGCGGCAGTCACCAGCAGCGGCATAGACAAGTCGCGCCGGGCGGATACCACGGTCAGGCCCCAGGTCACCAGGGCGGCAGCGCTGTCGGCGGTAAGCACGACTGCCCGGCGCGGAAGACGGTCAGCCAGCGTGCCCCCGAACAGCGCCAATACAATCTCCGGTATCGCGTTAGCTGCCAGAACGACCCCCATGGCAGCCGTCGAGCCGGTCAGCTGGTAAACAGCCCAGGCGAGACCTACCTGATAAATCCCGTTACCCACCTTCGATACGGTCTGGCCAGCCCAGAAAAGAGCAAAATCGCGCTCGCGCAACAATCTCAACGACGAACGCCGCGCCGGAGATGCATGCTTGGGCCCCGAGGCCCTTGCCGCACGACGGGGGAAACCGCTACGGTTCTTCACCTGCGCGGACATCCGGCCTCCCGCAGCATCGGGCGCCCGGCCGGGCGGTCCATATCAAGTGTCTGCACGCAAACGACGCCGACCTTGACCTCTTCGACCAGTGGCGCGGGCGGGTCGGCCCGCATCGCGTCCCCGACTTCCTCCGATAGCAAATGCACCAATGGCCCCCATGAGCTTCACAACACCCCAACTGGACGGGCAGACCGACCAAAACTCAAGACAAAGGGGACAATCAAATCGTCCGGCCAACATGTAGCAGATCCTGATCGCCGTGGCCAGATCACCGGGCTGGCCGAGACAGTGACGTCGCCGAACCGATGCCCGTTGAGCAGCGAGCATTCGCGGAGAGCACTCTCTAACCATGCTTCCAGCCGAGCCGGAACAAGAGGATCGGAGCTGGCATCGGCCCAGATCGGCACGCCCGGCCGTCGGCTCATCCGGCCTATCTTGGCAGCCCTGTTATCGGACCGCTTGATATTCCCATGACTCACCCGGACCGCGACACCATCGATATGAGTAGCCATAGACAAGTGTGGCTTTAAATGGACGCCAGCAAAAACCAGGATTGGCACGCCGAAGGCGGCGGCGGGTAGCGCGGAAGAGTCTTGGCGGCTGAGCGTGGCCGTCGGCACGACGGGGAACTCCGCGACCTGCCACAGAGGCATGCTGACATCCAGCATCACCGACTGAACGCCTCCCGGGAGTCGTGGTGCAGCAGGCGAACAGTGCGCTCGCCGCGCGGTGGCGGGCGGCCGCTCCGATTCCGGCCAGTACATCGGCAAATGGCCAGCTCACCGTCCACTCAGCTCTCGTGCTCGGAACGCCCCTGGTCACATAAGAGGCTCATAATAGTAGAGCATGTTAGTTGATCATTTACGCGAAATATTGAAATTTGGACGGATTGAAGTTCTCCTTGGTCCTCCGGCGCTGGGGAACGCTGGCAGGCAGGAGCCGACTCGCGTGGCCAGTAGTCATCCGGGGTCGGCAGGTCTCCTGCTTGGCTATGGCTGTCGTGCTGCGGAGATCAGCTCGGCTGCTCTTGCGCGTGCCCAACGGTCTGCGGTCAGTATGTCGTCAAGCGCCAGGGACGTGTGGGGCCCTGCGTGCTCGTTCACGACCCGCTCGATCGTGTCTACTATCGCGGGAAATGACAGCCGACCCTCGAGAAAGGCGCTGACGCACTGCTCATTCGCAGCATTGTAGACAGCTGGGCTGGTACCTCCGCGCTCCCCGGCCTGCCTGGCCAGCGCAACCGCCGGGAACTCGCCATCGTCAAGCGGGAACAGCTCCCAGTTATGCTCTTTCGTCCAGTCAATGGCAGGCGCGGAGCAAGGTACGCGCTCTGGCCAGGCCAGGCCGAGGGCGATTGGTAGGCGCATGTCGGGCGGACTGACTTGTGCAAGCGCTGAGCCGTCAGTGAACTCTACCAGCGAATGGATGACTGACTGCGGGTGCACCATCACTACAATCCTATCGAAACCGACGCCGAAAAGAAGGTGTGCCTCGATAACCTCAAGCCCCTTGTTCACCAGCGTCGCACAGTTAACGGCGATAACCGGGCCAACAACCCAGGTTGGATGAGCCAGCGCCTGTTCCGCCGTGACCTTCTCCAGGTCACGGCGACTGCGGCCTCTCAGCGGCCCACCACTGGCCGTCAGCACCAGACGCTGCACCTCTCGCGCCGCACTGCCGCGCAGACACTGGGCGATCGCGGAATGCTCGGAGTCGACCGGCACGATCTGTCCAGGCCTGGCCCGGGACTTGACCAGCGCCCCCCCGATGATCAGCGACTCCTTGTTGGCCAAGGCCAGGGTACGTCCCGCATCGAGAGCAGCCAAGGTCGGCCGCAGCCCCGCAGCCCCCGGCACGGCATTAAGGACCACGTCACACGGCCACCTCGCAGCCTCGGCGGCCGCCTCCGGCCCAACGAGGATCTCTGGTAACGGACAGCCGCGCGTAGCACCGTCGACGTTCTGTGCCCCGGCGTTCAACGCCAACCGCAGATCCTCCACCGCAGGCGATCTGGTGACCGCGATCACCTGCGGGCCGAACTCCAGCGCCTGCTCGGCAAGGAGGCCAACCCGGCCCCCACCAGCCGCAAGCCCAGCGACCCGGAAAAGGCCCGGGTTGCGGCGGATCACGTCCAGCGTAAGAGACCCAACAGAACCAGTTGAACCCAAGACAACAATGTCACGAGGCATATGGCTTTATAGCATACAGTTGGTAAGAGCGGGGGAGTTTGGGGACTCATGTAGCTGCGCGTGGCCAGCGGCACAGATCTGCCACCAGGCATCGTCCGCGATGACGTAGCACGGCTTAGAGGGGATTTAGCTACACTTTGGGCGGCGGACTTGCCCGTTCTTCCGGTCCTACGACCAACCGGTGCCCAGCGAGGCAGGCCTTCGCAGCCAGGTAAGAGTATTGTCGGAATTAAGATGAAGCCCGGTCTGAACCGTCTCAGTGACGTCGATGCCATGACGGGCCAGTTGCTCGATCTTATCCGGATTGTTAGTAAGCAGCCTGAGCCGTGATAGACCGAGTGCTAGAAGCATTTCAGCACCTACACGGTAGTCCCTTTCGTCAGGCCTCCGGCCCAGCAGCACATTAGCCCAGAAAGTATCAGCGCCGTCGTCCTGTAGTGCGTAAGCATCTATTTTGTTGTAAAAGCCGATGCCGCGGCCCTCCTGGCGCAGGTATAGCAAGACCCCCCCCTGAGCAGCAAAGCCTGTCAAGCGCCTCGTCAAGTTGAGGCCCACAGTCGCATCGTGTCGAGCCCAGGATATCTCCGGTGATACATTGGCTATGCAACCGTACTAAGGGCTGATCGGTTATTGGTGAGAAGACACACGCAAAGTGCTCAGCAGCGTCGCTGAGCCCATCGAATGTCACCAAGTCAGCCTCGCACATCCGTGCCCTGCTCATCCTGACGGCGACGCGTTGCCTAACTGTTCCCATTAGAATTAAATCCTGTCCACGGATAAACACCCACTCCTAGTGGTGGCCACCCGCCACAGCAAGTCATTCTTTCCTGAGCTCCTGCTCTGGCTCGAATAAATCACGTTGCTATCTCCTTAACAAACTTTCGGTTTGGCGCCTCGGCCGGAAGGCGCCTAAGCGTACTATTCAAGGCATCTTGCTGGATAGTTTGGAGACTACCGTTCGTGCCAAACTGATTTCTGCCTCTCTTGTACTCATAAGCGTTGAGGTTAGTACTGGCTCCAGGCCGAGAGCTCTTACGTCATCTTTCTGTGCGGCATCGACCCCGTCAAGAACAAAGTAATCAATAAGGCGAGCATACATTCGAGCCACTCCTAGCGCTGAGACCTCAATCCCCCACACTGGCATCAATTTATCTGCCATGCCACGAACTGGGGCGCCGGCGATAATTGGCGTGACCGCGAGCTTCGGGCAGGGAGCCGCCTCAATGGCCTTTCTCACGCCGCCAACGGAAAGAATGGGCGAAATCGAAACTATCGGGTTTGAAGGGCAGAATACAATTCCGCATGCACTGCCGATGCTTTCCAATATTCCCGGCGCTGGTAGCGCGTTCTCTATCCCACGAAATCGCACCGCCAGAACGGGATCAGCTGCACGCCGGGCCACCCAGTACTCTTGGAAACTGAGTTCCTCTGGGCCATCATGTCCCGCAACTTCAACCCGTGTCTCTACTATGTTGTTGCTCATGGGCACGACATTTGCCTGGACTCCCAAGCGCTTACACAGCTCAGACGTGGCTTGAGTCAGAGTCCAACCCTCATCCCGTATAAGGCGTGTCCGCAGCAGTTGCCCGGCGATATCCCGGTCGCCCAGACCGTACCATCCAGGCTCGCCCAGGCTGGTCAGCGTGCGAAGGACATTCCACGTCTCTTCACCACGCCCCCACCCCCGATCATCGTCACCTACTCCGGCAAGCCTGTAGACGACCGAATCAATATCAGGAGATACATGCAAGCCATGCATTCTGAGGTCGTCACCAGTGTTGACAACTATTAGGATATCTTTAGGATCCCAGACCCGTGTTAGACCGCGCAGGAATTTCGATGCACCTATCCCGCCAGCCAAAGCCACAAGCATGAGACTTCCTTACTAATAACGCCCTAAAGTATTACGTCCCAGGATTGTTTTCAAGTAGTTGAGCAACTCGCTCCATGAAGCGAACTACGAAGGCTTCCTCATACAGTTCAGTTGAATAGCCAGCACTTAGGCTCACCCCTTTGCTGTTTTGCAGCTCACTAAGGTTAATACTTATGTAGGACAGCCCTGCAAAAGCTGAAGGTTCTACGGGCCAGGCAAGTTCAGTCCTCACCCTCGGCAAACAGGGAGGCGCATCCTCGCGGTCAACATTTAGGTCAATATGGGCAGAATCCGGTGGCCGGTTCGCGAATTCTGGCGTAAGCTTCTCTATAAGGAATTCAAATGGGGCCATGCTGTATTCCAGTGAATCTAGAACTGCGATGCGCGTTCGGCTCATAATAGTGACCGCGTCCGCGGGTCCGGCGTCGATACGCAATAGTTGCCTATTATTAAGGAAACCGATAATAGAGTTCGCTCCCGGCACATATCTTCTAGAGTTATTGTATAGCAGTCCAAGGTCGGATTCGCCTGTGACTTCTCGCAATGCACTCAAGGTACATGCAGCTGCCAGTGCGAATAGCGATAGATGACCATCTGGATACGCGGCGCGCTGGCGATCTATCGCTGGTGCAGAGAGAATTCGACTCCATATCCCTGCGCTGGGAGCGCCTGCCTTCGACGAGACGATAGCAAACGGAACAGCCGGAAAAGGTCCCATTCCCTTCCAGATGGAGGCCCAGTAGTGAACCGCGCGCTCCGAATCTTGGGAACGCATCCAAGAGCGTTCAGACGCTGCGAATTTGGAAAAGTCCGAAACGTCCCTTAGTAGATCTGAGGCACTATTACCCGAGAGGAGGTGTTGATAGACATGCTCTAGGTCCTTCAAGAAAACTTTCACAGACTCGCCGTCGAAAACGGTGTGACTAATGGCGATCCCTAGTATCCAATGATCTGTGTAGCGAATCAAGATGCCACGATACAAAGGACTTTCACCTGGATTAAAAGGCTGCTGAAGTTCGCGCAGTGCATATGATTCAGCCTCTGTTGTCGTCTCAGGTGTCATTCCGCGCAGATCGATACATTCTAATGGCCAATTAATGTCTGCAGGTGGAAGACATATGGCCGTGTCCAGCGAGTTATGGTCAGGAAAATAAGTTCGAAGAGCGGTATGCCTGCGTGCCACCCAAGTCATGGAAGACCGTAATAGCTTCACTTCCACAGCACCTGACATTCGGAGCGCGAAGACGCATGGCGCTTTCAATGATCGATATTTACCGCGAAAGAGTGCGAGTTTTGCCGCCTGACGATAACTCGTTGGAACTTGGCGTGTCATAAGGGGCCTAGTGAGACTATCGGATCGCTCCAATGGTTCGCCCTCCACCATAATATATGCCGCTGTCGGGTGCACCGATGAACGTTACCGTCCGAACCGCACTTACCGGAGCCCCACTCTAGCGTCGGACATGTGTTCCGGGTTGGGACTTTATGGAGATGACGCCGGTGGCAGACGGCAGCGGGCTCTGGCGATCAGCGCCGTCGCGTTTGCCCAAGCACCGCTGGGCGCCGGGCGTGGCGGTGACGTGCGTCGGCTGGCGCGTCGTGCGGCTCGGTCACACTGGCCCACGATATCGTGATGTTTACCGAGCCCGGCTGGCGGCTGCGGGCTGCGGATGTTCGGCGCGTTTGGCATCACCCGCTATCTGGAAATGGGTTGGCACCCTCGCCCCGCGGGTGAGGCCTGACAGCGGGATGTCCGGCCGCTCACCGATCGTTGGCAGGCCCCATAGGTTGTGCTGGAGCAGCGCGACGAACATGAGGATTACATTGCCTGGTTCGTCACCAGCCAAGAACAGGTTTGTGCGACCGTCAGCGGCGGCACGTCGCACATTCCCTGGCTGCCCTGGCGCTCATTGTCGAGGCTCCTGCCTCAGCTACGATGGCACTCCTGCAGCGGGAGAGCTCAATCCCCTGCACTTCGATGCGAACACAGTGCTCCACCGGCCAAACAGCCAAGGTAAGGGCCTTTGCCCAGGTCAGTGGCCTACGTACGGTCACGATCGCCGCGTCTGACGCCGCCTGACCGAGCCTCGCCGCTCCCATTCTGCTCCCAAAATCGGACATTGGGTCGGTGCCGCCGGGAGGCAGGGTGTGGGACAGATTTGTAGGTAGCAAGATCAGCTTGCCCGGAGGGCGAGGTCAGCGGGCGGCGCCTGGTTGTTGGGCC
>Ga0126383_10002643_pt1 | contig 11615 bp, 10 predicted proteins | sample PanSoiMetPlot_35_FD_96882 | JGI IMG/M metagenome (GOLD analysis project Ga0126383, IMG submission 96882) | Tropical forest soil microbial communities from Panama - MetaG Plot_35 | ecosystem: Environmental > Terrestrial > Soil > Tropical forest > Bulk soil | place: Panama | collected 2016-02-17
ATCGCCGCGTCGTTAATCGCAAAGTCCGCGTACGCATTCAGCATCTGAATCGTTTCGGCTTCCGCCTCTTCGCGTGTGGCGTGCGCGGTGTGGCCTTCCTGCCAGTAAAACTCCATCGTGCGTAGAAAGAGTTTGGTGCGCAATTCCCAGCGCACCACGCTGTTCCACTGATTCATCAGCACAGGCAGATCGCGGTACGACTGGATCCACTTCGACCACATGTGGCCAATGATGGTTTCCGAAGTCGGACGAATCACCAAGGGCTCGGCCAGCTCTTCCCCGCCCCCGATCGTCACCACCGCCAGCTCGGGTGAGAATCCCTCGACGTGGTGCTTTTCTTTGTCAATGAAGCTACGTGGAATCAGCAGGGGGAACGCCACATTTTGATGGCCGGTAGCTTTGAAGCGCCGGTCGAGCGCCTGTTGCATGTTTTCCCAAAGCGCCCACCCATACGGCCGCACGATCATGCAGCCACGCACCGGCGCGTAGTCGGCGAGCTGCGCCTTCAGCACGAGTTGGTTGTACCACTCGGAAAAATCCTCTGCGCGAGTCGGGAGTTTTTCGTCGGCCATGCGTTCCTGTGCCCGGTCTTCTCAGTCGCAACTCGTCGTGCAACGTAAACTTTAAAGCGTATCGGACGCTTGGGGGACTGTCAACGCGGCCTCTTGCGGATGATAAGGACGAATCACAAAAAGAGAAGGCGTACTGCAGATGTGGAATGGCAGTACGCCCCAACAATCAGGATCTAAAACTAATTAGCTTTGCACTAGCGGCCGAAGCGCCATACGAGGCCGCTTTGCACCCTCAAGCTGTTCTGGTTAGCGCCACCGAAATGCGTGTACAGATAGTCGCCCTGCGCGCGGAATGAAACATGCTTCGTCAGGGTGAAATCCGCACCGCCGCCAGCAGTCAACGCAAACGCGTTGCTTGCCGCCGAGCCCACGCCGGTCACTCCGGCTGAGAGTCGTTCAGCACCGAAGAGGGCTTGGACAAACGGATTGAGGCGTCCGTGGGAGTGGAAATACATCCTTGGTCCAAACAAATAGTCCATCTCATGAGCACTCGCGCCCGAAGGCAGGCCCGTAACTTTGCACGCGCCGAACTCTCCGACGACGCCGATGCTCGACGTCAAATACGCACCGAAAGAGCCCGAACCACCTTGGCAGTTGATGCCAGAAGCCCCGTTGCCCGGATTGAAGCGCACATACTGATAGGTGCCGGAAACTTCAACGCCGCGGTTTTCCTGGGCATTGGCAGAAACTGCCCCTAAGACCACTAAACAACCTACAATCAATAACTTACGCATCGCTTTCCCTCCGTTCACGCCTAAAAATGGGAGTGGTACCATTACATTACTATGTTGTTGGATTGAGTGTTTTTCCACAAGGCCGTAGGCTGTCAAGGTTTCGTATCGGGAACTTGTCCCTTCGGTCAGGTAGCCGCGAACCACCAGTTTGCATCCCCCTGCAATATTGTGGCGCTCGTGCCACGGCTCTTGCGGCAATTCCCCAGCCGCATTACTATCGGCGTCGCTCCCGACGCATTTTTCGGAGCCATGTTCCAGCCAGCGATGCCGCGCCCACTGCAGAGGCCGGGCTTAGCCCGGCTTTCAAGAAGGCGCTGTCGATCAACTCTGAGGGAGAAACCACGCCATGAAACGCTTCAAACTTATATCCTTGCTCGTGCTGTCCAGTCTGCTCGCTGCGCCGTTTGCTGGCGCGCAGGACTGGGCCAAGGCTGCGCTCGCAAAATCGCCGCGCCACGGCGAATGGGTCACCATCAAACACGGTGACCGCGCCGTCGAGACCTTCGTGGTTTATCCGGAATCGAAAAGCAAGACGCCCGTCGTGCTGATCATTCACGAAATCTTCGGCATGACGGATTGGGTGCAGGATTTGGCCGACCAGGTGGCCGCCGCCGGCTACATTGCCGTAGCTCCCGACTTGCTCTCTGGCATGGGCCCGAACGGCGGGGGTACCAACTCCTTCGCGGAAGACGCGGTTAGGGAAGCAATCGGCCAACTCAACCCCGCTCAGATCACGGCGGACTTGAACGCTGCTGCAGATTACGGACTGAAACTCCCCGCTTCCAACGGCAAGCTTTTTGTCGGCGGCTTCTGCTGGGGCGGCAGCCAAACCTTCCGATTTGCCACGAATCGTTCCGACCTTGCTGCTGCTTTCGTGTTCTACGGCGGCCCGCCGGAGAAAGACGCCATGGCGCGCATCAAAGCACCGGTGTTCGGCTTCTACGCGGGCAACGACGCGCGCATTGACGCCACGATCCCCGATACCGTCACTGCGATGAAAGCGGCGGGCAAAACCTATGATCCGGTGACTTACGACGGAGCTGGTCATGGCTTCATGCGCGTCGGCGAAGCTCCCGATGCCAGCGATGCCAACAAAAAAGCGCGCACCGACGCCTGGACCCGTTGGAAATCCCTACTCCAAAAGTAACGGGGCGACTCAAGGGCCCAGCCTCGCTGAAACCCTTTAGCCTTTCCTATGCAGTATGCAAGCGTTTGAGCAACTGGATTTGCCCCGCGTGATAGACTGCGTGGCAAGTAATCCCGAGCACCAGGTTGAAGCGCTCTGCTTCCGAGAGTTTCGACTTCACTCGTCCGGCGACGATTTCTGCCACGACGGTTGTGAGCTTACTTTGTTCAGTTTCCGCAATGGATTGAACTTGCGGCCAGCCCAGGCGGGCAGGCCCCGACAAATCGAACCAGTCTTCCCCTTCCAAGACGAATGGCTCCAACGAGTTGCTCGAAAGCTGTCCCCGTACCGAACGCACGTAATAGGCGTGATGTAGCGCGACCTCGGCGATGTTATGCCGCTGCGGCGACGGCCGCCAGAAGGCCAGTTCGTCCGAAACGTCGGCGAGCGCGGCTTTCAGGTCTGGGCCGTGCCACGCTCCGGGGCCGTAGCCTTCATCTAGAATCCGCGTTAGGAAATGCGTTTCCGGTGCTGCTGAGATTGCTGCTTTGCTGCTCATAGAGCCTCCCTAGAAACCTCTGAGTTATCGAAATCCAATCAACGAATTCGTCGGGCGCGGAACTCGCCTTCGAGCTTCCATGTCTGCCCGTCCGGCTCGAGGGCTTCGCCGATCCAATGGAACGAGTCCGCGGTGATCTCAGTGAAGCGCCAACGAGTGGCCGTACCGTCTGCACGCGCGCCTACCTGCACAATGTCCTTGCCCATTCTCCGGCCAACCTGCTGCTCGCGATGACCTGTGACAGGATTGATCCAGTTGATGCGCCAGGCCTGAATTGTGGTGTCCCAGACACGCAAGGTGGTGCCGTACATGTTGTTGTCCTTGTCCAGACCTGGGTGACGAACAGAGCATCGCGGCATAATCCAAATATCCTGGAAAGCGCGTCCTTCCAGCACCCAACCGAAGTGCGCCTCGCCCTGCATATGCCGCGCCGACACGTCCACTGCCTTGTAATGAAGAACTTGTAGTTCCCAACTGCCAACGAGCCATCCATACACGTCGGCCGACTCAGGGATTTCCGGCGAGCGCCCAGAAGCCACCAATAAAGCTGGAAAACCAACAGTCTGCTGAACTTGCACTGTACTCACGTCAATGCCTCCCTATTGCGCCACATCCGTGCCCTTCTACACGGTTGATGCATCGAATCGCCGTGGTTCTGCGATTTGCTAGAATCGTTATACGGCGGCGAAGAGAGAAATTCTTGGCAAAAATTGCGGTGGATTTGGAGCAGGCCGTGGCGCGGCGAGTCGTAAACGGTGGGCCGGGCACGATGTCCTCGCGTGTCCTTGGCCAAGGGGATGGCTGGCATGTCGCCGATGTGGTGTGCACCTCCGGTCCGCACGACCGGCCGTTTGAAGAGCAACATTCCTGCTTCACAATCGCCGTGGTTGTTGCGGGGACATTTCAATATCGGGCGCTGAGCCGTTCAAGGACGGCCCACGAACTGATGACTCCTGGCTCGCTGCTTCTTGGCAGCGCAGGGCAATATTTTGAGTGCGGCCATGAACACGCATGGGGAGACCGCTGCCTCTCGTTCCGCTATACGCCGGACTACTTCGAGCGCCTCGTGGCCGCCGCCGGACTCCCACGAGAGCTACGGAATTTCAAGACTCTTCGGCTGCCGCCGCTGAAATCTTTATCGCGGATTGTTGCGAAGGCTTGGGCCGGCCTGGTTCGCGTCGGGGAGACTTCCTGGGAAGAACTCAGCATAAAAATTGCAGCGGAAGCGACGGAACTGGCAAACGGCCTGTCCACGTGTGCGAGTATGGCGCCGCCAAGCACTGTGGCGCGTGTGACGCGAGCGGTAAGGATGATTGAGCGGCAGGCTGAAGGCGAGTTGCCGCTCGGAAGCTTGGCACAAGAGGCAGGACTCAGTCCGTATCACTTCCTCCGCACGTTCCAGCAACTAACCGGCCTGACCCCGCACCAATACGTCCGCCGGATTCGGCTCCGCGAGGCGGCGGTCCGATTGACGTCGGCTCGCGACAAGATTCTGAACGTCGCTTTAGATTGCGGCTTTGGCGATGTGTCGAACTTCAACCGCGCCTTCCGAACTGAGTTTGGGCTGAGTCCGCGCGCGTACCGCTGGCAAACAGCCAGGCACTGAGATTTCTGGAGCATTTAGAAGCATCGAGTAACCCGCGCCCTTTAGCCTTGAACAAGCGTGAAGGAACTAAGGCTCAGGAACGCTGGCGGTATTTCGGTCTTCACTTTCGAGTCGCGCCAGTTCATCGCGCAGGCGGGTGGCTTCCTCGCGATCCTTGCGCGCCTGGATAATCTCGCCCAAGTTTGACACTGCATGAAAGTCTCCTCCGTTGAAGTTCCCGCCGAACGAATCCCCGAGGAGGCAATGGAATCAATTAAAGGTTAGCAGCCCACATAGGAGGCTGGCATAGACCGGCAGTACGATGGAGAGAAATGTGCTCAACACAGCATCTCCCGGTTTGGCATGATTAATGCTATGAAGCGGATTCTTTTGGCCGCAGCGACATCCTCGTGGCTAATTTTTCTGGTGGCCCTGCTCGCGCGCCTGGGATTCGCCTGGTACATGGAGCGACAGATTCCGCGTGATATGCTCGCGCCAGCCTCTTTCGCTCAGGAAACGGGGAGCATCGCGCAAGCACTGGCGACAGGAAAGGGCTTCAGTTCACCCTTCGGAAAAGATACCGGCCCCACTGCCTGGTTGACGCCCGTCTATCCCCTGCTGGTCGCGGGCATCCTCCGTGTGTTTGGAGTTTTCACGCGCGCGTCATTTTTTGCAGTCGTCTTTCTGAACGCCCTGTTCTCGTCCGCTGTCTGCGTGGCAATTTTTCATGCAGGAAAGCGCATCGCAGGAACTGGAGTCGCAAGTGGCGCGGCGTGGCTTTGGGCAATCTTTCCTAATGCCGTGATAGTGCCGTTCGAATGGGTTTGGGACACGTCTCTCTCTGCATTGCTTGCCTCAACAATCCTATTGGCGACGCTAAAACTTGCAGAATCTGGGCGCTGGCGCGACTGGTGCCTTTACGGTTTTCTCTGGGGCTTTACGTTGATGACCAACCCCTCGCTCGGCTCTCTGCTGCCTTTCTTACTGGGATGGGCGGCCTATCGCGTGCGTCGGGAAACAAAACTCCATACGATCAAGCCGGCACTGACGGCCTCAGGTATCGCGATTCTGTGCTGCGTGCCATGGACGGTCCGCAATTACGTCGTGTTTCATCGGCTGATCCCGCTGCGCTCCAATCTTCCACTCGAGCTCTATATCGGAAACAACGAAAACTACGCCCCGAACGCAACTTGGCCGCCGAAGATCTCGAAGGAACGCGAACTCGTGCGCTACTTTCATATGGGCGAAATGGCATTCATGGACGAAGAGAAACGCAAGGCACTCGCATTCATACGCGCCTATCCCGGAATTGAAGTGAAATTAATCGCGGCGCGATTCGTGGCATTTTGGACCGGGCTGATGAATCCCTGGCAGGCATTCGTGTCACCGGAGTCCACGCCTCTGGTTCGGATGCTACTGATTTGCAGTACGGTTTCCGCGCTCGGCGCGCTCCTGGGAATCGTGGCGCTTCTCTGGACGCGCAGCCCATACCAGTTTCCCTTGGCGGCTTACCCACTAGTCTATCCGCTGCTCTACTACATCACGCATTCCAACCTGAGATATCGCCATCCGATCGATCCCGTAGTGTTGCTGCTGGTCGCGATCGCAATCGGAAGTCTGTTCAAGGGATCATCGACATCTCAAGCCATCCCAGATGAAATGCAGAGCAGAGCTGCGGTGGCTAATGAGCAATCACGGTAACCCAAATACAAAAAGAGCGGTGCCAGCCGCAATCGCGACGTACTGCTTCCCGTCGATCGCGTAGGTCATTGGCGAAGCGTAAACCGATGCGCCACACTGGAAATGCCACAAAATTTTTCCAGTCGTCGCGTCGAGCGCCATGAAATTCCCGTCCACATCGCCCGTGAACACGAGTCCCCCTGCTGTCGAGAGCACGCCCGACCACGATGGCGAGAGATGCTTCAGCTCCCATTTAATCTTGCTGGTTGCCGGATCGATAGCACGGACGGCTCCCCAAAACGGCTGGGTGTCGTCGTTCGGGAAATATGCGCTGCCGTAGAAGGCGTGACCGGCTTCGTAGGGCTGTGGCGCGGTGCTGAAAATGTCACACTGCTCGCGCGCGGTGACGTAAAAAAGTTTGGTTTGCGGGTCGTAAGTGGGAGAAAACCAGTTGGTCGCCCCAAGCGCGCCGGGACAAACGGGCACTCCTGTCAATGTAGGCGAGGCTTCTTTGCGCTCGATAGGAACGCCGCTTGCGTCTTTCGAATCGCTCCAGGTCACACGCCCGTAGGGAGTCGCGGAAAGAAGTTTTCCATTGGAGCGATCAATCACGTAAAAAAAGCCGTTACGGTTTGCCTGCAGGATGAGATGGCGGTCGCCGTCATCCACGAGAACCGGAACTTGCGTCGCGTCGTAGTCGTGCTCGTCGTGCTTGGTGAACTGGAAATGCCATTTCAGCTTGCCGTTGTCTGGATCGAGCGCCAGCAGCGAATTGCTGTAAAGATTGTCGCCCGAGCGGCCCTCACCGCGATTCGATGGCGAAGGATTCCCGGTAGTCCAGAAAGTCGTATTGGTCCTGGGATCGTATGTGCCAGTGATCCACGCTGGTGCGCCGCCGATTTTCCAGGAGTCGCCTTCCCAGGTTTCGTGGCCTGGCTCATCCGGCCCGGGAACCGTGTAGAAACGCCATTTGCGCGCGCCGGTCGCAGCATCATAAGCATCAATGAACCCGCGAATGCCGTATTCGCCGCCGGAAACGCCAATGAGCACGAGATTTTTGATAACCAGCGGGGCAAGCGTGATGCTATAGCCTTTGTTGTAGTCGGACCCGCCCACCGTGTTGACGTCCCACGCGACGTTGCCGGTTTTCGTATCGAGCGCAATCACATGCGCGTCGAGCGTGCCAAGAAACACTTTGTCGCCGAGAATCGCGAACCCGCGATTCACGCGGCCGCAGCAAGGGCGAATGTCCGGCGGCAGCGCGCGTTGATATTGCCAGATGGGACGGCCAGAACGCGCGTCGAGCGCGAAGGCGCGATCGTCGGAGCCCGTGCCATATAAGACCCCGTCCACCACAAGCGATGTGGACTCATATTTCCCCGTGCCCATGGTTTGGTACGCCCACTTAGGCACAAGCGCCGCCACGTTGCTGCTGTTGATTTGCCTGAGCGTGCTGTGGCGGTGGCCGGCATAATCGCCGGAATACATCAGCCAGTTTTGCGGCTCCTTCGCAGAGTCCAGCAGCCGTTGAGGCGTGACCTGCGCAGAGGCAGTAGACGCCACCAAGCCACCTAAGAGAAAACCGACCAACAAGGCTGTCATCGCCTCACCGGAGATTGTCATTCCGAGGCCGCGCCTTTTGCCTGCCTGTGCAGGTGAGCGGTCTTGGAATCTGCTTTTCAGTTTGAATTCCATCAGCGCGCCTTTCATTGGCCACCGACGCTTTGCAGGTAGGCAACGAGGTCCTGCAAATCCTTGTCGCTCAGAATTTTCTGATCGTATCTGGGCATCGCCGATTCGCGCCGCTTTTCGAATGAGCGTAATTTGCTCTTTTCAAAGAGATGCAGCTTTTCGCGCGTGTCCAGCATCTGCACCGTGAACTGGTCCTCATTCAAAACCACGCCGCTGAGTTTTGTTCCATCCGCAGTAACGACAAAGACTGATTCGTACTCCTGAGGAAATTCTTTCATGGCTTCGAAAATGCCCTGTGCAAGGCGCTTGCTGGGGTTGCGTATTGACTCAATGAGATACTCAGCGGAACGCGACGCCCCGACCGTACTGAGGTCAGGGCCGAGGCGCCCTCCCTTCCCTTGAATCATGTGACAGGTCGAGCATCCTAATGCGCCGTTGAAAAGTTCTTTTCCGTGCCCCGCATTTCCCCCGGGCTGCGCAGGAGCTTTTACCTCCACGCTGCGAATGTATGTCACCACCTGCCAGATTTCCTCGTCGCTCATGCCTACGCCAATTCCGCCGTTGGTGGCTGCAGGCATAGCCGTCCCCGCGATTCCATCATGGATGTTGTGGAAGATTTCCCCGTCGGAATTTCCATGGTGCTTTGGCCGCGTCAGGTCCGGGCCGCGGCCTCCCCCTCGCGCGCCAAGCCCGTGGCAGAAAGCGCAGTTCAGTCGAAATTGGTATTCCCCCAGCTTCGCGATTTTCGCATCACCCGCATACGGATTCTTCTCCTGCGCAAAGAGTGGTCCGCTACCCCCGAGATACGCCAAAAACGCAAGGCAGGCGAGGCCAGCCGGTCGGCGAAAGACACTGAGCTGTTTTCCTGAAATCACCGCAAGCGGACTCTGCGGACGCATGAATGATTGCTCCTTCAATGAAGCGGGTCGGATAGCCGCAACTATACCACCCGCCTCTCACAAGAAAGAGCGGAACTTCGGAGTCGTTCACCCTACTGAAGGGGCGAGGAGAAGTTGCCATTCACGGCGCGAAATCCCGGATCTCGCTTGCGGTCGAACCGCAAACTCGCGCGATCGAGTATTTTGCCGTTAAGGATTACCGCTTCTATCTTGCGCGTGTCGCTGATGCGCTCCGCAGGATTTCCCGCAACAATCAGAACATTCGCTGCACGGCCAGCTTGCAGGCTCCCCCAGTCCCCCTCGGCGTGGTGGATCCGTGCGGCGTTGAAGGTCGCCAAACGAATGGCCTGTAGCGGCGTCATTCCCGAGGCAACCAGAAGTTCCAATTCATGGTGAATAGCCTCACCTTGAAACACGCCGGGATAGGGGGCGTCGGTTCCCGCAGCCACCAAAACACCTGCGTCGCACAATTTCTTCACGTTGAGCACCATCTCGTCAAAACCTGCCGCCGATTGCCGTACTTCATTTTTCTCGGCGTCGCTCAAATTGCGCGTTGCTTCGGCGCGCAATTCCGTCAGGAACCATGGCGGAGTTGTATCGGCGATCAGAGGTTCCTCGAGAAACTTCAGGTCGGCGAGCCTGCGGCGGCCCGAATACTCTTCCACGACGAGCGTAGTGATTACAAACAGCCCATGATCCTTGATCACTTGAATGTCTTCGGCGGACATTTTGCGCGTTGGCGCGTGCGCAAAGCCGTCGATCCCCGTTTGCACCAGCTCGGGAGAGCCGTTGCGCTCCCACTGATCGATGACCACGCGGATTTTCTCTTTGTGTGCTTCTTCCACTAGCCGGCGAAGCATTCGGTCCGAAAGATTGGCGTAGCCCTTGATCAAATCCACGCCGGCGCGTTTGTCGCGCTGCACGAACTCCGGAATCTGGGTTCGCGAAGTGAGCGCATACGCCAAATCAGGCCAGGCAGGATCGGCCGCATCAATCATTGCGCCGGTGCAGTAGATGCGCGGGCTCAGCAAATGTCCGCTGGCAGCTTCTTGCCGCAACTGCAGGATCCAAGGTTGATAGTCGCCGGTATCCATCAGCGTGGTGACCCCCGCATAGAGCATGGCGTTGAGGTAGCGCTGATAACCGAGCAGGTCCACGCTGATGCCATCCCAGCCTCCCTGCAAATGAACGTGCATGTCCGCAAGACCCGGCATCACCGTCTTCCCTTTTGCATCAATAATCTGCGCGCCCTGCGGAACCTTTGCCCCGCTCGCGGGACCGGCGTATGCGATCTTGTTCCCCTGGAGAATCACCGCCGCGTCCTCGATTGGCGGGCCTCCAAGACCATCAATCATCCGGGCATGCAGGATGACGATTGGTTTCTCTTGCGCACCAGCGACACGGCACGAACAAAGAACCACAAGGCCCACCGCAAGCCACAAGCTCTTTCGTTGCTGCATGTCTTTCTCCTTCTGTATTCGCGTGACTCAAATTGCCCAAGACTCTGCAACGGCGCGCTCATCATATACAATCGCACCGGATTTGCCGCAGGAAAGCCGCATTGGCATTCCGCAACTCCATCCGATAAGATTGCTTTCCAGCTCACTCCGAACCGCAGCACGAAACGAGGACTCGCGATGACGCCGCTGACATCTTCCGCCGATGAACGCATGAACCGCCCGCTCGATTCCGTCGATCCGCAAATTGCGGACTTGCTTCGCGAAGAAGCGCGTCGCCAGGCCACCGGGCTCGAACTGATTCCTTCAGAAAACCTCGTCTCCGAAGCGGTGCTCGAAGCCATGGGCTCGATTTTCACGAACAAGTACGCGGAAGGTTATCCGGGCCGGCGCTATTACGGCGGCTGCGAATTTGCTGACAAAGTTGAGCAACTGGCCATTGACCGCGCAAAAGAGCTTTTTGGAGCGGAGCACGCCAACGTACAAGCGCATTCCGGAACATCAGCGAACGTAGCAGTCTATATGTCCCTGCTTCAGCCGGGAGACACGGTTCTTGGCATGAATTTGTCGCACGGCGGCCACCTGACCCACGGCCATCCATTGAATTTTTCCGGCCGCATGTACAAATTTGTAGCCTACGGCGTGCGCAAAGAAGACGAGCGCATCGACTACGACGAAATCGAAAAGCTCGCGCGCGAGCATAAACCGAAAATGATTGTCGCGGGCGCGAGTGCCTACCCGCGAATCATTGACTTCGAGCGCATTGGGAAAACGGCGAAGGCCGTAGGCGCGATTTTCTTTGTGGACATGGCGCACATCGCGGGTCTGGTCGCCGCGGGCATGCATCCAAGTCCGATTCCGCATGCGGAGATCGTCTCCACGACGACGCATAAGACGCTTCGCGGTCCGCGGGGCGGCATGGTCCTTTGCAAAGCGGCTTTTGCCAAGGAATTGGACAAACTGACGTTCCCCGGAACCCAAGGCGGCCCTTTGGTCCACACTATCGCGGCCAAAGCCGTCTGCATGAAAGAAGCGATGGAGCCTTCCTTCAAGGAATATCAAAAGCAGGTGGTGGCGAACACGAAAGCTATGGCTGCCGCCGTGGCCAAGCGCGGATTCCGCATCGTCAGCGGCGGCACAGACAATCATCTTTTCCTGATCGAAGTGCACTCGCGCGGCATTACCGGTTCTGACGGGGAAAAAGCTCTTGACCGCGCCGGCATCACCGTCAACAAAAACTCCATTCCCTTCGACCCGCTTCCGCCCATGAAAGCTGGCGGCATTCGCCTCGGCAGCCCGTCGATTACCACG
>Ga0126383_10002644_pt1 | contig 11615 bp, 2 predicted proteins | sample PanSoiMetPlot_35_FD_96882 | JGI IMG/M metagenome (GOLD analysis project Ga0126383, IMG submission 96882) | Tropical forest soil microbial communities from Panama - MetaG Plot_35 | ecosystem: Environmental > Terrestrial > Soil > Tropical forest > Bulk soil | place: Panama | collected 2016-02-17
AACGGGATCCAGTTCTCGGGAACGGTGTTCATCAGCTCATAGCGAACCACCGCAGTCGGGGCAGTTGGCAGAGGGTCGGGTGGGTGGCCAAGTCGCCGAACGACGTCCCTCTCGTAGTACGCGCGCAGCTCTCGCGCCGCTTCGATGCCGCTTTTCGATTCGCCCGTCGCAAGCGGAACTCGTTTCTCGATCGCCCACACCATGTTCGCGATCTCGTCGCGGACGAGCATCACCTCCTCCAGCGGTCCCCCCTCATCGACTTTCGCCGCAACGGGAAGTATCGCGAGGCTGGTGTCCGCGAAATCGAACGTCTTTCCTTTGCGATTCACGAGGTACATGGCCCAGCGCTGCCAGTCGTCGTCCAGTCCCTTACCGGCGGGTTCGACCCAAGTTCGCTCGCCAAAGACGTTCTTCACCGCCACGCCGTCCACATGAGCGATGGTTCCCGCAGGGAGAACGTACGGCACGAGGAACCAGTCGTTGGCGAAGATCAATCCGAACTCGATGACCAGCAGTTTCCCGAGGTCGGTGGTGTCAGGCTTGACGTCGCCAAAGTTCGTCGCGCCGTCCTCGAACGTCCACCAGCGACGATTCGGCATGCCACCGAAGGTGACGGTCGCCGGGATGATCACCTGTTTCGTGCTAGCAGGATTTCCCTGCTCCTGTGGCGCCACGTCTCCCAACGACGGCGCCGGATCGACATCCACGCTGTACCAGTCCAGGTGCCCCTGGTAGTATTCCTCGGCCGTCAGGACTCGCTCCCCTCCCTTCGCCGGCGCCGCACAAGCGAAGCGATATTCGAGCCGGCTGGGTATCCAGGCATTGTCGCTGCCAGGCTGCGTGATCAGTCGGTCGAACCAGATGCGAAAGCGGGCGGCAGCCTCGTCGAGGGCGCTCTCCTTACCACCCGCGCCAGCAATGCCATCGGCCGCCCCCCCGCCCGCGAGGAGATGCTGATAGAAAGCCGCGCCGTCCATGCGGCGGCCGGCATGCGCGGCGAACTCGCTCCACGCCTCGGGATGGGCACAGATTGCGAAATCAACGGTCGCCGTCGCGTCCGGACTATGAATGGGGTACTTCACGAGATATGCCTGTCGCAGACCGGCTAAGGGCATCATCTTGAGCCATTGACGCCCCATCAGGAGCCGGAGATCGAGCGAGAAAGAGACCGGCCGCCTTTCCACCTTCGTCTCCAGGGGAAGAGATTCGTCGAATGCCTCCACGGTTCCAGCTTCCCCGGCGCGGTATTTGCGAAGGCGCGAGGTCGTGACGCGAATCTTCGCCGTGATGGGCGAGCCCGCGTCGTCACCCTTGAACTCGCCGAATTGCCACTGCCGCGTCAGCATCCAGAGCGCGTCGCGCACTTCGGCCGCGAGGGCTCGAGTGAAGTCCGCCCTGCGCGGTCGCCCCTCGATGCGATTCCAGAAGGTGATCGTCTCGAAGAGACCCTGGGCGAGGGCCGTCGGCATGTCGGGGGTGAGGAATTGCGCTCGATCGGCCATGGGGCACCTAGTCGCTGAGATCGTTGTTCATCGCGAGATTCGCGGACATCGTGACCTGCCGCTTGGTCACGGCCATGAGAGCGGCGGGGAGGAGTTGCGCGTAGGCCGTAGCTTCGACGTGGCCCGGCTCGACGGCGCGGACTTTGGCCAGCCGGAGGGTTTCGATCATTGCGTCGACGAGATCCGCCCACTGCCACGCGCCACGAAACGCTGTGGGCGTGACCAACAGCATCGCCTGCGGAGCCTCGTTGTTGGGACGGTCGTAATGGAAGGTGAGGCCACTCGTGGTATCGGTTCCGGGGACTGTCTCATTCCACTCGTCGAGCAGCAGGCCACATTGACGCGACTGTTGGTCGAACGGGACCGCGAAGTGGGCCGTGTAGAGGAGCCGTTCTAGATCGAGCTTGGTACCCGGAGGGAACTCGAGCGCCAGCCAGCGGTCACCGTCGACGAACGGAAGCTGGATAGGCGTGAGCTCGGGCTCGCTGCCCGTCAGCCCGCCACTCAGCATGACGATCTGCTCCCAATCACGCATCCGTTCGCGGACCCGCGCCACGCCGTACATCCATGTGTCGACCGGCTGCTCCACTTTCGCCGTGCCGAGGAGATAGTCGAGCAGCAAGGGGCTGGCCGTGATGGCGGATGCGATCTCGTCCCCTTGGGCCGCCGCCATCGAGAACTCGGGAAGGATGACGAAGTCGGAGCCGAGGAGCGCCTTGGCGGCGGCCTGCAAGGCCTTCACGTTCGCGCCGACGCCGGCCGCGTTCGCCATCTCATCACTTGCTGTCTTGATACGGGTGTCGCACTCGCGGATCACGACCTGGATGGTTTTGAGCGCATCCTGGGCAAAGGAGACAAGAAGGCTCTCTTCTTCGGCGATCGAAAGGGCAGGGAATACGAAGGGATCGGTCGGGAGGGACGCCGCGGCGTCGGCGAGGAGAAGAGAGATTTCGATACGCGTCGTGTTCACGATGGCCGCAAATTCCTGCCGCTTGGTGGCGAAAGCGGCACGAGAGTCATCGAGCTGAGAGCGATACAACGCCATCGACGCGGGGAACGGAAACATCGTCTTCGTGGAGACGACGTTCTCCGCCCGTCCCAGGAGCTTGAGGCGCTCGTCATCGGAGGTCGTCTCGGGCAGCCCGTCGTACTCCGCGATCAGGGCGTCGTAGTCATCGAGGCGCTTTCCCCAATCCTCGACGAGCATCTTTGACTTCTCCAAGAGTCCCCGGAAGGCGCGCGTCCGGTAGTCGTAGGCGAAGGCCCAGCCGCTCTGCCGGATGGAGAACGCAGCCGCGCGCCCGAGCAACGAGGCCGTTCGATCGATCCATGTGTCGGCGTGGTCGAGGATGTCCTGGCGATGCGCGACCGGGTCGCCGACCATTCCGCTCAGCTCCGCCGCGAAGAGGCTCAGGTCCCCGCGGAGCTCCGTCAGCTTGTCCAGCACATTTTGAATGCGCTGCGGGTCGATAAATGCGCCGGTGTCGTCGGAGCGCTTCGCTTCTTTCGACAGTGCGAGGTCCGTGGCCTTGAGCGGTCGCGCGGCGGTGACAAGACGCCGCAGATGACGAACGAGCGGCATGAGCTGGAACAAAGACAGATCCGCGCTACCCTTTTCAATGTACCGAATGTCGACGTTGCCGTCGGGGCGGGCCGCGCCGGCTACGACACGGCTGATCCTCTGGTCCAGCTCGGTCAGGGACTGGTCCCTCCGGTCGTCGCGCAGGAGCTGGATCAGGTCGATCGGCTGCATGCCGAGCTGGCTGAGAACCATCTCCTGCGACACGTCATCGCCGTGCTGGTCGCGGAATCCCACCACGCAGCCGACGCGATCCAGCGGTGGGAGAATCGCGGCCAGCCACCGATTGAGCGCCGGCTCTCCCAGGGAGCGCGGCGTGTCCTGGCTTCCCACCGCGGACGAGCCCAAGGCGAGGTGCAGACCGACGCGATGGGTAAGGCCCACGCCATCGAACGGCGTGCGGGCCACCATCGGCTCCGGCGGAAAGTTGCCTTTGCTGTAGGTATCGAGAGTCGAAGCGACCCGCTCGTAGTTGCCGATCACGGCCTGGTAGACGCCCTCGGAGATGGCCAGGTCGGCGACCGCGTCATAGATTTCCTTGAGGCGGTCGACTTCGTCATTGATGGCCTTCTTCTGCGGCTCTGATAAGTCGGGCAGCGCGTCAATGCCAAAGTTGTAGGTCTTCTTCCCGGCAGGAGCGTTCCGGACGTGCTCGATCAGCGCGACTCCGTCGAGGACATTGCGCGCCTCGATGGCCTCGATGCTCTTGTCTTTCTGGAGGCTCCATTTGAAGCTGGTCGAGGACAGGTGATTTGAGACGAGCGGGAACTCACGGCGCATGTCGAAGATGATGCTGTCGAGCTCTACGCCGAAGTCGTCGTGGGCATCGTGCATCGCCCGCTCGAAGTGGTAGCCGAGCAGAGCGCCGAGCGACTGCCCCCCGCGGATGCCTTCGATGATGCCGAGCGCAAGGCGGACCCGTTCCGAGCTCAGGTTCACGGCCATCGTTTGCACGTTCATCTTGCCGGCGTTGGCGAGGTATCCGTTGCGCAGAACAGCCGCGGCGACCGCGTGATTCAGCGAAGGCGCATGGATGAAGCCTTCGTTCTGACTGTCCTTGAGGAGCGGAGGCGCATTGGGCTCGGCAAAGGCGGCGGCGATGTCGGGATCCTCGATCGTTGGCGGCTGGAGGGTGCGCGTGTCAGGGACCAGGTTCTCCAGCCAGGCATAAGCGCCGAGATACAGACCCCTTCCCACGGAAGAAGGCTTCGTGACGATGCTCGCACGGCCTCCCCGGCCGAGACTCTTGACCGCGGGCCCAGGCATTCCGTGCATAAGATCGAGTTGCGCGTGAACGAGTCCCAGGAGCCACGCGTCGAGACGATACGTGCAGCAGTCGATGTGCTCGGCGAAAGCGCGCTCGAGCCTCGCGGTCGAGGCATCCTTGAGCCGGCCCAGAGCGTCAATCTGCTCGCGCAGCGACTGAGCGGAAGGGATGGTGGCGACGGAGGCGCCGATGTAGTCGCCGACGGCCGTTGTTGGGCTGCCCGTGATGGCCTTCTCGGTCCGGTAGAGCAAACCGTACTTACTTTCGAAAGGCTTTCGGCTCTCGCGAATATGAATGAACGGATCGTCGCGCTTCGCCTCCTTCGCATCCTTGGCCGTGAGGAGACCTGACGAAGTGAAGAGTCGCAAGGCCGTCTCGTGATAGCCAAGCTGCAGCGCGTGGCGCAGTAGAAGATAGAGGAGGGCGCTCGGGGGCTTGTCGTCCTTGAATCCTTCCTGGGCGTAGAGAGTCTTGATCGACTTACTTGCCGCATCGATCAGCCACTCGATGTAGTTCTGCTTGCCGTCGGCGGTGGATGGCCGGATTCCATCGCTCTCGGAGAGCGGACCCTCGTCGATCACCGGCCCTTTCAGCTCATTGGTGCCTCCTGAAAAGAGCATCTGGAATAGATCGGGACGATCCTCTCCCTCGAAGCCGAGGGCGGTAACCACGCCCCATGCCGAGTCGAGCATTTCGCCAAAGTCGACACCGATGCTCTTCGCAACCGTGAACCACCCCAGCTTCTGGAGCGCCTCGAACGATTGCGCGATGCGCTGCGCGTATTCGACCGAGCCGCTGTGGAGGCCGACGATATCGAGTAGGAGCTTATGAGGATCGTCCGCTTTTTCGCTGAACGAGACCTTCTTCTCCAACAAGTCGTCCCAGTCGAGCCTTATGAGCGATAGAACGGCATAGAGACGCAACCGGTAGTCATCGGAGCCCGGCACCTGCACCAGCGGGTGCAGCCAATCCATGCGCGAGAAGTTGGTTGTCGGCAAGATGCCGTACGGCTGCCGGCCCACGTGTACGGCGGGGATCGCGCCACGGCCGCGGACGAAGTGAGTGAAGAAGTCCCGGGTCCGCCGGACCGCGCCATCGGTGAACACGGTCCCCATCATCGGATCCATCCAGTAGCCGAGCGTGGCGGGCCACAGGGCGATGTTCATCGCGATCGCGTCGGATTGATCGCGGCCACCGCTGTTCCGCACCTTCTTCAGGATGGCGGGATCGATGCCGAGAGACTCGGCCAGCCACTGTCCGTCGCTCTTGTCGAGGGGGTTGGTGGTCTCGACGAAGAGCGACTCCTTGGCCAGGTCGTCGAAGCTGACGTCGGGGTCCTCGACCCGAGAATATCCCGCACTGCCACGCTCGGTGTTGTTCGTAGGCGTACCCTGGGGAACGATGGCAAAGCCGCTGCGGCTGAAGCGATGGTGGGTGACAAGTGTTTCCAACTCCTTCCGCGCGGTCTCCGCGTCGGCGCTGAAGCGAAGCCCAAGGACCAGGACCAGATCGAAGCCTTTCTTCACCTGCTCGGGAGTAAGAGCGATCCGGAAACCCATGCCGGCGGCCACGGCCTTATCGAAATCGACCATCCACTTCATTTCTTCGGGAAAGATCAGCTCTCCCGTCGTTTCGTCCTGTCGGAGACGCTCCTCCTCCGGCGCCGAAGGATCGGGGGCGACGGCCAGTGGCGAGGTGACCGGGTTGCCGACCTGGAACGTCACCTGTTCCATCACACCCTTTTCCACTTCCCGATAGCCGATGAACACGAATCGATCGGGCATGAGAGCCGCGGTCGCCGCTCGCGACCAGGGATGATGCTTCACATCGAGATCATCAGTTTTCGGGAAGACGACGAACGTCGCGCTGACCTTGACGTCGCTCTTGGTCTTGGGCCGAGAGGGTCTTACGCTCAAGTTGAACGGTTCGAATTCCTTGATCAGCTGGGCGGCGTGATCGGCGCCGCCGACATCGCCCGCAAGCGTCTCGCTGGCGTTCTGGATGAGGGTTGCATCACCGTCCGCGAGCCAGGCTGCCATCCAGAATTTCGTGAGCGCCAGTTGCTCGCCGCTGGACGGCGGGGACTCGGTGCCCATCACGAGGATCACGTCGTCGCCGTGATCGGGTGGTTTGGTCAGCACGGCCCCGCCGACCGGCCTGTAGTCGGTGATCATCCACTCGGAGCGACCCGACCCGTGCCCTCCCGCCAGTCGCCGCCACGCGCTCCGTTCTTGCCCCTCGATCCCACCCGCCGCCCGCATCATCATCCAGTAGAGCTTGGCGTCCACGATCTCGCTCTCGGCCAGCGCTTCCTCGAAAGTGTCGATCGAGCAGTCGTCGGGGAACACACGTACCCAGAGCTGATCTCGGCCGCGGAAAAGTTTGAAGCGTGTCTCCAGGCGCACCGGCATCATCAGAATCGGGAAGCGATCCTCGAAAGTCGCGATTGCCTGCTTCGGATCGAGGATGAGGCGGCCGAATGTGCCGATGGCGGCCCGCTCGTCGTTGGCAGCCTGAGCCGCCGCGGCCTCCTGCTTCTTGGCCTCGCTCGATGCATCCCTGATTTCCTGCGCGAGCCGCTGGCGCGCGGCTGCGTCCTTGCCTTGCCGTGCATCGAAGGTGCGGTCGAGCGCCCGTTGACGAGTCTGCAGGCGGGCCAGGCGTCCGCGCGCGGCAGCTGCGCGTGCCCCCGCCTCTAGCGTCGCAGCACGACGTTGCTGGAGCTGCTTTCTAAGCTCGTCGAATTCAGCCATTGCCGCCGCCTGCCGTAGGTCGGAGCATCAAGCTCGCGTGCACGCCTACCAGAACCGGGGGCTGGAAGAAGAAGTACGCCAGCTCCGCCGAGCTCATGTCGGCGGAGTTCCAAGACACCTTCAAGTCCTCGCCGTACTGCTCATCCTTCTCACTGTCTTTCGGTAGCGGCTTCTCTAGGAATGGTTCCGTCGCGCTCGGGAATTGGATGAAGGTGCCGGCTTCTCCCGGCTGCACATCAGTCCATGAGAGGTCGTTCCAGACATTGAGTGGATCGGTCTGGTCGATGTCCAAGCCAAAAACAGGCTCGCCAGGACGTTGCTTGATGACGAAGAACCATCCCGGCTCGTCCCCGGGCTTGCCCGTGCCGCCACGTGCAACCTCCGGATCGAGATCGAATCCGAAGAAATAAATGTCCGGATCGACTCGTGCTTCGAATAGCGGCGTGCGGATCTTCTTGCGTGGCGGTTTCGCCTCCTCTTCGTCAGTCAGCTCGTCGAAGCGCCTCTCCTTGCTCGGGTCGATTTCACCGTTCGTGAATTGCCAAATCGCGTGCTGTGCGTAGATGACGGCCGTCGGATAGCGCTTGAGGAGCTCGCCCCGAATGACCAGAACCAGATAGGATTTGGCGCTCTGGTTGTTGTGATCGTCGAGAGCCGAGTTCTCCGACCAGTGGTCCAGCCGCTTGATGTCGCGCAGCTTTTCCTTCCAGGCGTCGGCGTCCAGGCCCTCGGTGTTCAAAACGCTGCTCACGTCCCAGAACTGCCGGAAGTAGCTGCCCCGGCAATCGGTCGGGTACTCTCGCCACAGAAGCTCGCGCGCGAACTCGTGATTGAGGCCCATCATGTAGGACGCGATGAACTTTTCGTTCGATTCGAGAAGGGTGATGCTGTTCTGGGCGATGAGAGAGATGTTGGGAAGGAACAGCTCGGAGCTGATGTTCTTCAGAGGCTCGTACATTGCGATGTCGAACTCCGGATAGGCCATCGCTTCGACGAAACGCTCCCCGATCTCGGCACGAAGACGCATCGGAAGGACGATCAAGCTCATCACCCGCTTCGGAATGGTCTTCGTCGGGTCGATGCCTGCCACCATCGTGTTCGCGACTGCATCGAGGTCGAGAGTGATCTTCTTGGTAACCTCACCCGCCTTGGCGCTTGCAGCCACCACGACAGACACATCCTTCAGCGCCGACTTGAAACGCTTGGCTTCGAAGCTGTCCTTGGCGCCGGGCTTGGAAGGTCCGGGCTGAGGAGGGCTGGGCTGATCGATATGGAAATCGGGTTTCGGCGGAAGGGCGTCGATCGCCGATGGAGCCGGAAAAGCCTCACCGCCGGACATCGCGTCCTCGACCGTCTTCAGGCCAAGCGGCTTGGCCCTCGCCGGCGCCGCGCTGACCTGTTGGAGATTGACCCGCGTTAGGAGAGCGCTCGGTGGAAAACTCGTCGTGAAAGGGAGCGCCCTCATGAGTCGCGCGCGCGGACGCATGATCCGTCGCAGGGCGCTCGAGGTCATGGCCGGATGCAGGAAGCTCCCCGTTAGCTGCCGGTGCACGGTCGCACCGTCGTAGAGCACACGCTTGTTCATAGGAGAGGCGAGCATGAGGAGCGCTTGGCGGTTCACCGCACGCAGAGGTTGCAGATGCTTTTCGAACCAAACATTCGATGCGCCGAGCGCGAGCTGCCCGATGCGGATACGGCGGTTGGCTTCGATCACCTTGCCGATCTGCTCCCACGCCGCGTCCATGTAGGTTTCCTGCTGAGTCTGGATCACACGGGCTCCAAATCCGGCAGTAGCGCGGAACCGCGGATCGAGGTTCAGCTCGTGAATCCAGTTCGTGGGAAACTTGACCGGTGTGCCGGAGCGCTCGACGAGCAGTCGCTTGGTCATCGCGTGCCATGTGCCGTACAGGGGTGGCGTGATCACCGGATCGGGATTGCCCCGGGTCTCGTCATCAGGATCCAAGATGCCAACGTGGCCATTCGCGGTATCGGCGGCCTTTTCCGCATAATCGTCGGCGAGGTTGATGAGAGCGGCGATGTCTTCTTGAATAGGCTGCGGGTACGGATCTGCCCACAGCTCGTAGTTCTGCACCTCGTCCCACTCGTCCGGGTGAACGAAGTCTACTTCCGGAATTCTGAGCGCCCCGCCGAGCTTCAGGACTCCGCCGAGATCGGGTCTCCCTTTGTCCAAGCTCGCGACATCCGCGCCCGGATTTCTCACGTCGAGGTCGCGCCTTCCGACCCTGTGGTCTGCTGGCATTGGTTTGAGCAGCCTCACCAGCGATTCGAAGTCGCCCTTGCCACCGGTGCGGAAGTACCAGCGGTGGTAATAGGGATACCTCGCGGGCTCCGGCCGGCCCTCGTACAGCTCCCAGGCCGAAGTGCCAACTGCCGGCAGAGCGGGGTCGTGATACGGGTCGAGCCCTAGACCGGCCCTCCGCCCACTTTCGAACACCGGAACGACGAACGCGTGGTACGCGCGGTTCTCTCCGAGCTTTCTCGGGCAGAGAATCCGCGAGTACCCCAGGTCAGGATTCTCGTGCAGCACGCCCTGCAACTTCGCCAGAACGGCTTCCATGTCGCTCGATACGAACTCGCTCTCATTCGCGGCCAGGCTGCGGTTGATGTGCACGTGCGCCCACGCCCACAACTGGTCGGCGGGCGGAAACAGCGCCACATCCGTGACCTCGATGTACGGAAGTGGCTTGTCCTGGACGTTCTTCCCTTCTTTGAACTCCGGATTGTTCTCGCGGTCCTCCAGCACGATCAGCGCAATCCAGGGCTGGAGACGGCCGTTCTCGGGAGGAAGAGGCGTGTACCGCCAGACGAAGTCTTCGTCATAGAACTCCGCGGACGCGAGATAGTTCGGCTCGAAGTTCGTGATCCAGTTCCGTGGCTCGGTGCGGAAGATTGCCCGGTGGTCGATCCCCTGGATGTCGCCGGGCCCGTAGAGCGCGACTTTGCGGCCCACGGGTTTCTTGAGATCCGCTCCGGAAACGCCCTTCCCTGATAGCTCGAGCTGGACGTCGATAACCGGGCGGCCGTCGTCGCTCGCGCCGCCCACGATCTGGTTTCCGAGGCCCTGGCGCAGCCAAGGAAGAAACGAGTAGGTGGCGATCGTGTCGCTCATGCCGCCCTTTCGAAGCTGGGAATGACATGGAGCGTGTCAGCAAGCTCGGGATCTTTTTCGATCTGCTGCCGCATGTACTCACGGGCGCTCGCATGGCTGTGGAATGTGATGCTTTCGGCGCTGAAGGCCTGGTTGTTCGATTGCAGCGCTACCGTGTAGGTCTCTTCCGCGACTTCGACCTTCTCCTCGTACGGAACGAGCTTCTTCTTGCCGGCGCGGGAGAGTCCGCTCCTCGTCACCGCCGAGCCACCCAGGAAGTGGGCGAACAGGGACGCGACTTCCTTCTGGAAACGGAGAGAGAAGCGCTTTTCATTCGAGTCGAGAATGATCAGCTCGTAGCGAGCCGTGCGTTTGACCATTCGGCTCGAATTCATGTCGGCGCCCTTGGCGCCGATCTCGAGTCCGGCGTGATCGAGCTCGAACGCCGGGCGGGAAAGCTTGTCGCCGTCCGAGAAGCTCTGGAACTGTGCTGGGGCAAACCTCTCAAACGCGTCGTCTTTCTTCTCCAAGCCTCCGCCAGCGACCGTCATCGTGAGTCGGTTCACGTCGCTCGGCTGCTGGTTCCCGAACTTTCCCAACGTGAGATCGAGGGGGACCGCGCGCTGCGCAACCCGCAGTACGCCGATGGGGTGAAGGACGAGCGCCCCGTCGTCCGGCAGCTTGCGCAGCGTGACGAGCAGGTTGTTGCCGGCGGGCAGGACGGCCGCCCAGCTCTCGTGCTTCTCCAGCTCGGCTTTGAGGAGGGGCATGACTTCGACCGGTGGCAGCGCGGGATTGTCGGTCTCACCCCACGTAAAGTTGAAGTCGAAGGAGATCTCGAACATAAGGAGGGAGATCGAGCCCGTGCCTGCCACCTGCCAGGGTCCGGGGCCCGCAAGCGTGCCGCTGAATCCGACACTGAACAGGCCCACGCCGAAGGCTTTGAGCGAGAACGACGCGGAAATGCTGATGATGAAATAGAACGGAGAGAACTGAAACAGAGTGTCGAACGCGAAGTGTCCGCTCAGGTTGAAGTCGTCGAATCCGAAGAACACTTCGACCGCCGAGCCGAACTGCACGGTGTTGGAGGTGACCGCGAAGTATCCCTCCACGCGTATACGGGCAAAATCGGTGTTGATGATGTTCACCGCGATACGTGCGGGAGTTGGGAACGGCAGCGGTGGAGGCGAATAGCTTGGATGGAAGCCACCGATACTGATCACGAAATTCGCGTCATCGCCGTAGGCGATGAGCAGCCCCATCCCTCCCTCGATGGTCAAGAACACGATGTGGGAATCGTAGAGGGCGGCGTAGAACCAAACTCGCTTCTTGTCGAATTCGACCGCCCCGATGAAGTTGACTTGTAGCTTCACCAGCGAGATGTCGTCGTCAGGAAGCGCGATCT